>ENA-OOUZ01000582-OOUZ01000582.1-human-gut-metagenome-genome-assembly--contig:-NODE-582-length-17190-cov-4.529093_pt1 | contig 17190 bp, 9 predicted proteins | sample MGYA00241546_ERZ501274 | MGnify/ENA primary metagenome ERZ501274 (study PRJEB25962, sample SAMEA2042363) | human gut metagenome | biome: human gut; feature: human-associated habitat; material: faeces...
ACCCACGACCCCGAGATTACAAATCACGTGCTCTGGCCAACTGAGCTATATCGGCAGTATTTTTGTCTTACGTTTCGTAAGGGATTGCAAAGATAGGCATTAAATCTGATTCTGCAAATATTTTCGAAAAAATTTATCGAAAAATCTTACATTTCCATCATCCGGACTGCTTTCTCAGCTATTCCCTCCGCATCCAGTCCGCAGTCATGTCTCTGCGAATCCTGTCTGTCCTGCGCCACATACATATCCGGGATTCCGATACCTCCAATCGGTATAACATGCGAATGCTCAGCCATATACTCCGTCACCGCACCGAACAGTCCTCCCTTCACGCAGCCCTCTTCCACTGTAAGAATCCGGCCCTTCGACGCCGCCTCCTCCAAAATCTGCGTGTCAAGCGGCTTGATATACCTTATATTATATATGGCGGGAGCATGCCCAGTACGTTCGCGGATAATCTCCGCCGCTTCCATTGCCCTGCAAGCTTCAGGTCCGGCGGCAATGATGGCCAGGCCTTCGCCGTCCATAAGTTTCTCGCCCTTACCTACCGGCAATTCTTCATATTGCGCCTCTTTCCATGCCACGCCTTCACCGCAACCGCGAGGATACCTTATTATAAAAGGACCGCCGTCGTAATGCAGAGCCGTGTACATGAGGTTCTTCAATTCAATCTCATTACGCGGAGCAGAAACGACCGCCCCCGGTATGGACCTGTAGGCAGCCATGTCATAGCACCCGTGATGCGTCGCACCGTCCTCACCTACCAGGCCGGCCCTGTCGAAGCACAGCACTACCGGAAGATTCTGCAATGCCACGTCATGTATGATTTCATCATAAGCCCTCTGGGAGAATGACGAATAGATGTTGCAGAACGGACGCATTCCGCCGGCAGCAAGTCCGGCAGAGAATGTCACGGCGTGCTCCTCCTCGATGCCGACATCGAAGAATTGTTCCGGAAGTTCATCAGCCAGGATATTCATGCCGCAGCCGGTCGCCATCGCCGGAGTAATCCCGACCACGCGCTTGTCCTTTCGCGCGAGATCCAGAAGGACATTGCCGAACACATCCTGATACCTGTCCGCACGGCGGTTGCCGGCAATGCGTTCCCCCGTGGCAGGATTGAACTTGCCCGGCGCATGCCATATCGTAGGATTCTGTTCGGCAGGCCCATAGCCCTTGCCTTTCGTGGTAATGGTATGAAGGATGCGAGGTCCCTTGATGTTTCTCAGACGCTTCAGCGCATTCAGCACGGCCTCAATGTCATTTCCGTCAATCGGCCCGAAATAACGGAACCCGAGAGCTTCGAAAACAGCTCCGCCGAAACCGTCCACAAGCGAAGACTTCGTGGAACGCACCAGATTCTGCATCTTCCCGCGAAGCCAGCCGTCACCCATCTTGTCCCAAATCTTGTCCTTCAGCTTGTTGTAGGTAGGATCCGTCGTCAGTTTCAGCAGGTAATCATGCAATCCGCCGATATTCTTGTCAATCGAACAATTGTTGTCATTGAGAATGATGAGGAGGTCGCTATGGCTTGCGCCGGCATTGTTCAAGCCCTCAAGGGCCAGACCTCCGGTCAATGCACCATCGCCGATGAGAGCGACGACTTTTTCGTCAATGCCCTGCATCGCGGCTGCGCAGGAAAGTCCCAAAGCTGCTGATATTGAAGTAGATGAGTGACCTGCACCGAAAGCGTCATAGATACTTTCATCCCGTTTCGGGAATCCGCTCAGGCCATCCTTCATCCTGTTACGGAGAAATGCCTCCCGGCGTCCAGTGAGAATCTTGTGCGCATAAGCCTGATGCCCTACATCGAACACGATCTTGTCCTGTGGAGTATTGTACACATAATGCAGTCCCACAATGAGTTCCACGGCACCGAGACTGGAGCCGAGGTGACCGGGATTGACCGCGCAACACTCTATTATATATTGCCGGATTTCCGCACACAACTGCGTCAGGGAAGCCTCGTCCAGCGCACGCAAATCCTCAGGACCGTTTATCTTTTCCAACATAGAAGAACACGTAGTTTTGTTGCAAGTTACTAATAATTCCCGATATTTTGCGCCATTTCATTTTGACGTTTATGATTTATTGAATAAATTGCAATGATTTATCGCACTACAGCGACATATATCCTGAGAAAAACAAAACATTTATATAAGATGACAAAAGCTCAAAAACTAATGAATGACAGCCCGGTAGCCCGCTGGTCAGTCTTGGTGCTGATTGCACTGATGATGTTCTTCGGCTACATGTTCGTGGATGTGATGTCCCCTCTCAAATCATTGATCGAGAGTTCCAGAGGTTGGAACAGCACAGTTTTCGGAACCTATGCAGCTTCAGAGTACTTCCTGAACGTGTTCTGCTTCTTCCTGATTTTCGCAGGTATCATCCTGGACAAGATGGGTGTACGCTTCACCGGTCTCCTTTCAGCGTCATTGATGGTAATCGGCGCATTCATCAAATATATAGGTATCAGCGACTGGTTCCAGGCGACCGAATTCTGCGCATGGCTGAACAGCTGGTGGGTAGCATTGCCGGGAAGCGCCAAGATGGCCAGCCTCGGTTTCATGATTTTCGGCTGCGGCTGTGAAATGGCCGGCACCACCGTTTCCAAGGCTATCGCCAAGTGGTTCAAAGGCAAGGAGATGGCTCTCGCAATGGGATTGGAAATGGCTATCGCACGTCTCGGCGTATTCGCCGTCATGTGGACCTCGCCGATGATCGCCGCCAAGTTCGACAACTCCGTTGTAGCTCCTGTGGCATTCTGCACCGCACTTCTCATCATCGGTCTCCTTTTCTTCCTCATCTTCACGTTCATGGACAGGAAGTTCGACTCACAGCTCGTTGAAGCAGGACTCATGACCACTGAGAAAGACCCTGAGGACGAATTCCATATCAGTGACCTCGGCAAAATCTTCAGCAGCAAGATGTTCTGGATCGTGGCTCTGCTCTGCGTGCTTTACTACAGCGCCATCTTCCCGTTCCAGCGCTATGCCCCTAACTATCTCGAAGAGACATTGGACATCAGCGCGGAAGCCGCTTCCAGACTGTTCAGCTGCTTCCCTATCCTCGCGATGGTTCTCACTCCGTTCCTCGGAGCATTCCTCGATTTCAAGGGCAAGGGCGCTTCAATGCTTATGCTCGGAGCGATCATCATGATCGTCTGCCACCTCGGTTTCGCATGCGTCCTGCCTGCATTCCCTAGCAAGACACTCGCCCTCATACTCATTGTAACATTGGGAGTTTCATTCTCACTCGTACCGGCAGCCCTGTGGCCGTCAGTACCGAAAATCATTGACGAGAAGATTCTCGGTTCCGCTTACTGCCTCATCTTCTGGGTACAGAACATCGGCCTCTGCCTCGTTCCGCTCATCATCGGCGCCACACTTGAGGCTACCGGCGGATATTTCGTACCGATGCTTATATTCTCAAGCTTCGGTGTGCTCGCATTCCTGCTGACATTCCTGCTCAAGATTGAGGACAAGAAGAAAGGCTACGGTCTCGAACTTCCTAACGTAAAAGAATAGGATTCAATGACTTCAGATACTTGTAAGATCCGGAACGTGTCCCGCTGGCTGGCATTGGCCTGCCTCGTGGTCCCGATGTTCGGGTCTTATTTTTTCGACGATATGTTTTCATCCCTGTCCCAGCTTTTCCATAACCCGGAATTGCTGGAACTCGGATGGAATTCAGCCGATTACGGATTCTATGCCGGCGGCTATTCGTTTCTCTGCGTATGGGGCGGACTGATCGTCTGCGGCATGCTGCTCGACAAATGGGGAGTCAGGATTACCGGTTCGATTTTCGTCGGCCTGATGGCTGCCGGAGCCGGCATCGTCACCATTGCCATAACCTCCGGAATGTCACCGAAATCTTCACTCGCATTGGCGTACGCCGGCTGTATGATTTTCGGGCTCGGAAGTGAAATCGCCGGAGTCGCCGTGACCCGCTCCATCGCCAAGTGGTTCAAAGGCAAGAACATGGCATTGGCAATGGGATTGCAGCTGGCGATTGCGCGTCTCGGTACGGCATTGGCACTGCTGCTCTCCCCTATCCTGGTTTCCGCCAAACCTGCCGGAAGCTTCTACACGCTCATGGAGACCGCGCGTCCTGCATTTGCCGGACTTCTGCTTCTGCTCGCGGGCACCATCCTGTGGGGGATTTTCGTGGCAATGGACGCCAGATTCGATGCCGTGACGGGCTCCACGGACAAGAAAGAGACCACGGAAGAGGACAAATTCAAGTTTTCCGACATCTTCAGGGTGCTTGGCAACAAGTACTTTATCCTGTCAGCCCTGCTCTGCGTCTTCTTCTATTGCAGCATCATCTCGTTCAAGAAATTCGCGACCTCCATCCTGATACCCAGATTCGGCATCCCGGTCGAGACCGCGAGTCTTATGGTGTCAATGATTCCGTTCTTCACCGTGATTTTCGCGCCGCTTTTCGGTTTCATGGTCGACAAGGTCGGAAAAGGCACGAAATGGATGATTGCCGGTTCGGTATTGGTACTGCTCGCGCACCTCATGATCGCATTCGCGCCACAAGGGGTCTCAGCCTTCGGCTATGTGGCTATCGCAATGCTGGGCGTCGGTTATTCCCTGGTGCCTGCGGCTCTCTGGCCTGCCATCCCCAGGATTGTCCCGGAGAAGAACCTCGGAACGGCATATTCGCTCATATATTGGATTCAGAACATGGGTATGCTTCTGGTTCCGATAGCCGTGGGCTTCATCTTCAGGAATGAAGTGACGATGCCGGGCAACGTGGTGCAGGAGCAAAGCGCGGCACTCCATGCCGAGTTTATCTTCATAACACTCAGCATGTTGGCGATTGCCGTGTCGGTAATCTTCGACAGACTTTCCGCGAAGGAAAACTAAGGAAGCCTGAAGCCCGTGACTTTCATGACCCGTTCAGGAAGTTCAGGGACACCGGTGGTGGGAGCATTGCGGTCCATGGAACGGATCGCCGTCATTTCCTCACCAGTCAATTCGAAATCAAAGATATCAGCGTTCGCCCGGATCCGTTCCAGGTGGACGCTTTTCGGTATAACTATCACGCCGCACTGAACCTGATAGCGCAATGCCACCTGACGTGTGGTCTTGCCATATTTCTGCGCGATTGCGACCAAAATCGGATCCTCGAAGACCGAGTCGTAACGGCCACGTGCGAAAGGCATGTAGCCTTCATGCTGCACGCCAAGACGGACCATCCACTCGTGCGCCTGCAGCTGCTGCGCCAAGATGTTGGTTTCCACCTGATTGACGGCAGGAACGACCTTGTTGTAACAGATCAGGTCAATGAGCCTGTCGGTGTTGAAGTTCGAGACTCCTATCGCGCGGATGAGTCCCTCCTCATACATCGCCTCAAGGTCACGCCATGCTGCATATACATCGCCATAAGGCCAATGCAGAAGCACCAGGTCGAGGTAGTCCGTGCGGAGTTTCTTCATGGATTCCATAAGCGAAGCCCTGGCGCAGGAGAAATTGCAGTTCATTACCTTGGTAGTGATGAACACATCCTCACGCGGCACACCGGATTCAGCTATCCCCTCTCCGACAAATTCTTCATTGTTATATAGTTGCGCCGTATCGACCATCCTGTAGCCCAGTGCCAGGGCATCTTTCACACTGTCGATACACTCAGCCGGTTCCGTTACCTCGAAAGTACCGAGTCCCAGAACCGGCATAAGCACGCCGTTGTTCAGTTTTACAGTTTCCATAGTCATTACTTGTTTTGCACAAATATATAAAAACTGTGGATTAGTGCCATAAAAAACAGTTTATCTAGTCCTGAAAATCATACCACGGTTTCATTTCTGCAATCAACGCGTTCTCATCTGCTTTCAGCGTACCTACACTCTGATAGCATCTAATCATCTCCCTCACCTCAGTCTAGCTGAATCCAAGCATCATGTTGAAGTCCGGATCTAAGGTGAGTGAAGTAGCGATATTGTAACCGCTCGTCACGTCATCCATAGTGACAGAACTTACGCCCATCATGAGTATGCGGTCGAACATGCCCTTGTACCGCTTGAAAACACTCCGGTAGAATCCCTCGGCATGAGTCACCGCAAGATAGACATGCTCGCCCTTTACGTTGAGTACCACGTTTGTGAAGTTGTCATACTCATCGACGATCAGGTAGAGCATGCGCTTCATCCTCTTTGCATATAGGTCACTTGCGCAAAGTCGGAAATTCCGTAAGGTATTAGTTTGTACGATGCCATATCAGTAAGTTAATTCAACTAAAGACAACAATACAAAAAATATTGTCGAATTTTGTAATTCAATACCCTGAGTGTTGTCCGTTATCTGAAAATAATTTCTAAATTTGTGATGCTGAAGCAATTCAGCAAACATATTGAAAGTGTTTTCGCACTGTCCTTCTGAGGAAATGTGGTAGTTTCAATGAAGAAAGGACGCACGGACAACACTCATTCTTGTGTAGACTAATGTCGCGAAAGGGGCAGTGTATGCTTCATTGTCGTCATAGCTATACGGGTGTGGGGTATTGGATGTCGTTAATTTTCTTCAAGGTTCTACCACAACCTCCTCAGAGATGAACGAAATCGGGCTCCACACTTTCTTTGTATATAACCAATCGCTGCATCTGGAGTCCGCGCCGCGGCAACAAAAATGATCACTATGACCAACAACTCATTCACTTCGTCCGTCGGGGGTTCATATCAAACACCGGCATTGGAAATTATTGACATTCAGACTGAAAACTCCTTTGCGTCAAGTGGAAGCACTGAGCCATTTAAGGAAGGAGAGGAAATAGGTTGGGAATCTTAAACTCAGGATGATATGAAAAAAATTTATACTGTTGTTTCGATACTTGCGTGTCTTACATTCCATGCTTGTGATTATTCTAAAGAGCACACAGATGATGTTGTTAATGAAGTCTTGCCTGAGTTTACAGCCACGACTGGGGAAAGCGATACTAAGACATCATTGAAAGGCTTGGATGTGATATGGTCGAACGATGATAGAGTAGCTATTTTCAATGGAACTGTTAGAGCGAAAGAATACAAGGTGAAGGACGGATATTCAGGTTCTACGACTACTATATTAACACCGGTAAATCAAGATTTTACGGCTGGCACTGAAGGCTCGGATATGGATGGCAATGTTGCCTTTTATCCATATTCTGCAGTCAGATCATGTAAGAAGACCGATGACGGCTATACACTGACAGTAAATTTCTCGGATAATATAGAATCTTCTCCATCCTCATTTGGAATGGGGGTAATGCCGATGGGCGCTGTCACTGCCTCTAAAATGGATTATAACCTTTCATTTAAAAACCTCTGCGGTCTCCTGAAATTTCAATTGAAAGGAAACGGAGTGAAGGTTTATTCTATAACACTTGAGGGTAACTCTAATGAGAAACTATTAGGGATGGCTGAAATTAGGTTATTTAATAATAAAACACCTGAGATTCGATATGAGGGAACGGGAACGAATCGGATAAAAGAGACTTGTGATGAAGGGATTCAACTAAATAATTCAAAAGATGTTTATATTCCAATTGCTCCAATCGAATTTACGCATGGAATAACTGTTAGGATCGTAACTGATGAGGGAGAAATTGTTAAAGCAACAAATAAGTCCATTAAAATAGAGCGTTCAAAGATAACTACTATGCAGGCGATTGATGTTGCTGCAGAACTAGATAAGGTAAGTGTAATTAAATACACATCAATAGATGATAATATTGTTAATGTGTCATGGGATGATTATAAAACTGAAAAGAAATGGATTCGGTCGAATTATTATTTAAATAATCATGGTATAATTACTTTTGATAGGAGGTTGGAGGAAATTCCGAGTTCTATATTTGGTGGGTGGGGTACAGGTAGTGAATCAACTAAAAGATTGATCTCCGTTGTTGTACCAGAAGGTGTTAAGAAAATCGGTATGTACGCTTTTGAGTATTGTGAGGAATTGAAAGAAGTTACACTTCCAGATGGTCTTGAAGAAATCGATGGTGGTGCATTTATGTATGAATACAAACTTGAGAAAATCAATATTCCTAAAAGTATTAAAAAGATAGGAAATTCGGCTTTTTGGCGGGATGAATCTTTGAAAAATATTGAAATACCAGAGGGCATTATCTCATTGGAAGGATTTGCCTATTGTAGATCATTGGAATCATTTAAGATTCCAAAATCAATAAATACTTTAACTGCGTGTTTATTTGAAGGATGCGATAAACTGAAAAAGGTAACACTGCATGATGGTATTACAAAAATAGATGCCAACGCTTTTAAGGGCTGTGTATCGTTGATTGATTTCGAAATCCCAAAAGGGGTAACGGAAATAGGAAATATGGCGTTTTATTGGACAAGAATACAAAACTTGTATGTATATGCTATAAATCCGCCTGTTTTAGGGGAAAAAGTTTTCATTACGAATGATGACTACGACCCAGAAAGTCTTACTCATTATTCCACCAAAGACAGGCAAAGCGATGCCATTCTTTACGTTCCTGCTAAATCAATTGAGGCATATAAAACAGCTGATGGATGGAAAGATTTCAAGGATATTAGGGCTCTTTAATTGGAGATGCGTATGAAATGTAAATGCGCTCAACTGAAAATGATCGCTCAATAATGGGCTATTGTGCATTTCCTGAATTTGTGTAGTCGAAAGCAGCACAAATTCAGGGCTCAGTCAGAACTAACAAAATTTTTCTTTGGACATTCGTGACGCGAAATCTGTAGTGCCGGCCTTGGTACAGACAGAATCGGACAGGTGTTCAATGTCAACCAATGCAAAACCATTTCCATTTTTCCGCGGCAATGACCGTGCAGCATAACGTTGCCGTATGGATCATTGTCTATTCGATTTGAAATGTTACTTATTACCTCCATTTATTAGATTGACAACCACCTTGACCATCATGTCCATCTCATCGGTTTTGCTTTCAGCAATCATCAAAGTGAGTGCAACTAATGCATTGCGTGGCGCATAAGTCCTTACATCATAATGGATTAGCCACTTTCAGAGTTACAGTTTTGCAAACTCTGAAAATACCGAAATGTCTAATAACCAGCTATTTGCACTCCACATTAAATGCAAAAAGCCCCAGAATCGCCATTACAGCGTTCGGGGCTTTTATATCTTAAAATCAAAGTATCAAATATGGGAGATTACTTCAAATCCTGCTTGTAGAATTCAGCATAGTTCCAGCCGGCGGCCTGATAGATAGGCAGGTAAGCGGCAATCATGCGCTGGAGGAAATCCTGGTAACCGGAGAGGGTCTCAGGCTTGGACCAGGCCACTTCGGCAAGGGCAGCCATTCGTGGAAGGTTCATGAAGTACACCCTTTCGATTGCAGAAAGATGCTCCGTCCATGTATTGCATTGAACACCAAGCACATGAGATGCAGCATTCTCGTCCATACCGCCGACAGGATTGTAGCTCCAGACTTTCTCCAGAGGAACGTTTCTTCTGTGGGCGAAGAGTTCACCCTCACGGGATTCCGTCTGGTAGCAGTCGAAATAGCAATGATACTTGTCGGTCATTATCACATCATTGCCGAGCGCGGCAGCCTTCTGTCCGCCTTCGCTTCCCTTTGCCCAGGACATCACGACGCAGCTCTTGGAAACACCGCCTTCGAGAACCTCGTCCCAGCCGATGATATGCTTGCCCTTAGTCGCCAGGAATTCCTCGACCTTGGAAGTGATGTAGCTCTGCAACTGAGCCTCTGACGTCATGCCTTCCTTCTTCATAAGGGCCTGACAATCCGGACATTCAGCCCATCTTTCACGTGGAGCTTCATCTCCGCCGATATGAATCATGTCGCCAGGGAACAACTCGCAGACCTCTTCGAGGACATTGCGGCAGAACTCCCATGTAGTCTCTTTTCCGATGCACATCACGTCCTTGGAAATGCCCCACTGCTGACGCACCTCATAAGGTCCGCCGGTACAGCCGAGCCAAGGATAGCTTGCGAGTGCAGCCACGCTGTGTCCAGGGATTTCAATCTCAGGAACGGTGACGATATGTCTGTCCTGTGCATATTTCACGATTTCACGAATCTGGTCCTGGGTATAGAATCCGCCATAAGGGCCCTCGTGGTAAACATCGCATTGTTCCCCTGAAAAATTGGTATCATATGATCCTGCGCGCACGGAACCGATTTCCGTAAGACGCGGATATTTCTTGATTTCGATTCTCCATCCCTGGTCCTCGGTGAGATGCCAGTGGAATCTGTTCAGCTTGTGCACCGCCATCATGTCAATGAATGACTTCACTTCGTCCACAGAGAAGAAATGCCTGCCGCAGTCGAGCATGGCTCCACGATATCCGAAACGCGGGGTGTCGCGTATCACCATCTTGTGGTCCACGCCCTGCATGAGCAGCTGTGTCAATGTCTGAAGACCGCTCCAGAGTGCATCTTCGTCGGCAGCCTTGATGATGATGCGATGACGTCTCACCTTGATCACATAAGAGCCGTCCGCTTTCACCCACCTGGAAAGTTTAAGTTTCACAGTAGAGCAGCATCCGCCTTTCTTCAGCGTAATCCCCTTGCTTTCAAGGATTTTCGATGTAAGGTCAATGTAAGTGTCAGCCAAATTGTTTCCTGACGGAGCAGCAATGGTTATCTCTGACGGGATAGAAGACTTGCCGGCACGTTCAATGACTTCGGCAGGTTCAGGCACAATCTTTACAGCAGCTGTCGCAGTCACACAAATCACCGCCAGCAGCGTCGTACAGAACATTTTTCCTAATTTCATATCGGTTGTATTATTAATTAATCTTCGGATCCAGGTCCACATCCACGGAGGAAGAAACTTTCACTCTGACGGATGCATCGGAATAGCCCTCCAATGCAAAGATAATACAATCATTTGACTTGACACGAATCCTGTAGCAGCCGTTCTTGTCCGTGGTGGCAGAAACGGAAGGGTCGGACGCAGCGGAAACTTTTACGCCCGACAGTACGGCAGCCTGCACATTGCGCACAGTGCCAGTCACTTCCACGTAATCACCAAGTGCGGCCTCTCCGGTTTCAGCAGCATTGACACCGGCATTGACCTTGTCGGCATTGGCATCGTCTTTTACAGTTATCGTGGTTTCGAGGCGTATGTCATCGGAGGATTCGCCGATGCAGATGGCGAATTCGCCCGGCTCGACTACGCGGCGCATTGACTTGTCATGAAGCGAAAGCGCGGACACGGGAACATTGAACCGGACCTCGGTCGACTCGCCTGCTTTGAGGCTGATTTTCCGGAAGGCTTTGAGCTGCTTGACCGGCGTGGCGACACTGGAGACCAGATCGCGGATATAGAGCTGCGGTACGGTCTTGCCGTCTTTCTCCCCGGCGTTTTTCACGGTAAAGCGCACATTGACGGTATCACCGGCTGCGAGGACATTGTCCTTAAGTTGCAGATTCTCATAGCTGAACGTGGTATAGCTCAGGCCATGGCCGAAGGAGTATGAGGCGTAAGGGTCAGAGTACACGTAATCGCGTCCCGGGGCATCGGGCGTGCCTTTTTTGTTGTAATAGCCCTTGTCTGTCGGGAGGTAATTGTAATAGCATGGAAGGTGGCCGGAACTTTTCGGGAATGAGACCGGAAGCTTTCCGGAAGGGTTCACTTCGCCGAAGAGTATGGATGCGATGGAGTTGCCTGCTTCTTCGCCGGCGTACCACTGGACGAGTACCGATTCGGACAATGCGGCGATTTCATCAGCTACGAACGGCTTGCCGGTTACCATCGTGACTACCATAGGTTTACCAAGCTTGGAGAGTTCCCGAATGAGGTCCATCTGCACGCCTGGAAGTGTCAGGTCGGTCAGGTCATAACCCTCGCCGGATGTGGCCGGTTCGCTTGCTCGTGCGAGTATTGCACTCTGCGAACCCACGAAAAGCAGTATCACGTCACTCTTCCTGGCGGCTTTGATAGCGGCTTTGAAGCCTGATTTGTCCTGCGAATACGGGTCGCAGCCTTCGGCATAGTTAATACGGACTCCACGTGGGGCCAGCATTGACTTCAAACCGTCCAGAGGTGTGACGCCGTTGCTCTTGTCCGCGCTCCAGCTGTAGTCGCCGAACTGCACCCTGTCGGCATTCGGGCCGATTACGGCAATGCTGCCCAGGCCGTCTGCAGAGAGCGGAAGGAAGCCGTCCTTGTTCGTCAGAAGTACCGTGCTTTCATCTGCCATGCGACGCGCAAGTGCCTTGGCTTCAGCGGTATGGATAGCTTTTCTCCATTCGAGCGTATCAGGAAGCGGCTTGTCGAAGAGTCCTGATGCGAATTTCGCGTAAAGCACGTTGCCGGCTGCCCTGTCAATGTATTTTTCGTCCAGTTTTCCAGTGCGGACGAGTTCTTCGACGAATTTGTAGTCTTCGCTTCCGGCTTCCAGGTCAATGCCTGCTTCCACTGCCATTTTCGCAGCTTCCGCACCGTTCTCCGCAGCCATGTGGAATCTGTAAAGCATGTGTACCGAGCCCCAGTCGGAATATATATAGCCCTTGAAGCCCAATTCGTTACGGAGCAATTCCGTCATGTAATACGGCGATCCGGTAACAGCGACGCCGTCATAGGAGCTGTAGCAGTTCATTATGGACAGCGGTTTCTGATTTTCTATAACACTCTGAAACGGAACGAGATACAGGTCACGGAGTTCATGTTCGCCGCCCTTGACGGATGCCAGGTTCAGGCCGCCGGTAGGGTCGCCGTGTGCAAGGAAGTGCTTCGGCGTGGTGATTTTTCCTTTTGCGTTCATCGCCGACACATAGGCATTGCCCATACATGAAATGAGGTACGGGTCTTCGCCGTAGGTTTCCTCGACGCGGCCCCAGCGGAGTTCCCTCACGATATCCAGGTCCGGTGCCAATACCTGCTCGGCGCCGATTGCCGTCATTTCATCGGCAATGACCCCGGCCATCTTTCCCACCAGTTCCGGCTCGAAGGTGGCCCCTTGTGCAATGGCCTGCGGAAAGACGGTGCTTCCGTCCTGCACGACGCCATGCAGTCCTTCCATGACAGGAATCACCGGTATTCCCAGCCTGGTCTCTTCCTTCATGTATTTCTGTATCTGGTACATGGCCCGCATATATTGCTCCGAGCTGTACGGAAAGGCTTCAATGCATCCCCAGGAGTGACCACCCGACGAGGCCGCCAATTTCTCCATATCCACTTTCCCTTCCGTATTGAAATGCTTGAAATGCAGATGTCTCATCTGCGCCACCTTTTCCGCCAATGTTATCCTTCCCAGCAAGTCCGCAGTCCTCTCCTCCGGAGACAGCGTCTGGTCCTTGTATGGAGGAAGGGCGGTGTGGAGGATGGTATCGGCAAGATGAAGGACATCTTCCTTGTTCACTTCCACAGGATAGGTCTTCCCGTTGTAGACCCAGCCTTTCTCAATGGCGAAATAATCCGGTTCAGAGACATTTTCTCCGGCCAGTTTCTTTTTCAGCCAGCCGTAGAACGCTTCCCAGCGGGGCAGATAATAGTCCCGCAGAAGTCCGCTCCATTCCTTGTTCGCGTAATCGCGGATTCTGGTAGTTCCGATTTCCGGTCCCCAATAAGAGATGAGCATACGGGCATTCTTTTCCGACAATGCCCTGTCGGATGCGGTCGAGCCATAATGCTTGGCCTTGTCCAGCCAACGTCCGACCAGCCAGTCCGGCTGTGTCCCGGCCAGACGGTCCTGAAGTTTCAATAGTTCAATGAATTCGTCTGAAAGCAGCGTAAAAGCGTCTCCGTCACCGCTTTTGTAGGCCGACATTGAGTTTTCGTACACCTCACGGGCATGATTGGTCAGCACCTGGCGTGCAAGATCGGCAAGATCATAGCTGAATGTGGCTGAGCCTTTGAACTCCGGCGCTGCGGCAATGAAGTATTCGAGGGCGTGCTTGAGGTCCTCGGGATCATACTGGAACCGCTTCGGTCCCCACGTAGAAACATTCTTCACATTCATTCCCGGACGCGCGCAGAAGATTGATTCGAATGTTCCTTCTCCCTTGATCTTGAAATCGCCGTAGATGGAACGTGTCAGGATATGCCAGGCATTGAGAAGGTCATCATTGTCCTTGCCATACCTGTAACGGATATAGTTGCGGGTATAGTCCTCTACTGACGGTTCTCCTTCTTCCCATGCGGTTTTCATCGCCCAGTCATAGACCACCGGATTTGCATGAATTCCTTCCGGAAGTATGCCGACGCCACGGAGCAGGCCTGAACTGAGTTCCAATGCCTGGTGAGGGCCTTTGATGATGATCGGCAACTGGCCGCCCATATCCGTCTTCCCACCGAAATGGTTCACGGTAGCCCAGATCCACGGTGTGCCGTAGAACTCATGGGTGTCGCGCCATGTGGTGCCGCTCTCTCCGAAGAGGTCGATGACCATCGTATGTTCCGGTGACAGTCCGGCGAGAAGTTCTTTCTTCGGATTGCCGCTCCATCCCTGGAGCATCCATACGGAACCGGGCAGGCCGCGCTGCATGGCAGCTTGGATCAGCCGTGCCGTGCGGGTGACATTGACACCGGTCGTGTCGCCGCCTTCATGGAAAAGGTCTCCGCCGAGATACTTGATGTCATCGCCATATTGACGTTTGAGCTCCTTATACCAGCTGTCTGACATCTTCGTGAAAAGCGGATCGTCCGGGAGCAGGACGGAAGGACGACGGAAAACGTGTCCCCACATGCCCTGGTCGGCAATCTTCGCCGTCGGATATTTCCCGGCAAGTGAAGTAGGGACCATTCCCCAGAATCCCTGGAGCACCGGTTCGATTCCCAACTCCTTCATCCTGGCCAGGATACGCCTCTGCATATCAGCACGGTCCTCCATCATGGCGCGGCTCATCGGACCGCCCCAGCCTTGCAGGTTGCCCATCAGCCACCAGGCGGTGTAAGCCGGTCCGGCTACAAAGTCTTTCACTTCGGCATCCGTGAAACCGAATTGTCCGAGGACATTGGCCCATACGATTTCGCAGCCTATAGGAGCGAGCATGAGGTTCACGCCCTGAAGCGCCATCCAGTCCAGTTCTCGTTCCCAATCCTTCCAGTCGTAGAACGAATAGGAGTAGTTGTATGTGCAATAATTCAGGGCATATCTGTACCCGAACTTCGAGTTGCGGATGATATGCCCTTCTGTTTCAGGAAGTTTTCCGCCAAGTCCGCCGATATTGTCCCCGTTGTGCGAGAAGCTTTCATGGCAGTACATATTGAGATAATAGTTGACTGCCATGGATGCCGCCGTTGCAGAAGATGCCGATATCTTCAGCTTTCCGTCCTCGACGTAAAGTTCATAAGTATCAGCATAACCGGAGGCTGCCGGCCGCTCAGAAAATTCCACCCTGCCGACGAGGGAAGGGATACGCCTGGAGACGAGATTTCTGACTCCGACGAAATTGTCAGCAGATGTTGCAACTGCTGTAGACAGGAACAGGATTGCGGCCGCTGTCAGCAGCCTGACGAAATTCTTCATTATTTAAGATTGATGTCTAAAATTACAGGATAATGATCGGACACGGTGTCCAGTCTCTCAAGTGATTCGCCGAAAAGGAACGACTTTACCACATGCGATTCCTCGAAGTTGATGAAGTCAGTGCCGTTGGCATCGTAGAGAATATAGTCTATGTTCTGGTTCGGCTGTGCCGGAAGCGTCCCTTCGGTAGCACTCTTGATGACGAACTTCTCCTTCAGAATCGGGAACGCGGCACCGCCGTTGGCCCATGCAGGTGAATCATTCAGGTCTCCGGCAAGGAATACCGGCTTGATTCCAGCAAACTTGTCAGCCTCGTTTACAATGCTTCTGGCACTGGCAGCTCGCTGAGTATCATCAGTATCCAAATGAGTGGCGATGAACACGAACTTCTCGAATTCGGCAATGATCAGGATTCTCTTCTCCCTTCCCGCTATCGGAACGGTGGTCACGTTCTTGAAACCGAGTTTATTCAACACCGATTCCTTGATGAGCAGTCCGGGACCGTTCTTGCCGCCGGCATAATCCGCAGCCTGTCCGAAAACCACTTTCCATTTTTCGCCGGTCGCCTTGGCGATGTCATTGAGCAGTTCGCGTCTTCCTCTGTTGGACGCATGCCAATCAAGTTCCTGGATGGAAATCATGTCCGGAGACAATCCCTTGATTACGCGTGCGAAGTTCGCAGTATTCTGCGCCGTGAAGCCGTTTTTCGAAGCATCACCGTTGTTTCCCTTGCAGTAGTATGAGTTATATGTCATCAGACGGATTGTCTTGTCGGATTTTCTCGGATAAGCATAAGGGCTGCTCGTGTTAGACCCGTTTCCGGAACCGCCGCCGTTGCCGCCATTCCATTGATTATTTCCGGTTTCAGGCTTGCTGCATGAACCGGAAGCAATCATCGACAAAGCGATGATTGCTGAAAAAAGAATATGCATCTTCATGTTCACTTTTAAGATTAATTCTCGTCCCAATGCGGGTTCTGCTTTACCTTACCGTTGCTGAGCAGAATCTGGGACAGAGGAATCGGATAAAGATAGTCCCTGTCTTCACGCCATTGACGAGGCTCCGTAGCGGTGTCATGCACGATCACATTGCCTCCGTTCTCTCCCGTAAGACGGAATTTTTCGCCTATCTTGTAATAGGTCTTGACGCCGTCGATCTCAGGTTTCGCATTGGTGTAAAGGCAAATGTCCATCGCGCTGTTCTTGCCGTCGCCATCCATATCATATACACGCCAGGTTTCGCCGTCCTTGATAGGAGCGAAGTACATGCCCTCGATTTCATTTTCGAAGCGCTTGCCTTCCTTCCAGCGTACCATATCGTAGTATCTGAAGCCTTCAGCGATAAGTTCGACTGCACGCTCCCTGCGGATTTCCAGTATCACGCCCTTGTTTGCTCCCGTAACATTGGCATAGCCTGTCACAGGGCTTGCGAGATACGGATCCGGATTCAGATTGGCCGCTTCCATGTTCAGGTTCGGCATTCCGACTCTGTCGCGAAGCTTCTTTATAGACTTGTCGATGTCGCTCTGTGTCAATGTTTCCAGTTCAGCCTTGGCTTCGGCAAAGTTAAGATAAACTTCCGCAGAACGGAACAAAATGATGTCATTATATGAATTGTTGTAACCGTCCTGACTTGCGTCGCCTACCCACTTGGTGAGGTTATATCCGGTGTGTGAGCATGCGAAATCAGGGCAAGGCCGCTGAAAAAGTCCTCTTGATAGCATAGGAAGCACACTCAAATAATTCGT
>ENA-OOUZ01000585-OOUZ01000585.1-human-gut-metagenome-genome-assembly--contig:-NODE-585-length-17160-cov-2.287284_pt1 | contig 17160 bp, 14 predicted proteins | sample MGYA00241546_ERZ501274 | MGnify/ENA primary metagenome ERZ501274 (study PRJEB25962, sample SAMEA2042363) | human gut metagenome | biome: human gut; feature: human-associated habitat; material: faeces...
GCATGGGCGTGGCAGGAGCCGGCATAGCCACATGGCTCTCGCAGGGCGTCTCGGTATGTCTCTGCATCTGGTATATACGCAAGCGCATGCAACTGCTCATTCCGCAGGGCGACGAGCGCCGCTACGACAACCGCCGCACGAGCATTCTGCTGAACAACGGCGTGCCGATGGGTCTGCAGTTCTCCATCACCGGCATTGGCATCATCATGCTGCAGAGCGCCAACAACGCTCTCGGCACTACATGCGTGGCTGCCTTCACCGCCTCGCTCCGCATAAAGTATCTCTTCACCTGCGTCTTCGAGAACATAGGCGTGGCTATGGCTACCTACTGCGGACAGAACCTCGGAGCACAGCGCATTGACCGCGTAACACGAGGCGTGAAGGACGCCATCTGTCTCATGCTCGTCTACTTCGTATTTACGTTTGTCGTGATATATCCTTTCGCCGACTATATGATGCGACTCTTCGTAGACAGCGGCGAGGCTGCCGTGGTAAGCAACGCTGCGCAGTATATGCGCATCAACAACTACTTCTACCCCACGCTCGGACTGCTCACCATCATGCGCTATTCTATCCAGGGACTCGGCTTCAGCAACCTCTCTATGCTCAGCGGCGTGATGGAGATGATAGCACGCTGCGGCGTAAGCCTTTGGCTCGTGCCGGCTATCACCTGGACCGGTGTCTGCTTCGGCGACCCCGTAGCCTGGATTATGGCTGATCTGTTCCTCGTTCCGGCGTTCCTTTGGGTGCAGCACCGACTGAAGAATACATCGAAATAACAAGGGCAAAGGTTTGCAGACCGCATATTCCGGTAGATTTATTACCGCCGAAAGCATTTTTCTGACATTTTATTTTGTTTTTCAATATTAATCGTTACTTTTGCAAACGTAAACATTTTTAACGTTTACAAAAGTAACGAACCGTTAATATACATAAGTAGATTGACCCCAAAAACAGAGAGAGTATGAAAAATGCCTTATTCCCCAAAACACACCACCCACTTGCTTCACTCACAAAAGCTGCCGTCACACTTCTGACTGCCGCACTTACACAGTCTGTTAATGCACAGGAACTGTTCGGTCGACTTGCCGACGAAGGCGTTGACATCGTCGGATCGGTTACATACGGAAAGAAGAACTCCTACGACGCCATGACGCAGGGCTACTACCGCTTCAGTTACGACAACCGCTTTCAGGCGCAGCTCACAGAGCCGCTCAGAAAGGCTATCGTGTCTGGAGGTTGCACCTACCACAACGGCAAGATATACGCTTCCGAATACGACGACTCGTCGCGACTCGGCTTCCAAAAGCCCCATTGGATTGTGCTCGACGCAAAGACCTTCGAAGTGCTCTACGACCGACAGATGAACGACAACTACGAGCTGACCACTCTAAGCATGACATACGACCCGACCACCGATGCAATCTATGCCATCAACCGCACATACATGGAGACCTTCCTCATCACCATCGACCCTGCAACGGGCACACCGACACGCTTGGGCGCCGACCTTGACAACAACTACAGATACGAGGCTATTGGCTGCGACAAGAAGGGCGACGTCTACTGCATCTACATGGAGTCGAAGAACGACCATGTGGGCATTGAGCAGGACCTGTGGTATCTCGGAAAAGTGAACAAGAGCAACGGAAGCCTAACAAAGGTGGGCGACATCTCGATGGGCAATCTGCTCAGCGGCGACAGTTTCATAAACGACACACGCAAGCAGTCGTTGTTCTGCAACTTCAAAACGGGCAAACTCTACTGGATATATCCAAGTTCGAGCCTCAACCTCAATATCGAATACACCTGCATTGCCGAAATCGATCCAACAACGGCGCAGGGCACACTGGCTGCCTACCTCAACAACACGGTGCTTACCACTGGCGCCTTCTTTCAGGAGCCGTGCGACAAGGCGCCTACCTCGATATCTGCCTTCGAATACGTAGAGACATCAAAGGACGACAGGACTGGCAAACTGCAGTTCGTGATGCCTGCCGAAGCATACGACGGATCGGCATTGACGGGCGAACTGAGTGCGGTAGTGACAGAGGAGGACGGCGACACAATAGCATGCCTGAAAGGAGAAGCAGGAGCGCTTGTGGCTACCGAACCCGTTAAGCTCGACAACGGCGACAACAAGGTGGGCATAACGGTGAGCAACGCCGTCGGCGACGGACCTACCGTATACCGCACTTTCTTCGTCGGAAAAGACAGTCCGGCGCAGTGCCAGAACATACGCCTCACAAGCGACGGACTGAAGACCATTCTTACTTGGGACGCACCCACCACCGGCGAGAACGGACAGCCTATTGACGTCTCGCAGCTCACCTACGACGTGGTGCGCTACCCGTATGAGGTGACTGTTGCTAAGGGCATAACCGAATGTCGTTTCGAAGAGACGCATCCTGCCGAAATGACCCGATACGTCTATCTCGTGACGCCGCACTTAGGACGCTACGACGGTCAGGGAGCCTTCTCCAACAACCTCATCGTGGGCACACCGCTCGATGTGCCATACGGCGGCGCCTTCACCAATCCTGCCGACATGATAAACTACTACACCATCCTCGACGCCAACAACGACGGCTACTCGTGGAAGTATTCTACATCGCAGGCAAGTGCAGTCTACGGATTCAATCCCAACGAGGCTGCCGACGACTGGCTCATCTCGCCACCCGTCAACTACAAGGCGGGACACACCTACGTGCTCCGATTCAGCGCCCACTCTGCAATGGAGGAATATCCAGAGGCTATGGACGTCACCTTCGGCAACGGACGTTCGCCCGAGGAGCAGTCATACCCGCTGCTGTCGCTCGAAAGCATTCCGCTGCCGCCAAGCGCTACAGAGGACAACGTGTACGAGGTGGAGTTCACGGTGCCGCAGGACGGCGTTTACTACTACGGTTTCCACTGCGTAACACCTGCCTACCATGCCAACCTCTTCCTGCACGACATCAGCGTACAGGACAAGGCGGAGATGACAGCGGTAAGCACCATAGACACCGACAACGTTTCAGTAAAAGATATATACAACAGCTTAGGTATGAAAACGAACCGAATGCAGCGCGGTCTGAACATCGTGAGATGGAACGACGGTACGACGCACAAGGTAATATCAAACAATTAAAGAAAGAAATAACAACACTATGCACATCGAAGAAAGTTTCATTTGTGGCAAGCATACAGCAGCCGACTGTGAAGACGGCATCGTATGCACACCCAACTTCGTGGCTGTAATCGACGGCAGCACAAGCAAGACACCCCTCCGACTCGACCCAACGATGAAGAACGGACGCTTCGCCATGCTGCTCATCCGCAACTATATCCGCCAGATGGCTGCCGAAGCCACGCTGGAGGAGTTCTGCCAGGGCATAACGAGCCGCATCGCAGAGGAATACGAAAAGCGCGGCATATCCGAACGCATGGCTGCGCATCCTGAGGAGCGTCTCACCGCTTCTGCTATAGTATACAGCGAACATCGGAAGGAGGTATGGATGGTGGGCGACTGCCAGGCCATTGTAGACGGCGTGTTCTACGAAAACCCAAAGCCTTACGAGCAGGAGACAGCCATGCAGCGCGCCGACATGATAAAGGGCGGCATGCTGCCCGCAGACGCCCGACACGCCATAGAGCCGCAGATAATAAAGGCAATGCTCGAAGGCCAGAACCGCCTGTATGCCGTAATAGACGGCACGCCGATATACATGCCCGGCACACGACTCGTCAGCGTACGCAGCTCCGCCGTGCTTGCCTCCGACGGCTACCCCACTCTGCTGCCCACGCTCAGCGACACCGAAAAGGCGCTGGCAAAGCAACTCGCCGACGACCCGCAGAACATCCACAGCTTTGTGGCTACGAAAGGTCTCGTTGAGGGCAACAAGAGCTTCGACGACCGAGCGTATGTAAGGCTAACCGTATAGTTGCCGTTTTTATAATGGCAACAATACATATTGCATTTCCATACTTCATCAATAAAAAAAGAGTAATATGGCGTTTTTTTACGCTATGTTACTCTTTTTTTACGCAATGGGAATGACCTATTGAGAAAAAAACAATAAATTTGCACAAAACTAAATGCTTACTAATTTTAAACTACAAAAACTATGCAAAGAAATTTACTATTGGCAGGATTGTTCGCATTCGCACTATCCGCCACTGCACAGACATTCGGCAAAAAGCCTACAGTTACTAACCCTTCAAACAAAATCACAACACTAAACAGCAAGCAGATGTGGCTTCACGACATGAATATTATGCCGAACACATCTACCGCCAACTTCAGCACAGAGAAACCGGAACCAAACCGCAGCATAGTGGTGAACAACGAGAAATGGTGCCAGACAAAGAGCGTTAGCAAAGCCCCCGACGGAACCATCATCTCAACTACAGACTTCGTATTAACCGAGTTTGGAAAAATAAAGAAACAGACCACTTATACATACAACGACGGTGTTGTAACTGATGGATATTTGACCGAATACGAGTACGACGAAAACCATCGACTGGTCAAGCATACATATTCTAACATGGTAGAACTACCGAACATCTTCGCCAAGAGCACAGAAACAACGTGGCGTTACAACGACGATGGCAATCAGGTATACTACAGCGATGTGAAATACGACGCAGCCGAGAATATAAGCGACGGTGTAGAGGTTTTCGGAGAATACGACAACGAGAACAACATCACAATGCAGCAGCGCAACTTATATACCAACGGCGAATGGGTGCCTGATAAAAGAATTGAGATGGGATGGGACGGAAACTACCAGTATATGGGTCTCACCTTTAGCAATTGGGACAACGTAGCAAAGAAATGGACAAAAGGCGAAAAGAATGTATCCGAATTAATACACTACGGCAAGACGACTATAGATAGCGGCCTGTATACCTGGGATGCCGACAAGCAGCAATGGATTGTCATCACGGAGACACTTATAGCATTCGACAAAGATGGCATACAGACAATGTTCTCTATACAACAGAAGACAGACTACGGCTACTCCGGCCACCGATGGGTTACGGAGCACGAATCGCCAACGATCGACATAAGCAGGTTTTACGAGTGGAGCAACGACGTGAACGGTTGGGCTATTACCACGTACGATAAAATACATAAAGACGAAAACGGCAACGTTAACCTAAGAGAACTTTATAACGCCGACAACACTCCCATAATGACAATCGAAAATACATGGGAGAAGATGCTTCTCGGCACCGACGTCTACCCCGACTGCTACTTTGTAGGTGATGGCACCGACGTCTGGCAGTTCCTGGACGAATACAAGGGCAAGGACATGGGCGACGGCACCGTAGAATGGAATGATATAACGATAAAGAAGGGCGAAGGCTTCAAGTTTGCTTCCGACGACTGGCAGACTATCGACTGGGGTGTGGCATACGTCGGCGAGTACATACCGTTCAACCAGCCGGTGCAGCTCACGCCAAAAGGCCAGAACATCACCATCGACATGGAGACAGAGGCGATTACATTCAAGACCATAAGGCTCAATGCGCTTACCGGCGTAGCTACATTCGAGGCTTACCCCACAGACGTCAACAGCCCTAACGCCAAGCGTGTGAACATTTTCGCCATCAACGGCAAGATCGTGGTACAGAATGCAAAGGACGTAAAGGTGTACAGTGCAAGCGGCGAGCTCGTCAGCACAGCTGCCGTAACACCTGTTGAAAAGGGTCTGTATGTAGTGAAAGCAGGTGGAAAGACGGTCAAGCTGAACGTGAAGTAAGCTTTTCGTTCTATGCTTTTATTTTCCACATTGGTGAAAATATCTGCCATATCTTCCAGCAACGGCACATTTCGCTGTGTATCAACAGAATAAAGACTGGCAGATAAGCGCCGAAACGACTTATCTCCCAGCCTATCTCCCAGCCTATCAGCGAGCACTCGGAGATATCCATTTCTGTTTTTATCCCAACTGGCTTATAATTCAGAAATTTTATTTAAATTTGTAAGCAAAAACAGTAATTTATGATACTAACAGACTCAATGCTCGACGCAGCATTCCGCTTCAGAGAAACAGAAGCATGGAAAACGCTTGACGATTCAAATGTTTTTGCAGTCAGATTGTCTGACGGACAAACCATCTACTGCTCCATAATGGGCTATGGAGGAGAGCACCATTCGCTCGGTATCTACATTGGCGATAAAGGTTTTTCTACCTATCTGCGAATCTTTATGGACAACGACGGCTCATTTATGAGCAGCATGCACTTGGCTACTTTGTTCGACTGCATCAACTGCGATTACATGCAGGCAAAGGACATAGACGAGGATGTTAAGAAGGCTATACGAAAATATGCCGACAGTCACGGCGTGAAGATTCCAAGAAAACACGGATGGATAGACTTCACAAGACACACACCGTATAGAGGACAATGGTGTATAACCGACAAGAACGACGCGATGATAGCAGAAGAGGCTCTGCGTGCAGCTACGTTCCTTGCCAACGAGCTTGCCAAGAAAGGATATGAAGAAGTGGGGTTTGATGCGTCGCACGACTATCCGACAGTTAAGGGCGGCAAAAAGATTCCACTCATTGTGCAAGATGGCGACAGCTACACCATACAGTCGACCCTTACACCTGCCCTGGTAGAGACGGAATATGTAGCGCCTGTATTCAACAACGACATCCTTGCCCACAACTTAGCAAGCATAGAAAAGACGGAGCCAATCGTGTGCCGCCTTGAACACTTGCATACTCCGGTAATGTCTGAAGATAACGAACAGCCGCATCTTCCCGGTATGTTAGTATTGGTAACCGAGTCGGACGGTGAAATGCTGCTACCATTAGCTTCGATCGACTATCCTGAAAACACGCAGGCATTACTCACAGAACTCGCAAACCATTTCTGTAGGTTAAAAATACATCCCGAAGAGATTAAGGTGAGCGACAATTTAACCTTCGCTCTCATCAGCGACTTCTGCAAGAAATGCGACATCAAATTGACAAAGGCCGACTATCTGCCCGATCTTGACGATATATGCAGCTACTTGGTGAATGATATGATGTTTGGAAACTTCTAATAATACTAATTCCCGCACTGCTGTAATAAAACTCCGGCAGTGCCGGAACAACACTCCAGTTGTGCGGGAGTTTCGCAGTTTGTTGCCTATGCTTTAGGAAAGTTTCACTTCGGTTTTGCCTATGTTTTAGGGAAGTTTTACTTCGGTTTTGCCTATGTTTTAGGAAAGTTTTACTTCGGTTTTGCCTATATTTTAGGAAAAAGCTGTATCTTTGCAATACAAATTAACGATATAACTATTATGATACACAGACTATTAATCGAAGATTTGACCGAATGGAGCAAACGCAAGAACAGGAAACCTCTTGTATTACGCGGAGCACGACAAGTTGGAAAGACTACTCTTATTGACGAATTCAGCAAGCAGTACGACTGCTATATAAAGTTGAATCTTGAGCAAAGTAGCGATGCCAAGGCATTCGGCATATCAGACAATGTGGCTGAAATATTCCAGTATATATGTCTGCAAAAAAAGATTGTTGCAGACAAAAGCAAACGCACATTGCTGTTCATTGACGAGATACAAAACGAACCTAAAGCCGTAGGACTGCTCCGCTATTTCTACGAAGAAATGCCATGGCTGCACATCGTAGCTGCCGGGTCAAGGCTACAGACACTTATAAAGCAACGCATATCATTTCCGGTAGGACGTGTGGAATACATGTCGCTACGTCCATGTTCGTTCCTCGAATTTTTGAACGCTACAGCTAACGAACCTTTGGCAGAGATGATACGCCAGCTAAAGGTCTCGCCTATCTACCACGATATGCTCATAGCCCTTTTCAACAAGTACACGCTCGTAGGAGGTATGCCAGAAGCTCTTGTAGAGTATACCACAAATGAGGATGTCTCAAGGCTTTCGCCAATATACCGATCATTGCTTAACGGTTACAACGAGGATGTTGAGAAATATGCAAAGAACGCCAATCAAGTGAACGTGATACGCCACTTGCTCACACACGGATGGACAGAGGCTGGACAGACCATTACGTTCAACCGCTTCGGCGGCAGCAACTACACGAGTAAGGAGGTACATGAGGCACTTGAAGTGCTGCAAAACGCATTCCTACTCAGTCTCGACTATCCAATAACAACAGTGAAGGCTCCAGCAATACCTGCACTTACACGACAACCCAAACTGATATGGCTCGACTCTGGAATAATGAATTTCTCGGTTGATATACAAACCGAATACTTACAGAACAGCTCGCTGCTTGATGTATGGAAAGGACATGCTGCAGAACAGATTGTAGCCCAAGAACTACGCATCGTGCTCGACCGCAACTACAGAAACGAACAGTATTTCTGGGTTAGAGACAAAAAGGGAACTACAGCCGAAGTTGATTTCGTATGGCAGCATAACGCCACTATAGTACCTATCGAGGTGAAGTCGGGCACCAATGCCCACCTTCGATCACTGCATTCGTTTATGGACACAACTGAAGCAACCGGCATCGCCGTTAGGATATGGCCCGGCAAATATAGCATAGACGAAGTGACTACTCCAAATGGTAAAACTTTCCGACTAATAAACCTTCCTTTCTATTACATAGGAATGCTCGACAGGATACTTGACAAGAACTTATGAAAATATCTTTTCGGAGATTTATTGCTGTTTGGATTCTCGACAGACGGCTATATAAAAACGAGTTGGTGATAATATCTGCCAGCCATCTTATTGCTTTTCGACTGCAAACTCGAGTTTCTGGAGTCCTTTCTTGTGAATGTTAGCGAGGACGAGCGAGTAACGCACCGACTCACCGGGCTGCATCGACTTGATCTTGCTGAATTCTTCTTCAGGCACTACATCCTTGAACATCGGACCGTCGGAATTGTTGTATACCAAACGCAACTGGTCGGCGAAGGGAGTGACTACGAACGAATAGTACGCCTGATAGGGTATCGACTGGAACTTATTCCAATTGGTATCGGCTTTGTCAAGGATGTTGTCGAGCCAAATGCGTGCCGACTTGTAGGAGGGCAGCTTGCGTCCGTCGGCGTAGAAGATGGCGCCGTCGGCGTTGACGAGATACTTGGTGCTGATGGAATACTTCGTGAAAGGGCACAAGTCGTTGTACTCGATGTCTGCCTCCGACTTGATGTCGTTGTCGACCTTCGTACTGGGTTCGGCTACGAGTCGGTCTTGAAGTATGCGTATCAGCTTGTAGGTGCGATTGTAACCGTCGGCGGGCGGGTTGGCAAGTATCGTTCGCTTTACGGAGAGATAGTATTCGTGACCTCGTTCGTAGGTGAAGCCTTCGATGCGGTTCATGCCTAATTGTTCTATCTGGTTTGGATTGTCGTCGGTCTTGACGAGCAGGCATTCTATCGGGTACTCCTGCTTGTCGTCAAACAGAGGGTACATGATGCCGGTTTCGGGCAAAACGTTCATTCTGATTTCCTTGACGCGGTCTTTCGGCTCGTCATCGGTGCAGGCAGCAAGTGCTGTCGTTAAAAGGAATAGCACAAGGAGTATTCCTTCATAAACTTTGGATTTCATAATTTATGGTTTTTAAAAATACAATTCTACTCAACGTTTCGCATGTCTTTGGTATGCTGTCTATCTATAAAATGCTCTTTCCTGCGAAATCTTGCCTGTAGCGTACCGTTTTTTCATCATATTGCTCGATTTCACACAATTACCACGCTGCAAAAACATAATTACCGCACTGCGGTTATATCATTACCACGCTGCGGTTATATCGTTACCACGCAAAGGGAACAGCGTTACCGTGGGGTTATTGCACGATACCTGTTTCTATCTCGTTTTCTAAATACGAGAACACATACACCGAACCTTCGTAGTATAAACCACAATCAGGGTTGCACAAACGCTTATAGGTCTCTGAAGAATACAATTCGTCAAGTGCCTTCTTCATATCCCATCCATACTTTTGCATCAACATTTCAACCAACTCGGTAGAGAGGCATTCTATTTGAAATTGGATATCTTCGCTCATAATTAGATTTTCTTTAAGTAACTTATTGCTTTTTCTGTTCCAAAGAAATACTGAATCGCAGGTTTTTGGAAACGCAGTTCTTCAATCATTCTCTCTATATCGATGTATCCTTGAATGAAGCGGCGCATCTGAAGACCAACCGTATCGTTTGCTATCGGACCTACAACTATATCATAAGAATGTGCAGGTTGTGAAGCCATATTCTTTCTATTTTTCAAAATAAATTCAGCCCACTCCACTGAATAGTCCTCAAATATTTTAACTGATAACGGTGTACATTCGGAAGAAAGTAAACTGTCATCAAACAGGTAAGCATTGACTACAGGCTCGCCCTCCTGCATTCTTTTAGAAGTACGAACTGCCATTTCCATTGCCTGTTCCTTATTGGGGTTCAAATAAAAACCACACCCAAAATCCTTGCCTTTTCGTGAACGACACAAATCAATCTTGTCAATCACGACATTGCTTCCATGATATAGTTTCAGCATCCTACACGCCCTCCATTCTTTTGGCATAACAACATTATATCCTCCACAGCATCCTCTATAGAAAGAGTATGCTCTGCAGCATAACAATCAATAAGGAAATCTATACCTTTAAACCTACGCAAGTAGGCATACGACTGTGCCAATGTCAATTTAAAGCGATTAGCAAAAGCTCCGACACAGCAGTTTACATATTCTATTATATTATGTGTCAAATCCATATATTTCAAAAACTTGAATGGTTACTCAGAATTATTATCTCACCACAAATCTACAACATTAAATCCAAACGGCAAAACCTTTTCAAAAAAAATTGTTGACAACTCGCTTGGTGCGAATTGCCAACCATTCTCTATATGTTTTTTTTTTGAGTTTTGAATGTTGAGTTTTGAAATTTGAATTAGGAATTGTTCAATGTTGAATTAATAATTCACAACTCATCAATTCAAAATGCGCGAAGCGCATAATTCAAAATTCAAAACTCAAAACTCAAAATTCAACATTCTACATAGCTGTAGCCGCTACCAGCCATCCGTAGACGCAGCTGCATACACCGAAGAGGAGTACGCCTGCGGTGCAGAGGGCGAGGGCTGTGCGTGTAGCGCAGTCGCTCTTGAACGGAGCGAGCGGAGCATCGGTCTTGTTGATGTACATGCACTTTACAATCTTCAGATAGTAGTAGAGTGACGGTACGGTGTTGATCAATGCGAGGAACACTACGGCGTAAGCTACGTTTGTGCCCTGCTCGGCTGCTGCCATGAACACGAAGAACTTGCAGAACATACCTGCGAACGGCGGGATGCCTGCGAGCGAGAACAGAGCGAGTGTCATGAGGAACGAGAGCTTCGGATTGGTGGTGTAGAAGCCGTCGAATACAGACATCTCGGTGTTGCCCTTGCCGCGTGTCTCAACAACGTTGATGATGGTGAACACTGCCATGTTGGCTGCTACGTAGATGAGCACGTAGTACATGAGTGCCGGCAGACCCATTGCGCCGTTGCCTACCGCTGCAAGCATGATGTAGCCTGCCTGCGAGATAGAGCTGAACGCCATGAATCGCTTGAGCTCTGTCTGGCGGAGTGCGAAGAGGTTGGCGATGGTGATGGTGAGGACGATGATGATGTACATCAGCATCTCCCAATACTCTACCATCGGTGCGAACACCTTGGTGAGGATTGTCATCAAAGCGAACGCTGCTGCGCCCTTAGACACTACGCTCAGATAGCCTGTTACGGCTGTAGGAGCGCCCTGGTATGTGTCGGCTGTCCAGAAGTGGAACGGCACGAGCGAAATCTTGAAGCCGAGACCGCTGAAGAAGAACACGAGACCCATGATGGTGAGCGGTGTTGCTGTGATATGCGCCATTACGTCGTCGAAGTAGAGTGTGCCGCAAGCTCCGTAGATGAACGAGATGCCGTAGAGCATCACGCCGCTCGAGAATGTAGCGGTGAGCACGAACTTGGCTGCGCCCTCTGCGGACTCCTTCTTGAACTTGTCGAAGGCAACGAGGCATGCCATAGGCACTGATGCCATCTCCAAGCCGAGGAAGAACATGAGGAAGTGGCCTGACGAAATCATCATGTACATACCGAGCAAGGTAGAGATGATGAGCTCATAGAACTCGCCCTCCTTGTTCTGCACGTCCTTCTGCTCGAGCCACGACTGTGCCATCACTACCACGATGAACGCACCGGCTGTAAGGATAACCTTCATCACCTGCGCTGTTGCGGTGGCGGTGTAGAGTCCGGCGAAAGCATCTGCAGGCTCTGCGGTGAAGCAGACTGCAATCTGAGCTACCAACAGCAGACCTGTCAGCAGGCTCAAGGTAGTATGTTTCTTCTCGCCCTTCAGGATGAGGTCGGCGAGGAATACTATCACGAGGGCTGCCATGAGGCCAGCCTCGGGTATCATATTAAAAAACTGACTATAATCCATTTTTTACTGCTGAACTGTTATTAAAGTGTTGGAATTACGCTGAGGATTGGTACTACGGCATTGCTGATAACATGGCTTGCCCAAATCGGGAACGAACCCAGACCTGCAACGCAGAAGATGAGGCAGCATACAGCGAAACGCTCGTCCCATGTAGCGTCGGTGAGCTCCTCGAAGTGCGGGTTCTTCACCTTCTCGAAGAGGATGAAGCCCACGGTACGGAGGATGTACACGGCGGTCACAACGATTGAGGTGATAGCGATGACGGTGCAGCAACGGTGGAATGTGTCGGCATTCTCGAACGAACCGTTGAAGATAGTCATCTCGGCGATGAAGCCTGAGAAGCCCGGCAAACCGAGGTTAGCCAAACCTGCAATCACGTAGCCTACAGAGAGGAACGGCATAATCTTCATCAAACCGCCAAGCTCACGGATGTCACGTGTGTGTGTACGACCGTAGATCATACCGATGAGGGCGAAGAAGAGGGCTGTCATCAAACCGTGAGAGAGCATCTGAAGGATAGCACCCGTGCAGCTCACCTTGGTCATCATCAAGAGTGCGAAGAGCACCAGACCACAGTGAGACACTGAAGAGTAGGCGTTGATGAACTTCAAGTCGGTCTGTACGCAAGCCGAGAACGCACCGTAAACGACAGAGATGGTTGTGAGGATAAGGAATATCCAAGCCAAGTCGTTGGCTGCCTGCGGCAGGAGGAACATTGCGATGCGGAAGCAGCCGTAGCCGCCGAGCTTCATGAGCACACCTGCGTGGAGCATAGACACTGATGTCGGGGCACAACCGTGACCGATAGGAGACCATGTGTGGAACGGGAACAACGCGCCGAGCACGCCGAAACCGATGAACACAAACGGGAACAGCACGTTCTGAACGGCTGCCGGGATGTGGTTGTTGTGCGCAATCTCAAGGATGCTCATCGTAGAAGCACCGTTGAAGAAGTAGATGCCTACCAAGCCAAGGATGATGAGCGCAGAACCGCCCATAAGCATCAGCGTAAGCTTCATGGCTGCATACTCCTTGCGACCCGAACCCCAGAAACCAATGAGAAGGTACATCGGGATGAGTGCCACCTCGTAGAACATGAACATGGTGAAGAGGTCGATCGAGATGAAGAAACCGTAAACACCTGTCGAGAGAAGAGTGAACCACATGAAGAACTCCTTGGTGAGGGGCTTGAGCTTCCATGAAGCGAATGTACCGGTGAAGACGATGATGCTCGAAAGCAGCAACATCACAACAGAGATACCGTCTACACCAACCTCATAGTTGATGTGCAAAGCCGGGAACCACGCAGTAGAGGCATGGAGAATCATCTCCTCGGTGTTGCCGCCAGCGCGCTCGCTGATGAAGTGGAGCGTGAGCCATACGCTCATTGCCAAGAGGCAAGATGAACCGGCAACCATCACACCACGCACCTGATTGACGTTGCGTGCGATCCACAGACCGAGCAGCATCAACGCAGGGATTACTACGAATAAACTTAATATATTCATATTCTAATTATAAGCAAAGTAATAATAATGTTAAAGCTACCGTACCTGTGATGAACCAAACGGCATACTGGCGAACGTCGCCGCTCTGCCATGGGCGGATGGTCTCACCTGCCTCGTTAGCGCCCCAAGCAGTGAAGTCGATAAGACCGTTGATGATCTTCTCGTCGATCCACTGTACCGGACGGCTGACGTAGCGGAACAGAATCTTGTGAGTAACAAACTGGTAAACCTCGTCCATGTAGAAGCGCTTGTAAGCCCAACGATGCAGACGCGGGAATGTAGCGTACAGCTTGTCGGCGATAGGCTGCTTCTCACCCTTATAGATATATGTGGCAAGGGCGATAGAGAGGATAGCGATCACTGTAGAGGTGGCAGCTACCTGCGGGTCGAAGTGAACGGTGTAGGCTGTGCCTGCTGCGCTCACGATAGAGCCGAAGCTTGCCCAGCTCCAGTCGCAGAAGCCGCCAAGTGTGGTAACAACACCAACGCCTACGGTGACGATGCTCAGGAACACGAGCGGGAAGGTCATTGTAGCCGGAGCCTCGTGCGGTGTGTGGTGAGCGTGCAGCTCCTTGTTCTCTGTACCCCAGAAGATGCCGTAGTAGAGGCGGAACATGTAGAACGCTGTCATAGCGGCAACGCCTGTCATCCACCAGCCGCAGAGCGGTGAGTACTCGAAGCAAGCAGTGATGATCTCGTCCTTAGAGCTGAAGCCCGAGAAGAACGGGATACCTGCGATAGCGAGGCAAGAGATGAGGAATGTGATGTGTGTGATAGGCATGTACTTGCGCAGACCGCCCATTGCAGACATCTCGTTAGAGTGAACAGCGTGGATGATGCAACCTGCTCCGAGGAACAGACAAGCCTTAAACATGGCGTGTGTGAACAGGTGGAACATAGAAGCCATGTAGCCAAGCTGTGCGTGGTTGTCGAGAGCCGCACCGTGGTGACCCGGCAGACATACGCCGAGCGCTACCATCATGAACGCAATCTGAGAGATTGTAGAGAAGGCAAGCACGCGCTTGATGTCGCTCTGTGCGCAAGCAACGGCTGCTGCGTAGAAGGCTGTGAAAGCGCCTACGATAACGACTACCTCAAGAGCCTGCGGAGCGTACTCAATCCATACGGGGAAGAGACGTGCAATCTGGAACACACCTGCAACAACCATGGTAGCGGCGTGGATAAGTGCAGAAACCGGTGTCGGACCTTCCATTGCGTCCGGCAACCAGATGTGCAACGGGAACATTGCCGACTTACCAGCACCACCGATGAACATAAGCACAAGGGCTGTAGGCAGAATCATGCCGCCTGCAGCAAGAGCGCGTGCGCTGTCAGCAGTTGTAAATGCAGCAGCACCGTTGAGATACTCTACATGACCAGCAAACGAGAAGTTGTAGCTTCCTGTGTAGTAGCCGAAGATGAGGATACCGATGAGGAAGAACATATCGGCGAAGCGTGTCACGATGAACGCCTTCTTAGAAGCGTGAACGGCTGCGTGCAGAGTGTAGTAGAAGCCAATGAGGAGGTAAGAGCTTACACCCACGAGCTCCCAGAACATGTACATCTGGAAGATGTTGGTAGCAAGCACGAGTCCGAGCATTGACATCGTGAAGAGAGAAAGGAAAGCGTAGTAGCGCTGGAAGCCTTTCTCACCGTGCATGTAGCCGAACGAGTAGATGTGCACCATGAGGCTGACCGTAGAGATGACGATGAGCATCATCACCGAAATCGGGTCGAGCAGCACACCGAGGTCGAAGTGCAGATGGCCCAGCGGCAACCATGTAACGTTGTAGGGAACGAAGGTTGCGAAGGTGCCGTCGGCAAGACGGTCGGCTGTGAAATACTGGAACGCAGTGTAGTAGCTGAGTGCTGCCACCAAGCCCAGAGAGCAGGTGCCAATCAGTCCGGCTGTCTTATGCGACCAGGAATACTTCTTATTCACGAATTCTGGCAGACCGATAACCAGGAAGCTGATCAGCGGCAACAGAAGAATCCATATTGAATATGTAAAATCCATAATCTAATTAATATTTCATGTTTTCAATACTGTTCACCTGATCGCTGTGGAAATTGCGGTAAACGTTAATAATAATCGCGATAGCTACGGCGCTCTCTGCTGCGCTCACGCCGATTGAGAAGAGGGTCATGAAGAAGCCCTCGAACTCGCCGGGGAAGAGCAGGCGGTTGAAAGCCGCAAAGTTCAGGTCTACTGCGTTGAGCACGAGCTCTATAGAGACGAGCATGGCTATCAGGTTGCGGCGTGTTACGAAGCCGTATACGCCGATGAAGAACAGAAGTGCGCTAAGCACGAAATAACATTCTACTGGTACCATATTTTACTTGTCCTCCTTTTCTTTACGTGCTACAACGATTGCGCCAATGATACATGCCAGCAGGAATACTGAGATGAACTCGAAGGGCAATACATACTGATACTTTTCTGAACCGAGAAGAGCCTCGCCGATGGTCTGCATGGGCACCTCTTTGCCTTCTACAGCTACAGAGAGGAAACCATTCTTGAGCTGTACGCCGGCTACGGTAGCCAGACCTACGAGGCAGATAAGAGCGTAAGAGAGGGCACGACAGCCCTTAACGCGCTCTACCAATCCCTGGAGTGTGCGCTTGCTTACGAGCTGCACGGCGAAGATGTACATCATCACCATACCGCCAGCGTAGACGCTGATCTGTGCTGCACCGAGATAGGTGTAGTCGAGCAGGAAGTAGAGGCCTGCCACTCCGAGGAGTACGAAAAGCAGGAATGTGACCGAACGCATGATGCGCTTTGTGGTCACGCACATGACAGCCGATCCGAGGATTACTACTGCCAAGATGCAAAACATTACTATACTTGCCATATTTTCTTACTCCTTATTTTGTTTTGGTGTTAAACGTTCCGATTTCGAAGTCGGCGCCGCCGTCGATGATGTTAGGCAGCGAGCCGCCCTCGTACACTTCCTTGTCGAGGTGAAGCACGAGTGCTTCGCGGTCGAATACCGAGTTCTCGAAATCGTTTACAAACTTGATTGCGCCGAAGTTGCAGGCGTTCACGCAGAGCTCGCAGAACATGCAGTCGCCGAGGTCGTACTGATAGTCGACGAGCTGCTTTTTCTTCTTGCCTGTCTCCGGGTTCTCAACCATCTGCGACACGATCTTGATGGTGCCGTTCGGGCAAGCCTTCTCGCAGAGTGTACAAGCTGTACACTTCACGGCGCCGTTCTCGTCGCG
>ENA-OOUZ01000604-OOUZ01000604.1-human-gut-metagenome-genome-assembly--contig:-NODE-604-length-16948-cov-3.258154_pt1 | contig 16948 bp, 16 predicted proteins | sample MGYA00241546_ERZ501274 | MGnify/ENA primary metagenome ERZ501274 (study PRJEB25962, sample SAMEA2042363) | human gut metagenome | biome: human gut; feature: human-associated habitat; material: faeces...
ATTCGGGTCGGCGGGGATGATGTGGCGGGGTTGGGCACAATTATGAGGGGGATCCCAAAATCTTTTGCAGAAAGCACAGCGATGCGGTGAAGCTGTTTGAAGCGACAAGAGCATGGCTGAAAGAGCGCCTGGGGCTGGACATCAGCCCGGAAAAGTCCAAGATTGTGAATCTGAAACATGCATATTCCGATTTTCTGGGATTCAGAATCAAGGTTCATAAAGGCAAGAGAAATCAATATGTGGTCATATCACATATTGCACCCAAAGCATTGGACAGGATAAAGGAGACTGCGAAAAAGAAAGTCAAGGCAATCCAGCACTCATCCGGTGAAATGGAAGAATTCAAGGCTGTAAGCGACTACAACAGTTTTGTCATGGGTATCCACAACTACTACCGCATGGCAACTGCTGCGTCCCCGGACATACAGCGATTAGCATTTGAAATTAAGATTTCTATAAAAAACAGGCTGCAAGAGCGAGTAAGGCGACGAAGCAATCAAACAATTCCTGAATATGCCAAACGGTATGCAAGAAGCAGGGAAATACGATTTATCGGCAAGAACATCCTGCTTCCGATTGGTTATATTCAGCACCATCCGCCAATTCATAAAAAGAAGTCGGTGAATAAATACACCGCTGCTGGACGAGCGGAAATACACAAGAATCTGGAGCGTGTAGACATGTCAATCCTGCACAGTCTCATGAAAAACCCAATTACGAGCGCCACGGTGGAGTATAACGATAACCGTATATCCCTCTATGTGGCGCAGCAAGGGAAATGTGCCATTACGAAAAAGCAACTGTCCCTTGAAGAAATCCATTGCCACCACAAAACGCCTAAGTCGCTGGGCGGTGGAGACAATTACGTGAACCTGATTATTCTGCATGAACGGATTCACAGACTGATTCACGCAACGCAAAAAGATACTATTTCTGCAATCATGCAGAACGTACAGCTAAACAAACAGCAGCTTGATAAGCTGAATAAGCTCAGAAAGTTAGCTGGAACCGAGGCAATTACGTTAGAGCAGCAAAACACCTGCTGCTGATTAGAATAACAATTTGTAGATGATGGAAAGCCGTGTGAGTGGAAACGCTCATGCACGGTTTGGAGTGGGGGAAAATCCGGAGGTGAGTTCGCCAAAGGATTACCTATCACTATAGGATCGTCTCGCTGCGTCGCACGACCTTGACTGCCCGTGGCGGCCGGGGGATTTGGAGCAGCGCGCAGGGCGAATCGTCCGTCAGGGCAACCGGAACAAGGACGTGTACATCTACCGCTACGTCACAGAGGCGACGTTTGACGCTTATCTGTGGCAGACGGTAGAGAACAAGCAGAAGTTTATTTCTCAGATTATGACCAGCAAGAGTCCCGTCCGCTCCTGCGATGACGTGGACGAAACGGCGCTGTCCTACGCGGAAATCAAGGCGCTGTGTGCCGGCGACCCGCGCATCAAGGAAAAAATGGTGCGCCCGTAAGGGTGTATATCAAAATCCGCCTTTAGCAAGCGGTAGGTAAAGATATCAAGAAAGGAAGGTGAAAGAAGTAAACCTATCATCCCACAACTTATCCGGATGGGGAAACCCAATGGGGAGTGTAGCATGTTGTTATCCGGAAGGATGGGTGTGCAGCGGTATATACAGCATCCAAAGAACCGATGGACATGGGGATGAAAATTTGCGTATGAGGATGAAAGCTGGATTGCCTGATACGATAGCCGGAGCTTGGGGACATCTTGCCCTCCGTAGGAAAGATGCTGAAACCTACGGTGCTTCGATAGCCGTTCTTCCATTTTGGATGGCTATGTGATATACGAAGCAAAGTAACTTCAAGACAGAAGTAAACGGCAAAAGTCGCATCCGACAACGCAAAACGCTATATTGATATACGCTACCGGGGATGACCTAAACCCCGTAAGGGGCATGGTTACACAGCTCCCATAGTAGTCCGAGGACTCTGAATTAACAGAGATGGCCGTAAAAACGGAAGCGGGAAAACCGCCTACATGGCAAAGGGGAGCAGTTTACCTTTTTAATACAAACAGAAAGGATGGTGCGTGAGGCACTATGAGAAATCCGATTGATGTATTGAATAGTCTAAGCGATAAAGCAAAAGACCCAACGTACAGATATGAGAGATTGTATCGAAATCTGTATAACCCGGAGTTCTATCTTCTGGCCTACAAGAATGTATACGCTAATGATGGAAGTATGACACCGGGAATGGATGGCAACACCATTGACGGCATGAGCAGCAGAAGGATTGAAGGGATCATTGCATCCCTGAAAGACAAAAGCTATCAGCCGCACCCTGCACGTCGGGAATACATCCCGAAGAAGAACAGTGATAAAAAACGGCCACTGGGAATCCCATCGGCCAATGATAAACTGGTGCAGGAAGTTGTCCGAATGATACTGGAAAGCATCTATGAACCTACCTTTTCAGAAAACTCACATGGCTTTCGTCCTCGTAGAAGTTGCCATACGGCTCTGCTGCATCTGCAGCGCACTTTCACTGGGACGAAATGGTTTGTGGAAGGCGACATCAAAGCCTGTTTCGATTGTTTTGACCATCATGTGCTGATCGATATCTTACGCCGACGCATCAAGGATGAAGCCTTCATCGCTCTGATGTGGAAGTTCCTGAAAGCTGGATATATGGAGCAGTGGAAATTCCATATGACCTATTCAGGCACACCGCAGGGCTCAGGTATCAGTCCAATCCTTGCGAATATCTATTTGAACGAGCTGGACAAGCATATTGAGGAGTACAAAAAGCAATTCGACAGGGGAAGTTCCTCACACAGAAAAGCAAACCCCGAATATGAGCGTATGAACGGTTTGGCCAAAAGAACGAAACGTAAATATGCAAGGATTTGGGACACGCTCAATGAACAGGAACAGAGAGAATGTGCCCGCCACATCCGTTCGTTGAAAGCAAGTGCTCGGCAACTACCGCATTGCGAAGTATTCGATGAGGGATATAAAAGTCTGCAATACATCCGATATGCTGATGACTTTATCATCGGAATGATTGGGAATAAAGCAGACGCCGAAGCTCTCAAAGGCGATCTTGCCATATTTTTGAAAGAAAAATTAGGTTTAACTCTCTCAGCAGAAAAGACGAAAATCACCCACACATCAGAATGTGCCCGTTTTCTTGGCTATGATATCAAGGTGTCTCGGTCTCAGGAAACAAAAAAGCTGAAAAACGGAACAAAGTCCCGTGTGTACTCAGCGGTGGTAAAACTCTATACGCCATTTGATAAAACGATGGCGAAGCTGCTGGAAGTAGGAGCAATCCGTATCAAGAAGGATACCAATGGTAAAGAACGTTGGAAGGCCATCCACAGGAAGAAACTCATTAACCGTTCGGACATTGAGATTCTAAGCAAGTACAACAGCGAGGTAAGAGGCTTGGCTAATTACTACTCGCTGGCGTGCAATCCCATAAGAATGGCTCATTTCTCAAGCCTGATGAAGTATAGCATGCTCAAAACCTTTGCTGCGAAATATCGTACAAAGACCTCAAAGATCAAAGCTCGATATCTGAAAAAGGGCATTTTCACAGTCCCTTATATGACGAAAGCTGGGCCGAAAGAGTGTGTGTACTACAACGAAGGATTCGAGAGACGAAAAGAGCCGCTATTTGGACAGGTTGACATGCAAGCAACCTACAAAAAATATGCAAAGCCCAGCAGCCTGATTTGCAAGTTACGCGCAAAAACATGCGAACTATGCGGAACAACCTGCGATGATATCGAGATTCACCAGGTTAAGCGGTTGAAAGACCTCACAGGAAATGCTGAATGGGAACAGGTAATGCGGTCACGTCACCGCAGAACACTTGCTGTTTGTCCGAACTGCCATGAGATGATTCACCGGTCTAATAAATCGCAAGATGATGGTAAACGGCGAGCCGTGTGCGCCGAGAGGTGCCTGCACGGTTCTGGAGGGAGTCAGTAATGCTGGCTTACCTCATGATTTGGATGTGGACGTGGCACGGCTGCGGCTGATGAAGGCCGACCATCAAAGCCAGCAGTATCGGCTGGAAGATCAGCTGCTGAAAGTTTTTCCGCGGCAGCTGGAGCAGGACACACAGCTGATGGAAGGCTTTGCGCAGGATAAGGCGACGCTGGCGGCGAATCCTGAACCCGAAGCGGAGTTTGGCGGGCTGACTGTTCGCGGAAGTTTCATTGAGGACAAGGAAACGGCGGGCAAAGCCATTCTTGCCGCGTGCAAGGAAGCCGCGCAGGTGAATCCGGTGGAGTTTGGCGCTTATCGCGGGCTGACCATGAGCGTCCAGTTCGATTCGTTTGCCAATAAATTCAGACTCACCCTGCGCGGTGCAGTTTCGCATGTCATGGAAGTCGGCAGCGACGCAAGGGGCAACATTACTCGCCTAATGAACCTGATTCAGACGCTTCCTGACCGAATGGCGAAGGTTCAAGCGCGCCTTGATGCGACAAAGCAGCAGATGGCAGCGGCAAAAGCGGAGCTGGGCAAGCCCTTTCCGCAGGAGGAAGAGCTGAAAACCAAAAGCGCAAGACTGGCGGAACTGGACGCAGAATTGAACATGGATCAGCGCCCTGTCAGCCGAGAAAAGAGCGCAGAACAGGAACGATAATCCGAAAAGGAGGATGAAATGGACACGATTGCAATGACAGCCGTCTACCCGCACGATGCGGCATATGCCCGCGCGCACGGTGAACTGGCGGAGTACCGGAACGCGCGCCGGAGCAATATCGCCTGCAAAAACGCCATTGAGGAAGCGATTGCGAAGCATTTCGACGGAATGCACTTGGACGAAGCGTGCGTCAAGGAGGTGCTTGACCAATACGGCAGCGAGCGGGTAACACTGGTGCTGGCGGCGACGGTGCAGGAAAAAGTCTGGGATGGACGCTTCTCCAATGCGAACAAGCGCTGGGCGCTCGAAAAGGAGATTCCCTGCGAGCCTGACCGCTGGAGTGCGTATGCCGTCGCCGCGCATCCGGTGATTCTGAATGACTTCATCAATCTGGCACGGCAGGAAATGCAGAAGCGCGAACGTCCGCCTGCTGCAAAAAACGAAAAAGCGATTCGACAGCCTTGCGCAAAGACGTTTCAGGAGAGAGAATGAAGAAGGAGAAAGCGCGGCGGTCGAAGATGCTCCACTTCGCCGTAACGGAAGAGGAAGCACGCATCATTGACGAAAAGATGAAGCAGCTGGAAATTCGGAACATGTCGGCGTTTCTCCGCGCGATGGTGCTGAACGGCTATGTCCTGAAACTCGATTTGCCGCAGCTTCGCGAAATGATTCGCCTGCTGGGGAATCTGACGAACAACGTCAACCAGATTGCCCGCAGGGTCAACGAACACGGCAGCATCTACGAATCAGAGATTGACGAAATTCAGGAGAAAGTCAATCGGCTGCTGGGCATGATGAACCAGCTGCTTTCTACGCTCCAGCTGAACACGGTTTGAGGAGGGATTTCTATGCGCAAGAGAATCCTGAAAATCATCCTGTGCCCCGTCATCCTGCTGGCAAGGCTCATCTTGTGTGCCGCTGCCTTCGTCACTTCGCTGGCGGGTTCCGCCATCGGGCTGAGCGCATCGCTCTTTGGCATCCTGTCGCTGATGGCGTTTGTCACCGGCAGCTGGCAGAACGGGATTGCCTTCGCGGTGCTGATGCTGCTGGTAAGTCCCGTCGGTCTGCCCGGTATCGCCCATCTGATTTTGGAGAATGTTAGCCGAGTGCTTGGCTTTTTCGAGCGGATGCTGACGTGAAAAACGCAAAAATCATGAAACGCGCTTCTCTTCGGAGAGGCGCGTTTTTCTGCAATCAGGAGGATAACAATGGCGACCACCCGCATCATGTCGATGCACATCAACAAGGGCAAGACAATCGCCCAGTGCCTGAAAGCACGGCTGGATTATGTGAAGAACCCGGACAAGACTGAGCAGGGCAAACTGATTTCCGCCTATGCCTGTGCGCCCGAAACCGCTGACCAAGAGTTCCTGCTGAACCGAAATGCCTATATCGCGAAAACTGGACGGCGCATCCGAAATGAAGTAATTGCGTATCAGGTGCGGCAGTCCTTCCAGCCGGGAGAAGTAACGCCGGAGGAAGCCAACAAAATCGGCTATGAGCTGGCTTCCCGGCTGCTGAACGGGGATTTCGCGTTCCTCGTGGCGACGCATGATGACCATGCGCACATCCACAATCACATTGTGTTCAGCGCCGTTTCGCTGGACTGCACCCGCAAATTCAAGGATGTGCTTCGCTCCGGCAAAGTCGTTGCGGAGCTGAGCGACAGCCTCTGCCGCGAACATCGGCTCGCCATTGTCGAAAATCCGCAGGACAAAACCGTCTCATACGACAAGTGGCAGGGCAGCAGCGTCCGTATCACCAGCCGCGACACGATTCGCATGATGTCACCAATTATAGTCCATCATAATTTTCCCAGCGCCATCTTAAAAAATCACGATTTGTGAAGTCTGGCAAGAAGATTTTTTTAGGAAATGCTGAACCATAATCATTTCGTGCTTTGGGGGATAAATCAATATCGCCATCTGGAGAAATTCGTAAATGCCCAGTATCAAAAAGAGTATGAATGTCAACTCGCATTGCAAATCCATTAGCAATAGTATCTTCACCGTTATACTTGAATGGTTTAATGTGAGCTGCTTCAAGTATTTCTGGCATTTCAGCATTTGTGATTACGCAACATCGACAAGCTGCCAGAACATCTCTTCTGAAATGCGCTTGATTTGGGCGGCTTACAGTTTGCCGAACTCGCTTACGTTCCACTTCGCTAATGACTTGACTCTCACGCATAACCTGAAGCACACGGTTTATATCGTCAGTTTCATTGTGAGTAGAAATAATTTGATAGATTTCATCAACAAGTTCAGGGTTGATACTGTAATGCTCAAAGGCATTGCCCTCATATTTATGTTGAAGCAAATATCCGTAATTTGTTAAAAACAAGAGAAATTCTCTTGCCATTCTATGGTCATTTGCTCCTTCACAACAATTTGGCCAGCGGTCAATGTTGATCTCTTTGTTTCTGTTCCACATGATGAAGTTGACATAGTCATTAACAGTTACGCCACGAGTACCAGAGAGAGGAACAATAATTTTTTGTAGTTCAATTGGCTGAATATAACCTTGTTCAGGAGAACGTCTATTGAGTTCATAAATGACCTGAAGAAGCAGTTTTAGAGGTGTTAGGAACAGCCCGTGGGAAGTCCAATCTCGACAGATAGCAGGGGACATAATGGCAGTGTTGGGCAGCGTGAGAGTTTGGATGGTTACTGCTGCAAACTCAGCTTGTGATATTTGATGTGATGCAACTTCTCGGCCAAAGTCCGTGAGCTCAATCATGCCGTGAGTTTCTTTCGGAATTAGTCGAACGGCTTTCCAATACTGTCCAGAGTTACGAATAAGATTCCGGCTCCCGGAGCGCAAATCAACATTCAATCCAGCATTTACAACATCTTTAGTGAGGTCGTCCATCTCGTGTGCAAATTCAGATGAACTAAAATGCAAATGCGAACGCTCAAGCTTATACATCCGTTGAAGAACGCCAAGCAAAACAACGGGGTCATTTAGACCCTCAGTACAAGTCAAACATGCCCATTGCCATTTAAAATTTGAGAACGGCTTAACCGGAACAAATGTCTTATCTAACATGTACATTACTCCTCATAAAGATTGAACTGTTTAGCAACAGCGTACCCTAAAAGAACAGGGACAGCATTACCGATTTGTCTGTATACTGAGGAACGGTTGCCTTGAAATTCATAGTCCAAAGGAAAACTTTGAATAGTTGCCAACTCTCGACAAGACATCCTGCGTGCAGCTGTAGGATGTGGGAGAATTACAACGCCACCTTTATCATCGCCACGAGCAGTAACGGTAGGAGCAGGCATATCTGGATTCAGTGGCCTGTGACCGATATATCCATTAAAGGATAGCTTATATTTAGAGTAGTTATGGTTTGGCAGATTATTTGGCAAATCGGGGTCAGGAATATCTTTAAGAGCATCAGATACACTAACCCAACGCGGTAAGCCATTGGCACCGTCTTTACTATTAGTTGGTGAAGGATATTTATACTCAAAATGAACATCCTTGCGCACACCAACAATAATCACACGCAGACGAGTTTGTGGCACACCATAGTCAGCTGCGTTTAAAACACGATACTGTACATTGTAGCCTATGCTTTGGAAGTCGTCGAGAATCATCTGAAAGACTTTACCTTTACCGATGCTGAGAATTCCTTTAACATTCTCAGCAAGAAAAAATTTGGGATTCTTATCCCGAATAACACGAAGTAACTGCTTATACAATACATTGCGCTCATCATCGACATGGCGTTTTGTATTTGCAACTGAGAAACCCTGACATGGAAAGCCGCCAATTACAATATCGCAATCCGGAATATCACTTGTTGAAATCTTTGATATATCTTCACAGACGATATGATTGCCTATGTTCTTCTGATACGTCTCGACCGCGTCTCTATACAAATCGTTAGCCCAGAGAATTTGATGACCAGCCTTAATGAAACCGAAATCCAGACCACCAGCACCACTAAAGAGAGAAACAACTCTCATGGAAGTTTTTCCTCCTGTTCAACTCGCACAAGTTCTTTGCCGAGCTGTTCAGCAAAAAGAACCGGTACAGCATTACCAATCTGTCGATAGCATGAATTCATAGTTCCGTGGAATTCAAAATTTTCAGGGAATGTTTGCACACTTGCACTCTCTCTGATGCTCAAGCGGCGTTTTCCATTGTAGTGCGGAATAGCGCAAACTCCGCCTTTACCATTGCCGCGAGCAAGGATTGTCGGTGATGGCTTGTTGGGGTCAGTTTGACGGTGACCAGTAAAGTTCCTGTATTCTACTTTGTACGCTGAGTAAATATGATTTGGAAGATTATTAGGGGTATCAGGGTCTGGCAAATGCCCGATGGCTTCTTGAATAGTCACCCATTTTTGGCGTCCGCCTAAGGCGTTCTTGTCATATGAAGGTTGCGGAAAGTGGAAGAGCATTTTTTCGCCTAAATCCTTGCGTTGACCGATGATGATAACCCTTTGCCTTGTCTGAGGAACACCATAATCAGCCATGTTGACGAGGTGCTTTTCGGTATAATAACCTGCCTCACCGAAGTCAGCAAGGATTTGCTTAATTGCTTCGCCATTACCAAGGCTTAAAATTCCTTTGACGTTTTCTGCAATAAAGAACAATGGCTGCTTGATGCGAATTGTATCATAGAAAAAACGGTAAAGCTGATTTCGCTCGTCCGCTAACGTTCGCATACGATTTGCAAGAGAAAAACCTTGACAAGGAAATCCGCCAACAACTACTTGAGGAGTAGGGAGACTATCAATATTGATATTTTTGATATCTCCGCAGATGATATGGTCGCCGATGTTTTGCCTATAGGTTGCAACTGCATCTTTGTCAATATCGTTTGCCCAGATGACTTTGTTGCCAGCACGAATGAGTCCCAAATCCAATCCACCTGCGCCACTGAATAATGACAGTATCCTCATGATGTACTACCTCTTACCATCAAGAATAATTGGCTTACATGTATAACAAGCCCATAATAATTATAACGCAAAAATGGTGGAAAAGCAATACGAGTGACTGCCTGATTGAAACGCCGGTCATGCTGGCGGCATTCTACGGTTTGCGGCGCAGCGAAGCCGTGGGACTGCGCTGGGATGCCATCGACTTCCAGCAGAACACCATCACGATTCAGCACACGGTGATTGCGTGCAGGCTGAACGGGAAGTACGAGGTCATCGCCCGCGATACCACGAAAACGAAGTCAAGCCGCCGGACGCTGCCGCTTGCAGCGCCAATCCGGAAGTATCTGCTGAATACGATTTTCGCATTCGTCTGCGCCATCTGCTTGTGCCTTTTTGATTTTGTCGTCCGCTCATTCCATTTAGCGTAGCGCTGCTACGCTGCATTCCATTCGCGTTAGCCAAAATGCAAAAATTCACTTCGCATCTTTGCGCATTCTCATCCGAAAATCGTATGATTTGCAGGTTCGGCAGGCGGAGAACCGCAGACTTTGCGGCAACTGCTATTGCAAGGATTATGAAGGCTATATCTGCATCAATGAGATGGGGTATCTGCTGAATCCGAACAGGGTATCAGCGATGTTTGAGCTGACGCTTCAGCAAAACCCTCTGCGGCATATTCGCTTTCATGACCTGCGGCACAGCAGCGCGAGCTTGCTGCTTGCGAACCATGTGCCGCTCAAACAGATTCAGGAGTGGCTGGGGCACAGCGATTTCAGCACGACGGCGAACATCTACGCACACCTTGATGTGGCTTCCAAACAGAACACAGCAGAAGCAATGCTGCATGGACTGGGATTGGAAGAAGAATGAGGCTGCTTCCAAACGAACATGCACCGAGGCGTGAGCAGACGAAAATAGGATGAGATTCGAGCCCAATAAAAAATTCGGCTAAACAACACACTTGTCATTTAGCCGAATGTGGCGGAGACGGTGGGATTCGAACCCACGGACCCTTGCGGATCAACTGATTTCGAGTCAGTCCCGTTATGACCGCTTCGATACGTCTCCATAAATATCTTCACTGCGAATCTCCGGAGATTGGAGAGAACAGCAGGAGAGAACAAAGTATTTAGTTCGAGCCCCAAGAGCCCTGCAAGCCTTGAAAATCAAGGGATTGCCATTGGAAGCCTTCCAGCATGGATTCACGATTTCGAGTCAGTCCCGTTATGACCGCTTCGATACATCTCCACACGCTGTCCATAGAACAGCTTATTTAGTATAGCACAATTTCTCGCATTTGGCAAGCGCTTTTTTCGGAATCTGCAAAAATCCGCGCAAAAAGCAGAAATCCGGCGCGGATACCGCACAATTTGAGCATAACGCGCCGGAATCAGCTTTATTTTTCGTACTTGAAGAATCCTTCGCCGCTGCTCTGTCCGAGTTTGCCCGCGTCAATGTACTCCTTCAGCATCTTGTCCATGCCCTTGAAGTTATACGGCGCGAGGAATGACGGAATCTTCAGGTACATTTTGACGATGTTGTGTGCCGTCGTCAGCCCGACGGTGTCCAGAATGTGGAATGGCCCCTTCGGCGCGCCTGTGCCCAGCGTCCATGCCTTGTCGATGCTCTCCGGGTCGGAAATGCCGTTGACGTACAAGTCCATCGCCGAGAACAGCAGCGGCACAAGCATCGAGTTGAGCAGATAGCCGGATTTTTCCTTGCGGACGGGCAGCGCAATCATGCGGATGTCGTTAGCAAACTGCATTACCGTGTCGAAAACCTTCGGGTCGGTCTTGCTTTGCGCCATAATTTCCGCAATGTTGTTCTTCCAAATGGAGTTCGCGAAGTGCAGCGACAGGTACTCGTCGGGACGCCCGGTGTACTTGGCAAATTTCGACGGCAGCAGGGTGGAGGAGTTCGTCACCAGCACCGTCTTTGCGGGCATCAGCGGCGCGAGCTTCTGGTAGAAGCTGATTTTGTCCTCCACGTTCTCCGCCATCGACTCGATGACGAGGTCAGCGTCTGCAACCGCCTTCGCCATATCGAGTTCGAGGTGAGTGTTCTTGTACGCCGCTTCCACCTTCTCAAGGCATTTTTTCGGGTCGAAGCCGTCGAAATCCGCGATACCGTTCGCCCAATTTGCGGGCGTTTGACCGTCAGGCGTTGCCATCAGGTTGATGGTGTCGATGTACACCTGATGCAGGTGGTCAAGTTTGGGCTGTGTGCGCCCGATGCTGCCCTCACTGCGCAGCCAAATGGTCACGTCGAATCCGCAGTATGCGCTCTGGAAAGCAATTTGGCTGCCCAGCACACCGCCGCCCGCTACCACCACTTTACGAATCATCAAAAAATCTCCCTTCTCGTGAACCGTGCGCACTTGGCGCAAATGGTTTCTTTCTGACAGAATTTTATCATATTCGGATACGATTGACAAGTGGTTTGATAAAATTTTGCCGATGGGAGGGGAATTTTGCCGTGCGCACCCCAAGTGGTGGATATGCCCAAAGTAGGTTAGTTCAGCAGCACAAAAAGTTAGCGAGGACGATCCCGAAGCAGCGCCCGCAGGCGCGTTCCACTTTCAACAATGAAAACCAAGAAACATGGGAGTGCACACCGAAGGGGTCAAGGGGGCGACCGCAGACATTCGTCTGTTTCCATTGCCCCCTTGTCGCGTCCGCAGACGCGAAACCCTCTGCACAACATTGATTGCATATAGAAATAACAATATCGCATTTACGCAAACAGCCCTCTGACGCAAGCATCCTGCGCCAGAGGGCTGTTGTTATTTACTGATGCACAACCACAGTATACGGCTTCGTAGAGTCGGTTTCGACCTGCGCCTGACCGTCCTTCATCGTCACGGTGAAGGTCGCGGCGACACTGCCCTTCGTGTCGGGGATTTCAACCGTCTCGCTCTCGCCGTCCGCCAGCTGGTAGACGTGCAGCTCCACGCCGTCCAGATAGTCGTAATCCGGGCGGTCGTCATGCGCGCCCAGCGGCAGCACCGTGCCGGGACGCACCATCAGCGGCAGGGACATGAAGTCGTGAATCTCCGTCTGCCAGTGGCCGCCTTCGACCTTGCCGCCATCCAGCAGGGACGTCCACGTTCCGTCGGGCAGATAATACTGCACCTCGCCGTCCTTGCGGAAAATCGGCGCGACAAGCAGCGAATCGCCCAGCATGTACTGGCGGTCGAGCATATCGCACGCCGGGTCATCCGGGAACTCCAGCATCATCGGGCGCATCATCGGCACGCCGTGTTCATGCGCCTCCACCGCCTTGCCGTACAGGTAGGGCATCAGGCGGCACTTGAGCTTGGTGAACTTGCGGCAGACATCCACGCTCTCCTCGTCAAACAGCCACGGCACGCGGTAGCTCGTCGAGCCATGCAGGCGGCTGTGGGAGGACAAGAGGCCAAACTGCACCCAGCGCTTGTAAACATCCGCCGGCGCGGTGGACTCAAAGCCGGAAATATCGTGGCTCCAGTAGCCAAAGCCGCTGTGGCTCATGGACAGACCCGCGCGCAGCGTTTCCGCCATCGAGATGTAGGTCGCGGAGTTATCGCCGCCCCAATGCACCGGGAACTGCTGACCGCCGACCGTCGCGCTGCGGGCGAACAGAATCGCTTCGCCCTCGCCCTTGCGATCCTTCACAACGTCAAAGACAACCTTGTTGTACAGGTAGGTGTAATAGTTGTGCATATAGACCGGGTCGCTGCCGTCGAACCACCGGATGTCGCGCACCGGGATGCGCTCGCCGAAGTCGGTCTTGAAGCAGTCCACGCCCATGTCCATCAGCTTATAGAGGTAAGAAGCGTACCACTTGCAGGCGTCCGGATTGGTGAAATCGACAATCGCCATGCCCGCCTGCCACATATCGGTCTGGAAGAGGCTGCCGTCGGTCTTTTTCAGCAGGTAGCCATGCTCCATGCCTTCCTTGAACAGCGGCGACGCCTGACCGATGTACGGGTTAATCCAGCAGCAGATGTGCAGCCCCTTCTTGTGGTAACGCTTGAGCATTCCCACCGGGTCAGGGAACGTGTCATGATCCCACTCGAAGTCGCACCAGTTGAAGCCCTTCATCCAGTAGCAGTCGAAGTGGAACACGGACAGCGGAATGTCGCGCTCCGCCATGCCGTTGATGAAGGAGGAAGTCGTCTGCTCGTCGTAATTCGTGGTAAAAGAGGTGGACAGCCACAGACCGAACGACCACGCGGGCACGAGCGCCGGACGACCCGTCAGCGCGGTGTACAGGTCGAGCGTGTCCTTCGGCGTGCCGCCGTAGATCACGTCGTAGACCATCGTTTCGCCCTCGTGCGAGAACTGGACGCGCTCCACCTTTTCCGTCGCGACTTCAAAGGACACGTCGCTTGCGTTCTCCACCAGCACGCCGTAGCCGCGGTTGGTCATGTAGAACGGGATGTTCTTGTACGCCAGCTCCGACGCCGTGCCGCCGTCCGCGTTCCACATATCAACCGTCTGACCGTTCTTGACGTACGCGCCGAAGCGTTCGCCCAGACCATAGACGCATTCGCCCACGTCGAGCTGGAGGCTCTCGGACATGTAGGACGTGCCGTGCGGCAGAAGCGAGCAGGGCGTGCCGTCCTTCTTCAGCGCACGACCCATGCCGCGCCAACCGGACGTCGTCAGGATGCGGTCGCCGACCATATAATCCACCGACCAGTTGCCACCCTTGCTCACGCGCGCAGTCAGGTCGCCGGAGGTGAAGTAGGCGTAGTCGTCATCCTCGCGGATTTCGGGCGTCACGTCCTCTTCATACGTCGTAAACTGAGGATCTTTGCGCGGCGTGCCGGCAAAGTGCGTCACCTGCACGCGGATGATGTTCTTGCGCGGCGCGGTGAACACAATGTCGAGCGAGCCGCCGTCAAGAATGTCGCCGCGGTGGCGAATCGGGCGGCAGGCGCTGATGATGTGCAGCTCCTTGTCGTTTTTGATGACGCGAACGGTCTGCGTGGCGTAGGACATCACATAGTCCTGCCGGATGACCCAGTAACCTTGCGTAAAACGCATGTTGATGCTCTCCTTTATGATCATATTGATGGCTTTTTCATGCGCACAGGGCGCGGAAACCGCCGTCTTTTAGTCCGTGATGATTTTCACCACAACCGGCATGTCGCTTTGGTAATCCCCCAAGTCCACATGCAGGGCTTCGCCGTCGCGCGTCCACGCGACCTGCGCGGGATTGCCCAGCACTTCCACCTTCCGCACAATGCCGTGCCAGAGCGGCAAGTGGCTCGCGTCCGCCTCGCGCAGAGAGCGAATGTGCAGCTTGCCGTCCGCCGGACACGCCATGCACGCCGCGTAGATGTTTCCGCCGCGGCAGGTGAAACGGAAGTCCTCGCTGGTGAAGTTGCGGGACGCGCCGTCGGCAAACTGCCCCTCCTGAATCTTCGTCGGGCCTTCCTGATTGATGCGCCACAAGCCTGTGCCGTGGATGCACTCGTCGTTGACGCGCATCCAGTCCGCCAGTTTGTGCAGGATTTCAACGTCTTTGTCCGCCAGCGTGCCGTCCGGCTTCGGGCCGAAATTCAGCAGCAGGCGGCCGTTTTTGCTCACCACGTCCAGCAAGTCCTGCACAATCTCCTGCGGCGCTTTGTAGACCGCCTTGTCCGGCTGCACAGAGTAGCACCAGCTGCCGCGCATGACGGACGTGTCCGACTGCCACAGGAACGGCTTCGCTTCCGCGAACTGCCCGCGCTCAATGTCCGGCACGCCGATGCCGAACGGGAATGCGTCGTGCTTGTAGTTGATAACGCACCCGCCGCGGCTTTCCATCACGTTGAAGTAGTACGCGGCGAAGCGCTGCAGGTACGGCTTGACGGCGGAATGCTGAATCCACCAGTCGAAATAGAGGATGCGCGGATGATAGCGGTCGACGATCTCGCAGCAGCGCAGCAGCCAGTCCGTCAGGAACTCATCCGTCGGCATCGGCTCGGAGAACAAGTCCTGATTCTCCCGTTCAGGCATGGCTGGCCATGCGTAATCCCCCAAGTGCATCGGCTGCTTGATGTCGCTGTCAAACTCCTGCCCATGCCCCAGGAACCACCAGTGCTCCACGCGGTGGCTCGATGCGCCCAGCGTCATGCCCGCGCGCTCCGCCTCCACCAGCAAATCGCCCATGATGTCCCGGTGCGGGCCCATTTCCGCCGCGTTCCAGTGAGACAGCTCGCTCCGGTAATTTTGGAAGCCGTCGTGATGCTCCGCCACCGGCACGATGTAATCCGCCCCCGCTTCCCGGAACAGCTTCACCCACGCCTGCGGATCGAACGCTTCCATCTTAAACTGCGGAATGAAGTCCTTGAAGCCGAAATCCTTCGGCTGCCCGTAATGCTGGCAGTGGTACTCGTATTCCGGCGAACCCTTGATGTACATGTTCCGCGCGTACCAGTCATGATACGCCGGAACAGAAAACACGCCCCAGTGCAGGAAGATACCCAGCCGCTTCTCCCGATACCAGTCCGGCACAGGGTGGGTGCTGAGCGATTCCCACGTCGGGTGATATTTTCCCGCTGCGTTCACCGCGTCGATTTCCTGCAAATAACGCTCCCGATTCATTGCATACTCCTTTCAAAAATGAAAAGAACAATACGATTTTCCACTCAAAGAGTACGACAAACAAGTGAAAAATCCTTGCGCAAACGCAAAAAAATATCCGAAAACTTTTCCGAAAATCCGTGCAATCAGTCCAAACGCCTGTTTTTTCTTGACTTCTCAATCGTTTTCGCAAAATTTTCCCTGCTCCCCCGCTTGCCTTTTTTCTCTTTTGCCTGTATCATGAGGGTATTCCACGCACGGTGCCAAAACGATTCACGCCAACAAGGAGGATTCTCCATGCTTTCCAACGAAGCCATCCGCCAGCAGGTGGAAAACCTGCTTTCCCAAATGACACTGGAAGAAAAAGCCGCCCAAATGGTGCAGGTTCCCTACACCGTCGTCGGGCGCGAGGAAGCGCTGCGCTGGGCAAAGCTCGGCGCGGGTTCGTTCCTGCACGTTCTGGGTGACGACGCGCGCGAGGTGCAGCAGGCGGCGCTCCATAGCCGTCTGGGCATCCCCGTGCTGTTCGGCATTGACGCCATCCACGGGCATGGGCTGAATGACCACGCCACCATCTTTCCGTCGCAGCTATCTTGCGCCTGTGCGTGGGACAAGGACATCGCGCGCGAAATGGGCGAAGTGACGGCGCGCGAAGTCGCCACCGACGGGCTGCACTGGACGTTCTCGCCCGTGCTGTGCTTGGGGCGCGACACCCGCTGGGGGCGCGTCGACGAAACCTTCGGCGAAGACCCTTATCTGGCGGGTGAATTAGGCGAAGCAATCGTGCGCGGCTATCAGGGCGACGATTTGTCCGATGGCGAGCATATTCTGGCGTGCGCCAAGCACTACATCGGCTACGGCGAGGCG
>ENA-OOUZ01000607-OOUZ01000607.1-human-gut-metagenome-genome-assembly--contig:-NODE-607-length-16896-cov-2.227006_pt1 | contig 16896 bp, 13 predicted proteins | sample MGYA00241546_ERZ501274 | MGnify/ENA primary metagenome ERZ501274 (study PRJEB25962, sample SAMEA2042363) | human gut metagenome | biome: human gut; feature: human-associated habitat; material: faeces...
TAGTTCTGGCTGGAAATCTTTATAAGAATAGCTTCCATAAATATTATACTTAATGTCTTCCACCAATAGCCTATAAGCATATCTAAATTCCAAAATCTCAGGACAATTATTTGGTCCCTTTCCTTCTCCGCATGATTTAATAAAAATTCTTTTATTTCCGATTTCTCGTTCAATGTAAACAGGTGCAGAGCCTATTTGCTCAGGAAAATACACGTCAGCCCAACAATAATCTTGGTCAAAATACTTTTCTATTGTAGCCTCTAATCCTATTGCTTTTACGGATGCTTCATGATTTTTGAACATATACTTTTCAAGCAATTGGGAATCTATAGAATTATTCGGGGCTATTTCATTCCATGCCTCTTTTATGGCTTCTTCAAAGAAATATCGTGGGTAGCTTCCGAAGCTACCAGCACTATCTGACATTACATAATACTCCGGAGATATTGTATTTTTCAAATCCCTATAAATCTGATTTGGAGATGTATATCTTCTAAACTCGTCAAAATAACAAATCAGTTTCCAAATCTTAGCGTAATAGTATCTATACATTGCATTATCCCAGTTCTTTTCAAACTTAGAAATAGTGAAGTTTTCTAAAAAGACATCTTTATTTAAACTTCCATCCACAAATGCCTTAGACGAATAAAGTGCATCTGCTATAAAATGGAACGCTTTCCCTGAAATTGCAAAATGACATGGACTCTGCGATCCAATAAATTTCTCAACAGCAGCAACTGCCTCTTCACTGCTATGAAAATGCTGTTGTTCATTCATGCCAATAAGAATATCTGCCATCGTACGCACTTGGCCATATTGCTCCATTATTTCAAAGTGGTTATGATATATAAACTGCTCTGGCTTGACTTTCTGCAAGCAAACGGTGCCATCTCCCATTTTAGCGACCAGCTCATCATGCAGCAAAGAAAGTATTTTAATCTTAGGTAACTTTTCTGTGTCTTTTATTAGTTCTTCCAGGGCAATATATGTAAAACCATGCCAACCTTTTGCTCGCTTTAAAGGATATGAGTGACTATCGTAAGAAGTTCCTACCCCACAACAAATGTAACCATCTTTTTCCAGAAGGTTGACCAGGCCAAGTAAACCAACAGAAGTTCCATTGCCACCCGTGAAAACAGAATAAACACCCACTTTGTTGTTTACAACATGTTCATCAATAAAACGTTTTATGATGGGATAAAAAACATTTATAACATCATCACATAGTTGTTGAGATAGACTACCGGGCCCCAACAGTAAGTTTACTCCAATATTAAGTAAATATTGATTTTCTCCTGTCTTGACAACAATACTTTCATAGGCTTCTTCAAGATTCTTTTCTATAATGGCATTTATTTCCGAAAAGCAATCTTGAGTATCGTGAGAACATGGATCATAATGAAGTACGTTATGGAGGCCACCCATGCATACATTATAAACCAATGCCAAAGTTTTATCGCCAACAACTAAACGTATATCATCTAAGTCTGCATAATCCTTAGATTCCTTGTTGCTATCTACCAAAGGCAACACTGTTGATTTCGAAACCTCTGTTGGCTCCGAAGTCTCTGTTGTAGCACAAGACAGCATTCTTTTTAATATTTCCAACAATTTCATATCACTATTTTTTATAAATACCTATTTCCCTTAAAAATACGTCTTCACTGCAAACAAGAACTGCTCGATAAAGATTTTCTTGAAAGCAGCGATGTTATTCTGTTCGTAGAACATGAGCATAGCCTTCTTATAGTCGATGGAGTCAACGGTTCGGAAAGAAATCGGGCAATAGCCATTTGCTATTAAGATAGCATTGCTTGTGATTCTTGCTGTCCGCTTGTTCCCATCCACAAAGGCTTGAATATACGATAATAGCACTAATGTCAAGAGTGCTTTCTCAAAAACATTATCTTTTCCATTCACCAATGTACAAGTATCTCTTTATTTATTAATCGGCTCAAATTTACTCATTTTTTGCCAATAATCGGGTTTGTTTGAGCCGATTTTGCGTATGTTTAACGGGTTTTTGAGCCGATTCGGCAAAAACATCTTGGGGAATAGACGAAATGGAAAAGATAAAACCGAACTACTAAAACTTCACAATGGCGGCACTTGTTATATCTGCAAAAATAGTCGCATCATACGACTATTTTTGCAGTGATTTCATTCTGTATGTTATTGTCCGATAACTGATTTGGACCATGCAGACATGGCCTATGAGTGGTTGTATGGCAATTATCAATGGGCGGCTGGTGATTACCTTTGCACCCGCTTTTCTGAAAGTAAACAATAGCTATAAATGATGATTTCCCATAGAAGATAGAGCTCTATCTTTCCACCTTGAATATGGCGGCACTTATGCCAGAAGCTTTAATCACATCAGTCTTTTTTCCTGATTTATACACAACCTTTCCTGTGGAAAGAACAGAAACAGCCTTACCACCAACGGAGCTGATATTGAGAGAGGCTGCCTTGGCACCAGGATTCACGACAACAACATACTCCTCCTCACCCAAAGTACGCTCATATACCATCGGATATTCCTGCCCCTTCTGGTTCAGGAGCTTCCAATCACCCTCATTGTCAAGAGCCTTTGCAGAATGACGCAAAGCGGTCAGCTTACGGGTATATGACAACAGAGAATTCTGATCACCCTGCTGAGCCTCAACGGTCAACTTTCCGTTTTCCGTATCTACAGGGAAGTAGAGCTTATCAGGTGCACTCGTAGAGAAGCCTGCATTCTTGCCCTTGGTCCACTGCATCGGAGTACGGGTACCCGAACGCTCATTGCTACCCTCCTTGTTAGGGAGATTCATCTGATACTTCATACCAATCTCATCACCATAATAGATAAACGGAATACCAGGCATGGTGAGGAAGAAGGTCATCGCCACCTTCAACTGGTCTGGCGTATTGCGGGTACCGATGTTAGGGCGCTGGTAATCGTGGTTGGCAGATGGAACAGCGATGTAGCCGAGATTCTTGGTGGCATTGTATGCCTTGGTATAGTTCTCGCTAAATTCCTTAAGCGAACCCTTGCCCTGCTTGTCGAAATAGCAGTTCTGGTAACTCTGCTCCCACTTGCCCCATGGAGTCTTGCGGTCGAAGAACAGAGAGGCATAGCCCTTGATACCGAAATGGATGTAGAAATCGATGTTGAAGCCGGCAGGAATGGCTTGCTGCGGATTAGCCCACTCTGAAATCAAGACGGTCTCTGGATAATACTTATCCTTCCAGGCACGCATCTCATTCCAAAGCTTGGAAACCTCCTTCTTGTCAGGGTCGTTCTTGACAAGCGATGACGCCATATCTACACGAAAGCCATCCACACCCTTATCAAACCAAAAAGCCATGATGTTACGTATCTCCCTGCGGACAGCCTGTGGTCCTGGAGCATCTACGCCCTGCTCCCAAGGATGATTTGGATCTGGATGAGCAAAACCATAGTTCAAGGCAGGCTGGCACTCGAAGAAATTCTTCTCATAATACTTGGCACGAGGAGCATTAGCCTCCACATATCTTCCTCGGGTACTAGACTCCGGACTTGCCTCCTGATGACGGGCTTCTATTTCTTTCTTCTCACTCTCAGGGATATCATTCATCCAGATATAATAATCACTGTAACGCTGGTTAGGATCTTTCTCGGAAGACTCCTTAAACCAGGCACACTTGGTGCTGGAATGTCCTGCCACCAGGTCGAGACAAACCTTGATGCCACGCTTATGGGCCTCATTGACCAATGTAACCAAATCGGTATTGGTACCGAATCGAGGATCCACCTTGTAGAAATCGATGACATCATAGCCACCATCAAACCATCCCGACTCAAAGATTGGATTGAGCCAGAGGGCGTTCACACCCAGAGACTTGATGTAATCCAACTTGGAAGTGATACCCGGCAGATCGCCAATACCATTGCCATCAGTATCCATATAGGAAGATGGATAAATCTGATAGAAAAGTGCATCACTCAACCAAGCCGGTCCCTTCTTATGTTCTGCCTGAGCAGAAAGTGTGGTTGCCGCCAAGGCAGCAACCAACAACATTTTATTCATTCTTTTCATAAGCGACATTGTTTATTCAAAAAAAACATTCTTTCATAATAACTCAAAATCCTGCATTTTATTGTGCAAGAATGCTAATTGCAAATCCGCCACCTGCAACAGAGTTCAACTTCAAGACAGACTTGCTGGTTACAGTCTTCTTGGTGATTTTGTATAAAGATGACTTTACAAACGTTTGCATAACTTTTACCCCATATTTTCCATTTTCCCTAATATAGCGTAATGCAAAAATACATATATTTGCAGTCGGAAAAAAACACAAAGAACGAGGATAGTCTTGGTTCTGCATAATGTGCAGGACCTGCTCTACTAACATAAAACGTAGCATATTTATAAATAACACAATAATACTGAAAAGATGAAAAAGTTAACAAAAAGCCTATTAGTCCTAATGTTGATGCTTGGGACAATGTTGGAGATGAAGGCAGCAGATGTATATCTGCTTACAGCCCAAACAATCAATGGTAGCGTAGGTAAGTATGAAGTGCCAAGCAACCATCAGCTTGCTCAGAACACTCTTTCCGCAGGAGAAAGCGGTGGAATTGTTGCACAGTCTGCAACAGATGTCGCACCTGGTTACTATCTTGTGGGCAATTTCTTCTCGCCATATAATAAAGGTAAAGAGTTTAATCCGGGAGGCGACGGCGCAACGATAGAATATACAAAACATGTGTATTTCAAATTCGAACAGCAAAAAGACAAGAGCTATGCGTTCAGCATCCCGGCATGCCTCACGGCACATGCACAGATTCTTGCTGTTGACGAGTTGGACAATAAGATGGTTTACGGACCGGGCGAGGTATACAACCTGCACGGTGCAAAGGATAATGCCAGCGCATTGCCGTCAACAAACGGAGCTGTGGGAACTATTTGTGGAACAACAGCGGCAAAGAAACTTGTCGGTTCTGCGAAAATGGAAGAGAACGGCAACTACTGGAATCTCGTGACCCGCAATGACGGCGGAATCGACGACGACGGCATGTATACCTTCAGCTTTAAGCTTGACGACGACGGAAACCCCTCCGACTGGCAGGTAAAGCATGATGCAACGACACGTGTGACTTATCTTATTGGCAACATGGAAGGGGCTACGGCGCAGCCGCTCTTCGATAAGCGTAAAAGTGGTGGAAATGAGGGAGCATTCAGCGACAATATGGAGGCTCCGCTCTATTTTGATGGTTCCAACAGCTATTGGGCAATCGGTTATATTGTGAATGACGTATCCACTCAAGGTATACTTGCTCAAGCTATAAAGGCAACGCCAGATATTCATGAAACAGGGAGCGTACACAATAATTCCGGAACTCACAATAAACTCTTCTTCCTCGGCAACGGAGGTGTTGACTACAATTCTACCAGCGAGTATCGTGACAAGGTATTGGCTAACCAGAAACCTTTCACCCTTCATCTGCACGGTATAAAAAGAATACAGTATAATCCTAACCAAGGACACAACGGTCTGTCGGCACAAGACGGCAGTTACGGCCTGTCGGGCAGTATACAGGTAATCGGCGGCAATGCTGCCGATGCCGACATCCAGATAAAAACCATGTCTATGATAGGCGATGCTGTGGAAGGAACTTATGATGCAGTATCGGGCAAATGGAAGTATACTTCTACCGCAGGAGACATGAAGTATGATGCCAACGAGCGTTGCTTCTCGCTGACGATATCTACTGTTGAGGGAAAATACGCCAAATCGCATTTCAGGTTTGTTGCCAACCGTGACGCAGACCAGAACTGGGGTGAGACGGACAACAATGTGACAAACAATACCGGACTTGCAAGACCTACTTATGATGCCGCCGATGATGACAATCACTCTTGTATGGCTGACGATCCGAACGACGTTCAGTTCCGTAAAACGGCGAGAGAGGATGAGGAGGGCTTCGGAAGCACAACTCCTAATAAGAAGGATATCCTCTGGAACCGTCCCACAGGAATATGGACGATAAGGTTCTACCCAGAGCTCGACAAGGACGGTAACGACATCTCTCGCTATACCATATCAGGAACAAGAGTCATCAAGATACCTTTCACCTATTGTTTAGGGAAGTTCATCCGTACATACAGCAACAATGTGGCAATGGCACCTGTCGACGACAACGTGAAAGTGTATGAGGCATATCGCTACAAAAAACCGGAGAATGCAGGAGACCCACTTTCAGAGCGTATGGGGACGGTTTATCTTCGTCAACTCAAGTACATTCCGGCAAATATGGGAGTGGTACTCGTAGGGGAAGTGCCTAAGGGAGAATCATTCTTAGACTATGCCTCACTGAATTTCTCTTTGAAGGAAGCACCGGCTGAAATGCCGTTAGAAGGTGATAATTACACGGCAGTGTGGACAAAGGCAGACGAGTATGCTCGTCAAGAATGGAACAACTATCTCAAGCCGACAGTCACGGCTATCGACAAACTTGGAAATGCTGATACCGATGGTAATGGAAAGATAGCCCACCGTTACTTCGGCCTTGCAAACTTCCATTCCACAAAATATTACAAGGAGAATAAGACAGGAAACGACTATATCGGTTTCTTCCGCCTTACGCCGAATGGCAGAAGCGACGCAAACAAAGCTTACTTGAGTATTCCGGCAAATACTACTGTAGACGGTGGGGTAGGAGCGAAGTTCGGGTATATCGATTTTAACGGACAGTTCCTCGGAAATGAGACGGACGACCCGAAAAATCCGTCGCTTGCCAAGATGGCTATTGTCTTCGATGACGAAGATGATGGCGGAAGCACTACTACTGTACCAGAAGTCAAGCCGAATAGTACAGACGCCGACGCATCGTTCTATACCCTTCAGGGAGTAAAGGTGTCACGTCCTGTCAAAGGAGTGTATATCCATAACGGAAAGAAATTCATCAAATAAAAACTAAGGAAAAATGAAAAACTATATAAAACCGGAAGTCAAGGTGTATGAAGTTAGAATCGAGTCTCTTCTTAGTGGAAGCGGTTCTGAAGCTGGAGGACAGATAGGCGGTGGGTGGGCCCCAAAACGTGACTATTCTCTCTTTGATGAGGAAAATGATGACGGATATACTGGTAGCGGCGATCTTTGGGACGACGAAGACTTTGAAGATTGAATGAAATATTCTGAATAAATGTAGTTTTAGTTGCGTTAAGCAATGGTGTGAAATAGACAAAGGGCTGGACTCCAAATCTGGAATCCAGCCCTTTGACGCTTTTCATTATCTGTTTCTATAACAGACGATGGTGTCAGTCATCGCCCCAGTTTTTGCTGTTCGAATCTCCCCACAAGTCTTTGTAAGTATCCCTGGTCTTCTCCTCGTTGACTACATCAAAGTTGCTGATACATTCTCCCGTGAGGTCTGCTCTATGTACGCTGGCGATATTCATGCCTCCGTTGCAGAGAGCCTCGAGCTGTATCTCATTAATTTCTGGAGTTATATAGTTCTTCTTCATTTTGCGTAACTGTTATTTGGGGTTTATCTGATAATTATCTTCTTTCCGTTCACTACATACATTCCCTTAGGCAATTCCTCCAGGCTGCAACTGCGGCGCACCATCTGTCCGTTCATGTTGAACACGCCGTCTATGCCGCGCTTGTAGGATGTGCAGTCGGTGTTGCCGTGTATGTCGTCGATGCCTGTGGTGCTGTCTTCCACTCCGTCGATGAGCAGCGATACTTGGCTCGGTTTTCCTGTAGTTTTGTCCGTCAGCTCAAACCAGCAGCGGAACGCCTTCAGTCCGTATGAATACGGCTCGCCGTTGTCCTTCTTGCCGCTCGGCACCTGTATCAGCTTTCCCTTATACATGAAGTAGTCGCCGTTGAGGTTGTCTCTGTCCGAGAGAATCTTGCCATTGTCGTATGTCTTCGCCATTGTGCCTATGCAGACCATTTTGCCATAGTTGCCGTCGATGGTTTTGAACTTTGTTATTGACTCCCAATTAGTGGTGTTTAAATACTTATTCAGCGTATCCCTGTTGAGCGTCACCATCGTGATGTCGTAGTGGTCGGCTTTCAAGGTCTTCGTCAGTCGGTTGTTTTCGTCCTTAGACGGCTGGTAGTCAGTGCCCAGCCATTCGCTGTTGTCCTCGCCTACTGATGTGTAGAAGTGTTCTACGGTGTAGGGTGCCGACTTCACCTGTGTATATGGCGGGTACACGATATATGGCTCGAATGCTGTTACCATCACGTCTTCGTCGCTGTCTGGCTCCACTGTCACGAACTGCACGCTGTTTTCCGTCAGCGCCTCAAGCTTTGCCACCTTCACTGCATCTCCGAACGTGCGCTTCATCTGTCCCCATGTCAGGTCGACGGGCAGAATAAGCGAGTTCCACATATTGTCGTTCAGCTTGCGGTTCAGATGCAGCACGCTGTTCTTGTATTCGTCTGTAGCCTCTGTCAGATAGCGCAGGTTGGTAGATTCCTCGTCGAGAATCAGCTCTGGGTTGCGTCGTGGTCCGGCATAATCCAGTTTGAAGTTGTCAACGGCGGTCAGCTCGTTGGCGTCAACCTCCGACTTGTCTGTAGGGTCTACGTAGAAGCCTATGCGGAGCGTAACGGGGTTATTGTTTGATATTTCATACCCATTCGGGGCTTTGTCGAGACATATCTGCACCTGATTTTCATACTTTCCCTCGAAGAAGGCCTTTCCGATACCGGCTCCATCGTATGGCTTGCCATTGTGTGTTTTGGCAAGCTGATAGGCATCAGCCTGACTGATGCCGTTGAGGGTTGCTGTTGAGTATTTGTTGTCATTCGGTTTGTTGTCGGCGCCGAGCTCCGTAATGAACAGGTTTGCAAGCGGTTTGCCGTTCTGCTTGATGTTCTCCGAGCTGTTCGATGTGCTGAATCCGTTGCATCGCAGCAGGTACCATCCTGCCTTGTGTACCTTCACGTCCTGAAAGAATGTGAAGCCGCGCAAGCCTTTGGTGTAGCAGTAGAAATACTGGCCGTAGTCGCGCTGATGATCTTCATTATAGTTTGCCCAGCTTCCTGAACCAGTTTGGCTTAGCTTGTCATGCGTCTTATACATCTTTTCGTCTCCGATGCGCACGTGACTTTTCCAATCAGTTGGCAGGTTGTTGCCTGTGATATTCCATTTTAGAGCGTCCGCATCATTTGCTCTGAAATCCGGACATGCAATAAGGAAAGAGGCATCGACAGGCGACTTCATATATGCAGGGTTTGTGTGGAAGAGCAGGTAATACTCATTCTTTGTAATGACCTTCCACTCCTGATTCTTGTATTCCTGGGTCTCCGTGGCTATGCTTGCCTGATAATCGCAAAGCTTGTTCTCGTTGTTAGGATAAGCAGTGAGATAACCTAATGTTGTTTTATTGCCGATTTTGACGAGATATACCCTGTTCGTTTTTGAATCATAGTCCTTGGCTTTTTCAAATCTGATAGCGCTTTTCTCTCCATCATATGTGTCCATAAACACCTGACCATATCTATTGTCGATTCCCAAATATGGTATATCTTTAGAACCTTTCAACTTGCTCTCCAGAAAATACGTTTTTGAATCTTTATTCCATATCATATAAATGGGATATGGCGTAACATCCAATGAGGCATGGGTTCCCCACATACCGCCAACGCTCAGAAACTTTTTGGCTCCGACGTTATACAGACACACAATCTTATCTCCGTCGGTTTCATCTGTGTGCTTAGTTGTGCAAATTGCTGACGAAGGATCAATGCCATAAAGTTTGTCAACACCTTCAATAGTATTTTCTGTTCCGTTGCTTGCAGTCGCTTTATTTTGTGCCAAAGCGACAGCCATAAGTACTGCGGCTAACGCAGCCGCAATGCTTCCTTTTGTTTTGGCAAAAGAAAGCAGATAACTTTTAATCTTCATAATTTATTAATCCCTATTGTAGATTTTTTCTAAAAATACTTATTCATTCAAATGTGTCAATTGTGACATCTATGCTGTCATCCTGATGTGATATCTATGCTGTCATCCTGATATGAAATGCCTACAAAGGTATGAAAAAAACATTTACGACAAAAAATCCCCCCCCGCCACTATTGTTATTTATGATTTATTAATACAAAATGAGCTGTAATAGTTCATATATCAAGAAGAAAGCCTCATGAGGCGTATTGTATACAGCCCTTATTGGCTTCGGACGATTTTGCCGTTCGTTGTTAAGAGTGCTTTCTATATACGTACACAGGCGTGGGGCTTTCGGCGTTGCTCGTTTCGACAACTTGGGCGATGCCAGAGCCTTTACTGCGTGGAACGAGTGACAGGATTGGCTCCACGTTTTCATGTATATATACTAACCTTTTGTAAAACAAGCCAATATGGTAGCCGTTGGCAAAAGACATTTGCAATATGGCAATATCAAGTATTGAGCATCGAGGCTATTTTTATGAGATATTCGATGCACGAGGTAAAAAAGCAAAAACTATTCCTGACTACATCGGAGAACTACTGGGGTGGAGTGACAGGTTTTTCATTGTTATGAAAGGTTCTTACTATGACACCTATGATGAGCAAGGTAAAAAAATCAAATCAATTCCAACATTCATCGGCAATTTCGTTTCTATCTGCGCTGATCAATTCATTGTCAGAAAGGGTTCATATCTTGATACATACGATGCTTGGGGAAAGAAAATAAGCACTCGTGCTGCAAGATAAAATTTAGTAACCAACAAACTCTCCACTGTCATAATGGGGAGTTTGTTTTTATGACACCAGAAAAATAGCTCTTTTATGGAAAACAAAAGATTCTTCACATACACAGCAATTGCTGCCTGTATGATATGTGCTATTGCGGTAGCTTTCAATGTTTTTACGGATTTTGAATTACCAGGCAGAATCATGGCTGCGATATTAGGTGTTGTCATTACGGCAACCATAACACAGGTGCTTCTTCAGGGACAAACCCAAAAAGAGGGAACGTTGAAACGGGATTCTAAAATATTCGAGGAAAAATTGAAAATATATCAGAATTTTCTCAACAGTCTCTACAAAGCCGTAAAAGACGGAAAATTAACCGACAGTGAGAAGATGGAGCTTCAATTCCAGACATCTCTTGTAGCCATGCATTGTGACCCTAAATTCATCAAGACTATAAGTGAGGCAGTAAATGGCGTGATAAAAAGCACTTGTCCAAACAAAGGTGATGAACATACTCCGCAGACAGCACTAATAGCCAGTCTGTTTGATGTGGTAGAAGCATTCAGACAGGATTTGTATCCAGATGAATTTGAAAAATTTGACAAAGAAGACAGGGACTATGCTATTAAGAAATTTGACGATGCATATCAAAATGCAAATGAGGGTGAAGATTCCCCAAAGGAGCATCTCGTTGTTGATGTAAATTTGCTTTCTAATATATCAACGCTAATAACGCAAGCAACAACTCAAAATAGCCCAGAACTTGCTGACGACAATAACCCAAAGGCAAATAGCATAGAGAAAGAAAGTACAGGCAATCTTGAGAGTTTATGGGAAAAAGCTATTGAAAGATGGAAAAACGCAGGATGGACAGTAAACCCCGAGCCAATAACCGAGGAACGTCCTTTGTGGCTGAAGAGGGAAGATGGTGTTCTAGGCGAAATATACATGGGATTTCATGATGGTCATTACTATTTGGAGGCGAGTTATGAGAACGATTCCAATTTCTCACAATGTCTGAAATGGAAGAATGGAGGTCGAAGAAGATATGGAGAATGGTGGGAATATCCGCCATTATGTTTTGACACTCCACAAGGAGAATTCTTGCAGAAATTTGAATCTTCCTTAGAACTACGGAAGTATATTATAGACAAGGTGGAATACCTGCAATCTGTCATCATGAAGAATGATCTTACAACCCGTTGGATGAAGGCTGTAGGCAAGCAGAAAGACTGGTATTTGTTCACTTGGTATTGGTCTACTCTTGCCTGTGAATACCAGAATGATGCGGAAGGGAAAATCTATATGGATACTATGCCTATTGATGGTAAGGAATCAGCAATCATTCAGTTGGGCAATAGGGCTAACGACAGAGAACTGCTCAAACAAACTTTGAATAGAATCGGATTGGCAGACAGAATCAGCGAAATTCAAGAAGACTGCTTCATCAACTTGGAAGAAACAGGCTCGTTAGATCCAAAGGTCGTAGGAAACAAACTGCAGCATTGGATAAAACTGATATCCGAATCTGTACCATCATCTGCCAATTGACTAACAGACAAAGATTTTTCGAACATGAAAAGTTTTGCTGCAATTGACTTTGAAACAGCCAACCAGCACCGCTCCAGTGTGTGCAGTGTTGGAGTGGTCGTTGTGCGCAATGGCAAGGTGACGGACAAGCTATATCGGCTGATAAAGCCGACTCCCAATTTCTACACTTACTGGTGTACAGAAGTGCATGGAATGACCAATGCGGACACTGATGATGCTATGGATTTTCCAGAAGTATGGGCAGAAATAGCACCACATATCCAGGGCTTACCATTGGTTGCCCACAACAGTCCGTTTGACGAGAGTTGCCTGAGGGCTGCATTTGAAGCATACGACATGGAATATCCTGAGTATAGATTCTACTGCACATGCCGTGCTTCAAGAAAATTGTTGGGGGACAAACTTCCCAATCATCAACTTCAAACTGTTGCCGCATATTGTGGATACGACCTCACCAAACATCACCATGCAATGGCAGATGCGGAAGCTTGCGCTGCCATTGCAATTAAACTCATAGACTTTTGAATGTTTTCATTATGGACGCTTCAACAACTATAAATCAAATGCTGTCGGGCAACAAAATTTTTGTCCCGACTTATCAAAGAGCATATTCCTGGGAAGACAAGCAGACAAAGCAGTTTCTTGTGGACTTGCAGGATTATGTAGAAAGCCATACGGCATCAAGTTATTATTTCGGACATTTTCTGTTCGAGGATAAAGGCAGTCGCAATTTTGCCATCATTGACGGTCAACAGCGTCTGACCACTATTACTATATTCATCTCCGCCATCTACAGAAGATTGGAAGAGTTGGCAGGGGCTTTGTCAGAGGATGACGTTTTTCTTTATGGCACTCTTGTGAAAGTAGGACAAACCTACAGATTCTCTACTGTTGATTACGATAACCAATTGTTCCGTGACTATGTCATCAATAAAGTAAAAACTGACCGTAATGGGTTGGAGACAGAATCACAAAAGCGTATTGTCGCGGCTTACGACTACTTTGTTAGTCAATTGAATGCCTATGACGAGGAGTCATTGCACGATATATTAGAAGCAGTCGTAAATGCCACTTGCACTACGCATACTGTAAAGGACGAGGCTGAAGCCATCCAAATGTTCATCTTCCAGAACAACCGTGGCAAAAAACCGTCCAATCTTGAAATAATCAAAGCGCAGTTCCTATACAATATTCATCTTTATTGTACATCTGAAGATGAGAAGGCAGAGTTGATAAGCGAGGTAAAGAATCGCTTTGAACACATCTACAAATCTATATCAAAGATAGAAGGCAATATAGATGAGGATGATATACTCACATACACTTTGCGTGTGTACTTCAATAGCCTGGATGCAAGCAATGCTTTGCAAAAAGTGGATGAAGAATTAGGGAAAGATGATTCACGCATCAATTTCATTCGCAGTTTCACCCATTCACTTGCTGACAGTTTTGAACAAATGACCGTTTTCTTCCACAACGAACAAGCGGATATTATGGCACACACACTGTGGATTATCGGCCAGCCTGCTATTATTTTTCCATTTGTAATCAAGGCTTATAGCAATGGCGTTTCTGATGACGATTTCAGATTATTAGCCAAGGCTCTAACCTCTATATTCTTGCGTCACAGAGTTATTGGTACACGTGCTGTTCTCACATGGAGATTGAATGATGTCTTCAAGGAATTTGAAGGTGACGTCCATGCTGTTGTCAATCATATAGAATGGATGAAGACCACAACAGACGGATGGTGGGATTATTGGAACAACGTTGAGTTTAAACGTATGCTTGAAGGCAATTTCGATGGAGGACATGGCATTGCCAAAATCATCCTTTGGCTTTATGAGAATCACCTCATAGAAAAGGGCAAGTCTGGCTATGGGTTGAAACGTTATGATGCAGTGGAGAAATCTCAGTGTGAGCATATTGCTCCAAACACAGAAAATCAAGATGCCAATAGTGGCTATTGCCCATACGATGATGAATTTAGAGAGTCGTATCTAAATTGCCTCGGAAACTACTTGCTGCTTTCTGGACATCATAACGAATCTATCGGAAACACTTCTTTTGAAGCTAAACGAAACACCTATACCCAGTTACTCCAGCAACAGGAAATCCGTAACATGACGGAACAGGACCATCTTTGGGACAAGGCTAAAATTGACAAAAGAAAAGAGCTTATTGTTGATTTTGTGATGGCAACATTCTAACAAATTATGACCTCAATGGAAGTCTACACCTTCCATTGAGGCTGCAAAGCTATCGTCAAATAGGCTGCTGTCGTGAATGCTCGTCATACGTGGATAGATGTCTGCTATCTCAGCCAACGCCTTCATGCCAGCCAACGCCCAAATTTTATTGATCATCTGTTGCTGGTATGAAACTGCTGTTTTTCAAAATCAGCTTCAAACTGCCAAAAAGCACTCAGAAAGTGTTAAAAATCAAAGAGTGTTGAAAATCAAGACTTTATGTTTGACTATTCATAGTAAGTTATGGTTAGTTATAAGGCTCTAAATACAACGATAAAAAAGACTTTTAAAAGTAAAAAAGTAAAGCGCTAAAAAAGTATCTGCTTTGTTTTGCCGACTCCTTATTTTCAGTTAAATTTGTAGGTAGAACAAACAATATAGATACATATATATGCGAACAGTCATTCTGCTGTTTTTATCCGTGCTGCTCAACCTGCCGTTATGGGCGCAGGCTGAGCCGCGTACGGCGTCACCGAAAGAGTTGGCGCCGGTGGTGATTGTGTCGTCGTACAACACCGCCGTGCGCCACGTGAACGAGAACCTTGCGGAGTTTTTCGAGGAGTACACCCGAAGCGGCATACCTAATCCCATAACCGTTGAGGACATCAACGCGCACAACCTGCGCGACTGCCTCGGCTGGCGCCACCGACTGAGACGAGTGCTAAGGAAGTATTACGAGCACGGCAACCGTCCGGCGTGCATCGTGCTGCTGGGTTTGGAGGCGTCGTCGGTGTTCTTCTCGTTCGACGACGCCGAGTTGAAGCGCACGCCGGTTGTTGTGGGCATGAGAAACTCGGCAATAGTGAAGATTCCAGCTCAGCAGAATCTCGACATTGTGGAGTGGGACCCTGAGTCGTACGACCTTACGAAAGATTTCAACGACTATAACATCGTGGGCGGCGAGCTCTACTACTATGACGTGAAGCGCAACCTCGACCTCATAAAGCGTTTCTACCCGAAGTGCAGCACGATCACGTTCATGACCGACAACACGCTGCGCGGTGTAACGATGCATGCGCTCTTCAAGAAGTACGCGCAGAAAGACAAACGCTTCGACGTGAACTATATCGACGGCAGAAAGATGTCGATGATAGAGGCTGACGAGACGATATCGAACATGCCGCCTTCGCAGGCGCTGCTGTTAGGTACGTGGAGCGTGGACAACTCGAACAGCTATGTGGTGCGCAACTCTACGTACACCTTCGGACAGACCAATCCGAAGCTGCCTACGTTCACCCTCACCGACGTGGCTATGGGCCACTGGCCCGTGGCGGGCTATTCGCCGCGCTATCATGTCATGGGCCGCACGCTTGCCGACAAGGTGGTGGAGTTTCTGAAGACGGGCAGGAAGAAGCCGATTGGACTGGTGGAGAACCGCTATGTGTTCGACCTGCAGCGCCTGAACATGCTGAAGCTCTCGCTCGATGGCTTCAGCTTCAACTACGACGTGGTGAACGAGCCGCTGAGCGTCTTCGAGGAGTATCGCGACACCATTCTGTTCATCACCGTGCTCATCATCGTGCTCGTCTCGGCACTCGCCATAACGCTCCATCTGCTGCGCAAGAGTCGCCGGCTGAGCGCCAAGCTCGTGAAGCAGGGCAAGGAACTGCTCGTGGCGAAGTACAACGCAGAGGAGGCAAACCAGACCAAGTCGCGCTTCATAGCCAGCATCAGTCACGAGATACGCACGCCGCTCAACGCCGTGCTGGGCTTCTCGCAGCTCTTCGCCAACGACCAGATAGAGATGTCGGCGGAGGAGCGCAAGCAGTATGCCGACCTCATCATGACCAACAGCAACATGCTGCTGAAGCTCATAGACGACGTACTCGAGGTGTCGAAGATAGAGGCGGGCAAGCTGAAGTTCAGCATCGGCGAGCACGACGTGGTGGCGCTCGTGAACACGGCGGCGAAGATAGCCGATGCCAACAACAAGTCGGCGGATGTGGAGATACGCGTCGCGACGAACGTCAGCCGTCTGATGATAGAGACCGACCGCGAACGCCTGCTGCAGGTGCTCGCCAACCTCACTACCAACGCAAAGAAGTGTACGGAGAAGGGCACGATAACCATTGCGCTCGAGAAACTGCGCAAGGACGACATGATAAGCATCAGCGTGAGCGACACGGGCTGCGGCATACCAAAGGAGAAGGCTACGGAGGTGTTCGAACGCTTCAGCAAGCTCAATTCGTTCAGGCAGGGCACGGGTCTCGGACTCTCCATCTGCAAGGCGTTCGTAGAGGAATTGGGCGGAAAGATATGGGTAGACACGACGTACACCGAGGGCGCACGCTTCGTGTTTACGCATTCTATACGGCAGAAGAAACAATAGGAGTAGGGTAAAGTTAGAACTTTGCAACTGTTGATTATCCGTAGCGGAGGTCTCCGGCCTCCGCCACAATCAATAACACCAATTGAATATAAAAGCGATAT
>ENA-OOUZ01000609-OOUZ01000609.1-human-gut-metagenome-genome-assembly--contig:-NODE-609-length-16851-cov-2.927423_pt1 | contig 16851 bp, 17 predicted proteins | sample MGYA00241546_ERZ501274 | MGnify/ENA primary metagenome ERZ501274 (study PRJEB25962, sample SAMEA2042363) | human gut metagenome | biome: human gut; feature: human-associated habitat; material: faeces...
ATAGCAGATGCGCCCCTCCAGATCGTCCTCGGAAACAGGAAACGCACAGCCGTCCCATTTCTCCATTGGCATCCAGCGGACAGCCTGCTTGACCCATTGATTAAGCCTTAACTGACGAAAGGCATTCTCTTCTCCGGGGTTTTGCTTTGCCTGTTCACAGGCTTGCTGCACCTTGTCGATGCCAACCGTCACACCCAGGGATGGATTTGCTTTCTTCCATACTTCCGGGTCTGTCCAATCGTCATCGTCCTCTGCACCGTAAATCACAGGGTAGAAGGTAGGGTCAACTTTTCGACCTTCGATGATGTCCTTTGCCTTCTGGTGGGTTTCATAACAGATGGACTGTGTATCGTTTCCCGCCGTGGTGATCAGGAAATAAAGCGGCTGCATTCTTGCATCGCCGGAACCCTTGGTCATTACATCAAACAGTTTTCTGTTCGGTTGGGTATGCAGCTCATCAAAAATAACGCCGTGGGTATTGAAACCGTGCTTGTTTGCCACATCCGCAGACAGTGCCTTGTACTTACTTCCTGTAGGATTGTAGGTCATGGTCTTCTGGCTTGCCTGGATGGTCATTTTATTTTTCAGCAGAGGACTTCGCCTTACCATCTCCAAAGCAACGTCAAATACGATTCGTGCTTGGTCTTTATCCGCAGCACAGCCGTAAACCTCTGCACCCGGCTCAAAGTCAGCACACAGAAGATACAATGCCACAGCCGCTGCAAGTTCCGATTTGCCTTGTTTCTTCGGTATCTCGATATAAGCTGTGTTAAACTGTCTGTATCCGTTTGGTTTCAGAACACCGAAAATATCACGGATAATCTGCTCCTGCCAGTCAATCAGTTCAAATGGCTTTCCATCCCATGTGCCTTTGGTATGACAGCAGAATTTTTCGATAAAGCATACTGCGTGGTCGGCAGCATCTTTATCGTAATAGCTGCCCTCCGCCATAAAGCGGGTTGGTTTGTAGTTTTTCAGTTTTCGCAAATGCCGTCACCTCCTCAAAAATGGCATAAAAAATAGCCGCCACCGTAATCGGTGCGACCTTCGTATACGAGGAACAGAGCCTCACGGCTCCGTCCTGCCTTTACAGGATTTTTTAATTGTGTTCGTTCAGCAAAATGCAAAGAGCAAGGTTTGCTTCTTCGGTTATGGGTTCAACATCCCAACCTCTGTCGTAGTTGGCAATAATCCCGCCATCGAGTTTCAGCATCAGCTTGCTGATTTTTCCGCCGTTGATGCCGAACCGGCTGCCTTCCTCATAAGCCTTAATCCAGTAGTGGACTGCCTTGTAACCGCCGTCCTTTTGCGGAATACCGATTGTTCCTTCTTTCCACATAGTCAGTCCTCCATTTTGCCTGTAAGAATGAAGTGGGTGTATTCCTTTCGGTGTTCCTCAAGATACACCACTAATTCGTAAAAATGCATCTCGTTGGCAATGTATTGTACCATCGGCACATCAAACATATTGGTACGTCCGGTTGCTCGGATGGCGAGAATCTGTTCCTTGATTTTATTCATCGGTGCAGACCTCCTTGCCCATAAGAAGTTCCGTGTAAATTTTGGTGTAGCGTTCACACTCGCTGCCCTCGGAACCCGCAATGGCTCTAAGGTAGAAATCGGCAGCCTCTTTTCTGCTGTCCCAAACTTCCGTCTGACCGTAGCAGGTAATCTTCACAGCATCCAGTTTTCGACAAATATCGACACCATACACCACATTCAAGCCGGAGCCTGTATCCCAACGAACCATGATGGATGCGGTATCATCTACGCCTCTGACCGTACCCTTTGTTCCAATAGGTGGTGCCTGTACATCTTCCATCTGTACCAGTTCCACACGGCATCCTACAGGGTATTCTTTTCTGACACGCTCAACCGCTTCTCTATCCGGAAATCTCATTCTGCCACCTCCTCGACAAGGCAGTATCCACTGCCAAGTTCTTCTGCAATGTCCGCACCGATGCGTTCAGCCTCCACACTGTTTGTGGCAGTGAAGATTTTGAAGTTATCATCGTCAAGTTCCACTCGGTAGGTCTTTTCCGTTTTCGGTGCCTTAAAAGCACTGCTGCCGGAAAGGTTGCGGAGCAGGATTTTTCGCTCGGTCTTGTATTCATTTCCGATAAAGCCGAGGCGGAGGAGAAAACAGCGGAATGCGTATTTCTCATTGTCCACCGCTTTTTCCGTGGCATTGATGCGTTTCTGATTTTTGCTCATTTCACAAAGGGCGGCAATGAAGTGGCTGTAAGCCTTGACCTCATCGGCATCCAATCCTTCTTCAAACCAAGGGAAGGAAACCCTGTCCTCGCCGATTTCGATTGGTGTTGCCGAAATGCCCAGTGCCTTCTTGATAAGACTGCCCTTGGCATCCAGAAGATTTTTAAGGTTACCGACCGCAACCTTATCAAGGGGAATCGCCACCGTAAGCCCCACCGTTTCGCCCTGTGGCTCGTTTTCGGAAGGGGCAAGGTAATCCGACGGGCAATCTTCCGTCGGCTCTTCTTCGGAAATTACGGCCTCCTGCTGTTCGCTGTCATAACGGGAGAAGTCACTCTCAAAGCCTGCATCGTAAAGATGCTCCAGAAGTCTTTCAATGACCTCGCTGTCTGCCATATCATCAAACAGCAGGTTGCCTTCCTTGTCGATTGTGAAGTAGTCTACTTCGTATGCGCAGGAAGGGACTCCCTTATACCTGCAATCGACCTCAAGCCAGGTGGCTATGGTCTGTGCCAGTTCCTTGCGTTTTTTACCGGGAACATTGTAATGAATTTTCATGTGCAAAACCTCCTATCGTTTTGGTAGTACACATATTCGCTCTAAAACCGATAAATAGCAAGTCATATGTGCAAAATATAAGGGAGAATAGTTGTAGATTTACACCCCTTCATTTTGTGTATAGTACACGATGCCTGTCAGCACATACACCACATTGGGCAGTGCCACGCCGTTGCCCCACATCTTATACTCCGCCGAGTCGGAATGAGGGTTCTGAAGCCACTTGAATATCTGCTTCCGTGTTTTCGGTTTGCTTGATGTTCCCACAATCTTACGATGTGTTTCAAAGATTTCTGCCCACCGTGTGAGTTCCTCTTCAGAAGGAAGTTTCTCACCAAGGTCAGCACACCACCAATCCGGAAATCCCTGGAGCCTTGCACACTCCGTTGGAGTGAGTCTGCGGACAATGTATTCCAGACCCGAATCTGTGTCATTGACAAGCGGAGGGTCTTTGTAGTCCGTAGCTACTAAAGTGTTGGCAAGTTCCTCTTCCGCAGAAGTAAAGAACGATGCCTTACTGCTTGAGTAGGTGGGAACGGCAACCGCATCGGGTCCCGTGGCTTTCAGTGTGGAATTGACACCCTCATCACTGATTCCCATATTCCTTGCGAAGTTCTGACCGCAGTTATAACTTTCACGGTCGATGGCATAAACAACGGCGTGTCGGTCTACGGTATTTAAGGTGTACATGACATCACTTTCCGCATAACCATTGCCGTGGTGGGAAGGACGGGAGCCGTTGCCTTCCACGATGGCAAGGCCGCCCTGGTTGCAGGTAGGATTGCCGCCGTTCCCATCAAGGGTACGGGAGGTGTCTGCTTTATAAAAACCGCTGTTGGGGTTTGCCGATTTCATGGCGTTGCTATCCTTGGAGCAGACACCGAAAGCGGTCGGCTCTACCACAAACGGCTGATTGTTTCCGCCTGTGCCGTAAGTAGCCGCCACGGTCTGTGCCACATCAAGAGGACCCACATAGCGGGTATCCTGGGAGTGATTTTCATAAACGGTTGCAGGAACAACGCCCGCTCGGAGCGTTGGAGATTTTTCCGCCTCATAGCCAATGCCACGGCTGTCGGCAGAATGCTCCGTGCAAAATCCCGCAGATTCCATCACGCAAGGCGGATGGTGTGCCTCGGCACGGAGGGTGCAGGTCACATCATCGGTGACATCCATACGATTGCCACCCTGGTCATTTAAGACGATGCCTGTCGCAGGAGTGCTTTCTTCAGAAGTTCCGGCAGTTCTTTTCCACGGGCATCGGCTCGCCTCAAGATTCCCAAACAGGCCTTCTGACTCAAATAATATTTTTCCGGCACACCCACCATTAAAATCTGCGACAAGATAGATACGTCTTCTTCTCTGGGGAACTCCCCAATACTGCGCGTCAACGCATCTCCATGCGATACTGAAACCGTCTCCCAACAGTTCTCCTGCTCCTGTCCATTTTCCTTTTGGAGGACAAGGTACATCATAGTTGCCTTTGACGGATGCGACTGCTTCGAGGACAGCTTTGAAATCTTCTCCTGCGTTTGAGGAGAAGGCGCCGAGGACATTTTCCCACACGATGTATCTTGGATATTCACCATTGGTTTTACACCTCATTTCTTTTACGATTCGGATTGCTTCGTAGAACAAACAGGAGCGTTCTCCATCAAGACCACTGCGTTTTCCCGCCACACTCATATCCTGATTATTCCGAATTCGGAATAATCAGGATTATGCCGAAGAAATAGTTATTCCGAAGTTGCTGCATCAAGTCCCATAAATCCTGGACTTTCCACAAAAACATCGGAATAACAAAAGCGTCCGCCAAACCTGTATAATGAGAGCGCAGGCAACACAGCCTGCCATCAAAGATACAGGAGGAGGACTATGGAAACGATTGATTTGGTTGCAACCGCTACGCAAATATTGGAACTTTTATCTGACCAAGGTATAAGCGGCAAAAGTCTGCACGCATATACCCACACCGGCATTGGCTGCGTCATCCGCCACTTTCAAGCAAAAGGTATTCTTTGCGCAGCCCCTGAAATGTTAGATGCATTTTTACTTGAACAGCGTGAATTTTTTGATCAAGGGGCATTTTCGGTCTGGAAGTGGAGACTGCTCCGCAGGGGATGCGAACTCTTAAAACATTGTGCAGAAAAAGGCTCAGTGGATCTGCCGCCGTTGTCCCCTTGGATGCCTGCATTGCGGCGACCACGACAAAGCATCTGGAAGGACACACCAACTCCAGAGCAGCTTGCGGATTTGGATAACATTTACGCGCTGGTCTGGAGAACCAACAGCGCGATGTTGGAACTTGGCCTTACTGACGCAACAGTTGGCCATTACAGGAACGAAGGTCTGGCGATCATCTTGAATCGACACTATGAATCTGGGACAGATCGATTTTCGGGAGAAATTTTGGATCAGATCGTTGCAGAGAAACGGATTCAATATGAGTACGGGCAAATTGGCAGAGGCTCATATCAAAACTTGCGCAAGGCTGCGTATTGGATACAGGAGATGCACCAGACAGGTCATATTACTTTGGCGAAGGTTCCAAACTGGGGGCAACGGGAACTTGTTGAGCCGTTCAACTCACTTTTAAGAGAATTTTGTACACACACCAAACAAAGCGAAAGCATGGCTGAGACTACACGCAATGTCGCCAGGAGCGCTATACGTCGGTTCTTGTTTGAAATGGAGGATCATGGGTTCCGCTCTTTGGCGGATTTCACTCTGATAAATGTAAATGGGTGTGTTACCAGTTTTGCAGCGCATTACGCCGGTGGACTTGGTTCAGCAATTTTTTCTGTGCGGCTGTTTCTGAGATTTTTATTTGAACGTAACTTGACAATCACTGACCTGAGTCAGTCTCTGCCGGAACTTATGGCAACCCGAAAAATGTTCCATGAGGGCTTTACTGAGGATGAACTGGAATATCTGCTGGAACATCCGGACAGGACTACGGCCATTGGGAAACGGGATTATGCCATGATGGTACTGGCTGCGCAGAGCGGTTTGAGGGCCTGTGACGTTGTTCGGCTGGAACTGGGTAGCATTGATTGGAGGGCGAGGGAAATTCGTCTGGTTCAACACAAAACTGGTGAACCGCTGTCCCTTCCACTGGAAGCAGAAAGCGGGAACGCGATTGCGGATTATATTCTCAATGGCCGCCCGGATTCCGCGCTTCCGAATATCTTCCTGTGCCATACGGGAGTGATCCGCCCGCTTGACGCGCGTTCTGCCAGCGGGGTTGTTTCCAAGCACATGAAGCTGGCAGGAATTCCGGCGAAACGTCGTGCCTTTCACGCGCTTCGCCGGACATTTGGGACAAGACTGCTCCAGAATGAGGTATCCTTTGAACTGATCCAGCAGCTTCTCGGCCACAGGGATATGGACTCTATGAAGCTGTATCTGTCTATTGATGAGCAAGGACTGAAGCAGTGTGCGTTGCCCCTGCTCTCCCACAGAAAGGCGGGGGGCTGAAATGACGTACACCTTTGAGAGCTGCTTTGCTGCCCGAATCGAGGACTTTATCGCGCAGAAAAACGCATTGGGGTTTGGTTATCTGGAATCCTCTCGCCTCCTGCGGGACTTTGACCGCTTTTGCATGACGCATTTTCCTGAAGAAAACTTTCTGACCGAGGAGCTTTGCCTGGCTTGGGCTACGAAAAAGAATACAGAGGGCAACAATACCTTCCGCAACCGCATGATGCCGGTGCGCGAGTTTGCCAGATACCTGAATCGCAACGGTGAGGCCGCCTACGTTCTGCCGCCGGATATTGCCAGGAAAGATGCTCCTTACGCTCCGTACATCTATACCGAGGACGACATCCTGACAATTTGGGATGTTTTCGACCATTTGAAACCGAGAGGCGGTTTCCCGGTACGGCAATATGTGATCCCGGCTATGGTAAAGCTGATGTATTGCTGCGGTCTGCGTCCGGCTGAGGCCAGAAAGCTTCGAGTAAGCGATGTAGATTTGGAAATTGGGCGGCTGAACATTATGGAGAGCAAGAAGCACAGGAGCCGCATTGTTATGATGGCAGAAGATGTGACGCAGATGCTCTCAGATTGCAGCGCCATCGTAGCCTCCGTTATGCCAGAACGTGAGCCGTTCTTCCCCAACTCTGAGGGCGGCTTTTACGGAAAGAGGGGGCTGGAGAAGACGTTCCGCCAGGTTTTGAAGAAAGCCGCCATTACAGGAACTGGCCGCCGTTCCCCGCGTCTTTATGATTTTCGTCATACTTTCGCTACCCACAGGCTGTATCGCTGGATGCGTGAGGGCAAAGACCTGAACGCCATGCTGCCCTATCTGAGTGCATACATGGGCCACGCACAGCTCTCGGACACTTACTACTACATCCATCTGGTCCCCGGTTTGCTGGAGGAGATGTCCGGATTCGCGTTTTCTTCTGCTGAAGCGTTCTTGCCGGAGGTAAGGGCCGATGAATGATTTTTTTGATGTGGTTCGGCGTTTCCTTTTGGACTATCTGCCCAAGCAGCGCTGCCTCAGTGAGAATACGATTCTCTCCTACAGACAGACGCTCAATCTTTTTGTAGCTTATATGAGAGATGAGATGGGAATTGGAGCCACCGAATTGACTTTCTCCCGCATTGACCGGGACGCCATTCTCGGTTTCCTGGCCTGGTTGGAAAATGCGCGGAGATGCAGTGCCTCTACCCGCAACCAGCGCTTGATGGCACTGCGGTCTTTTCTGGATTTTGCTGGACAGATTGATTGCACACAAACGGCACTGTACCTTTCCGCCTGCAACATCCCCTCCAAGGAGTCTCATGGGCGGATCGTTGAATTTCTGACCGAACCGTCATTGACTGCACTGCTTCAGCAGCCTGATCCATCCAAGCCCAAAGATTTGCGGAATCTGGTATTCATGATCCTCATGTACGATACCGCAGCCCGGTGCAGTGAGCTTCTCGATATGAAAGTTTGTGATCTGCGCCTTGACGCAAAACACCCGATTGCGTATCTGCACGGAAAAGGGCGCAAAATCCGCACAGTCCCACTGCTCAGCAAGACGGTTCAGCATTGCAAGCAATATCTGCGCAAGTTTCATCCGACCGCAGATTACCACAGTGAAGCACCACTTTTCTTCACTGTGATTCATGGGACACAGCAAAAAATGTCTCCCGATACGGTATCTGCGTTCTTTATAAAATACGGAAGCATGGCGAAGCTTGTTTGCCCGGAAGTCCCGGAACACATCCACCCGCATATGATGCGGCACACACGGGCAATGCACTTATACCAGTCTGGAATGCCCATGGTGCTGCTTTCGCAGTATCTTGGCCATGCACAGGTTGAAACTACGATGATCTACGCCCATGCGGACACCGAGATGAAGCGGGCTGCGATTCAAAAGGCCGATGCTGTCCGCAAGGCCAAGCCCGCACCCGATGAAATCTGGGCTGATAACGAGGAGATGATCTTGAAACTGTCTGGGTTGACTTGATTTGAGCACGGATGCTGCTTGACCGTATAGTTTTGTTATTCCGAAGTTTTTGTGGAAAGTTCCGAATTCATGGGACTTGATGCAGCAACTTCGGAATAACTATTTCTTCGGCATAATCCTGGCAGGGAGAACCGAAAGTGATGATATCCACGGGGTCAATCTCCGCACCGCTTATGGTGGAGATGTCACCGAGGTGTTTCATCTGCGGAATACGCTTGCTTGTTACACGAATAGGAAAAGGCTCAACTTCCGATGCCCACAAAGGGGTAATACCGGAAATCAAGCCTCCCAGAGGAAATCCCCCGGAGCCGTCAAAGAGGCTGCCGAGGGTCATAGGTTTTTTATTCATCTGCACCAACCTCCTTCACAAGGTCGGCATACGGTATCTGCACACCGTTACGGATAACAAAGACACCGTCTGCATCACCTGTATCTTCCACATATCTGCGGAGGATGACCGATGCGTACTTTTCATCCAGTTCCATCGTATGGCAGATGCGATTGGTTCTTTCACAAGCCATCAGCGTAGAACCACTGCCACCAAAGGTGTCGACCACGATGGAATTCTCACGGCTTGAGTTTCCAATCGGGTAGGCAAGCAGGTCAAGTGGCTTGGAAGTCGGATGGTTTTTATTTTTCTTCGGCTTATCGAAGTTCCAGATGGTGGTCTGACTTCTGCCTGCGTTTTTGCTCCAGTAGTGCTTGCCGTTCTGAAGGAAACCGTAAAGCACGGGTTCGTGCTGCCACTGATAATCACTTCTGCCAAGCACCAGGGAGTTTTTCACCCAAATGCAGCAGCCGGAAAGATGAAAGCCTGCATCGATAAATGCCTTACGGAAATTCAAGCCTTCCGTATCAGCATGGAACACATAGGCAGCACCGCCTTTTTCCAGGTGGGCAGCCATATTCTGAAATGCCGAAAGCAAAAATTCATAAAACTTCTCGCTTGCCATCTTATCGTTTTTGATGGACAGACCATCGGAACTTTCAAAGGCTACATTATATGGAGGGTCGGTCAGCACAAGGTTGGCTTTCTTACCATCCATAAGTGTTGCAACGTCATCGGGATTTGTGGCATCACCGCACATCAGTCTGTGTCTGCCTACCGTCCACACATCACCACGTTCCACAAAGGCAGCCTTTTCCAAGGCATCGCTTAAATCAAAATCGTCCTCTTCCACATCAGACTTATCATCTCCTGTAAAGAGGTCTGCGATTTCATCATCGTCAAAGCCTGCCAGGCCGATATCAAAATCCATGCCCTGCAAGGACTCGATTTCGATTTTTAACATCTCCTCGTCCCATCCTGCATCAAGCACCATACGGTTGTCTGCAAGGATGTAGGCTTTCTTCTGTGCCTCGGTAAGGTAGTCCACAAAAACACAAGGCACCTCATCGATGCCTTCTTCCTTGGCAGCCATCACACGGCCGTGTCCGGCAATGATACCGTAATCCTTATCAATAATGACGGGATTGATAAAGCCGAACTCACGGAGCGAAGAACGGAGTTTCATAATCTGCTCCGGAGAATGGGTGCGGGCATTATTTACATACGGCACTAATTTTGTAATGGAAACGAGTTCCATCTGCGTTGTTGTTCTTCCCATAGCACCCTCCTTAATACAGACCCCATTCAGCGAACTTTTCAAAACCGCCGAGGCTGTGAATGTACTGACGGGCAATGTCTACGATTTCCGCATAAGGCTTACCATCAATGGTGTCATCTCCGATGGCACAGCAAAGCTGCACAGGCTCTTTGATTTTCTGTGCCTTAAGGAACGCATAGATATTTACAGACACATCCGCCTTGGATAAGTCCTTACCGTGCAGACCGCCACCTGTAACGGAATCAGCCATATCCGAACCGAGTTTACGGTTGGTAGCACCTGTATCTACATTGGTGCCGCCAGTCCAATCACCGAGAGGATTTACCTCTGTAAGAGGACACTTGATACGAAGAATGTCGGTCGGAGCATTACTCTGACAAACAATAAATCTGTTTCCGTCTGCGATGTATTTCCCGTCATACGGATACTCCTCATAAATTTCACGAGCCATTCTGGAAAGGTTCTTCTGCTCGGGTGTTAAAGGCATACCCTTAAAGATCCCGTTATCTCCGCAACGCACACCGTCCTTCTGATTATCCGACAGGTGCTTATCCTGGGGAACGATAACGATGTCCGTATCCATCACGCCTGCGATACGATGCACGGCGTTTATAATTTCTGCTCTGTCCAAATCTGCTGTGGTTTCAATAATGGCATGGCACACACCATGGCCGATTAAAACCTCCACAGCAATCTTCGGATTTTCTTCTTTTGCATAAGCCAGATCCACAATGGCTCCTGCGATTCTGTCTGCCACCTTGTCCGGATGGCTCGGATTTACTTTTTCAATCATAGTTAAAACCCCTTTCGTTGGTGCAATAGTCGTTCCAGGTCATCATTCGGATTCGTACCAGAGAAGTCCACGGAACAGTTTTCTTTTACGATTTGCATGATGTTGTCCCACTGCCTTGAGGCTTGGTTCATATAGTTGATGCCGATGTTGATGAACGGGGAGGTGACAGGCTTTCCGGTTGTGGGATGCTTTGATAGAAATCCCAGCTCGTTTGTCATTTCCTCGCACTGCAGCCAACGGGCAACGCACATGGCATAGCGTTCAATGGTCTGTGGGGAAACATAACCCGCACAGCCGATGGAATTGAGCCAGTTCCAGGTATCCTCATAAATCTGCTTTGCTCTCAGTTCCGTACCGTCACGCTGCTTTGCACTGAGCAGTTCATTTGGTTTCGGCATCTGGATACCCTCCACATCGGGGATATCCAGCATCGTAATTTTGCGACCGCCGGGGTTGCCGTTCTGAGCCTTTTCTAAATTGGACTTCGGCTTACGACCTGCACCCGGACGTTTTCCACCACGGCCGCCTGTGTTATTCGATTTTGTTGGCACATTTCTCACCGTCTTTCTGTCTGCGGGTCTTATTACCCTTTTGATTTCGCAATTTTTTCACACGAAACCCCACGCCCGTTGCACGGGATAAAGGTCCCGGAGATTTTGACCGCCTTGGGCAGGGTCAGTGATTATGCCAACGGTCGCCGCTTTCTGCGTGTATCTTTGCATGACACGGCTTGCAGAGAGCAATCAGATTCTCTCTTGCATGAGTTCCACCCTGTGACAACGGCAGCTTGTGATGTATCTCTTCCGTTGGTGTAAGTTTTCCTTCGGCTTGACATTTCTCACACAGCGGGTGGGCAGCCGCATAGGAATCCCTTATCCTTTTCCACGCTCTGCCGTAACGCTTACGCACAGCGGGGTCACGGTCATAGGTTTCATAGCGTTTGTTTTCCTGCTTTTCATGTTTCTCACAGAACCTCCCGTCCGTTAGGTTGGGACAGCCGGGGAAAGAACAGGGACGCGTTGGTCTTCTTGGCACTCGTTTCACCTCCCTTGGGCATAAGAAAAGCCCTGAAGGATTGCTCCCTCAAGGCTTTCATCATTCTGCTTTTCGCTGATTATATCATATCATAATTGCCACTGTGGTATCTTGTTGCAAAGTGTTGCAAAGTGTGCAGGCTTTATATTTTGATGGGGTTTTCCGGCATCACCACATGGTTAAGGGCACTGTTATGCCAACGGTACACCGTGGTTCTGTCGGCGTGGAGTTCATCCCCAATCTGCTCCCAGGTAAGGTTATGGATATAACGGTAACGCAGAACCATACGCTCATCGGTATTGGAAACCTCATCAATAACAGTGCGTATCTGCTTTTTCAGTTCCACAAGGTTGTCGATTTCTGCGTTTATTTTATCTTCCAGTTCCATAATCTTAAAAACGCTGCGTACAAAAGGTGCATCCGTATTTCTTGAAGTCTGCACACGCTCCTCCCATGTGGGAGAAGAAATGCTACTCGACATTTCCCTCAATTTTCCAAGTTCCTCAATATCTGAATTGATTCTTTGGTCTAATCGATATGCCTGTCCTAAATATTCCTTTACTTTCACGATTCTTCCACCTCCGCTTGTAATTTGGAGATTAAATACTCTCCATCCACTGAGGTAAGTTCCCTATACCACGCAGAGCGGAAGAACCTCTCCACCTCATCTTTCATTATTTTGGCTGACTCATTTCTGGGCCATTTTTTCAGTTTTTTAAGGGCATCCCTGTAGTCTTTTACGGCTAACAGGATGATGCTGTTTGCAAGATTTTCATAAGGGTCGGTCAATGGGCAGCACCTCCAATTCTGGCTTTGACGGAATCAATAAGCGCCGATTGGATTTTCTCTTTCTTACGGAGTGCCTTCATCACATCCTCGTCAATGGTGTCCTTTGTAATAATATGATGAATAACAACGGTACTCTGCTGACCCTGTCTCCACAAGCGGGCGTTGGTCTGCTGATATAGTTCCAGTGACCAGGTCAACCCAAACCATATAATCGTGGAGCCGCCAAACTGGATATTCAAGCCATGTCCTGCACTGGCAGGGTGGATAACAGCAACGGGGATTTCTCCATTGTTCCAATCCTTGATGTCCTGGCTTGTTTTTATCTCCCTCACAGAAAAACGATTCTTGATTCTCTGCAAATCGTGGTTATACCAATAAGCCACAAGCACAGGCTTTCCGTTTGCACCCTCAATCAAATCCTCAAGGGCATCCAGTTTGCGGTCATGGATGTGAATGACCTTTTTTTCTTCGTTATAGACTGCACCGTTTGCCATCTGAAGAAGTTTGCCGGAAAGTGCTGCAGCATTGACGGCATCGATCTCCTCATCCTTAAGGTCGACCACCATATCCTCTTTCAAGGCTTGGTACACTGACCACTCTTTTTCCGAAAAGGAAACAGGCACCTCGTTGATGATGCATTCCGGCATTTTTAAGAAATCCGCTGATTTCATGGAAATCGTAATATCCGAAATCAATCTGTAAATGGCATCCTCCGCACCCGGTCTTGGCTTGTAGGAGAAAATCATCTGCTGATTTCTCTTATCCGGCACAAAGAAGTTATTTCGGTAGTGGGTGATGTATCTGCCAAGCCTCTGACCCATATCAAGCACACGGAACTCCGCCCATAAATCCATAAGACCGTTACTGGATGGAGTACCTGTAAGTCCTACCATCCTTTTTACCGTAGGTCTTACTTTCAGAAGGCTTTTGAACCTTTTCGCCGTATGGGATTTGAAGGAAGATAACTCATCAATCACCACCATATCAAAGTCAAACGGAACACCGCTTTTTGTAATCAGCCAGTCCACATTTTCACGGTTGATTAAGTACAGGTGTGCCGGACGCTTTAAGGCAGCAAGCCTTTCTGCCTCCGTTCCGATTGCTACGGAGTAGGTAAGTCCATCCAGATGCTCCCACTTTTCAATCTCCGCAGGCCAGGTATCCCTTGCCACACGAAGAGGAGCAATCACAAGAACCTTCTGCACTTCAAATCGGTTCAGCATCAGTTCGTATATGGCAGTCAGCGTGATGACGCTCTTGCCAAGACCCATCTCAAGGAGAACTGCTGCAATGGGATGTTCCAGTATAAAATTTGTTGCATAAGTCTGATATTCATGGGGATTGTATCGCATCAATCACACCTCCAATCTGCTCGATACTGTCAACGCAGAAAACCTTAAAGCCGAGGCTTTCCAACTGTGTTTTACGTCTTATCTGTAAAGGACGCATCTTTTTACCGGGAGCCTTAAATTCCACAAATGCCATTCTTCCCATTGGCAAAAGTACAAGACGGTCAGGCACACCATCTAAACCAGGACTTACAAACTTCGGTGCGATGCCTCCCATTTTCTTCACTGCGTCCGTGAATTTTTTCTCTATAAACTGTTCTCTCATGTCTACACCTCATTTGACACAAGAACACAAAATCACAACCATTCCCTATATATTCCTTACGCGCCTATACGCAGGTGTTTTTCACTTATACCCTTAATAAAAGCCATTTTGAATATAAGGGAAATAGTTGTGTTGTGTCGCAATCTTGTGTTCTTAGCCTCCGAATTTGTAAAGTCGCTGCCTGCCATAAATCGGCTGACGCTTGATAGAGTTGGTTCGCTCCCAACCGCTGATCTGGCTCATCAGTGCTGCAATGGCATAGCTGTCCGAAGGCTTCAGTTCTTGCAGATTCTTACCAAAGCACTCACACCAAATTTCCGGATTGCTGACCTCAGTACGAACCACCGTGCCTTTATGATCAGGCTGACCGAACTCACTGCCTTGCAGGAAGTTTCGTCTTTGGTACAAATCCATACTGTTCCAATCGGTCGGCAGCAAGGCATTCAGATACTCTTCCACCATGCCGACACGCTCGTCCACTTCCATCGCAGATTGCTGCACCTTCTCGGACTCCGCAAGCACATCGCCTTCAAGGAACAGTTTCTCGCCGGACTTCCAGATGGCTTTTGCCTCCGCCCAGAACTGCTGACGGTATTCATCGGTAAAGTTCCAGGTCTTTTTCTGTTTCTTCTGATGTACCTTGATAATCCAAAAACGGCGGTTACCCGTAATATCACGCAGATATCCGCGCTCACCGTTGACCGTGGCAATGATAATGCACTGTCTTGGATGGGATTCCACCACTCGACCATAGGAAGGACGGTATTTATCATCACAGGTGGAAAGGAACGCCTTCACTTTCTCAATGTCGGCTTTCTTCATACCCGCAAGTTCTCCGATTTCCACCGCCCAGAACCCCTGCAATTTTTCAGCACCGGACTTATCATCCATATCCGTAAGGGACAATGTTTCCGAATAATACTCCGAACCCACCAGGTCTTTTACAATGGTGGACTTACCGATACCTTGCTCACCGTCAAGCACGGGAACGCAGTCAAACTTGATGCCGGGAACATAGATACGGGCAACGGCAGCTGCAAAGGTCTTTCTTGTAACCGTGCGTACATATTCCGTATCATCCGCCTGCAGATATTTGATAAAGAGGTCTTCCACACGTTTAACACCATCCCACTCAGGCAGACTGTCCAAATAGTCACGAACAGGGTGGAAGTGTCGGTCATCGGCAGCCTTGGTAAAGGCAACATCGTGGTTACGGCTGGAAAACGGCAGATAGCGGATGTCGATGATGGACTTAAGCTGTGCCGTATCCGCATCACGCCAAAATGCATTGCCCGCAGGACGCTCCCAAGGGAGAGGACCCGTAACCTGAATACGGTTTGCCATTTCGTTGAAAGCGAAGTTCTGGAAATCAGGGTCATTATTCAGAATGAGGTTCAGATTGTAAACGCTGTTCTCCAACAGGCTCGACCTCGGCTGATAATGGAGTTTTTTCTTCCAATCCTCATCACCGTCAACGGAAAATTCCACATTCGCCTGTGCCAGACGTTCGTTGGCAGCAAGGAGTTTTACCTCATCCTGCTGCATGGCAAACTCGCACATTGCGTTAAAAGACTTCTTATCATCTGCATCACCGAACTTATGGATACGGACAATATCAAAGGCATTGCACAGCTTCAGATATGCAGGGTCTTTGGCATGGTGGCTGTAGACAAACTTGTCCTCTTTGATTTCCACACCCGCCATACTGCTTGACTGGATGAAGTGCCAACGGCTCTCATTGTCGGTCGGCTCATATACATCGGACAGGAAAATCTCCAAAGCCTTGGAAATCGGATGATACACACGGTTGAAAAGACCCACCACACCTTCCTTGGAAAGCGGGTCCTGTACCTTCTGCTGCGTGACGCTGTTTGCCTTACTTTCCCTTGAGGAGGTAGGCAGTCTTGTAGGGTCAGTCCATTCCGGATGGGCATTAAGAATTTCATCCGGGTCGAGCCAACCGCCGTCTGTTTCCTTGTACACGAATACACCGTTCTGTGGAGTGGACGGCCAGTACATCAGCTGATTGGGAAGATAGGAACACTCGTCAAAGAAGTCGATACCGAGCATCTGCGCCACATAGCGGGATACGGCAACAAACTCCTCCGGTGTTACATCACGGGTCAGAGGGCAGACGATTCTTGCCCTTGGATTTTCCTCTGTACTACTGTGCGTGGTATAGAGCACGGAGGTGTAAGGGAATGTGGTTTCATAGTTATCAAGAAATTCCTTTGTAATGCGGTCACCATCAAGGGAAAGCATGGAGCGTGACTCCACGGTGTCGATTTTTCTGCGGCCGCCCTTAAGGACACCGCCTACAAATCCACCGTGGTCTTTTGCCAGATCACGCTGCGCCTTATTCATCTTGGCGTATTCTTCTGCCGACTCCGGAGTACGGATTGTGACTTTCAATCGTTCCTTCAATTCCTCAAAGCCAATAGTTTTATTGACCCAGGTCTTTGCCTGTCGGCTGTTTCCGTATGCAAGAGATAAACTTCTCATTATCTGTCCCTCCTTACCTTCGGTGTCTGTCCATATTCAAAACGCGCCTGTCTTGCAGCTTTGCGGGCATAACGGACACGGCTGTTTACGAAATCGTTGTATCTGTACTTACCGTATTCATGGGTAACCATCGGAATCATCTCATCGTCCATGTCCTCACCGAAGTGGGTAAAGAAACAACGGTCACGTCTGTCGTTGTAGGCAAAGAGATATGGTTTGCGGGTATCCGGATGCAGTCCGATGGTCACTTCATTTTCGTAGCTGCCACCGCCGCCAT
>ENA-OOUZ01000643-OOUZ01000643.1-human-gut-metagenome-genome-assembly--contig:-NODE-643-length-16276-cov-21.853338_pt1 | contig 16276 bp, 9 predicted proteins | sample MGYA00241546_ERZ501274 | MGnify/ENA primary metagenome ERZ501274 (study PRJEB25962, sample SAMEA2042363) | human gut metagenome | biome: human gut; feature: human-associated habitat; material: faeces...
CGTATCGTGCTGTATGTGATACAACAAAGATACAATTATTTTTAGTTTTATGCAACATTTAGATGTTACAATATACTAGGATGTACCGAAAAAGAGACTCAGGTAAAAGTCTCATCTGTGTCGCTGAACACGGCGACAATCGAAATGATTGAAGGCGAGACATTCAGCCTTGTGGCAACAGTCCTGCCGAAGGACGCTGAATATGACGGTGTGATGTGGGCTTCGTCCAATGCCTCTGTCGCCAGTGTGAATTCCGGCACAGTAACCGCAGTCAAGGAGGGCACGGCCACGATCACTGCCAGTGCAGGAGGCAAATCCTCTACTTGTACCGTCAAGGTCTCTGCTAAAGTGGTGACCGTAACGTCAATCACTCTTGACAAGACTTCTCTGTCAATGCAGGTCGGAGAAACGGAAACGATAACCGCAACGGTTAATCCTGACAATGCCTCCGATAAATCAGTGGTTTGGGGATCTTCCGATGTGTCTGTCGCTACTGTGTCTGATGGTACAATCACCGCCAAGAAGTCCGGAGAAGCTATAATTTCAGCAAAATCAGGCTCTTGCATAGCTAAATGTAAAGTGACCATTACCGTTAGTACCGAGTCAATTACTCTTGACAAGACCTCTCTCTCTTTGGTAGTTGGCGAGACAGCGCAGTTAACCGCCACAGTTAAGCCTGATGATGCCACGGACAAGAAAGTGGCCTGGGCTTCATCCGACGAGTCTGTGGCTAAAGTTTCCAACGGCAAGGTGACCGCCGTCAAGTCAGGCAAGGCAACCATAACTGCTAAATGTGGTGACAAGATCGCCGAGTGCGCAGTGACGGTGACAGTTCCGACAGGTTCTGTAACCCTTGACAAAACCACCCTCTCTTTGGCCGTTGGCGAGACAGAACAGTTGACGGCTACTGTGAAGCCAGACGATGCCACGGACAAGAACGTGACTTGGACTTCATCCGATGAATCAGTAGCCAAGGTTGTCAACGGCAAGGTGACCGCTGTCAAATCCGGCAAGGCGACGATAACCGCCAAGTGTTGTGACAAGACAGCTGGGTGTGCTGTTACTGTGACGGTTCCAGTTTCTTCAGTAATCCTTGACAAAACGACACTATCATTATCCGTAGGCGAGACCGCAACCTTGACCGCTACGGTGAAGCCTGACAACGCCACGGACAAGAACGTGATTTGGTCATCATCGAATGAGTCTGTTGTCAAAGTGGATAATGGCAAGGTCTCCTCTCTGATGATGGGTCAAGCAACGATAACAGCAGCAATCGGAAATATTGTTGCGTCTTGCGATGTCACTGTTTACCAATCAGATAATGTCATTATATATACGACGACCGATAAGAAAGTATTAAAGCCGTATAATGAGAATGCGTTTGGTTCTACTATGGTCTCTAATACCTATATTGGTGATGTTGGAATTATTACTTTTGAAAAACCTGTTACATCCATTGGAGATATGGCATTTTATAAGATTGGAAAGTTAAAGTCAATTATTATCCCAAATTCAGTATCAACAATTGGAAAGTCATCGTTTTACCTGTGTACTAATCTTTTGTCCGTAAAGATGTCCCAGAATTTGAGTTCAATAGGAGACAACGCATTTTATGGTTGTTATTCCATGAAAGCACTGACATTTCCAGATAATCTTCAGATAATAGGTTCTACAGCATTTTATTATTGCTCACATGCTTTTGAAAAGAATACTTTAATCTTGCCAAAGAAACTCCATACGATTAATAGTTATGCGTTTCAAGGCTGCGGTTTGTATAATGTTATTTGGCCGGAAGGTTTGATAAATATTGGAACCGCTGCCTTTATGTCTAATGATTTTAAGGAAATAACAATACCAGGAAGTGTTTACTTAGAAGGTGGTTCTTTTTATGGATGTGAGTCATTGACTAAAGTAATATTTCAAGAGGGTATTATTAGTGTGCCGTGGGCATGTTTCGTTAAATGTCAAGTATTATCAGAGATTATTCTGCCTAGTACAATTAAAAGAATTTGTAATAGTGCTTTTGAAGGCTGTTTGATTCTTAAAAATTTATATGTTAAAGCGATAGAGCCTCCATTTATTGAATATGGTGCTTTTGAGGGAAGGACATCAACTAATCTTTCGATATGGGTGCCAAGAGCATCCGTTGATGCCTATAAAGAAAAATGGAGTGCCTATAAGGATAACATCAAAGCTTATGATTTTTAGTTTTAGATTGGTGGTAGGTCAAATGGCCTATCACCAACATTTACTTGAAAAATTTAATGAAATATGCCATCGCAAGATTTAGAAAGAAGCGTTGACCAGTATAGTGGTTCAGTCGCAAATAAAGTCATAAGAAGTCGCCGTAGCCCCAAGATATGGGATTATCCTGCGGCTATCGTGTCATGTAAAAAGAATAATGGTGATAACCGGATCTACAGCGGGAGATCGTCAAAGCCGACATCGGGAATGTATGAACCGCTGTTGGAAATCGCCTTGACTCAATTGGGAGGAATGGGTCAACAGTCCAGAAATGGTTGCCCATACACAATCGGCAATTGCGCAGAGCCGCATGCGGCGAATAAGTTACTCAAAAACACTGTTACCGCTGTGGGATTAGATCAGATCCTGTTTAGTACGGCGTTACGTCCAAGAACAAGGCAAGTTATCCCTTACTGCGCTAATTGCAGGGCGGTATTCCCAAGTTTAACACATTAGAGGTAATAATATGGGAAAGATATATACTGAATCGGAAATCCATACAAGAGATATTGATTGGTTCTGTGCGATCAATGGAGTTTATCTTCACGTGGCATCCGCTGGTGGTGATATTCCTAGAATTATCAATGACCGTAATGTGTTGAGGCCATGCCAACGAGCGGTGGAAGCACTCGAGGATATTAATACTGATGAGGAGGTGCATATCAATGATGCCTTCTTGAGAAGAATGAATGTGAACCTTGAATCTTACTTGCCATCTTTTGTTCGTATGGCAAAGAAAGGGTTCTATTCATTTGACCGTACAAATATTAATGATCCGGATGATGATCATTATCATTTGGTTGCTTGGCCTACTCATCCTGTGGACAATGTCGAAAACATACCAGTGATAAACTCGGATAGGTTAGATTTTGATAATCCGGAGATGATGAGTGACATTCCTTTGAAGGAAATAATTGAACATCCGTTACTTAATAATTGATAAAGATGAGAAAGATAACGACGATATTCTTTGCGCTGCTTCTGCTTTCCTCCTGCGGCAAATACGACGATTCGGCAGTCCGTTCGGACATCGAGGGACTACAATCCAGAGTGACGGCATTGGAGCAGCAGTGCCGTTTGATGAACGGGAACATCTCGGCGCTGCAGGCGTTGGTCGCGGCGGTGCAGGGGCGTGACTGCGTGGTGAGCGTGTCGGACCTTAGCGACGGGACGGGATATTCAATCACGTTCGCTTCGGGGAGGACGGTCACCTTGCGCAACGGGAAGGACGGAAAAGACGGAGCTGACGGGAAGGACGGTAACGATGGCAGGGATGGTGCCGACGGCAAGGACGGACACACACCGACCGTGAGCGTCAGGCTGGACTCGGACGGGGTGTATTACTGGACCATCGACGGGGAATGGCTGCTTGACGGGAGCGGGAAGAAAATCCGCGCGCAAGGGGCCGACGGTAAGGACGGTACGGATGGCAAAGACGGAAGCGACGGCACAAATGGCACCAACGGAGTCACCCCTCAGCTGAAAATCGAGGACGGCTGGTGGTTCGTCTCTTATGACGAGGGGAAGAACTGGACGAAACTGTACAAGGCGACCGGTGAGGACGGGGACGCGTTCTTCTCCAGCGTGACGGACAACGGGGAGACGGTGACCGTCAAACTGAAGGACGGGACGACCTTTGATATTCCCAAAGCCAAGGGGGAATTGGGCATCCGTTTCTCCGAGTCGGAGGACATTGGTGTCAGAGCGGGCGAGACAAAGACTATTGAATATACGATCGTTAACGGCTCCTCCGGCACCTTGGTTAAGGTGTTCGGACAGAACGGCTGGAACGCCAAGGTCCGGAAGACCGACGCCTCCAAAGGCACGATCGTCGTGACCGCCCCATCGCCATTGGTTGAGGGCGAGGTTGTCGTGCTGGTCTATGAGGGTGATTCAAAGACGGTTGTGAGATTCCTGAACTTCGTCAAAGGTACCATCAGCGCGCCTAAGGAGGCATATTCATTCTCCGGCAAAGAAGGAACCTACGAGGTGAATCTGGACACGAATGTTGACTATGATGTGAATATCCCGGCTGAAGCCTCGTCGTGGCTGAGTTATGACGGACTTCAGACCAAGGCGATGCGTCAGGATAGGCTCGGCTTCCACGTCGCGCAGAATTTCGGGCCGGATCCCCGCACGGCCGTGGTCACGATTACCGACAAGGCGAAGGAGAACACGGTGAAGATCTCGATAACGCAGAAGGTGTGGGATGCCATCGACATCCCGGACGCCAATTTCAAGGCGGCGCTGGTGGCGAAATTTGACAAGGACGGAGACGGGGAGATCAGTCGGGAGGAGGCCAAGGAGGTCGAACAGATCTCAGTGTCAAACAAAAAGATCAAATCGGTTGAAGGAATACACAACTTTGAGAATCTCAAGACTCTGGACTGCTCGTATAATGAATTGTCTGTCATTGACTTGAGCCGTAATTCCAGATTGTTTATACTGAGTGTTGCACATAATTCGATTTCCAGATTAGACTTGAGTAAAGTCTCGCTGAACTCGCTGATTTGTTTTGACAACAATCTGACCTCCATTGATCTGAGCAATCAGACTGGTTTACAGCTGATCTCTTGTGGCAACAACCCTCTCAAGACGCTTGACATAAGTAAATGTGCGCAGACCTTTGAGTGTCTATTAGCGGAGAGATGCATTAACCTGACCGAAATCTATATCCGCAAAGGTCAGACAATCAAGAGTAAAGACATCCCTTCAAACACAATAATCAAATACCTTACCCCCGACGGCACCGTAACCCTCCTCCAGCAGCACACCGTGGGCCGCGGCATCAAGTTCGTCATCATGGGTGACGGCTACCTGAACAGCGGCTTGGCTTATGGCAACGGTTCCAAGTCAAAATTCGACACTTGGGCGGACCGTGCCATGGAGGCCATCTTCGCCGAAGAGCCGTATAAGACCTTCCGCAACCGCTTCGACGTCTATTCGGTGGCGGTGGAGTCCACGACGGAAACATTCAACGGTGGCACGGCGCTTGGCTGCACCTTCGGCAGCGGCACCCGGATCAACGGCAACAGCGAAAAGGTCTTTGAATATGCCCGCAAGGTGCAGGGCGTGGATCTCACCAAGTCGGTTGTCATCGTGATCCTGAACTCCACCCGCTACGCCGGAACCTGCTGGTACTGGGCCGACCATAAGGCGATCGCCTACATCCCGACCACCTACAACGACGTGAAGGAGTTCTCTCAGACGATGCGCCACGAGGCCGGCGGCCACGGATTCGCCAAACTGGCGGATGAATATTACTATTCAGGCACCATCCCTTCCAGCGAGATTTCCTCTTACCAATGGTGGTACAATGCCATTGGGCACGGGTCGAATGTGGATGTCACGAACGATCCTGCGAAGATTCATTGGTCCCACTTCCTGTCTGATTCCCGTTACTCCGGCCAGGTTGGTGTGTACCAAGGTGCTCTGACCTACCAGTACGGAGCCTACCGCCCGACAGACCAGAGCATAATGCGCCACAACATCGGCGGCTACAACGCCCCGTCCCGCGAGGCGATCTACAAACGCATCATGCAACTGTCGGAAGACAGCGGTTGGGAATATGACTACGAAACCTTCGTGGCCTACGATGCCGTCAACCGCTCGAACACCTCGCAGACATATTACCGTGAAGAACTCCGCGACTTCGACGAACGCACTTTCATCCCGCTCGCCCCACCGGTATTTGTTGATGGTCCGGCACCCGCTGCCCATCAATGAAGACCGTGGCCTTGACCGATAAAGCACCGTGTTCTGGTCTTGATTTTATGACCAGAATATGGTGCCTTTCCTTTGATATTCAGAAACTTCCCAGTCATTGGCCTGATTATCAGCGAGTGGTAAGTAAGGCGTTAATTATCAAAGGAATAGTATATTGCCTTTGGCGGTTATTGACTAAAGACAGAGTGCTAAAGTCTTGATTGTTAGTGCTTTATTTATCACGGTCGCTTCGACAGGCTCAGCGACCGGCTTGGGAAAGAAACAATAGTTGGCTTTGGGAAAATTACAACAGTTTCTTTATCTCTTCCTCGTCTGGCAGAAGTTCTTTCAAACGCTCCTGACTTGACTTGTAGGTGGCGACACCCATCGGTTTGGTGTAATCCTGAAGGACATACTCAACATAAGCACGGTCGGCATCCTTGCACAGAACGATTCCGACAGACGGATTTTCGCCTTCGATGCGTTCCTCATCGTCGAGGACTCGGAGATAGGCGGCTAGTTGACCGAGGTACGCCGGTTTGAAAGACCCTTTTTTGAGTTCAATTACGACCAGAGATCTCAGAACACGATTAAAGAATAGAAGATCCACCCAATGATCGTGTCCAAGCTTGTCGTAATGAACCTGATTGCCAAGATATGAGAAGCCACGTCCGAATGTCATGATAAAGTTCTTGATATTATGGACTATCTCGTTTTCTACCACATGTTCGTCTATGTCTTCGTCCCTTTCGCCCAGCTGCTCGACATTGATGTAGTCCAGCAGATATTCATCTTTGAACATTTGGATCGCCTGAAATGCCCGCTTATAGTCTGGAATGGTCATCCCAAAGTTATTCGGCATTTTGCCTTGATTATGGTAGGCATCCTCGGAAATCTTTCTCTCCAGGGCATCAACGGACAGGCTGAGATCGGCACAAAGCTGAATATAGAATTTTCGCTCCTCGACATCTTTCACCTTCGTGATAATTATGCAATGATGGGTAAAGCCTATACTCAAGAAGGCTGTCCACGGGAAGTTCGAGAAATTCGCCAGTTGTAACTGTCGAATTTTATTATTCTCAGAATCAGCAACCTGCAATTCGCCAGTCATGACTGGCGAAGTTGCTTCAAGCGACTTCCATTCTTCATAGAAAGCTCGCATTGACTTCAGGTTTGATGGAGAGAATCCTCTCAGCCCAGGTATCTCACGGCGCAACTGTTCGCTGATTGTCGCAATGGCTCCCTTTCCCCAGAAACCCTCGCGGCTATTGTATGAGATGAACCGTCCAATGCCATAGTACAAAGCCAGTTGCTCCTGATTCACACCCTTCAAAGCTTTCGCTTGGCTCTGCAGAATAGCGGTTTTTATCTGCTTGACAGCATCATTGTATTGTGTGGAAAGTTTCTCTTTCATACTCGTCAATTATAGTATTATTGGTGGGCGAATGCAAGAGCTTGACCGGAAGGGGAGTCGGGGAGGAGACGGCTGTCGGCGATGACTTGTTTGCCGTTGAGGAACACACGATCGATGACACCACGAAGTGTTGTACCTTCATACGGTGACCAACCGCACTTGTAGGCGACATTTTTTACTGAATATTCCTGCTCAGGAACATTGCGAACCAAATCAGCGTGACTTTTGACGGAATATTCCTGCTCGGGATCGAGGATGACCAAGTCGGCGTAGTTGCCGACCTTCAGGTGGCCTCTGTCTTTTATCCCAAGGATCTCCGCCGGCTTCTCCGAGAAAGAGGAGGCGATTCGTGAAAGACTGATCAGAGCCTCGTCATCGGCGTTTTTCCCTTCGTTGTACAAAGCCGCGGCTGTCAGCAGGACCGAAAGTGACTGCTGGACTGAAGGCATTCCGGAAGGACATTTCAGATAGTTGTCCACTTTCTCTGAAAGCAGGTGAGGAGCGTGGTCGGAGCCTATGGTGTCGATTATGCCTTCCGCAAGACCTTTCCTCAGAGCCTCACGGTCAGAGGCCGACTTGATGGCCGGGTTGCATTTCACCTTCCCCTTCAACTTCTCATAGTCCTCGTCGCAGAACCAAAGATAATTCGCTGAGGTCTCAGCGGTTATATTCGGGTTGTGAATTTTGGCGGCGCGGATCATCTCCACCTCCTCGGCTGTCGAGACATGCAGCACGTGAAGTCTGGTGCCATATTCAATGGCCATCGCAAGAGCCTTGGCCGTGGATCGGATGCAGGCCTTGCGGCTGCGGATCCTCGGATGCTCGCTGAAAGGAATATCCTCGCCGAACTTCGCCTTGGCAGCCTCCAGATTTGCCTTTATGATTCCCTCGTCCTCACTGTGGATCAGAATCGGCTTCCCTTGAATCCTGAACAAATCAGAAAGAGCCTCATTGTCGTCCACGAGCATATTCCCGGAGGAAGAGCCCATAAAGACTTTGATGCCACCGAACTCTGCGCCGTGGCCTTCGGCAAGATATTCCCGGATCATCGCCGCGTTGTCGTTTGTGGCCCCGATGTGGAATCCGTAGTTTGCCCACGAGCGTTCGCTGGCCCGGTTCAGCTTGTCTTGAAGAGTCTCCAAGTCGGTTGTCGGAGGCTTCGTGTTCGGCATATCGATGAAGGATGTGACCCCGCCGAGCAGGGCGGCCTTCGACTCGCTTCCGATGTCGGCCTTGCGCTCCATACCAGGTTCCCGGAAATGCACGTGAGCGTCTATTCCGCCGGCCATCAGCACCTTGCCGTCCAAGTCAATGATCTCCGAGTCCGGGAAAGCCTGAACGGCAGCAGAGTCGTCCAGGTCGGAACCGCCACGGTGCCATATTCCCGCGATTCTCTCGCCATCAATGGCAAGGGCTCCCTTTTTGGTGGAAGCCCCTGTCACTATTGTCGCATTGGTAAGTAAGATCCTTGCCATTGGTTATCCTTTACGATGAAACTTTCTGAATTTCAGGCGGATGACACCCCAGAACGCCTCTCCGAAGATTCCTCCGCTCATCTTGGACGTGCCAAGTTTGCGGTTCACGAATATGATCGGAACCTCCGCCAGCTCGAATCCCAGTTTCCAGGCCGTGTACTTCATCTCGATCTGGAATCCGTAGCCCTTCATCCTCACATCGTCCAGGTCGATTGTCTCCAAAGCCTTGCGGCTGTAGCACTTGAAGCCGGCCGTGCAGTCGTGGATCTTCATCCCAAGGACTGTCTTGACGTAGATTGACGCGAAGTAGGACATCAGAATCCTGCCGATCGGCCAGTTCACCACACTGATTCCGTCGCAGTAGCGGGAGCCGATGGCGACGCCTCCGCATTCCGCGCAGGCCTTGTAGAGTCTTGGCAGATCCTCCGGGTTGTGGGAGAAGTCAGCGTCCATCTCGAAGATGTAGTCGTAGCCGTTCTCCAAAGCCCATTTGAAGCCGGTGAGATACGCTGTGCCAAGCCCTAACTTGCCCGAGCGCTCGATCAGGAACAACCTCTCCGGGAATTCCGTCTGGACTTTCTTGACAATCGCGGCGGTCCCGTCAGGAGAGCCGTCATCAATAATCAACACATTGTACTCTCCTTCAAGCGAGAATACTTTTCTGACAATCGCTTCAATGTTCTCTTTCTCGTTGTAAGTCGGAATTATGACGACTTTCCTGTCCATAGTATAAAGTTATTATTTAGTTTTCATCATTTCCTTGACCGCAGCCTCAAGTTGCTTGTCTTCGCCCCTGAGGACGGATGCCGGGTCATTGTCAACCTTGATGTCTGGCTCAATCTGTTGGTTCTCAAGATATTTGCCTTCCTTGAGGCCGAATGAACCGACCTGAGGGATTCCAAATACCATACCATTAATCTGGGTCTCCCACCAAACGGCGGTCATAGTGCCCGGAACCGGCATTCCGATCAGTTTGCCTACTCCAAGAGTCCTGTACGTGTACGGGAATCCGCAGGCGTCAGAGTAGTTGTCCTCGCACATGAGCACGCAGGATGGTTTTCTCCATTTGTTGTACGGCTCGCTGCCGATGTACTGTCCCCTTGGCGTAAACCTTATATATTCCTTGCCGCTGAGGAAGGTCGCGAGGTCGTCGTGCAGCCATCCGCCGCCGTTGTGCCTTGTGTCAACCACAGCCGCGTCAGCCGCCCTGTACTTGCCGAGCAGTTTTGAATATACCGTCCTGAAGCTTGGCGAGTCCATTCCCTGGACGTGCGTGTAGCCCACTTTACCGCCTGACATCTTGTCCGTCATTTCCTCTCTCTGCTTCACCCACCTGCGGTACATAAGGGATGATTCTGAATATCCCGGCTCGATGAACATCTCGACATCCTTCTTTCCTTTCTTCACAACGATGGCAACCTTCTTGCCGGCCTTGTTCCTGAGAAGACCGAACCAGCTTTCGCCAGCCTTTATCGGCTGTCCGTCAATGGATTCGATGATGTCTCCGGCCTTGATTTCTGAATCAGCGAGATTCAACGCACCGCCCGGAAGCACCTCGGCTATCTTCAGTCCATCGCCTTCGTAATCATAGTCATAAATGGCTCCCAGCCAACCCATTGTGAACTTTGAGCGTTGACTGTAGCGTGCTCCGGTGTGGGAGCCGTTCAGCTCTCCAAGCATCTCGGAGAGAAGATCCTGGAAGTCAAAGTTGTTGGCGATGTATGGCATAAACCGCTCGTAGTTCTTCTTGTAACCAGCCCAGTCGATTCCGTGGATCTGTGGATCGTAGAACTTCTCGTTCACCTGCTTCCAGACGTGGCCGAAGATGTAGTCCCTCTCGGCCTTAGGCTTGAACTCATAGTCTCCCGAGAACGAGATTGTGCTCGTCGCTCCGCTGGCGATCGTGATCTTCGTGATAGAGCTTCCTGTGAAAACATAGAGATCCTTGTCGTCGGCTGACGGTACCAATGAACCGTACACTCCCTTCTTGATCACTTTCACGTCACCTTTCTTGATGTCCATCTGGCAGAGGTCATAGCTCTTCTCCAACCTTGTGGTGTAGAATAACTTGGTTCCGTCCTGGGTGAGATAGAAGTCGCCGAGTCTTCCGGAGAAGCGTGTCAGGCGGGCTGTGCGGAACTCCCTGTTCTCCAGGTCAAGAACGAGTTTCTCAGGCTTCTCCGCCTGCTTGACAGAATCTTTCTTTTCCTTCTTCTCCTCTTTCTCGATCTTCTTCTCGGACTTGTCTCCGTCCTCAAGTGCCTTGGCGATCTCAGCGTCCTCCTTGTCCTGGTAGAACTTGGTCATCTCCTTTCCGTCGAAGAACATAATGTAGATGTCGCTCTCGGCTCCCCAGCTTCCGTGGCTGCGGTAACCGTCCTTGTCTGATTCCCAGGCCATCGCCTTGCCTTTGAGCGTCCATTTGAAGTTCCCGTCGGAATAGCCGCTTTGGGTCAGGTTCGTGATCTCGCCGCTCTCTATGTCGATCAACGCGATGTCGGAATTGTTCCATCCGCCGTTGATCTGGTAGTTGCTAAGGAGATATTTGCTGTCCGGGCTCCACTCGAAGCCCTGGTCGCCGTCAGCGTAGGAGTAATTCACGCCTTTAAGCAAAGACTTTTCCTTTCCGTCCTTGGTCGATTTGATGACCAGTTCGGTCCTGTCGCGCAGGAACGCCACCCATTTCCCGTCCGGAGAGACAACGGGCTGGAAGCATGTCTCGCTTTCCGATGTCACAAGCTCTTCCTTGAACTTGGTGGCATAGGTGAACCTCTTTTCCTTCTTGTCGGTCAGCGAAGTCTTGTATATTCCCCAATGACCGTTCCTTTCCGATGAATAGTAAAGCTCGCGTCCGTCCTTTGAGAAGCTGACGTTGCGCTCCTGCTCCGGTGTGTTGGTGATTCTCTTCGTGGTCTTGTAGTCGGCGGACGTGACGAAGACATCGCCTCTGATCACGACAGCGATCTCTTTTCCGTCAGGGGACACCGCCATAGAGGACGCTCCGGTCGAGAAGGTGAGATATTCAACATCATTCTCGGTCTCGTCCTTCGCCACGGTGATGTCGAGCTTCTTGGGCTCGCCGCCGTCCGTCATTGTGTAGAGGTCTCCGTTCCAGGAGAAGCAGAGCGTGCCGTTGCCGGCCACGGAAAGGAATCTTACCGGGTTGTCCTTGAATTTCGTGAGTTGGGTTGATTTGCCCGGCTCGGTGATGGACGCTTTGTGGACGTTGAGTGTCCCGTCAGCCTCCGATATATAATAATATGTCTTTTCGTCAGCGGCGAAGACCGGATTCCTGTCCTCTCCGATGAATGATGTCAGTTTCGTGAATGTCCCGTCGCCGGTGACCCTGAACCTCTCACCCTGAGCCGAAGCTGGCTTATAGAGCCAGATGTCCCTTGTCACGGATGACTGGTGGTGCTTGCGGAGCGGATCCTCGTAGCCTTTGTAGTCTTCGTAGATGACCTCTCCTGAGTTGTTCACACTCATAGCCATGAGAGGCATTGAGGTTACAAGTTGAGGCCTGCCGGCTTTCTCGTCAACCTGCCAGACCTGCGGGCTGCCCGGGAATCCGCCATAGACGGCGTCCTGCTGGATGTTTGCCTGGAACAGAACCCTGCCGCCGTCAAGCACGCAGAGAGGAGTCTCGTTACCCGGGTAATCTGTCAGTCTTCTCGGAACACCACCCTCGGCGGAAGTGATGAATATGTCCTTGGAGCCAGCCCTGTAGGAAGAGAACACGATCCTCTTCCCGTCCGGAGTCCAGAGGGGATCCGAGTCATAGGCTTGGTTCGTGGTGATCTGGAGTGCCCTTCCGCCGTTGACATCAACCGTGAAGATGTCGCCTTTGTAGCAGAACGCCACTTTCGTTCCGTCTGGGGAGATCGCGCTTTTCCTGAGCCATTTCGGCGTTTCCTGCGCTGTCATTGCCGTGGCTGTCGCCATGACAGCCGCAGCCAGAATCAATGTTCTTCTTAAGGTCATATTCATTGATATTAATTAATATGTGAGCCGCCCGGGCGACTATTTGACAAAAGTATCAATTTTTACCGATATTTTACTATTTTTGTGACTGCGAAAATGCTAAAATTAATATTCTATAAATATTATGAACAGAATCGATTGTTTTGTCCCGTTCGTGAGCGATGAGCAGGTGGCTGTGACCGCCGCGAACCTCCGCGCCGAGTCCGAGGTCGCCAAGGTTGAGTTTCTTGACGCGGCCATATTCAAAAGCACAACCGGCATCAGGAAGATTGCCGAGTCCGCGGCCGCTCCTTTCACAATGATTTACACCAAGACGACTGAACTCAGCTTCGGCCAGTTCGCCCTTGAGCGCTTCCTTTCAATCGCCGAGGATTCCTCCGCCGCCATGGTCTATGCCGACCATTTCAACGAGGTGGACGGCAACCGCGCCTTCGCTCCGGTGATCGACTGCCAGGAGGGCGCGCTCCGCGATGACTTCGATTTCGGCTCTGTGCTGATCTACAGAACCTCCGCGTTGAAGGAAGCCGTCGCCAGAATGGACGTTGACTATGAATATGCCGGCCTCTATGACCTGCGCCTCAAAGTCTCCCAGAGGGGAAGCCTTGTCCACATCAATGAATATCTCTACTACGAGATCGAGACGGACACCCGCAAGTCCGGCGAGAAACTCTTCGACTATGTGGATCCGAAGAACCGTGCTGTCCAGATTGAGATGGAAAAGGCTTGCACACAGCATCTTAAGGATGTCGGAGGTTACCTTGAACCGAAATTCAAGCATATTGAGTTCTCTGACGATACCTTTGAATATGAAGCATCTGTCGTCATCCCTTGCAAGAACAGGGTGCGCACGATAGGCGACGCTCTGACTTCCGCGCTGAATCAGAAGACCACTTTCAAATATAACGTGATCGTGGTTGACGACAACTCCACTGACGGAACCGTGGATGTCATCAAGAAGTTCATTGATGACCCTAAGCTCGTCTATATCGCGCAGGACAAGAGCTATCACGCCATCGGAGGCAACTGGAACGCCGCCCTGCACCATCCTAAGTGTGGTAAGTTCGCCATCCAGCTGGATTCTGACGATGTTTATTATGATGAGAACACAGTGCAGAAGTTCGTGGACGCTTTCTATGCCCAGAACTGCGCTATGGTTGTCGGTACCTATAGAATGACGAATTTCCAGATGGAGACTCTGCCTCCTGGAATCATCGATCATCGTGAGTGGACTCCGGAGAATGGCCGTAACAACGCTCTGCGCATAAATGGTCTTGGCGCTCCGCGCGGATTCTACGTTCCGATGCTTCGTACGATCAACTTCCCTACGACGAAGTATGGGGAGGACTATGCGGTGGGTCTTCGCGTCTCCAGAGAGTACCAGATAGGCCGAATCTACGATGTTGTCTATAATTGTCGCCGTTGGGACGATAATTCCGACGCTTCGCTCGATATCGACAAAGTAAACGCTAACAACCTGTATAAGGACAGGATACGTACTTGGGAGCTGCAGGCGAGAATAAAAATGAATAAAAAAAGTTAAAAATTTTTCAGAAAAAGTTTGCAGGTTCAAAAATAATGTCTACCTTTGCATTCCCGTTCGGAACGAAACACAAACGATCTGAACAGGAATGCAAACAAGTTCATTGAAAAGACTGAAGGAAGTACAACAAGTACCGAGAACGAAAAATGAAGAGCGTTGATTCTTTTTTTTTTAGAAGAATGAAGTTGTCGGGGTCGAACTGGAAATATGTGTATTATACAAAGAAGAGTTTGATCCTGGCTCAGGATGAACGCTAGCGGCAGGCTTAACACATGCAAGTCGAGGGGCAGCGCGGGATAGCAATATCCTGGCGGCGACCGGCGGAAGGGTGCGTAACGCGTGAGCGACATGCCCGTTGCCCGGGGACAACCGGTGGAAACGCCGACTAATCCCCGATGGGATATTGTGCCGCATGGCACGATATTGAAAGTTACGGCGGCGACGGATTGGCTCGCGTCCGATTAGCTTGTTGGCGGGGTAACGGCCCACCAAGGCTGCGATCGGTAGGGGTTCTGAGAGGAAGGCCCCCCACAATGGGACTGAGACACGGCCCATACTCCTACGGGAGGCAGCAGTGAGGAATATTGGTCAATGGGCGGAAGCCTGAACCAGCCATGCCGCGTGCGGGAAGGAGGCCCTATGGGCTGTGAACCGCTTTTGCCTGGGGGCAATAAGGGCGTCGCGCACGTCCGATGAGAGTACCAGGCGAATAAGCATCGGCTAACTCCGTGCCAGCAGCCGCGGTAATACGGGGGATGCGAGCGTTATCCGGATTCATTGGGTTTAAAGGGTGCGTAGGCTGTGCGTCAAGTCGGGGGTGAAATTCCGGTGCTCAACACCGGGGCTGCCCTTGATACTGTCGCGCTGGAGTGCGGATGCCGCCGGAGGAATGAGTGGTGTAGCGGTGAAATGCTTAGATATCACTCAGAACACCGATTGCGAAGGCATCTGGCGAATCCGTAACTGACGCTGAGGCACGAAAGCGTGGGGATAGAACAGGATTAGATACCCTGGTATTCCACGCCGTAAACGATGATGGCTAACCGCCGGCGACACACTGTCGGTGGCCAAGCGAAAGCGATAAGCCATCCACCTGGGGAGTACGTCGGCAACGATGAAACTCAAAGGAATTGACGGGGGCCCGCACAAGCGGAGGAACATGTGGTTTAATTCGATGATACGCGAGGAACCTTACCCGGGCTCGAACGGCACCTGGATCGCCCAGAGATGGGCGAGTCTTCGGACAGGTGTCGAGGTGCTGCATGGTTGTCGTCAGCTCGTGCCGTGAGGTGTCGGCTCAAGTGCCATAACGAGCGCAACCCTTGCCGCCAGTTGCCATCAGGTGATGCTGGGCACTCTGGCGGGACTGCCACCGCAAGGTGTGAGGAGGGGGGGGATGACGTCAAATCAGCACGGCCCTTACGTCCGGGGCGACACACGTGTTACAATGGCGGCCACAGAGGGAAGCTACCCCGCGAGGGGATGCGGATCTCGAAAAGCCGTCCCAGTTCGGACTGGAGTCTGCAACCCGACTCCACGAAGTTGGATTCGCTAGTAATCGCGCATCAGCCATGGCGCGGTGAATACGTTCCCGGGCCTTGTACACACCGCCCGTCAAGCCATGGAAGCCGCGGGCGCCTGAAGTCCGTGACCGGAAGGAGCGGCCTAGGGCGAAAGTGGTAACTGGGGCTAAGTCGTAACAAGGTAGCCGTACCGGAAGGTGTGGCTGGAACACCTCCTTTTTGGGGTTTTGCTCCGACAGCGGAAGACGCTCTGTACAGGGTTTCGAGATATCGGAAAAGATGTATTTCCTGAGGTCTTTTTGGCATAAAGCGGTCAGTCCGCCGCGCTCAAGGGACACGAAGCTCATTGACAATACTGAGAGATTACAACGAGGTAAGTGAAAAGAAGAAATGA
>ENA-OOUZ01000665-OOUZ01000665.1-human-gut-metagenome-genome-assembly--contig:-NODE-665-length-15789-cov-2.045189_pt1 | contig 15789 bp, 10 predicted proteins | sample MGYA00241546_ERZ501274 | MGnify/ENA primary metagenome ERZ501274 (study PRJEB25962, sample SAMEA2042363) | human gut metagenome | biome: human gut; feature: human-associated habitat; material: faeces...
TTGCGCAGACGCTTGATATGGCGCTTCTTCATTTCAATATTAAGCTGGTCAATAACCTCCTCCAAAGGCTCCACAAGCTCTGCCGTCTCGGAGCTGTCCGTTTCAAAAGCAGTAAAGGAAATATCCAGGATTTCCTTAATGGCATCCATGAAGACGGTAAGCTCTTCCATTGCTTTATCGGAGAATACCAGTCCTCTCTCCTGCATTTCGTCCGCCGACTCCTTAATATTTAAGGCATGGTCGGAAATCCTCTCAAAATCGCCGATACAGTGAAGCAGGATGGACAATACATGACTTTCCTTTTCCGTCATATCCTTGCCGCTGATCTTTACTAAGTAAGTACCGATTTCATCCTCGAACCGGTCAATATCCTGTTCTAATTTTTCAACCTCTGCCGCCTTGTCCGCATCATAGCCCTGCAGAAGGTCAAGCGCTGTGAAAATCGACTTCTTGGAATACTGCGCCATGGTAATGGCAACTCTTCTGCTTCGCTCGATGGCAAGTCCGGGGTTCTCTAAGAAACGGCTGTCCAGTGTTTTCAATTCCACATCCACGGGTGACATTTCGCCTTCCTTTACCTTGTCCGGTACGGTTAAATTAACTAACTTAACAAACATCTTAGAGAAAGGAAGCAGGATGATGCAAAGCGCTATGTTAAATAAGGAATGAATCAAGGCAATTCCAAGCGGAGAAATTGCTTCTTCCATAAAGGAAAAATGAAGGAAAGTATTCGCCGCATAGAAAACCACCATAAACAGGGTTGTCTTTACAATATTGTAATACAGATGCATGAGGGCTGCCTTCTTGGCATCCTTGTTGGCGCCAATGGCGGAAATCAGGACCGTAATGCAGGCACCGATGTTCTGTCCCATGATAACCGGCACCGCCGTAGCTCCGGTCACTGCCCCCGAACGGGACAACGCCTGCAAAATACCGACGGATGCGGAAGAGCTCTGTACGATAGCAGTCATAATAAAGCCTACCAGTACGCCTAAAAGCGGATTGGAGAACATGGTCAGCATATTGGTGAACTCCGGCACATCCGCCAGACCCTTTACCGCACCGCTCATGGTATCCATACCAATCATCAGGATGGCAAAGCCGGCAATAACGGTACCCACCGTCTTATGCTTTTCCTTCTTGGTGAAGTTAATCAGGATAACACCGATCAACGCCAGTACGGGAGCAAAGGATGACGGTTTGAAAAGCTGAATGATAAAGCTGGTGCTTTCAATACCGGTCAGACTTAAAAGCCATGCGGTAATGGTAGTACCTACATTGGCACCGATAATTACGTTTACCGCCTGCTCCAGCTGCATAATTCCGGAGTTTACAAAACCGACTACCATAACTATGGTTGCCGTGGAGGACTGGATAACCGCCGTCACACCGGCGCCCACTAAAACCGCCTTAACCGGATTGTTGGTAAGCTTTTCCAGTATGTTTTCCAGCTTGCTGCCGGAAACCCTCGACAGGCCTTCGCCCATCATGTGCATACCATACAGGAACAGGGCAAGTCCGCCCATCATCGTCAGAAGGTCAAAAAAATCCATTTGTGTACCCAACTTTCTTTTTTCTGTACAATTTTTACTCGCTATTTCTATTGTAACTAAAAAGCGTCCTATATGCAACAACCTTTTCCGCAAGTTTTTGTTATGTTTTCTGTATCTGTTTTTCCAGCTCCGCGGCGGCAAGGCTTAACGACTCGCCCTTTCTTTTTAAAAGACAGATGTTCCGCTCCGGCACCGGCGGCTCCATGTCCAGAATAACCAGCCCCTCCATATTTTCCTTTTCCAGGAAATCCAGCGGTACAAAGCCTATCCCCAAATCCGACTTTACCATGGGCAGTATCTGGTCGGAGGTTGCCGCCTCCACATCCGGGGAGAACGTCCATCCCATCTTACCAAAAATAGCGGAATAAAAGGCAAAGGAACTGGTCTGCTCTCCGAGACCGATGAGAGGATATTTCTTTATTTGTTCATCGGTAAGTGACATGCCCGTTGCCATGGAAAATGCGGTGCTGCATACCGGAACCTCCTTAATTTTCCGAAGTACCTTGGCAGTAATTCCCTCCGGCAGGGTAAAAGGGTCGGTTACAAGCGCCATGTCCGCCAGTCCTTTTTTTAATTCCGAAAGCGCCTGCGGTGTGGTCTGGTTGGAAATGCGGATACGGATACCGGGATACGCCTTCCGATATTTTTTTAAGGCAGGAAGCAGCACACAGTGCAGGGCAATTTCGCTGGCCGCAATCGTAACCACTCCGCCCTGCAGACTCTTTTCCCGGGCGATTTCTTCCTCACCGCTCAAAATATGCTCCATTGCCACGGAAATATGGGCATACAGCTTTTCCCCTTCCGGTGTCAGGGTAATGCCGTGCCGCTGCCGGATAAACAGCGTACATCCCAGCTCCTCTTCCAATTTCTTCATCATGCGGGTGATATTGGGCTGATTGTTCATCAGCGCCTGTGCGGCTGCCGTGAAGCTTTTCAGCTTTGCCACATAATAAAAGACTCTGTAATAGTCGTAACTGATGTTCATACTTTTCTCCATATCATTTTCATATATCTATATTTCAAAATTTATATTTTTCATATATCTTTAATAGGATTATAATACAGCCGATGTGAAAAAAGCAACACCTAACAGAGAGGATGAATAGTGTGAAAAAAAAATTTTTTTCACACGCAAATTTGTGCTGATGGCACAAAGTTTGCAGATTATGAAAGGAATGAAATGTATGGAAAACAAAATTATTTGTATCGGACGTGAATACGGCAGCGGCGGTCGTGAAATCGGAGAAAAGTTAGCAAGACAGCTCGGTATCCCCTGCTATGACAAGCTGCTGATTAAAAAGGCGGCTTTAGAATCCGGATTAAGCGAAGAATTTCTTTCCCGGACAGAGGAATCCCCCATTAACAGCATCCAGTTTTTAAGTGGCAACCCTTATGCGGATGTAGCCGGTATCGGCACCGCTTTCTATTCCGAGAGCCAGATGGCTTACAATGCGGAACGCACTGTTATCGAACAGTTGGCAAAGCAGGGACCCTGCGTCATCATCGGCCGCTGCGCTTCCGCCATTCTTCCCAAGGAAGACCGTCTTTCCGTTTTCATTTATGCAGACAAAGCGGATAAACTCAAACGTGTCATGGTGCGGAACAACCTGACCGAAAAAGAAGCGGCTCACCGCATCAAGCACATGGACCGCATGAGAAAACAGTTCTTTGATTTTTATTCCGACACCTCCTGGGGTCACGCAGACAGCTATGACCTGCTGTTATCCAGCAGCCGCTTTGGTACGGACGGATGCGTCAATATGATTGTAAACAGTATCAAGGAATGGGAGGCATAAAAAGATGAATAAAGACCTTACTGTAGGAAAGCCGGAAACCGTTTTATGGAAATTCTGCCTGCCGTTGTTCGGCAGTATCATTTTCCAGCAGTTATACAATATCGCCGACAGCCTGGTTGCCGGAAAATTCGTCGGTGAAAACGCCCTGGCTGCGGTTGGTAACAGTTACGAAATCACTCTTATTTTTATAGCCTTTGCCTTCGGCTGCAACATGGGCTGCTCCGTTGTGGTATCCAAGCTTTTCGGTGCAAAGAACTTCAAGGAAATGAAAACAGCGGTCTACACCGCCTGCATCTTCAGCGCCATTGTGTGTGCTTTCCTGATGTTAATCGGGATTGCCGGTTCCGGACTGCTGCTCCGTTTAATCCGTACACCCGAGGAAGTTTTTGCGGACTCCAAGCTTTATCTGGACATCTATGCCTGGGGCTTACCGTTTGTTTTCTTCTATAACATTGCAACCGGTATCTTTTCCGCTTTGGGAGACTCCAAAACACCGTTCTACTTTCTGGCGGTATCTTCCTTATCCAATATCGCCGTAGATATCTGGTTTGTAAAAGCCTTCAACATGGGCGTTGCCGGTGTTGCCTGGGCTACCTTCCTCTGCCAGGGCGTAAGCTGTGTACTTGCCATGGTCGTTGTGTTCAACAGACTTCGTAAAGTAGAAGGCAAGGAAAAAGCGCCCCTCTTCAGCTGGGCGCTCTTAAAGGATATTGTAGTTATTGCGGTTCCCAGTACTCTGCAGCAGAGTTTCATTTCCTTAGGAAACATTATCATCCAGAGTATTATCAACGGCTTCGGTGCTCCCGTTATGGCAGGTTATTCCGCAGCCGTCAAACTGAACAACCTGGTTATCACCTCCTTCACCACTCTTGGCAACGGTATTTCCAACTACACCGCCCAGAACTTAGGAGCCAGAAAACTGCCCCGTATCAAAGAGGGCATGAAGGTTGGCGTAAAAATGGTATGGATGTTAAGCCTTCCGCTTTTCCTCCTTTACTTCTTTGCCGGCAATGTCGTTCTGAAGCTCTTCATGGATGAGCCTACCGAACTCGCCATGCACACAGGCATTATGTACCTGCGGATTTTGTCCCCCTTCTACTTTGTAGTTTCCGCGAAATTAGTAGCCGACGGCATTCTTCGTGGCGCCGGCATGATGAAGCAGTTCATGATTGCCACCTTCACCGACTTAATCCTGCGTGTAGTTATGGCTTTCGTATTCTCCAGAACGCTCTCGGTGCCACCGGTATCTGGTGCGCATGGCCCATCGGCTGGTGCATTGCTACCGTACTTTCCATTATGTTCTACCGCCACGGTCCCTGGGCAGCTGCCAAAGCGGAGCAGGAAAAAACAATATAAACTTCGTCTGTACGCCCATTATAAAAAGGAGTGCAAGTTTCGATTTGCACTCCTTTAATATTTCCACCACTAAATAATAACCGCCGTCTCCACGTACCCTTCGTGCGTACCTGTAAACAGTCTTCCGAAATCTCCGGTCACGGTATCCTTAACCATTCCCTTTTCACAGTCCACCGCTATATGGGATAAATCCCGCTGCAATCCTTCTCCCGTGCATTTGCAGAAAGCTTCCTTTGCGGAAAACAACAGAAAGAAATCCTCATCCTTATCCTGCGCATTGTGAATTTTTTCCTTTACTCCGGAAACATCCTTATCATGCCGTTTCTGGATGTCCACGCCTATCTGCCGGTCCGCTATGCCGCACAAAACATAGTCCCCCGAATGGGACAGGTTAAAAAAAATATCGCTGCTGTTTTGTAAATACGGCTTGCCATGCTCACCAATGCAGACTTTTGATGTCCAAAGGAGTTTTTCCCGCTCCGTTAAGGGCAGCGCCCGCAGCTCTTCCAGAACTTTTTCCACGGTAAACTCTGTGACCGCAAGTGCCACACCCTTGTCCTGTGTTTCTGCCACTTCTGCCGGCATCCCATCTACCGCTTCTTCCGGTATCTGTTTCTCCTGCCCGTAAACCTGCTGACACTTCTGCACGGCTTTCTTCCCTTGCAGCCATGTCTGCAGACTGTAGGAAAAAAGCAGCCAGGCACCCACACTCTGGGCTCTGTTCTTTTCTTTATGAAAGGAAAGAGCATGTGCCTTTCTTTCCTCATTCAAAAACGCACATGCTCTTACTTCCGTTTCAGGGTTCATAAGCCCCGTTATATCCATTCTCGTAATCAGCATCGAAATAACCATGCCTTTCCTCAGGTGATAATTTCTGCAACTCTAAATTTTATTCTTCTTCCTCGGGATGTGTGATGTTTAATGCAATCTGCAGATCATCCAGCTGCTTATCGTCAACCACATCCGGTGCATTGCTCATTAAATCGGAGGCATCCTTAACCTTCGGGAAAGCGATAACCTCACGGATATTGTCTGCCTTCACAAGCAGCATGACAAAACGGTCCAGACCGATTGCCAGTCCTGCGTGAGGCGGTACTCCGTACTTGAAAGCGTTAATCAGGAAACCGAATCTGTCGTATGCGGCTTCTTTGGTAAAGCCCAGTACTTCAAACATCTTTTCCTGTACTTCCGGCTGGAAAATTCTGACGCTGCCACCGCCAAGCTCAATACCGTTCAATACAATATCGTAAGCCTTTGCACGGACCCTGCCGGGGTCGGAATCAATGTACTGTAAATCTTCATCCATGGGCATGGTGAACGGATGGTGCATAGCCACATAACGGTTCTCTTCGTCGCTCCACTCCAAAAGAGGGAACTCGGTTACCCAGAGGAAATTGAATTTATCGTTGTCAATCATATCAAGCTGCTTAGCCACTTCGATACGAAGCGCCCCCAGTACGCTGAATACAATCTTATTCTTGTCCGCTGCAAATAAAAGCAGGTCTCCGGGCTGTCCTTCCATGGCATCTACCAGATTTTTCAGTTCTTCTTCCGTCATGAATTTTGCAAAAGAAGACTTGTAAGTGCCGTCCGGTAAAACTGAGAGGTAAGCCAGACCTTTTGCACCGTAGCCCTTGGCAAAATCAACCAGCGCATCAATCTTCTTACGGGGCATTTCCGCCTCGCCCTTTACATTGATGCCTCTGACGGAACCGCCGTTCTCCAGTGCACCTGTAAATACACCGAAACCGCAGCCCTTTACCACATCGGATACGTTCTTCAGTTCCATACCGAAACGGGTATCCGGCTTATCGGAACCGAAACGCTCCATGGCTTCCTGCCAGGTCATACGCTTAATGGGAAGCTGCACATCCAAACCGATGGCTTCCTTGCATACTCTTGCTACCATTTTTTCGGTCGTTTCAATAACATCATCCACGTCTACGAAGGACATTTCCAGGTCAACCTGTGTAAATTCCGGCTGTCTGTCGGCACGAAGGTCTTCGTCACGGAAACATCTTGCAATCTGGAAATAACGGTCATAACCGGAGCACATTAAAAGCTGCTTGAAAATCTGCGGAGACTGGGGAAGTGCATAGAACTTGCCCGGATGCACACGGCTGGGAACCAGGTAGTCTCTGGCGCCTTCCGGTGTGGACTTGCAGAGCATGGGAGTTTCAATTTCAAAGAAGCCTTCCTCATCCATGTGCTTTCTGATGGTTGTGGTAATCTTACTTCTTAGCTTTAAGTTCTTCTGTAAGTTGGGTCTTCTTAAATCCAGATAACGGTATTTTAAGCGTAAATCTTCTTTGGTCTTGGTATCTGCTTCCACGGGGAAGGGCGGTGTTTCTGCCTCGGATAAAATACGAATCTGCTCGGCGCGTACTTCAATGTCGCCGGTAGCCAGGTTTTCATTGCTTGCCGCCGCTCTCTTTTCCACACGGCCCACAACCGCAACCACGAACTCGCTTCTCAGCTTTGCAGCCTTTTCAAAGTTTTCGCTGCCGCAGTCGCTTTCTTCAAAAATAACCTGCAGAATACCTGCTCGGTCACGCAGGTCCACAAAGATAATGCCGCCTTTGTTGCGCTGCTTCTGTACCCATCCCATTACGGTAACGGTTTCACCGATGTTGGCGCTTGATAATTCGCCGCATCTGTGTGTCCTTTTTAATCCTTTCATTGTCTCAGCCATTGGTTTTCTCCTTTATAACTCCGCTTAATGCTGCAGAGGATTCTTATAAAATTCCCGGAACTCCTCATAGCCCTCTGCCATGAGCTGCTCCTTCTGGAATTTTTTATTCTTGTTCATACGGGCAATTAAAATCTGATGTCCGTCTTCTCTTTCCTTCTGTGCCAGTGCAATAATTTCACACAAGGCCTCTCCGGCAACGCCCTTTTCAATCAGGAAAGCCTTCTTTGCCGGCTGGGTCGGAACCTTGAAGCCTTTTTCCATTAACAGAAGGATAATTCTCTCAAATCCGATGGAAAATCCGCATGCGGGCACATCGTTTCCGGTAAACTTGCCCACCATCTTGTCGTAACGTCCGCCGCCGCCGCAGCTTCCGCCGAACTCCGGCATGGCAATTTCAAAAATGGTGCCGGTATAATAACTCATGCCTCTTACCAGGGTCGGATCAAATACCAGTTCAAAAGAATCCGCTTTGGTGGCTTTCACACTGTCCATGATTTCCATAAAGGAATGCATGACATCCGCATCCAGATAATCCTTTAAGGTATCTAAAAGGTAGGCGGGACCGTTCTCGGCTTTTTCCACCTCTGCAAACAGATTTAAGTATTTCTCGCAGATTTCTTCCGCATAGCCGTCCTCTACAAGCTCCGCTTTCACGCCGTCCATGCCAATCTTGTCCATCTTGTCCAGCGTAATGAATACACTGTCATAAGACTCCTCGGGAAATCCCGCATATGCCGCCATTGCCTTTAAGATGCGGCGGTCATTGATACGGATCTGGAAATTGGAAAAGCCCAGTCTGGTCAATGTCGTTGTGGTTGCCAGAATAAGCTCGATTTCCGCTAAATTGGAAGGCTCGCCCAGAATATCAATGTCGCACTGCATGAACTGGCGGTAACGGCCTCTCTGGGGTCTGTCGGCTCTCCATACATTTCCCATCTGCAATGCCTTAAAAGGACTGGGAAGATTTGCCGCATTGTTGGAATAAAAACGAACCAGAGGAACCGTCAGATCATAACGGAGACCGCCGTCCACCAGATCGTTTTCACTTGCAGCGGTTTCTAAATTCAGCTTTTCACCGCGCTTCAAAATCTTAAAAATCAGTTTTTCGTTTTCGCCGCCCTGCTTATTGCTTAAGTTTGCAATGTTTTCCACGCAGGGAGTTTCTATGGAAGTAAATCCGAATTTTCCATAAGTATCCTTAATCACACTGATCACATAATCACGTATCTGCATTTCTGCAGGTAAAATGTCCTTCATGCCGGTAACCGGCTTCTTGGAAAGCGCCATATCTGCTCCTATCTATGCGTTTTCTCGCAATTATTGTTAATTTTACTTACAGTATTTTACACTTTATCTGTTAGTATTTCAAGCATTAGTTTCCTGTTGCATTTTCCTTTTGTTTGCCACTTTTCTTTTTATTTCGTGAAATCTCTTGACATAGTATTAAATACTACATAGAATAAAGAGAAAAACACTTAAGATAGGATGTAATGTCATGTTTCAGATAGTTGTTGATTCCGCTGCCAATATTCCGGCAGAGCTTGTTAAAAAGTACGATATCCGCGTAATATCCTTTGTAAATTATGTAAACGGAAAAAAGGTGGTATGTTTTGACCCCGACCTCACTCCCGAGGAAGAAAGAGCAAAGGGCAGGGAGTATTATGATGCTGTCCGCGCCGGTGCCGATGTCAAGACCGGACTTGTCAGCAGCGGGGATTTTGAAGACCTGTTCCGCTCTATCTTAGAAGCCGGAGACGATATTTTATATTTTTCATTAAGCAAAAACATCAGCGGTACTTACAACTCCGCCCGTATTGCAGCCGAGGAGCTTTCCGAAAGCTTCCCGGACAGAAAAATCCGTCTGATTGACGCCTTAAACGCTTCCCTGGCACAGGGTATTCTTGCCATTTATGCCAGTGAAATGCGCGCCGGGGGAAAGAGCCTTGACGAAACCGCCGACATTCTTGCCACCTACCCCGCAAAAATGAACGGTGTCTTTACCGTCGGCGACTTAAAATATTTATCCAAAACCGGCCGTATCAGCAGTTCTGCTGCTTTAGTCGGAAACCTTTTAAGCATCAAGCCCATCTTACGCGGCAACAAGGATGGCTTCATAGTCCAGTTCAAGAAGTGCAGAGGCCGTAAGGCAGCCTTAAATACCCTTGTTTCTTTAGTTTGCGACAACATTGTAAATCCGGAGGAACAGATTATCGGTATTGCCCATGCGGATGCTTATGAAGACTCCCTCTATGTAATGGAAGAAATCAGGAAGCGTGTGAAGCTCCGCGGCTTCATCAACACTTCCTACGACTACTGCACCGGCAGCCATGTAGGTCCCGACACCATCGCACTCTTCTTCATGGCAAAGGACCGTGAATTAGGAGAAGGAAAGCAGGGTTAACGTACCTGCTTTCCCGACATTATAATATATCCCAGATGGCGAAAACCATCCCGGACCGTTCTCAGTTTTGAAGTCCTCGGATACTCACATTTTTGCAGTATTACCGGTACCTGCCGGATACGCAGACGTTTTTTTGCCGCCTCTGCAATCATCTCTGTTGCAAATTCCATACCATCCGTATGAAGCTGTAATTTTTCCGCTGCTTTCCGGCTCATTCCCCGGAGTCCGCAGTGAAAGTCGTAAACATCCGTATGAAACCGTTTTCTGCCGCAATAAGACAGAAGGCGTACCCCCCATCTGTGGGAAAATGACATGGCTCCCTTTTTCAGACCTCCGGTATACCGGTTTCCTATAACCATATCGCACTCTCCCCGCTCCAGCAGACCATACATTTCATCCATATGCCGGAAATCATAAGTCTTATCGCAATCGCCGATAATAAAAAGTCTGCCCCTTCCTGCTGCCAGCCCGGTTCTGATTGCGCGACCATACCCCGGTCGCGGCTCTGTAATCACCACCCCACCGTGTCGTAATGCGGTTTCGGCGGAGCAATCTGTGGAACCGTTGTCCACAACAAGCACCTCTCCCGTAATACCTCGGTCTTTCATAAAGGCAAGTGCTTCATCCACGCATAACCCCACTGTATTTTCTTCATTTAAGCACGGCATAATCACCGACAACGTAAGATCTTTGCGTTCATTTTCTGCCATGTGCCAGCCACCTCCAGTCCACAACCTCCTCCAGGATCAGTACGATTGCCAGAACCGTTGCCATTTGCGCCCTGTAAGTAAAGAAACAGTGAAGATAGGAGTGATTATGCAGAACCAGATACCTTATATAAGGAACCAGTCCCGGCAGCATATACATCAGAATATGCCACCCGCAGATATGTTTTCCGTGGTAAACATATCCGTTATAGGAAATAAAAAGAACCAGAAAAATACAGAAAAGAACACCGACTTCACCATATTCCAGAGGAAAAAGACACCCTATATTCCGGGTTACCGCCCCACAGATATACGTCAGCTGACTGACCCCGATATCTCCGTAAAGTCTTTCCCCGATGTGCTCCGTTACATAAGGCATTACATTCTCTCCTAAAATCAGGGAAGCCATAACCCATTTCATTACCCACATTCCCACATAGCCAAAGCCCCAGACTAACGTAAGCTTTGCTGCTTCCTTCATCACCTGCGTACGGGATGCCTGCGGATTCTTATGAAAAAAGACCCATAAGATCAGAAGCAGCGGTACGGTTAAGGACAAGGTTTCGGTTGTCAGGAAATCCATATAAGCGCATACCATGCCGCTTATCAGGAAAAGAATACCCAGATGCTTTTCTTTTCCCTGAAGTGTAAGTTTCACACCGGCAACGGATATAATCAGCAACAGCAGGTATGTCCATGTATATTCCAACGACAACGGTACAAACCATGATGATGTCATAATCAGACCTGTCAGGACACCAAGTGCCGGTCCGTATGCTTTGTTTTTTACAAGCAGTCCCATAAGAAGAAGGCTGAGTACGGCCAGAATAATACCATTGACCAGGTATATCTGTTTTATGGAAAAAAATACCAATAACGGCCGGACAATCGTATTTGATCCATGCCAGTATCGCAGGTACTGCCTGTTTGCCTTTTTACCCTCTGTTACCGCATGCAACAGATTTTCATTTTCATTTTCATACGGTGTATAATAATAGGAAGACCACATGACGGAGCTAAGCGGGTGATCCGCGTCATATTGGTAAGCAATAGCCAGCAGAATTGAATCTGCATACCTGTCAATCTCACTGCCCCTTACACCGTCAACCACCGTTCCAAAGAGTTCTCCCTCACACAGATATTCTGCTGACTCCCGCACATTCCCACGTATTGCATTCTGCGGTATGAATGCCGCAAGCACAAGCAGCCCCGTCAGTAATATGGTCATAAGAAAAAAAGTCACTATATATCTGATACTGCTTTTTACAGTTGTCATATTCTTTGAAATCCCCATTTTATGCTTTATATTGAACCGGTAAATATCAAACTATCAGCATAACCCGCTGAAAAGCTTTCCTTTCCTGTCGATCATTTCCTCTATTTTCTCCATATACAGACCGACATCCTTCACATTATCGCACCGCTCAATCCGTCCGTCCGGGAAAACTCTCTTGGTGATGGAGCCGGCGCCTAATGCCACGATGGTCTGTTTCTCCTCCATAATCAGGATATTATAAATACCGTCTCCGCCTTCATTCGCATATCCTACATTTTCAAAATTGCCGGACATATTTTTCTGCCGGTATAAATAATACGGATGCATCCCCATGTCCCTTGCGCCTTTAGATGCAATCTTCATGGTTTCATCGGTGTTATGAAGCGTTTTCACCCCATTTTCCTGAATCCACAGTGCCAGTCTGGAAGCACGCTTAATAGCAAGGGAATGTACCGTAAGGGAATCCGGCTGCAGCTTTTTGATTTCCTCTATGGTATTTTCCACATCCTCTTCCAGTTCTCCCGGAAGTCCCAGAATAATGTCCATGTTAATATGGAAATCTCCTGTCTTCCTTGCCAGATGAAAAGCCTCCTTCACCTGTTCCACGGTATGCTGTCTGCCAATCAGCTTCAGGGTATCCTGTTTCATGGTCTGCGGATTGACACTGATTCGGTCCACCTTATGTGCGGCAAGAACCTTAAGCTTGTCCTCCGTAATGCTGTCGGCACGTCCCGCTTCCACCGTAAATTCCTGCACCGTAGAAAAATCAAACCGTTCCTGCAATGCGGAAATCAGCCTGTCAAGCTGCGGTGCCGTCAGGGTGGTAGGTGTTCCGCCTCCGATGTATACGCTGTCCAGGATTTTACCGGCAAAGGCTTCTTTGGTAAAGTCCATTTCCTTAATCAGACAGTCAATGTATTCTTCTACACTGTCCCGCCACTTGCAGATGGGATTGGAGGTAAAGGAACAGTACAGACAGGTCGTCGGGCAGAACGGAATGCCGATATACAGGCTGTACCCTTCTTCATAATGAATATGGGAAAGCAGCTCTTTTTCCCGCTTCGCAATTTCCACCGACAAATCTGCCTTTTTCGTGCTGACAAAATGCTCCTTCTGCAACGCTGCCGCTATTTCTTCTTCTGTTTTTCCTTCTTCCAGAAGGCCCATGGCAATCTTAGTCGGACGAATTCCCGTCAGGTTTCCCCAGGGAAGCTCTTTTCCCGTCATATCACACAAGGTTTTATATAAAAATTTCTTAAACTCATTTTTATAGGTAGACTCTGCCTCCTCCCGGTGCCAGATGTATTCCCCTGCTGCATCCTTTATTTTCACCGATGCACCATCATCCTGAAGTATAATTTCTATCCTTATGTTCTCTTCCCACTCTTTATTCTTCTCCGAAGACATCTCCGGTGTCAGGACCTTAACCATCTCCTCCGGATAAAACGCCTTTACAAGGGAATGCACATCATATTCAAATTGTGATTTATTAATCTTTACAGCAAACATAATTTTCTACCTCTGCTTTTCTGCCTCTCATTTTCTTATTATCGTCTTTCAGGGCATTTCTTGTCAACTGTAATCCATACACTGTGTATGGATTTTTCTTTCCATGCACACACAATGACATACCGACGTTCCGTTTTCCGGCTCACCCACACAAGAAGAAACCTATATAAAACAATAAAGGCATACAAAAATGAACCTCATTTCTGCATGCCTTCATGAATCAATACCTGTAACTTATGCCATACACATAATAAAAAACATCAAATGTTCCTTACATCAGCGGATATTTGTCGGTCAGTGTCTGGACAATGGCTCTTGCTTCAGAGATCTTCTCCTCGCCACCCTTGATAACCATGGCGATTGCCTCCGCAATCTTGTCCATATCTTCGGTGTTCATGCCTCTGCTGGTAACGGCAGGTGTGCCTAAGCGTACACCGCTGGTGACAAACGGAGACTGCGGGTCATTGGGGATGGTGTTCTTGTTGCAGGTGATATGTGCTGCGTCAAGAAGCTTCTCCACTGCTTTACCGGTCAGACCGTAATTGGTTAAATCCACTAACATCAGGTGATTGTCCGTACCACCGGAAACAATTTTAATTCCGCGGCTCATCAGTCCGTTGCAGAGAGCCTGTGCATTATCAATAATGTTCTGCTGGTAAACCTTGAAGTCGTCGCTCAAAGCTTCCTTGAAGCAGACTGCCTTTGCTGCAATCACATGCATCAGAGGACCGCCCTGGATGCCGGGGAAAATAGCCTTGTTGAAGTTGTATTTTTCTGCTGCTTCCTTGTTGCACAAAATCATACCGCCTCTGGGTCCGCGGAGTGTCTTGTGGGTTGTGGTGGTGACCACATCCGCATAGGGAATGGGACTCGGATGAAGGCCTGCTGCCACAAGACCCGCAATATGCGCCATATCCACCATCAGAACCGCACCTACTTCATCCGCTACCTCACGAAATTTTTTGAAGTCGATGGTTCTTGCATAGGCAGAAGCGCCGGCAATAATTAACCGGGGCTTATTGGCAATAGCTAACTCTCTCATTTTATCATAGTCAAGGAAACCGTCATCATTTACACCATAAGGCACTACATGGAAGTATTTGCCGGACATGTTTACCGGGCTTCCGTGTGTTAAATGTCCGCCATGGTCAAGATTCATGCCCATGATGGTGTCGCCGGGCTTGCAGACAGCAAACTGTACTGCCATATTTGCCTGTGCACCGGAGTGGGGCTGAACATTGGCATAATCGCAGCCGAACAGCTCCTTTGCCCTTTCAATCGCCAGATTTTCCACGACGTCCACACACTCACAGCCGCCGTAATACCTCTTTCCGGGATAGCCTTCCGCATATTTATTGGTAAGAATACTTCCCATGGCAGCCATGACCGCCTTGCTGACCCAGTTTTCCGAAGCGATCAGCTCAATATGATCGTTCTGTCTGGCCATTTCCTGCTCAATGGCAGCTGCGATTTCCGGATCCTCTCTTCTGACTTCTTCCAGCGAATACATCGTGTTGTCCTCCTCTTTTCGTCATTTCGTGCCGAACTTAGTTAAAATTGAAAAAGTGATGAATCAGGCGATAGCCCTCTACCGACAGGAATCTTGCCCCCTTGGCATCGCTGCCGACAAACGTGCCGAACACACCGTGCCGCATGCGGACATACAGCCAGTAATCGCAGCGCTTCAGATATGCCCACAGATCATCCTTCATTTTCACATGCTCTTTGGTATAGGAAATCATCGCAAGGATCGAGGAAATTGTCATCATGATTTCCAGATAATTATACATATATGCCCGAAGCGAACGATGTCCTTTCATTTTCTCCTGAACGAGCGGCATGGTATAGTAGGCAATCATTATTTTGCTCACTTTAATCTGCTGATCCAGGCGGGAAATCATCACCTTCTCGTTGACTGACTGGTCCTGCCGGCCGATGTAATAGCAGTACAGATTGACGTTCATGTAATACAGAGTCTGTACAAAGGGGAGCGGCCGGAACACGAAGATATTGTCCACGTAGAATGTGTGCTCCGGGAGCTCCAGTTTACAGTCTCTCAAAAGAAGGCCGGTGCGGTAAATCACCGAGTGCATCAGAATATAGCTTCCCTTCCGGAAAAGGCCGACCTGGTCCCAGGTAATCAGCTTGTTCGCAGGAATCGCATATTCATAATGCATGACCTTATGCTTCGCCACACCCTCCTTCATATAAGTGAAGTTGCACAGCAGCATATCCGGTCTTTTTTCGTCCCGGGAGAACTCCTTCAGCTGATCCAGAACCTTCAGGAATGCGTCCCTGTCCAGCCAGTCATCACTGTCAACCACCTTATAATAAAGGCCGCTTGCAAGATCCATCCCGACATTCACGCCGGAGCCATGTCCCCCGTTTGGCTTGTGAATGGCCCGGCAGATTCCGGGATACTCCTTCTCATAACGGTCGGCAATCTCTCCCGTCCGGTCCTTGGATCCATCGTCTACAATCAGGATCTCCACCTGGTCA
>ENA-OOUZ01000678-OOUZ01000678.1-human-gut-metagenome-genome-assembly--contig:-NODE-678-length-15536-cov-2.398230_pt1 | contig 15536 bp, 12 predicted proteins | sample MGYA00241546_ERZ501274 | MGnify/ENA primary metagenome ERZ501274 (study PRJEB25962, sample SAMEA2042363) | human gut metagenome | biome: human gut; feature: human-associated habitat; material: faeces...
TGCATATTGTCGCGCCCATTGGCGCGACCCGACACCACGAAAGGAGATACACACCGTGCGTACTGCCAAGGAATACCGCCGAATCGCGTGGAACGCCATCCGCCCACACTGGCGCGTTATGCTGCTGATTTCCCTCGCTGCGGTTCTGCCGCAGCTCATCGAGTTCTTCCTGCAATTGCTCTTCGGGCTGATTCCGCCGATAGACATGCAGTTTTGGTTCAGCGACCCCAGCCGCTTTCTGGCAGCCTACGATGCGTTCGTCGTGCAGACGCTCGCGCCGAATCTGCTCTTGAACGTGCTGTTCAACTGTCTGTCCGTACCGCTGACGCTGGGGCTGATTGGCGCGGCACAGCGGCTTCTGCGCGGGGAAGATGTGCAGGCGCGCCATTCGCTGACGTATGTTCCTTATTCGCTCCGCGCGATTGGGCTGGAAATCCGTATTGTACTCTACGCTTTCTGGCCGCTGCTGGCTCTCGCGGCCGTCACACTCGTCTTGCTGCTTATCTTCCATTCGCACGGCGTTTACCAGCTTTTCCGCCTTGCCTCGCTTGCGGCGATTGCTTTCGGGGTCACGCGGCTGTATTCGATGGCAGCGGCGAAATACCTGATGGCGAAAAAACCTACCCTGCGCGTGTCCGACCTCATGGAAACAAGCCGCACTATCATGGAAGACAGGCGGTTGAACCTCTTCCTGCTGGAATTGTCGTTCGCCGGGTGGTGGCTGCCAATGATCCTCGTCTGCGCGGCGGTGCTCTTGCTGGTGGGCTACAACGCCTATGTCGTCTGCGTCCTCCTGCTGCCGGTGTTCGTGCGGGCGTACATGGTCACCGCGCGCGCCGCTTTTGTGGATGATTGGGTCGGCAACCTCGTTTCCTCGGCGGATGACACTGCATCCATCACCCCAAAGTCCATATAAACCCCAAAGTCCATATAAAAGGAGAAATGCTTATGCACACCTCGAAAGAATATCGCCAAACCGCTTGGTCTGCCATCAAGCCTGTTCTGCCCATAATGCTGCTGATTTTCCTCGTGGCGAGCCTTCCGCAGCTTATCTTCATGTTTATCCAAACCGCCTTCGGGCTAATGCCGCCGATGGATACGGACTTGCTTCTCAGCGACCCGGATGCTTTTGTGGCGGCTTACAGCGCCTTCATGTCGTCGAGCAAGGGGATCACTTATTCGCTGCTGAACCTGCTGTTTACGCTGATGACCATTCCGCTGACGCTGGGCACTATCGGCGCGGCACAGCGTATTCTCCGCGGCGAGGACGTGCTGGTGCGCCATTCGCTGGCGTATATTCCCTATACCTTCCGCGCGATTTGGCTGCAGATCTGCACGGCGTTCTACGCCTTCTGGCCGATGCTGCTGGCGTATGTGGTGGCGATTCCAGTGCTGCTGACCGTGTCGTCGCCCGATATCATGCTGCTCACCGCCATTCTGTTTTTCATCGCGGTGATTGCGACGCTGGTGTTCGCCATTATGCGCACCTACTTAATGGTAGCCTCCGACTACCTGCTGGCACGCAACCCGAACACGAGCGTCTCGGAGATTATGCGCACCAGCCGCACCATCATGAAGGGCAACCGCATGAATTTCTTCCTGCTGGAATTATCTTTCATCGGTTGGAGTCTGCTGATTGCCGTGCTTGATTCGGCCGTGCTGACGATGGCGGGCTACACGCTTGCAAACATCTGCTCCATGCTGCTGTCGCTGTTCCTCGGCGTGTACATGACCACCGCTAAAGCTGCGTTTGTCAACGATTTGACCGACGCCGCGCCTTCGGATAACGCAAGCGGCAAAATGACGGAATAAAAATTGCATCATGCAAGTCATTTTCCCCGGCATCGCGAGGTGTCGGGGATATTTTTTTGCATTTTGCAGGAAAGCCGCAATTTTATGCATTTTTATCGTTTTTCCTATTGCATTTTCGATGTAAACAGGATATAATTAATTTGTTGTGAGCATTCACGCACCATCCGCCGTATCCGTTTCAATGAGGAAACGGATGAAAAAGCACTGCGGATTGCATTTCATATTACTTGTTATTGCAGGAGGTAATCCTTATGGCGCTTACGATTTCTCACCGTTGTCAGAACATCGCTCCCTCCCCGACGCTGGCGATTGACGCGCGGGCGAAGGAAATGAAGGCCGCGGGCGTGGACGTCATCGGCTTCGGCGCGGGCGAACCCGACTTTCCGACCCCCGCATACATCTGCGACGCCGCGAAAGAGGCGCTGGACAAGGGCATGACCCGCTATACCCCCGCTGCCGGCACGGTTGCGCTGCGTCAGGCGATTTGCGACAAGCTGGAGCGTGACAACCATCTGCATTATACGCCATCGGACATTATCGTTTCCTCCGGCGCGAAGCACAGCCTGTACACCATCTTCCAGTGCATCCTCGACCCCGGCGACGAAGTGCTGATTCCCACGCCCTGCTGGGTGTCGTATCCCGAAATGGTGCGCATGGCGGGCGGCGTGCCGGTGTTCATCCCGTCGGATGAGCGCAATAACTTTATTCCCACCAGCCACGATATCGCCGCGCGCGTCACCCGCCGTACCAAGGCGATTATCCTCACCAGCCCGTCGAACCCGAACGGCTCCGTCTGGTCGCGCGAGCAGCTGCAATTCGTTGCTGACCTCGCCGTCAGCCACCCGTTCTACGTCGTCAGCGACGAAATCTATGAAAAGCTGATTTACGACGGGCAGAAGCACGTTTCTATCGCCGAGCTGGGCGAAGCTATCAAGAACCAGACGTTCGTGGTCAACGGCATGTCCAAGGCATATGCCATGACCGGCTGGCGCATCGGCTACGTCGCGGGTCCGCGCGTCGAGATTTGCGCCATGACAAGTTTCCAGTCCCACGCGACATCCAACGCGAACTCCATCGCGCAGTACGCCGCCATGAAGGCGCTGCAGGGCGATCCGCAGTGCGTGACGGACATGGTGGCGCAGTTTGAGGCGCGCCGCAACGCAATGGTGGAGAAAATCAACAGCATTCCGGGCTTGAGCTGCATGAAGCCGCAGGGTGCGTTCTACATCATGCTGAACATCACGGGCGTGATGGGCAAGACGTACAACGGGCGCGTTATTGACAGCAGCCAGACATTCGCGGAGCTGCTGCTGGCGGACAAGCACGTCGCCGTTGTGCCGGGCAATGCCTTTGAGGCAGAGGGCTTCTGCCGTTTGAGCTACGCTGTGGCAATGGAAAGCTGCATGGAGGGTCTGCGCCGCATCGAGGAGTTTGTCAGCGAATTGAAATAATCCATGCCGCAACGACGCGACAGTAAACCGAAAGGCAATACGTTCGCGTACTGCCTTTCTTTGCTATTATCTATTGTATTTATGAAGAAGGAGGCGCATTTCCATGCTCGAATTTGACAAGAAATCGAACCTGCTGATGACCAACCGCTATCAGTACAGCCTGCAAGATGTCGCAGAGCCGAACCTTTATCGCGAACTGTACGACTATGAATCCATCCCGAAGGTCGCTTTCAACATGCGCCATGTGCCGGAAAACATGCCGGACGAAATCTGGATGACCGATACCACCTTCCGTGACGGTCAGCAGTCTGTCAGCCCGTTCACGGTCGAGCAGATTGTCCACCTGTATTCGCTGATGCACCGTTTGGGCGGCCCGAAGGGATTGATTCGCCAGTCCGAATTCTTTCTGTACACCGATAAGGACAAGAAAGCGCTCCATGCCTGCCAGGATCTCGGCTACGATTTCCCCGAAATCACGACGTGGATTCGCGCCAACGAGAAGGACTTCGAGCTGGTCAAGCAGGCAGGCGTGAAGGAAACGGGCATCCTCGTCTCCTGCTCGGACTACCACATCTTCAAGAAGATGCACCTGACGCGCAAACAGGCGATGGACAAGTATCTGGGCATCGTCAAGGCTGCACTTGACCGCGGCATCCGCCCGCGCTGCCACTTCGAGGACATCACCCGTGCTGATTTCTACGGCTTCGTCCTTCCCTTCGCCGAAGAATTGATGTACCTGTCCGAGGAATCCGGGCTGCCGATTAAGATTCGCGCCTGCGACACGATGGGCTACGGCGTGCATTACTACGGCGCTGCCTTGCCGCGTTCCGTCCCCGGCATCATCTACGGTCTGCACCACTACGCGCGCGTGCCGTCGGAACAGCTGGAGTGGCACGGTCACAACGACTTCTACAAGGTCGTCAGCAACGCGGGTACGGCGTGGATGTACGGCTGCTCGTCGGTCAACTGCTCGCTGCTGGGCATCGGCGAACGCACGGGCAACTGCCCGCTGGAAGCCATGGCGATTGAGTACGCCTCCCTGCGCGGCACGCTCGACGGCATGGACTTGACCGCCGTGACCGAAATCGCCGAGTACATGGAGCGCGAAATCGGCATCGAAATCAGCCCGCGTCAGCCGTTTGTCGGCCGCCACTTCAACGTCACCCGCGCGGGCATCCATGCCGACGGTCTGCTGAAGGACGAAGAAATCTACAACATTTTCGACACGGCGAAGATTCTGAACCGTCCGGCGCTTGTCGCGGTGGATGCAACCTCCGGCAGGCGTGGCGCACTGGCTGAACAGCTACTTCCGCCTGAAGGGCGACGAGGTCATTCCGAAGACCGACCCGCTGGTCACGACGCTGCGCGACTTGGTCGCCGAACTGTACGCGCAGGGCCGCAACACGGTCATGGGCGACGAAGAATTGGAGATTATGGTGCGCACGATTGACACGGAACGGTATGAGCATCTGCTGTTCCATAAGAGCCACTGATATGGAGAGAGCCGGACAGAATGGAAGCTGTCCGGCTCTTTATTATGCAATTGGTGTACTGTCCAGCTAACATCCATCCGGGCCAAGGTCGATTTTTTTGTTCCACACGGTTTCACTGTCCACATTCGGGTCAATATCCCACGAAACGCAGTGCCGGACATCAAGATAGACATGGCGGAAGTCCTGCCATGCGGCCAGGTGCTTGAACACACCGCCTGAATCACTGGATTCATGTCGAGTCGCCTGCATTCACCATTATCGAAACGAAGCAACAGGGTATAATCCGGCTGCACCGAACGAATGATGCGGCGACCGTGGGCGAAATAGTCCGCAGTAATAGCAGAAATAATATGTCTATATTTTGAAATCGCTGTTTTGTTTTCGCACATCATGGAATACCTTTTCTACGCCGGTTTCCGCACACTTTATAGACTTGCAAAAACAAATCATCTTCCTGCATCTGCTCCCATGTGTAGTAACTGTTTTTCTTAAAGTCAGTTGTTTTTTCTGAGAGCCAGATTCCTTCTTGCGCGACCAGCATGATTCCTGATGCATTCAAACGATAAGCATAGGATATTGCTTGTCCAAAGTCAACATGAAGTTGCTTATCATTGGAAATGCTCTTCTTGGCTTCCACAATCCAATACCCTTTTTCATAATTTGGTGTAAATTGCGGCAGAATTACATAATCAGGATACACGGTACTTCCGCGCCCCATTCGTAATGGCATTTGGCGCACATACTGCGCCCGCGTCCAGCCTAAACGTTCCAATAATGGTTCAAGCAATTGCTTTTCTACATCACGTTCTATCCGGATTTCAGCATCAGCCGCTGTATAATGTTCCGTCAATTTGGGCAAGAAGGATGTATCATTTCCTTTTGAGTCGAGACATTCCAATACCCTGTTATACTCACTTGGTTTTAGCGCTGTTCCGTTCATCCCCTGCATTTTAGCTTTCACCAGCGGAATTTTTCCAAGAATAGGATCGTCTCTTAGTTCACGAAATGTAAGCGGTTGAACATACACGGGTCTGCCAAAGTAGATGCACCGATAATACCAGAATAGCGGGTCAATAAAGCCGGGAGCGGTTGCCTGCCAAATTGATGTAAATGCACTCGTCGGTGTCCATTGATAAAGCAAAATCACATCTCCCGGTTGCGTTTCAGGATTCCCTTGCCATGCAAAACTATTCTCTTTGCATCCCTTACGCAGCCATTCATCTGCATCAGGCGGCGCCCCTATCACAAAAGCCGCGCTTGGCTCTGGAAGTTTCGGCCAAATCCAATTTGTTCCACCAACAAACTTGGGCGCAAAGTCATAGAGAAAGGCACACAGTTCCGCTGGACTCCAGCTTTGTTCTTCACGATAAGCCTTCAATATGGCATTAAGGTTGTAATAAAGTGCAAATCTGTCTTTATAAGCCCGACGACTTGGCAGTTCCGGAAGCTTGATTTCAAATGTTTCTGCAATTGATGATAAAACATTATACAAGCGTGGAAAAAAATACGGAATCATATCGGGGCTTTCTGCATAATCTAAAACGCTAAAGTACACAATATTATCGCAAAAAACATGAAAGATTTCTTTGTCAGTCACTTTTCCTATATCTTGAACTTCATTGTAGAGTAATTCGCTTAAAGTCTGCCACAGATTATTTGCTACTTGTTCATAGTAGTCCGGATTGTTTCTCAAATTACTATCCTTGTCTGCTGACAATTCCTCGTTTTTTGATATTTCTTCCGACTCATTCAACGCTGAAATGGCGTCATCAATATCTATTGCGACATCATCTATCAATGCAGCATCAGGACAATACGCTTGCATCAAAGAGCGTATGAAAGCTGCAAATTTCTCTCTATCGCCTGTTTCAAAAGCAGTAAACCGCTCGACGATAGTTTGCCCGCCAGCTTGCAAATAAAGTGACCACAAGTAATGATTCATTTGCATATGCTCACCCATTCATTGCTTACGAATTGCACTTCTTTTCCGTCAGCCTCTCCATCAGCCTCAACCCCATCTCCGTCCGGAAAATCTTCTCCCGTCCGCACTGAATCGCGTCCGCCTTCATCCCCTCTTCAATCATGTTGACGAGGAAGTCCGCTTCCAGCAGAATCCGCCAGTCCAGCGCATCCACGCCGTCAAGCGTGTGGTGGTGCGCAATCAGGAAGCATACCCGTTCCGTCACATCCGGCGCGAAGCCGAGCGAATCCAGCATCTTCTGGGCTTCGGGCGGGCGGAGGCGCTCTTGCAGCTTCCCGCCGCACTGCCCGTACAGGCGCTCTGCTTCGCGGATGCCAATGTCGTGCGTCAGGGCAGCTGCTTCCAGCAGGAACAGCGTGTCCGCGTCCAGCTGCTCCGCAAGCCCGATTTGCCGCGCATAGGCGTGCACCTTCACGAAGTGGTTGATGCGCGCCGGGTCACCCGCGTAATAGTCGGTCATGGCGGAAAAGAGGTCGAACAGCTGCTGCGTCTGCCGCGCGGAATACACGGCGATGCTCATGCGTTTTCCTCCAAGGACTTGCGCCCCTCGTCAATCGCCGCCTGCACCATGTCCGGCGCGGGCGCACCCGGAATCCGCCGCTTCTCGACGCAGGAGAGCATCGACAGGTCGTCAAACACATCCGCCTCAAACGCGGGATGGAACTGTTTGAGTTCCTCCAGCGACAAATCCAGCAGCGCCTTATTCTCGTTCAGGCAGTGCGCCACCAGCCGCCCAACGACCGCGTGCGCATCCCGGAACGGCACGCCGCGCTTGACCAAATAATCCGCGCAGTCCGTCGCGTTCGTGAAGCCGCCGGACGCGCCTTTCTCCATCACGTCCTTGCGGAAAGTGACGGTGCGCAGCATCGCGGTGAACACGGTCAGCCCCTTCACCAGCGTGTCGCGCGCGTCAAAAAACGCTTCCTTATCCTCCTGCATATCCTTGTTGTACGCCAGCGGCAGCCCCTTCATCGTCGTCAGCAGCCCCATTAAATCGCCATAGACGCGCCCGGTCTTGCCGCGAATCAGCTCCGCAACGTCGGGGTTCTTCTTCTGCGGCATGATGGACGACCCCGTCGCAAAGGCGTCATCCATCTCAACAAAGCGGAACTCGTTCGTGTTCCACAAAATCAGCTCCTCGCAGAAGCGCGAGAGGTGCATCATGCAGATTGACGCCGCCGAAAGGTATTCTAATAGGAAGTCGCGGTCGGACACGCCATCGAGGCTGTTCATGCTGATGCGGGAGAAACCCAGCAGTTCCGCCACACGCTCACGATTGAGCGGATAGGTCGTGCCTGCCAGCGCCCCGCTGCCCAGCGGCATCACATCCGCCGCGTCATAGGCGTGGGCGAAGCGGTCGAGGTCGCGCCGGAACATCTGGAAATACGCCATCATGTGGTGCGCCAAGGTGATGGGCTGCGCCTTCTGCAGGTGGGTGTAGCCGGGCATGATGGTGTGCAGGTTGTCCTGCGCAATGTCCAGCAGGACGCCGAGCAGCTCGCGGAGCATCTCCTGCGTCTCCTGACAGGCAAGTTTGGCGTACATGCGGCAATCCAGCGCCACCTGATCGTTGCGGCTGCGCCCGGTATGCAGGCGCTTGCCCGCCTGACCGATGCGCTCGATGAGCAGGGTTTCCACGTTCATGTGGATGTCCTCCGCGTCCACCATCCAGTGGACTTTGCCCGCCTTGACATCCGCCAAAATCCCGCGCAGGCCTTCGACAATCTTGTCCGCGTCTTCCTGCGGGATAATGCCCTGTTCGCCCAGCATCGTCGCATGGGCAATCGAGCCGGTAATGTCCTGCTCCGCCAGCCGCTGGTCAAAAGAAATGCTGGAATGGAAATCGTCCACCAGCCCGTCGGTTGCCTTGCTGAAGCGTCCTCCCCAGAGTTTCATTGCGTTCCTCCTGATGCGCGGGCAAGTCAACCGTCCGCGCGAAAAATTTCGATTCAAAAGTATTGTACCGTGTTTCCCGGCGCGTGTAAAGTCCCGCGCGTGTATTTTCTGCGCACTTATCGCAGCTTGGAATGCTGTTTCACTGACATTTTCGTAATTTTCGACAATTTTCGTTAGGAATCATTCTCCTTTTTCATTGACTTTTTGGTACGAAAACGTTATAATTATAGCAAGCGTGCGTAATCTCTGCTGGAAACACGCACAAAATTCTCGCAAAACAAAGGAGGAGTCTTCCCATGAAGCGTCTTTCCCGTCTGGCTGCGCTGCTGCTCACACTTGCCATGCTGCTGAGCCTGGTCAGCATTGCGCACGCGGAAGAAAAGCAGTCCGCCACCGCGTGGCTGCTGTACTTTGCGTCGAACCACGAAACCGATTCCTCGAAATTCCCGTGGTGGCCGCAGCATAAGTCTGCTGACCAGCCCTCGTCCGAAACGGGCGTGGAAGCCACGAACGCCGAAGTCACCGGTCCCGGCATGTACACGGTCGGGCTCAAGTTCAACTGGCAGAAGGCGGAGGGCGCGATTCAGTTCAACCTCGTACTGGACAACGCGGAGAGCCTCTTCCCCGGCTACTATGTGAAGATTACAGACATCCGCGTCAACGGCAAGTCCATTGACCACAAGCCGAACCTCTACGGCACTTTCCACGACGACCCGAACGCAGGCTTTGCGCCGATTTACAACAACTACTGGGACAAGAATTTCTCCCCGGATTCCACCGGTCCGGACGGTCTGCGCGCCTTTGACAGTGCGGACGAAGCGACCTACGAAATCATCAACCCCGACGACATCGTTGCGGGCGACACGATTGAGGTGGACTTCATCGTTGCGGCGAACGCAGGCGAAATGCCGGAAGACATCGGCGAAAAGCCCGGTAAGCTGACCTCTCTGGTTGCGCCGCCGCCGGTGCTGGAGGACGGCGCGGAAGCGTGGCTGTTCTATCAGTCCGGCAGTTGGTGGCCTGCCAACACGAAGCCCGAAGGCGACAGCGCAGGTCATGCCAGCAGCACAACGGCAAAGATTACCGGCGACGGGTATTATACCGCCAGCCTGTCCTTTGACCGCGATGGCTGGTCGTCTCCTGTGAACGGCGCGAAAAAGCTGCTGCTGGTCGTCTCTGACGGCACGAAGAAGCTTCCGAACAGCTACCTCAAGATTACCGACATCCGCGTCAACGGCAAGTCCATTAACTTCACCGACGTCGGCTTCGGCGCGCACTACGGCGACCAGTACATCCAGGCGACGGACGATTACTCTATCATTTATGACGACTGGATGGTGGAAAACAACTCCGCACCGTGGAATCACAAGGACTGGAACGGCAATGTGACCGACAATGTTTCCGCCATCAATCCCGATGACATCAAGAATGGCATGACCATCGACGTAGACTTCTTCATCACCAGCATCGCCGGCAAGGAGCCCGCGAAGGACACCAGCAGCGACCCCATCTGGTTCCCGAACAACACGGCTTCTCTGGCGGGTCTGACGCTGAAGGATCTGGGCATTGTCGACGACTGGCACGCCATCGTTCCCGTTGACCTGAGCAAGACCGGCTGGCAGACTTTCCCGCTGTTGGCGGCGAACTTCAAGCAGGTTGGCACGGCGTATGTCGCGGTGAACAACGGCTCTGTGACCGTCACCTGCGAGTACAACGGCTTCTATGTGTTTGAGAAGAGCCAGTGCATCAAGTGGTTCACGAGCCTCGACCAGATTACGAAAGCCGAGCTGACGGACGTTTCCAACGGTCTTGACTGCGGCAGCGTTGTGAGCATCGCTGATGACCTCGGCGGCGCGCAGATGGCGTACCTGTCCATCAACAACAAGATTACTTGGCGCAATCCGGTCGATGATTTTGGCAACAGCCTGCCGGACTACTGGAAGAACCTGCCCCAGTGGAAGGAATACCGCGCGAATCTGATGGAAATGATTAACGCGGCGAACGCGGAATAATTCTGCCTCCCCTGCCCCTTCTGGCGAAAGTCAGAAGGGGCTTTTCGTTTGTCTGCGGATTGGCTGGCGGGAGAGCATACGAATCCTTCTGCACCAAAAAGACCGTCAACTTTTCGCACACTGCGACCAGTCAACGGTCTAATGTTCAGTACAGCAACCTAAAATTTACAGATTGAAAGTTTTCTTAATCAATTTTGCGACTTCATCAGGTTCTATATCAGAATTATCAATCCTCAGGTAGTTATCAAAAGGAATCTCGCCTTCATAACTAACACACCGATGGTTTTTGTCGTCATTGATTAAGCGCTGATTGGAAGCCTCGATATCTCTTTTGGACGCTTTATTTTTTAGTCTGTTTTCAGAAATATTCCTTTTCAGTCTTATCTCCTGCGGCGCAATCAGTTCAACATAATAGAAGTCAGTCCCGTATGGTTCAAAGATGCCTTTGACATGCTCCAGATACGCCCATTCTGATGGCAGATTGAAATCCATCATCATTGTAAAAATCATCCCATCATTATCGGAAGCTGCATAGTTCTTGAAAATAACGTCGCGGATTTCTGCGATTGTCTTGCCCTCGTATCGACCGAAAATCTCTATCACTGGTTCGATGGTCATGTGATTGTGAAAGAGCCTTAAATCCGTTATTTTCATCAATTCCTGTCCAACTGTCATTTTCCCAACAGCTGCATCGCCAATGATAAACAATAGTTTCATAAAGCACCTCAACAAATTCTGTGCAGATTCTAAGGTAACACCGCGCAAATGAGGTGGTCGGCTGGCGAATGGATTTTTCGTCAGATGCAAATGCAAATTTCGAAGGTTTACTGGATGTAAATCGAGAAATTTGCATGACGCAGATGGCGGAAAAGACATCGCCAGACGCGCCGCCGAATTGTGCGGTGGTGCCTTAATACTCCCCTGCTTCGCCGTTGAGAATCGCATCTGTCAGCGTTCCCAGCAAGCCACTATCCTCCATCGCGTCCATAGCGCCCTGCACAAGTTCCGCCGGAAGTGCCGCAAGCCACTGCGTCACCTTCCGCACCATCGGCTTTCCAATCCGCCCCATCAGTTCCGCCAATGCCGGGCCATCCACCGACAGCACATTCGTGCCCTGCACATCCTCCGGCGCATACTTCACCGTGCCCTCCGCCACCTGAATCACCTTGACCGTCAGCGTCATCATCGTGGCGCTATGGTCAGGCTGAATCCGGCGGATGATGACAGTATCGCCCTGCGCCTCACCCTCAAAGGCAAGGTGGATGCCGTCGTCGCCCGTCATCATGCCGTCCGCGTCGATTTGCGCGTAGAACGGCAGCGTGACGGGATAGCTTGCGGGCAGTGAGAATGAAACATCCGCATTCAGCACGTCCGATTGCAGGGAGAGCGCGCCTGTGAAGAGCAGCGCATCCCGGCGGAGCGTCGCGGAAAAGTCCACCAAATCAGGCAAATGCAGCGAAACAACCTGCGTGCCGTCCGCATCCGCGTACGAAAAGACGGTTTTCTCGCCGTTTTGCCAGCTGACGCCGTTTTCAGTGTGTTCGATGCTCAAGCCATCCGGGAAGTTCGCTTCGACGTACTCCGGCAAGGTTGCCAGCGCGTCAAAAATATTCGCATCCGTGCCGCTTTCCAAGCCGAACGCTTCAATATAATAATACAGCGCCCTGTCATCTTCGGACAGGCGGGCGATTTCTTCTGCGCAGGTTATCAGCGCCGTGTTTTCCAGCCGACCACTGGTTTCCTGTGCCGCCAAATCGGCAATCTCCTGCCGGAGACCTGCCCATGCGCTGGTGTGCGCGTAGGGGGACAGCCACAGGAACACCCGCTGCAAAGGCAAGTCGAGGTGATTGTACGCCTTGATGGCAAACTCCAGCCACGCCAGCTGATTGACCATCAGCGTTTCGCCGCCAAGGTCAGTCGCCTGAATCCCCCAGTGGCTGTCCAGACCGAAGAAGCGGATGCGGGTCGCGGTTTTTTCCGGCGCATTCGTCAGGCCAAGGTCAATGCGCGCGTCAAAGCTACCATCCGACACCACCACGTCGCCTTCCACCGTCAGCAGGCGGAAGAGCGATTTCAGCCCCTGCGCCAGCTTTCGCTCCTGTGCGGGGTACTGCACGGGGTCGATGTCCGCGCTCAGGCGGAATGTGACGCGTTCGCCCAGCGCCGTGGACAGCAGGAGCACCGCCGCCAGCGCTGCCGCCGCCAGCCGCCGCATCAGCCCCATAGCAACGCCAGCGCCGGAACAATCTGTTTTTTCCGGCTGACAACTTTCGGAAGCCACACATGGTGACTGGAGGTGTCCTCATTGAGGTTAAACGCCTGCCGCACCGCGTCGTCGCCGCCAAGGAAAACCAGCTCCGTGCCGCAGCGCAAGACGTCGGTCAGCATCATGAGGAACATATCGTAGCCCTTATTGTCCTTGATTTTCTGCATTTCGGGCAGAATTTCCGGCAGACGCTCCAGCATTCGGTCAGTGTCAAGGCAAGTAATCTGGCAGATGCCGAGGTTGTGCCCCGCGATGTGGAATTCCTTGAAGTCGGTATTCAGCAGCTGTTCGACGGGTTTGTCCGCGCCGCTGCCGGCGGAAAACATCTCGCGGCCGAGCGTCTCCAAATCAATCCCTGCGATTCGCGCCAGACGGTCCGCCATGCGGCGGTCGCGCGGCGTGCACGTCGGGGACTTGAACATGACCGTATCGGACAAAATCGCCGCCGCCATCAGCCCTGCCATCTTCTCAGAGGGCTGCAGACCGCGCTCTTGGAACATCGTCGCGACAATCGTCGTCGTCGAGCCAACGGGCTCATTGCGCATGAACACCGGCGCGCCCGTCTGAATATCCGCCAAGCGGTGATGGTCGATAATCGCGATAATATCCGCCTGTTCCAGACCGGGGATGGACTGGCTCTTCTCGTTGTGATCAACCAGCACAACGCGCTTGCGCCGCGGCCGCAGCAGGTGATAGCGGCTCAGCGTGCCGACAACCTTCTCGTTCTCGTCCAGTACGGGATAGGAGCGGTAGCGGCTTTGCAGCACCGTTTCGCGCACGTCGTCGATGAAGTCGTTGAGGTGGAACAGCACAACCCCCGTATGCTGGGCAATGCGCTGCACAGGAATTGCCTGATAAATCATCCGCGCCGCGCGGTAAGCGTCGCAGGGCGTGGCGATAATGCACGTCTTGCTGGACAGACCGAGGTACTTTTCCGACAGTGAGCCTTGGCAGATAATGACGCACGATGCGCCGATTTCCAGCGCCTTGTCCACCACGTCCTTCTGCTGCCCGCAGATGACGATGCTGCCGCTGCCTACACCCTTCAGGCATTCGCCGGGTGTCGGCAGGGCAATCACGACTTCGCCGGAAATGGTATCGAACGTATCCTCCTCGTTGTTGATGATATGCCCTTCGAGCGCGGACAGAAGGTTGAAAATCGGCACGTCGCGGACTTCGGGCTTCGTGATGCTCTCCATGTCCTTTTCGGCAATGCCGCCCGCGGTCAGCATCCCGTAGAGCGTGCCATCCTCATTCGTGACCGGCACCGCAGACAGATTTTCATCCTCGCGCAGCACTGCCCACGCGTGACTGATCGGGACACTTGTGCCGAGCGTCGGCGGACGGTCGTAGTCAATATCGCGCACCTGTGTGCGAACATTGGTGAGCAGCGTCGGCGCCTGAAAGCCGAAGCGGTCGAGCAGGAACTGCGTCTCGTCGTTCGGTGCGCCCTGCATGGCGGCGACATAGGCATTGTCACCCAGCGCGTTATGCAGCGCCGCAAACGCCATGGCGGACACCACGGAATCGGTATCGGGATTGCGGTGGCCGCAGACATAAATCGGATCCATCTATGTATTCTCCTTTCACGGGGGAAAGCTGTCGTCAAAAGCACTTTCTGCCCTTACCAGTCCAAATCGTCATCTTCCTCGTTGTCATCCACGACCCCCGCCCAAGCATTGGGGTCGGTGTAGAGGCGCAGGCGATACTCGTCGTTCAGCGCTTTCTGCGTGTCGATGTTTGCAATGCCCAGCGTTTTCAAGCCTTTCTTGCCCTGATACGCCTTCACTGCCTCCACCGTCGCCGCACCATAGACGCCGTCCACCTTGTCCTCCGCCAGATAGCCCAGATACGACAGCTTCTCCTGTAATTCGCGTACCTTCTGCCCACTGTTGCCGCTGCGCATCGTCCAGTCGGCGACGTCATGCACCGTGCCGTATCCCAGAATCCGGTTGTAGGTCAAGGCGTACTCCGCGCGCTTAACCGCAACGGGTGTGTTTCCCTCGATGACGTGCACGGTGATGTTCCCCGTTGCGTCCTGTGAGCAGTATTCCACCATGGCGACGTGGTCGGTATCCGTGCTGCTCGTCCAAGTGAAGAACACCCAGTCGCCGGGCTGCGGGATGTACGTTCCGGTGGTGATGTAGGTGTCGTCGTCCTTCATCCACTGGTAGCCCCAGTTCGCCAGATTTCCGTTGCGGGTAACGTACCGCCCCTGCCGGATGAACCAGTCGCGCCCGACGTTCTGCCCGGAATACATGGGGTAGACATTGCGCAGCAGCTCCGTGCCGTGCTGCTGATCCACCTGATCGACACACCAGCACAGGAATTCGGCGCACCACTGCGCGTAGGCATCGCCCGCCCATTCGCCGTACTTGGAGTACCCGTGCGGCCCTTCCTTGTATCCGATTTCGCCGCGCGCCACGTCCAGCAGCCACTGCACATAGTCCGGCACATGCCAGAGCGGTTCAAGCACCGTGTCCTCCGCCTTCGCGCAGGGCAGCAGCAGCCCCGCCGTCAGCAGCAGGGTCAGCATCAGCGACAGCAAGCGTTTCATCGGGTGATTTCTCCTTTCAAGTGGAAGAGGTAACAAGTTTACATTCGACCTCGAGGTGCGAAATTCCT
>ENA-OOUZ01000713-OOUZ01000713.1-human-gut-metagenome-genome-assembly--contig:-NODE-713-length-15124-cov-3.462207_pt1 | contig 15124 bp, 10 predicted proteins | sample MGYA00241546_ERZ501274 | MGnify/ENA primary metagenome ERZ501274 (study PRJEB25962, sample SAMEA2042363) | human gut metagenome | biome: human gut; feature: human-associated habitat; material: faeces...
GAAGTTTGTGGTCACGGCAGGTCTTATTGATTTTCATAAGATCCTGATATACAACGCGTCCGGCACCGAGATTCATGTGACCAACCTCAGAATTGCCCATCTGTCCGTCAGGAAGACCGACAGCCTCGCCGCAAGTGAGAAGGTGGCTCATAGGATATTTGGCTCTGAGAGAGTCAATGAAAGGTGTTCCGGCTGTGTAGATGGCGTTCGAGTGGTCATGCTTGCCCTCGCCCCAGCCATCAAGAATCATAAGAAGAACTTTTCTATTCATATCTGTTACTATTTGTTTTCCGCGCGCAAAGATACAAAATCCCTACCTCTTTTTATGCTAATCATAATGTTTTATTTAATTTTGCATATTGGAATTTAAACAGATAAGAGAATATGGCATTCGACAGACGAAAACGCAGCGGCGGAAAACGCGAAGATTCAAGAAGAGACGGAGGAAAAGGACGCATGTCCGGTCGTAGAGGCGACGCTTCCGGAAAAATGAGCAGAAAAGATAATGAAAAGCCTCTGAAGGAATGCCCTGACTATACGGGAACTGTCCAGATGACCAGGGACGGATTCGTTTTTGTCAAGGTCGAAGGAATGGAGGATGACATATTTGTCCGCAACGGAAAGACCAAGGGCGCATTGAACGGTGATACCGTGAAAGTGGCCGTAACCAAGGAGAAGACAGACAGTAAACGTCAGGAAGGCGTAGTCATCTGCGTCCTGGAGAGGTCCAGAAAGCCGTTTGTGGGAGTCCTCCACGTAGTCGGCAACCAGGCGTGGGTCCTCATGCAGAGCCGTGTAATGCCATATGACATCAGCATTGACATAACTGATGAAAAAGGCCGTCCGCTTATGCGGCGAAAAGGCGCCGTCTCGGAGACGGGATATCTCAAGTCTCTGGGCAACAAGGAGTTTGCTGTGGCGGGAGTTACCGAAACGGTGGATGGAAAAGACTGCGAACTTAAGGTCCACACCGGACTTAAGGTGGCAGCGCTTGTAGACAGTTGGGACAGGGGAGAGCCAAATCCGCATGGCTATATCGTGGATGTCTTGGGCGAGCCTGGTGAGAATGATACTGAAATGCACTCGATTCTGGCCGAATACGGATTGCCTTACAGGTTCGAGGCGGAAGTGGAGAACGCTGCAGACGGCATCTCAGATAAAATCACGGCGAAGGACCTCAAGGGCAGAAAGGATTTCAGAAAGACATTGACCTTTACCATCGACCCTGAGGATGCGAAGGACTTCGATGATGCGCTTTCATTCAAGAAACTGGACAATGGAAACTACGAGGTCGGTGTACATATTGCCGATGTTTCGTATTATGTCACTCCGGGGTCTGTCGTGGACAAGGAGGCCCAGTCGAGAGGCACATCGGTGTATCTGGTGGACAGGACAGTCCCGATGCTTCCGGAAAAGCTTTCCAACAAGCTCTGTTCGCTAAGGCCTAACGAAGACAAGCTCACTTTCTCGGCGGTGTTCGAAATCTCGCCTCTTGCCAAGATTGTCAGCCACTGGTTCGGAAGGACAGTCATCCGCTCCGATTACAGATTCGCTTATGAGACTGCCCAGCAGATTATCGACAATGGTGAGGAATCCTACAATATGGAACTCAGGGGCGGTACGGACGGTATTCATTCTGTAGTCAAGGACCCTATCCTGGAGGCTTCACCTGAAGCTGCGGCTCGTCGCGCTAAGACAGAGGCAATGATGGGTGCAGGCGTGTATGAAGGCTGCCTGATTCCACGTGAACTGAAAGAGGCAATCCTGACATTGCACAAGATCGCGTCGATTCTCCGCAAACGCAGATTCGCTTCCGGTGCCATCAGTTTCGAGCGGCCGGAAATGAAGGTGGAAGTGGACGAAAAGGGTCGCCCTGTAAGAGTATATCAGAATATTTCCAAGGAGGCCAACTGGCTTATCGAGGAGTTTATGCTTCTGGCAAACCGCTCTGTGGCAGAATTTATCGCTACGGACGGCAAGATGAACGGCACGGCCAAGAAGAATGCCAAGACGTTTGTGTATCGTATCCACGATGTGCCTAATCCGGATAAAGTGAATGGCCTGAGAGATTTCGCGGGCAATTTCGGATACAAGATGGAGGACGCCGACGACGGCAGGAAACTCGCAAAGGCATTGAACACGCTCTTGGCTGAGGCCAAGGACAAGCCGGAGTTCGCTGCGATAGAAATGCTTGCGCTCAGGTCAATGGCGAAGGCTTGTTACAGCACCGACAATATCGGGCATTATGGCCTTGCATTCAAGTTCTACACTCATTTCACATCGCCTATCAGACGTTACCCTGACACGATGGTGCACAGGCTGCTCGCGATGTATCTGGACGGGGCCGATTCACAGAACAAGGCTTATTATGAGGACCAGTGCAAGCATGCATCTGAACGTGAAGTAGTTGCAGCAGAAGCCGAGCGCGCAAGCACGAAATACAAGCTCGTGGAATTTATGCAGGACAAGGTGGGCGGAGAATATGAAGGACATATTTCAGGACTTACCGAGTGGGGAATGTACGTGGAGATAGAGCCGACAAAGATAGAAGGTATGGTGGCTCTGCGTGACATCCAGTCAGACTTCTTCGAGTTCGACCAGGACCATTACCGGATAGTCGGAAAACGTACCAAAGTCGTTTACAGCCTCGGTGATCCTGTAAAAATACGCGTGAAAGCTACTAATCTGGACCAGAAGCTGCTTGACTATGAACTGGTTGAGACCGGAAATGAGCGCAGAGAGGACTCAGTTACGGATATTCCGGGCCAATATGAAGAACGTCGTCCTGCGGCAAAGGTCTTCGACAGCACTTCCAGAAAGAAAGCCGCTCCTGGAGAAGGAGACAAAGCCGCACGGAAAGCTAAGGTAAAACAGGCCATAAAGAGGTCCAAGTCCGTTTCCAAAAAGAGGTCCTGAGATGGGTAAGGGAATTGACAACCTGCGCTATCGGGAGATGGAAGTCGAGGACGGGAAATGCCCGGATTGTTGCCGGGCGTTTTCCAGATTTAATATTTGATGCGGGGTTTTGTCAATGCCTCATGCAGCTGATTGTCATATCTCAGACGAACTTGCACGCCTGCTTCCTGATAATAATATCTCGTAGCGATTTCCTCCTCTATGAACGGAATTATTTCCTGTTTCTTGAGAAGAAGGAACTGCTCTTTCTCCATGTCCAGCTTTTTCGCTAGCGCATCCAGCTCATCCTTCATTGTCACGGCCATTCCATCCTTCTCGAGTTCCTTCTTCATCTGGTCGTACAATGTCTTGGCTCCTGACCTGTAATCGAAATCCTGTCCCTTTGCGTACTGGATAAAGTCCTTATAATCAGCATCAGAGAAATGGAAATCTTCCGGAGACGGAATGCTCTCGTGCTTCTTCACGTACTCCAGAGAATATCTGTCAATGATGCCGTTGAGGACCAGCGAATACACCAGGCGGCTGTACTGTCTCTCTGTCAATGTGTCGTCAGGCATGATGCCGCCGCCGTCGCGGACAGGACGCCCGTGCGCAGTAAAAAACTGATGTGTCAATGAATCCGGAATATGGCCCACGCTGCCGTCGGATTTGCGGTGGCTGTAGTCAATGGCCTGAATGCATCGTCCGCTCGGAGTGTAATACTTGGCCGTGGTTATTTTCAGCTGTCCGTTATAAGGTAGCGGGCGTATGCTCTGCACAAGTCCCTTGCCGAATGTCCTCGAACCCATTACAGTGGCCCTGTCCATATCTTGGAACGCTCCGGACACGATTTCTGCAGATGACGCAGTGCCTGAGTCCACCAGGACGATTATCGGAATCTGCGTGTCCACCGGTTCCGTCAATGTGCGGTATTCATCTTTGGTCACGTTTCCGTTGCCCTTGGAAGTGACGACGAGGGAACCCTTCGGGACGAATAGAGAGACAATGTTTACTGCTTCCTGCATCAGACCGCCTACGTTACCCCTCAAGTCTAAAACCAACTGTTTCATCCCCTGCTTTTTCAGATGAAAATACGCATTGCGCACATCTCCTGATACATTTTCCGTGAAACCGGTCTGGAGAATATAACCGGTCGTATCATTGATCATACCGGCATATTCCACGTCCGGAAGGTGGATTCTTTCACGGGTGACAGTGACCTTGACGGTGTCCCCGGCTTTCCACGACTCTCCGCCACGGAGCTTTTTCACGTCGAAAACTACAGATGTGCCCGGCTTTCCCTTCATCTTGGAAGTGGACTCGCCGGCATCCAGCCCGATGACGGACAGCCCGTCTATCGCCGTGATTTCATCTCCGCATTTCAGCCCTGCCTTGCTTGCAGGGGAGTTCTTGTATGGTTCATTGATGACAATGTTGCTCTCCTTCGTAGGCTTGTAGATGATGGCTCCGATACCCCCGTAGGTCTTGCCGATCATGAATTCGAAATCGTCATTGTCCTCCTCCGGAACATAGATGGTATAAGGATCGAGCGACTCGAGCATCGCATTGATGCCGGCTTTCTCGATTCTGTCAATAGGAAGAGAGTCAACGTATGATTTGTTCAGTTCTTTGAGGATAGCGTTCTGGATTTCAACCCATTGCCCCAATTTGAAACTCTTTGACTGCCCGAAAGAAGGGGCTGCAGATATGACCAATGCTGCGATTGCAGCTATCAATTCAGTGCGTTTCATTATAAATGAATTATTTTGTTGCAACTGACAAAGATAGCAATCTATTTTGATTTCCTTTTGTGATTGTCCGTGAAATTGATACCTTTGCACCCGAATATATAAGGTAAAATTAAAGCAGTATGACGATTATTTTTGCAACGGGCAATAGCTGTAAACTGCGTGAAGCATCAGAAATTTTAGGTGGGGGCTTTGAGCTCGTTACCCCGGCCTCAAAGGGGATTACGGAAGATATCCCTGAAACCGGCACGACTCTGCGTGCCAATTCTTTACAGAAGGCGCAATACATCTTCGACCACACTTCAGGTGCGGATTGTTTTGCGGATGATACCGGACTCGAGGTGGACATTCTCGGAGGTGCTCCGGGAGTCTATTCGGCCAGGTATGCCGGTCCGGACAAGAGTTTCAGCGCCAACATTGACAAACTCCTCGATGAGATGGCCAGAAAAGAGTATGAGGCATCTGTTGCCAGGGAATATGACATCGCTACGCCCAAGGCCACGAGAAGAGCAAGGTTCAAGACCGTGATAACCCTGATTCTGAATGGCCAGAAGCACTTTTTCGAGGGTGCTATGGAAGGCAGGATTTCTTACGAAAGGGTAGGAAACGGAGGCTTCGGCTATGATCCGGTTTTCATTGCCGACGATTATCCTGACGTGACTGTGGCCGAACTTACAGATGACCAGAAAAACGCGATTTCCCACAGGGGAAAGGCGTTGAGGTCAATGGCACAGTGGCTTCAGGAGTACTCGACCAAGTAGTCCTACCGGTGACAATGCCATGGATGAGCAGGTTATAATACTGAATTACACGAAGATACGGGACAATTCCATAGTTGTCCATACATTGAGCCGGACTTATGGCCGCAAGAGTTTTCTGGTCAGAACCGGAGCGAAGGCCAAGATGGCATTCTATCTTCCGCTCAATATCCTGGAACTTTCAGTCACTGAAAACCCCAAATCGGATTTATGGTATGCCAGCCCCGTGGCGGCGAAATATCCTCTGCTCGGAATCAGGAACAATGTATTCAAGAATGCAATCTCCCTGTTCATGGCGGAGGTGATTTACCGTACAGTAAAGGACGGAGCGGCAGAGGACGGCCTGTATGAATGGTGTGAGCATCAGATATTGACCTTGGATGCCCTGCAGTCGGATTTCAGCAATTTCCACATCTATTTTCTGCTGGAGTTCTGCATTGCCCTCGGCTTCCGTCCGGAAGTGGCTGACCTGCTGCCTTTTACGGATGAGAACCAGGCTGTTGTGGCTCAGTTCATGCGTTCAGACCTGACTTCGGCAATGCTGATTCCGCTCACCGGCCGCGTCCGTGGCGACATAGCCTCCTCCATAATCCGCTACTTGGAATTCCACACCGAATCCGCCATCAACATCCGCTCCCTGCAGGTCCTCCACGAACTGTTTTCGTGAAGCGGCGGGCTGCAGCGGACAATACCAAATAATAGCTAAATCCGTAGGCGCATAATCCCAACAATTTGGGATTGTGCGCTCGTTTTGTCCATAATAACTTTGCAGGCGAATCAGGCAAATTACTTGACAATGGACAAAATAATCTTATCGACATTGACGGCGCTGCTGGCGACCGGTTTTACCGTGTCAGCCCAGGAGAAGACTGACAATGCTCTGAGTCGTCTTTCAGTGGGAGGATATGGTGAGGCTGTGATGTCACGCAACTTCTACAGTCAGCATTTCAACCGTTACCGTGATCCGCTTACCTACAAAGATGACAAATCTCACGGCCGGTTCGACCTTCCGCACGTCACATTGAATCTCGGATATGACTTCGGAAGAGGCTGGACAATGGGGATGGAAATCGAATTTGAACATGGAGGTACCGAATCGGCTGTAGAGATTGATGCAGATGAAAGCGGTGAGTATGAGGCAGAGACTGAAAAGGGCGGAGAAGTCGCTCTCGAGCAGTTCTGGATCAACAAGGCCTTCTCGGGCGGTCGGTTCAATGTGAAGGCGGGAGAACTGATAATCCCTGTAGGAGAGATAAACCAGCATCATCTTCCGAACGAATTCTTCTCTGTATATCGTTCCGAGGGAGAAGCCAAGTTGCTCCCGAACACGTGGCACCAGGTAGGACTGTCCCTATGGGGAAGCCTTCCGCAGTGGCGTTACGAGGCTATCTTTACCTCAGGTCTGGATGCGGAAAGATTCGGACACGACTGTTTTGTCCATTATGGTGCGACAAGTCCATATGAGTATAAACTGGCCAATGTCTATGCGGGTGCCGCCAGAATCGACAATTATTCCGTGAAGGGGCTTCGTCTGAGTCTGAGCGGATACTATGGATATACTTTCAGGAACACTGAACGGAAGGCCGGTGCTTCATATGATGACTGTCACGGTGCATTGGCCATAGGCAGTTTCGGATTTGAACTGAACAGATGGAATCTCATCGTCAGGGGCAATGCCACTTATGCCAATCTCTCTGATGCCGAGCGTATTACGGCCTTTTGCAACGCGTATCCGAAGCATACTCAGCAGGATGGTTCACCTTCCAAGCATTCGCCTATCGGCAGCAGTGCATATTCATTCGGCGGTGAAGCCGGATATGATGTGTTCAGCATTTTCGACGCCCTCAGGCAAAAGCAGAAACTTTATGTTTTTGGCCGATATGAGGATTACAACACATATGCTACAGGAAACAAGAAAGTCGCCTATACGTATGATCACGTGAAGCGTATGTCATTCGGTATCAACTACAAACCTATACCTCAGATTATAGTGAAAGCGGAATGGGCGAAAAGATATCTGGATTCGGCATATAATGACGAACCGTCCATTTCGCTCGGCGTCATGTTCGTGGGCTGGTTCAACAGAAAATAAATCCAAACAAATATGAAAAAGATTATCAATTATTCTTTGATTGCTCTTTGCGCAGTCGCAATCAGTGCGACAAGTTGTGAGTCCTCTCACGAGAAGAGCGAAGCCCTCACCATTCTTGAGAGCAAATTCAAAGCCACAAACGCGGATTTTGTGGAAAAGACAGTCAAACCTACCTATCGTGCGCTTGCTGACAATGACAAGAAACTGGTAGAGCAGCTCAGCGCCCTCAAGACAGATGCTGATGTCGTGAAAGCCTGTGACCTATGGAAAGTTGCACGTCAGGATTGGGAATGGTCGGAAGCATTTCTGTTCGGCCCTGCCGGAGACTACGGCATTGACCCTCATACTGATACATGGCCTTTCGACAGGACACAGTTTGACAAATACATGTCCAAATTCCATCCGGCAACAGATGCGTCGGATGCGGCCATCATTGATGATGCCATCGCTAACGGACAGAACCTCACTGGCTTCCATGCTGTAGAGTACCTTATATTCCGCGATGGAAATGCGCGCAAGTTGGCAGATATGACTGCAGATGAAATCTATTTTGCCAAAGGAGCTGCTCAGGATTTGTATCTCAGTTCATTGAAACTGGTCTCTGCCTGGGGCGGGGAAGTGTCTGCTGATGAGCAGAAACTCCTTGATGAAGTAGAATTCGAGTCCAAGGATTACGGCGCAGATTTCAAGAATGCCGGCAATGCTGGCTCAAGTTATTCTACCATCGTTCTTGCAACCCGTCAGATCATTGCCGGAGCAAACGACATCATCGGCGAGGTGAGAGATTCCAAAATCGGGTCCCCTGCTACAGGAGAAGATGTAAATTACATTGAATCTCCTCATGCACACAACTCCATCCAGGATTTCTATGACAATATCATGTCTTGTAAACATACCCTCTACGGAGCATTGACAGTATCTGGAACAGAGCCTTTGGCCAACTCCCTCATCGGCGTATGTCTCGATGTCAAGGAATTCGAGGCTGCGGCAGAGAATGTAAAGACCAATATGGAGGCCGCGCTCAAGGCTATTGCCAATATGAAGAAGCCTTTTGTGCAGAATTACACTCACCAATCTGCAAAAGATGCGATGACGGCATTGGATGGCCTGGAAAAATCGCTCAATGCACTTGATGAACTTATAGCATCTTATGAATAAGAATATGAAAACATATAAGACAGCGGTCCTTGTGGCCGCTTCAATGCTTCTTGCCGGATGTAGCGATGCCTATAAAGGAACTGAACTCGGTCCTGGCAAGACTGCCGATAATCCTGATGAATACTATGCCGGAGGAAAACTGGGTACTACGGCTCTTGTCAATGCCTATGCATATCAGCAGCCGACTCAAGCTGTCGAGAATGCAGGTCTGGATATGGAGTTCCAGAATGGTGAAACCCTTTTCGAAAGGGATTTTAATTACAATACCGAGGGGGCATTTACCGGGCTCGGACCTCTGGCTGTCCGTGTGGGCTGCCTGTATTGCCATCCTAATTACGGACATGGAAAGCGCCAGGACCGCTACCGTGCAAGAGATATGGGCAACGGTTATCTTCTCGTCGTTTACGACAAGAAAACCGATTCCTATGTGATGTCTCTTGCCGGAATGCCTCAGACGATAGCCCAGGAACCGTTCAAGGCTCCGATTGATGAAACCAAGATTGAGATCAAATGGGAACCGTATGTGGATGAATGGGGCAACAAGTTCGACGATGGAGAGACATACAGCCTTATTTATCCGGAAGTCAAGATTCCTGCGGATGCTTATTATGCCCCGATGGTGGTCAAACGCGACGGACAGATGGTTACCATTCCGGCCTCACAGATTCCTGATGAGATAGGAGTGCTGCTGGAATCCACTATCGGAATCTACGGCACAGGTCTGGTGGATGCTATCCCGGAAGAGGAGATAACCGCCCAGTGGGAGTCTGAAAGCAAGTATTTCAATTCCATCGGCAAATCAGAAGCGCTGAATCCAGCATATTGGGACCAGGCCGGAAACAAGTGGGCGAGCCTGTATGTGAACAAGAATGGTGACAAGAAATCCTACGTGCGCCGTTATACTTATGGCCTTACACGTGGCCCTGTCCTGGACGGGGCCGGCGCAAATGCCATCTGGAACATCACCAATGTGACGCGTTCTGACCGCCGTTATCATTATCTTGACCTCGCAGGTGTATATTATGCGCAAACGGCAATGAACGATAAGGATGTCCAGGACGGCTTTCCTGAATTCATAGCCAAAGTGGATCCGGACAAGAAACATCCTGAATGGCACACTGATAATGTTGCTCAGAATATTTATAACTATCTGACCAGCAAGACGCTCGAGCCTGAAATGTCAGACAGGCAGTTTAAAAATCTGATGGTATGGCACCGTGGTCTGGCAGTACCTGCGGCGCGTAACGTGAACACCGAAAAGTTCAAGGAAGGCAAGCGTCTCTTTACCGAAATGCATTGCTCCGAATGCCATCGTCCGTCATGGACGACAGGTGAAGACAATATCCAGGACCCGAATATGATGTGTTCAAATGAGGACATGCCACGCTATCCGAACCAGACTATCTGGCCTTATTCCGATTTCGTTCAGCACCGTCTTCATATGAAGAATGACATACGTACAGGCTGGTGCCGCACCACACCGCTTTGGGGACGTGGATTGAGCAAACTCTGTACAGGAGCGGAAGACAGACTCCATGACTGTCGTGCAAGAAATACCTTGGAGGCCATAATGTGGCACGGAAGCGCGCAGAGTGATGCACGCAACTCTATTGAGAGCTTCCGTAAACTGACTAAAGAACAGCGAGATGCAGTCATCTTCTTCTGTGAATCCATCTAAGCGCTACATATTAAACTCTACGGTCATAGTTGCCGCTGTCCTGATTCTGATTATGGCAGCGGCGACTTGCATTGAGAATGTGCGCGGCTCCGGGTTCGTTGCGGAATATGTCTATGGCTCATGGTGGTTCGTCTTGCTCTGGGCGATATTCTCAGGCCTCGGCATCGCATTGATAATCAAGACGAAACTGTATCGGAGACTGCCTGTCTTCCTGCTGCATGTCTCGTTTGTCGTGATTCTCTGCGGAGCACTCCTGTCATATCTTACCTCGGAGAGGGGCGAGGTGCATCTGCGCAAGAATGAGCCTGTAACTCAGTACGACAACTCTTCAGGTGTCATGGCAGACCTCGGCTTTGCATTGACACTTAAGGACTTTGAGATCAGATACTATCCCGGAACAGACTCGCCTTCCGACTATGTCTCTCACGTTCTCACGGAAGGGGAGGACTTGGCGGTGTCCATGAATCATATCGGAACGCATAAGCGCTTCAGGTTTACTCAAGCGGGCTACGACAGCGATATGGGCGGAGTCCGTCTCGGGGTGTTGTACGACCCGTGGGGAATAACATTGACCTATGCAGGCTATATTCTCCTGCTGCTCTCCATCATTCTGGTGCTGGTTTCGCGCTCTTCCTCTATCCGGACATGGTATCGCAAGGCTCTCGCCGTCGCCTCTGCCCTGGTTTTCGCCTTTCAGGTCAATGCAGGGGCTGCCAATGCACAGTCTTCCGCCTGTCCCGTTCCTGATAGGGTGATTGTAGATGACTTTTCACGTATCTGTGTTCTGTATCACGGCCGCGTATGCCCCGTCAGCACAGTTGCCGATGATTTTGTCACCAAACTTTCCGGAAAATCTGCCTGGAACGGTTATTCAGCAATGGAAGTTTTCGCAGGATGGACATTCAATCCTATGGAATGGGAGAAGGCAGAGATTTTTGCGATTAAAGACAAGGTGGCCCGCAAGATGCTGGGAATCAATGGAAAGTGGGCTTCATATGATGATTTCTGGACTCAGGAAGGGGAATATAAGCTCAAGACTCCTCTCAATGACGCTTGGCGGGATGGAAACCAGTTGATGGTCAAGCATCTGCGTGATGCGGATGAAAAATTCAACATTATCAGGATGTTCTACAACGGAGAACTGCTCAAGATGTATCCATATAGAAATGCGGATGGACAGCTCAATTGGCTTTCTCCTGGACAGAGAACAGTGGAAGTTTCACTGCCGGAAGGAGAGTGGATGTTTGTGAGGAAGTCAATGGACTATATCAGTGAATGTGTTGCGTCTGGCGATAATGGACGTGCTTCGATGCTGTTAGGTAAAATCGTCGATTATCAGCGGCTTAAAGCTGTCGAGGCAATCCCTTCCGAATGTCGTGTCCATACGGAGCAGATTTATGGTACGCTAAGTTCGCAGCGCTTTCCTGTAATGATCTACTTGACCGTGGCGCTTGTCCTGGCAGTATTGTATGTATCTGGATTGTGGGGGAGAGTATGCTCTTGGGGCGGAGCGGTATTGGCACTGACAATGCTCATCCATATCTCGGTTCTGCTGGCTTTGCGCTGGATTGTTTCCGGACACGTGCCGCTTTCCAACGGTTTCGAGACGATGCAGTTCCTTTCCTGGTCTGTGCTTGTGGTGACCATCCTTACTTGTCGGAAATTCCGTATCATACTGAATTTCGGACCGTTGCTCGCTTCGTTTGCTCTGCTCGTGGCAATGATAGGTAGCGGAAATCCTCAGATTACCCAGCTCATGCCGGTATTGCAGTCGCCGCTTCTGTCTGTTCATGTGATGGTGCTGATGTTCTCTTATGCGCTTTTTGGCCTGATTGCTTTGATCAGTTTTCAGGGGACGCTCCTATGTGTCCGTTCAGAAACGGAAAAGGCCGGAGCACTTGCGGCATTGTCACATCTGCTATTGTATCCGGCCGTGTTTCTGCTGTGTATAGGTATATTTATCGGTGCCGTCTGGGCCAATGTCTCTTGGGGACGTTACTGGAGCTGGGATCCGAAAGAGGTCTGGGCTCTTATCACGATGCTGGTTTATGCAGCGCCGCTCCACTTTACCTCACTCAAGAAATTCCAGTCGCCGAAATTTTTCCATTTATATTGCCTGTTGGCCTTCCTGTGCGTACTGATTACGTATTTCGGGGTCAATTTCTTGCTGGGAGGAATGCACAGTTATGCGTAGGGTTCGTTGAAGCCAATATGATATTGCCAGCCGAAAACTGCTGGTTGGCTGAATAATTTTTTAAAGTAGAGCGACCGATACTAACTTTGCCGATGCCAATGATAGGTTTCATTTGGACGCGTTTGCAGTGAAATGTCAAGTTTGGCACGATAAATGCAAATAGTAGGTCAAGTGAATAATATTATTGGTTGGTTATTATAATGGTTAGTTAGTAGTGTTTAGTTATGGTATCTAGCCTTCTCCACGGCCCTCACTATCAGGGCGCGGTCGGTCCCCTCCGAATATTCGACGGTCATCGTGTTGTTGCCGTAGTTGGCCGTCGCCTCCTCGACCCCGTCCACCTTTCTGACGGATTCCTCTATTTTGACGGCGCATGCCGCACACGACATGCCGCCTATGCGGAGGGTCTCCTTGATCATCTCAGAACAGACCCTTCTTGACCTTCGCAGGATAGCCGGCGTCGATGACCGCCGCGAGGATCCTCTCTTCGTCGGTCTTGGACTCGTCGTATCTCATGACGGCCTTTCCCTTGGAGACCTCCAGATCGGTGACGCCTTCCACCGATCCGAGGGCGTTTTCGACCCTTTCGACACACTTCTCGCACATCATGTTGTCGATCTTCAGGGTAAGTTTCTTTGCCATATGCGTTCATGGGAAGAAAAGGATAAAAGGTTTTGGAATCCCTAATTTGGTTGGATTCGTCAGGAAGACTGTGCCTTCTCGATGGCAGTCACTATCTTGGAGATCTCGGAGTCGGGGTCCTTCCACATGCCGGGGGTCCATACGCGATGTATGTGCCAGCCTCTGGATTCCAGATATTTCTGGCGATGGTAGTCCCTCTCCCTGGTGCTTCCGCTCATATCGTATATCCTGCTGTCGCATTCTATACCGAGTATGTATCTGTCGTCCTGTTTGACGGCCAGGTCTATGGTGTATCCTCCGATGCCGACGTTGCGGGAGACGGTGTATCCCTTTCTCAGGAGGGCCTCGTACACCTTGTCCATGACGGGGATCCGCTGGATCTCCTCCGCATACCTCTTCCCGTCGGGACCCACGAACGACTGGAGGATGGATTGGGCCACCTCCCCGTTCCCGTCGCTCACTGCTCTGGCATATTGCAGATACTTCTTCAGGATCTTTGGACCTTCCGATTTGAGGTTGTCCACCTGCAGTTCCTCGGGTTCGAAGGAATTGACTATGAATATCTTCTTCTTCGCCCTGGATATGGCGACGTTCAGCCTGTTCTCCCCGCCGCGGGCGTTCAGCCATCCGAACCTCTGCATGAACTTCCCCTCCCGGTTCTTGGCATAGCCGACGGAGAACATGATGACATCCCTCTCGTCTCCTTGGACGGACTCGATGTTCTTCACGAACAGTCCTACGTCCTCCTCGTTGTCGAACCTTCTGCTCTCGGCGTTCACAGCCGCGGCGAACACGGGGTCTCTGGCACATTCCTCGTCTATGCGGTCGCTTATCAGATCCCTCTGGGATACGTTGAACGTGATGATGCCGACCGTCTCGCGGTTCTTCCTTTCGGAGAAGAACATCTTCAGGAGTCCGACGATCCTGTCGGCCTCGGCGGTGTTGCATCTGTCTTCCCAAGTCCCGTCGACCCTGATGACCTCTATCGGAGGCTTCTCGGGTTTGGCCACGTTGGGGGATACGAACAGTCTGCCTCCGTAGAAGGCATAGTTGGAGAATGCGATGAGTTCCTCGTACTTCGACCTGTAATGGAAGTTCAGGAGGATGCTGTCGTAGCGGGACCTTGCGAGGTCCAGGAGGCTCTCCTCCTCCAGGGCCGCATTGATGTCGATGTCGGAATCCTCCATCTCGTCGTCGTCCTCGTCGTACGTGACCCTTCCGGTACCCAGGCTGGACGGTCTCAGCTGCTTGTGGTCCCCTGCGACTACGACCTTCTTCGCCCTGTATATGGAGGGTATCCCTCTTTCGACGTACATCTGGGACGCCTCGTCGAATATCAGAAGGTCGAAGAGCCCCATCTCCATGGGTATGATCTCGGAGACCACCTCGGGGGTCAGAAGCCACACGCGGATGCCTTTGAACAGCTCGTATCCGTAGCGGTCTATGAACTTGTTGAGGCTCCACTTCCTCTTGTTGTCGACTATCCTCACGATGTCCCCGCGTCTCTTAGACTCCGTGATATAGCGGAGGTCGTTGCTGAGGGTGCTTTCGAGGAGCTGTCTCGTCATCTCCCTCTTCTGGGCCATCTTCGCATCCATGTCCGCGATTATGCTGTCGAAGTCGTGGAGCTCCTGCATGATCATCTTGTGTGTGGCGTCGAACCTCTGAAGGTGGTCGTTGAGGATATAGCGGAGCATCTCGTCGTTGACGAGGTCGTAGGGGGCGTTGAGGTCCCTGCTCAGCAGAAGCAGGTCCTTCCCATACTCCCTTTCGTCTATGGTGAGGTTGTGGTAGACGGTGGCCCTGTTCGTATACATGTCGTAGTCGTCCATGGCGTCCGCCACGGCCATCGGGTCGCCCATGACGTTCTCGATGGTCTTGCTGTTGTAGTTCTGGAAGTATTTGTTGACGATGGCGGTGGCGTCGCGGGTGACCTTCCCCTTGGAGAAGAGCCTCGAG
>ENA-OOUZ01000716-OOUZ01000716.1-human-gut-metagenome-genome-assembly--contig:-NODE-716-length-15059-cov-7.811983_pt1 | contig 15059 bp, 20 predicted proteins | sample MGYA00241546_ERZ501274 | MGnify/ENA primary metagenome ERZ501274 (study PRJEB25962, sample SAMEA2042363) | human gut metagenome | biome: human gut; feature: human-associated habitat; material: faeces...
AGGAATGCCCTGTAAATATCCAGAGTCGCTTTTCATCACGATGCAACCCGGAAAAAGTTTCTTAAGCTCCTTAATGAGCTTCGATTGAAATTGACTTTCGAGCATTGGCAAATGAGCCTCCTTTCATGTAGTTTTTTCAAAACTGAAAAGAGAATGTCTATTCTTAAAAATAGCTTTTTTACTCCTCTCTTCATAAAAGGGGATGTATTTTTCGCGCGGCGGAAAAAGGCATAAAAAAAGACCGAGACACCGTTTAAGCATCTCGGTCAAATATAAAGTTGTTTGTTATCGAGCTTCTACACTTACTGGATCAAGTTCAAAGAGACCGGTATCAGAATTGTAGCTCCGCACTTTAGCCTGTATTCTTACATTGCTGCCGACTTTGATATAATCAGCAAGCGTAAGTCCGTCTCCTAAATCATATACCCCAACATCCTTAAACTTAAAAGTTGGACCAGGGTTTGCAGTATTTTCATCCACATAGTCTCCCGCACTGATTAGCAAATCATATCGGGTGTCGTAATTATCGTGGTTTGTAAGATAGGTAATACAGCCATCAAACTCGATAACCTGATTCTTATGAGCCTCTGCAAAATCGGCATACGATTGATCCATATCTGCTTTAAGAGAAAGCATTGCTGCCAATTCTGGAGAATTATCTACTGTCAAAATATCAACAGCAGGCTCTTCGGTTGAAACGGATTCGCTATCTGTTTCAGAAGTTTCTTTTTCCGGGAATGTGTGATATGTGATTATAACCTCGACATCGGCCGGATACCAAGCATCAGCAGAGTATTTAGTATCGCCATCCACGGAAACAGATTCGACCTCACCGTCTTTTGTAAGCCAACCAGTAACAAGGTCGTCAAGTTTTTCAAGTTTGATGTTTGTGAAGCCACTACTTTCAAACTCGTCAACTACTTTTTGATAATCCTTGCCTTTTTGAATACTGGAACCCGATGGAGTTTTAGCTTCTCCTTCATGCCCCTCTGAACTGCAACCTGCAATCGTAAATATCATGACAATCGCCATGCACGCTGCCAAGAACTTTCTCATCTCATTATCCCATCCTTTCCGAGGGCATTAAAAAAGTGCGCCCCCACAACGAGAGACGCACTGAAAAAGTGCCAACCCTCATTGTTGCCACACAATCTCAATCAAGCCGCAAAGGGACAAATGAAATGAGTAAAGAGAGAAAACACTTTTACCAAAGCAGTTTTCTCTAAACGACTTGAACATATTAGATTGTATAACTCTTATAGTATAACACAGCCTGAAAGAAAAAGGAAGAACTTTCGGTAAAAAGTCTTGACATTTCCATCGACTTGTGTTATGTATTTTGGCTTCTGGTCAAATGCCCACTTTACTTGCCCTTATTTATATAAATAATAAAACTTTTTATCACAATTAGTTACAAATAAAAGTGGGCAAGTGGGCTTTTTCACAAGAAAATTTTTCAAATCGGCGCAAATCGGCCATTTTGGGGCAAAAAACGCCGAAAAAGTGCCGTTTTCAGAAAATGCCTCCAAATTTTTCTGCCCACTTTTGGTTTTCAAAACCGGGCTTTTGCCCACTTTTTCTGGGCTTTTTTCAAGAAAATTGTCCGTACACGCTCAAAAATTCCTTCAAATTTTGTCAAAGCCCACTTTTCAGAAAACAAAACCGGGCTAAAATTTACACAATTTTCAAGTATGTACGGACTCATTTCTCTCATCTCCAAACCCGTCCGTTCCGTTTATCAACCAGAATAATCCGACCTTCGATCTCGAAGTCAGCCAACTCACACAAGTAAAACAGTGTATGCAGCAGCTTATGAAATCTTTCGTCTTCTTCACGCTCAATGTTCTTGAGGGCTTCGTAAGCGGTCGGGTCAGAATATCCTTCGGCATTTCGTCGAGGATTAATAGTGTTCGCCATGACGCAGGTACTCCTTTCTTCTAAGTTTGTTTCAAGATTGCTACGCCTTCTTTCAAGCTTTCCGGAATATCAATTACTCGCTGGTTACGGCTTCCTCTGAAATCAAGCTCCAACGATTTTTCAGCCTGTACGAACGGGCCGTCAACGAGTACATCAATATGTTTAAGAAGCTCGATGCCTTGCCCATACAAATCTTCAAAAAGATAACCAGTGTAGCACCAAACGCTAAGCCCCAATTCATGAGCTTTTTCAGCGATCAGAGCACACTGGTAAATCTGACAGAACGGCTCGCCTCCGGAAATGGTAATGCCGTCTATCCAATTTTTTCTTTTTGAAATATCATCGAGTATATCTTCAATCGACATGAGTTTTCCGCCACCGAACGGGTGAGTTTGAGGATTATGACAGCCGGGGCAATGATGAGGACAACCCTGTGTAAATATCACATATCGGATGCCTTCTCCATCAACAATGGATTCCGGTTCAATCCCCGAAATTCGAATCAACTTCATGCTTGACACGATCTCGCTCCTCCGCACGCTTAGCGTCATTCCACTTATCAAGAGTTCCGACCAAATATCCAGTGATGCGACGAATGCGTTCGAACGGAACTCCATCAGCCTCGCTCCGTCCGCAGCAGGGACAGGTATCGTTGATAATTCCGTTGAAGCCGCAGACAGGGTCGCGATCCACAGGATGATTGATGCTGCCATAGCCAATGCCAGCTTCTTTCATGTGCCTTACAACTCGCTCGAATGCGGCAAGGTTCTTAGTCGGGTCACCATCTAACTCAACATAAGAAATGTGACCTGCGTTGGTAAGAGCATGATACGGTGCTTCAATATCGATTTTCTTAAGAGCCGGGAGATGATAATAGACCGGAACATGGAAGCTGTTGGTGTAGTATTCACGGTCGGTAACACCTTTGATAATTCCGTATCTTTCTCTGTCAGATCGAAGCAGCCGCCCAGCTAAACTCTCAGCGGGAGTAGCAAGACAGGTTACATTCATACTGAGTTCTATGCTCTTACGGTTGCAATAGTCACGAATATAGCCGACAATACGCAAGCCAAGCTCCTGGGAGAACTCATCTTCACCGTGATGCTTGCCATTAAGCGCTACAAGACACTCTGCAAGCCCGCAGAAACCGATAGATAGCGTTCCATGCTTCAAGACCTCTCCAACCGTGTCATCAGGAGAAAGCCCGTCAGAATCCATCCAGACGCCTTCTCCCATAAGGAATGGGAAGTTGCGAACTACTCTCGAAGCCTGAATTTTATACCGGTCGAGAAGCTGCTGCATCGTAGCGTCGAGCATTTTATCCAGTAGTTTGAAGAAAGTGAGATAATCGCCTTTGGATTCAATGCCAAGTCGAGGCAGGTTGATAGAAGTGAAGCTTAGATTGCCTCTACCGGGAGCGATCTCACGAGACGAGTCATAAACATTACCCATTACACGAGTACGGCAACCCATGTAAGCCACCTCCGTCTCAGGATGACCGGGTTTGTAATACTGGAGATTGAATGGAGCGTCAATGAAAGCAAAATTTGGGAACAGTCTCTTGGCACTTACCTTCATTGCCAGCTTAAACAAGTCATAGTTCGGATCGTCCGGATTATAGTTGACACCCTCTTTGACACGGAAAATCTGAATCGGGAAGATTGGTGTTTCGCCATGACCGAGTCCTGCTTCCGTAGCAAGCAGAAGCTGTTCAATAGCAAGACGACCTTCCCAAGATGTATCTGTGCCATAGTTAATAGAGCTGAATGGAACTTGAGCGCCGGCGCGGGAATGCATGGTATTCAGATTATGAATAAACCCCTCCATAGCCTGATAGGTATCACGGGTGGTCTTTTCCATAGCATAGTCGAGAATCCATGCTTTATCTTTCAGATCGTTGAGGCGTTCGCAAATCTCATAGCCTTCTTTCAGATATTTTTGATAGGTGTAACGGACACCTTCGGCCATAGCATAATCGAAGTCCACGACACTCTGTCCGCCATGCTGGTCATTTTGATTCGACTGAATGGCAATAGCAGCCAGAGCAGCATACGAACCGATGCTTTTTGGTGCTCTCAGATGACCGTGTCCGGTATTGAATCCATTCTTGAAGAGCTTGCGAAGCTCAATCTGCGTGCAGGTCGTCGTCCATGCATAGAAGTCAAGATCGTGTATATGAATCCATCCATCGCGGTGAAGTTCTGCAATTGCAGGTTTAATCAAATACTCCAGATTGTACTCCTTGGCGGTATTGGCACCATATTGCAGCATAGCCCCCATAGGGGAGTCACCGTTGATGTTGGCGTTATCTCGTTTCAAGTCGCTGTCCTTTGCTTGAAGAACGGTAATACTGTCAAAAATAGCTTTTACCTTTTCTCCGAATTGTTCATTCATAGAAAACCCTCCTTAAATATCATCCTGATTGCGATGCAGACTGTGTTCAGCGTCGAAACCATCCGGATACCTGGCTTTCAGTTTATCCACATTCATCTGCATGATGGTTTCAAGGTCGTACCCAATGGCGTTTGCGCTTACAGCGAGATACCAAGCCACATCTCCAAGCTCTTTAGCCATATGTGCAGTGTCCAGTTCGTGCCCCTGAAACAGATGCTTTTTCAAAATATCAATTGCTTCGCCGGCTTCTCCGTTCAGACCCATTAAGCCATTGAGCAGAAGTTTCTCAGGCGGTAAATCTCCTGGGGCTGTGCGAAGAGCTGCCTGCTGATAATCGTTCGGTGTCATATTTTTTCCTCCTGTGATTACGATTTACCAGTGCGATAGCCTGGTTTATTTGAATATCAAGCTGACGTTGTTCTTTTGCTTCCCGCAGACGGTCACGAACGGCCTGAATATCCGCTTTTGTCGCTTCTCTGGCAAGCATGTTTTTCTCCTTTACACAAAAAATAAGAGCCAAGGTTTAACCTCAGCTCTTACATAACCTGTTAATTTTTCGATTTGTGGTATTTCCAGGCTTCACAAACCGTTTCCTTACATTTCGGATAATCAGGGCGCCCACATTTGTTGCAGATAAGCTCTTCTCGTCCAAGATCCGGAATATCTTCTTCAAATTCTCTGATAACAGTTGTCCATGTGCCGTCTTTTCTTCGAACCGGACAGGACATTCTGGATTTGACTTTCATCGGCATCGCCTCCTTATAGTATGTTACCACAAATATAACAAAAGTAAAAGGGCTTGTTACGGCCCCTTTACCTTTGAAACCGAGTAACTTACGAAATCATGATCTTGTAGCGTTCGTTCAGCTCTTCGAACACTTCCTGATCTGCTGCAATGCTGATGTGAAACTCAATCTTGCCCTTTTCGTTCAACACGGTTTGGACAGCAGGTTGAAGTTTCTCAGCAAACAGCATTCTCAAACAAGTGCCGAGTTGCCGATCATTAACTGCCAGAAAATAATTCATTGTGCGTTACCTCCTTTCATAATAGGGGGTGTATTTTTCGTGCAGGAAACCGTTTGTTAGAGTTTCTCCGTCTCGATAAGGTGCTCACATTCATGTGGGTTTTCATCCGAGCAGACTTTATATTTATCCCAGTATCTCGGGCATTCATGTTCCTTTGCGTTTTTACTGCACATCGTCCATAGTGGGCACAGCTCTCCGTAATAAGGAAGCTGATTGACTACGAATTTCATCATCTTTCATCCTTTCTTTTCGCCAGTAATAAGCTTAGAATATGGCAGACTTTCAATCCAATCACAGAACGTATGCCATTCGTCGAGTTTGTGATTCCGGCGGGACTTGTAGATGTTTGCCAGAACCTCGTAGTTCAGCATGACTGTCCGGCGCTGGTTATAAGAGCTTGGCAGAAGTTGGATCATCTGCCACCAATCCTGCTTATCCTCGGTTTCAAGGTAGCTTTCGCGATATGCGTTTAGCATCTCAATCGTGCATCTAAGAATATCAAGAGGCGTCATCCATACCTTGTGTGGCGAAGTGATATCTTCATCGACGGTTGCACTCTCAATCCAGTCACGGTGATAGGGTTCGCAATTCAGATGCTCATAGCTGAAGTCGTCCAGTGTGAATTCCTTATCCGCGATTTTGTGCATCGTAGAGCAGGAGTTGGCAACCGTACCAACCTTATAAGTATCAAACTCCTTCCACCAGTACAGCGGAGCAGTGATGTCGAGATAGACGGTAATCATCCGCATGAACTTACGATGATCGGTACCGGCATTTCTCAGTCGGTTCATCAAATCTGCATCATTCGGACCAATCCAAAATTCACTATCATCAAAGTAAGAAGCCAAAATATGATTCTCCCTCTGAGCTGGAGCGACATATCTCCAATTAGAATCACTCTTCTCCCAAGAGTTCTTAGGGTTTCGCATACCACGAATGGCGTGCTCCCAGCCTATAACCTCGGCGTTTTCAGTTTTCAGCATTTTCTACCTCCGCAAGCTTCGTCCGAATCATTTCCAGAATTTCTTCTACAATCGAACGAGTGTTATTGTGTAACTTAATATAATCGGCATGGTCTTTATACCAGGCAAACATTTCGGAAAGGTCACCTTTAATCCAGCTGAATGCCCACCAGTCACAGATCATCTCAATAATGTATGGATACGGCATTTCGATAAGGATAGTTCCTTCTTTAGGTTCGTCGTTGATTAAGACCCAATACTGCCAATGATGGGGGTTTCGGTGGATATGCATAAGCCATGCCCGGTTAAACGCCTCGATGATTGCTGGGGTTTGCTCCCCATAGAAATAGTTGTCATAAGGCGTGTACTCATCTGGCGTATTCTTCGACATATCATGGAACTCAATATTTCGAGTCGCCTCCACATTTGTCAGTTCTGGAATATAAGCAGCAATCCACTGATAAGCCTTTTTTACAGCTTGCCTGTGTTTTTCCAGATATTCATCATATTTTTGAGACATTGGATTCTCCTTTCTGATAGATAACCCGATCGCAAGCAACTTTGTTTACCACGCTGGTTGTGTAGTCGATTGTAGGGACCTCATGCTGCTCGAAATGGATTACTATGGAAAAATCGGTGATTAAATCATTTTCAGGATGTACCATCGTTTCAGCTCGGTTGATAAGTTCTTGGCCAGCGTCTTTTATTTGCTGAACAAGAGCATCACGATATCCATTAGCCATTTTTTTCGATCCCCTTTCTCAATTCATGAGCCATAGTCACCCGTTCCTCAAGCCCCGGCATATGAGGGCAGGGATAATCGAGACCACAAAATAGACAAGTAACACCTCTCGTAAGAGTAAAGCATCGATTGCATAAAACCCGACAACTTTCTTTAAGCAAATCATTTTCGCTTTCAAGCTTTGAAACTTTTTCGTGGTAGTCAGTCTGAAGATCTGACAGCTGTTTTTTTCAATCGTGCATTTTCTTCAGTAGCATCTGACGAAAGTGCCTTTCTGAACTCCTCAAGATTCATGTTTCTTTTCTCCCTTCAGAAATATCACTCTTGATCGAGCCGTGCCTGTTTAAGGATGCGACCGATTTCATAAACAGATTTTGCCTGTGCGATTTTTCTCTTGACTTCTTCGCTATAGTAAAGTTCCGTTGCAATATCAATTGCATCCTTTTTCTCGGTATCAAGAATTGTTTTTGCTTTCATAGTTCATCGGTTTGTGGGAGTTTGTATTACTGGGCTCTGCGAGACAGTCATTGCAAGGGTCTTTGGATTCTTTAAGACCGTGGTGCTTGCACGATTTGCAATACTGGTCAAAACAGACTTCCTTTTCTTCATTCATCTGCAAAAACTCCTTACAAAATCCACATAATAAGCTTGATCGTCGCAGTTACAATAATCGCACTGGCACACAAAGACATCAGAATAGCGATAGCCTGCCCGATTTTATAAGCAAGGCTGCCACTCTTCTTTGTTTCTGGACGATATAATGTATCTTTTTCGTATTCAGGCATATATTATCCTCCAATCTGAAGTCCGAGATGAGAATATAAATCCTTATAAAGGATCTTCTCCAACTCGTCCTTATACATTGTTACAACTTTGCCGTCTACTACACGGCTTACAGTTTCTCTCAAAATGGGAGCTGCTATATCAGCAGTAACTGGGACTTTGACATCTGCCATAATCGGTTCTGGTAAATATCCCAATGCTTCCATTTCCTTGTGCTCACAGGTCTCGACAAAAGGACATTCATGGCATTGCTTCGTCAGTCTTGCCAACGCCATCGTTCGTCACCTTCTTTCTCAGGTATCGCTCAATGTTTTTGCACCGATTTCGATTTGAGCATCGAATGACCGTGTCGGATATGACGATCTCTTCACTCATTCCGTATGCTTTTTGCGGGCGTTGAACATCTGGATCGAAGTCCATGCAAGCAGAGCAATACTCCGCGACATCAATTGTTATCATCTTTTCTCCTTTCTCAGGCAGCTTTGGGTTTATAGCTGCCGACATACTTGGTTTCGTTGAAATTTCGCTTCTCGCTTAACGCTCGACTGATAGCCAAATCAATGCCGGAACGGGATTTCAAATGGTAGTAATATAAATCTTTGAACGGAGTATTTAAGCGATCGGTTCGCCCAGCTGACTGCTTCATAATTTTGTAGGAGTAATTCTGCGAGTAGAACACAATGGTATCTGTGCTAATGCAGTTCCAACCTTCGGCTCCAGCAGTATACTGAACCAGATACACCCAGCTGTCGCAAGTTGGAATCGGTTGATGCTTGTGACCGTTCCATTCTGCAATCTCAACATTTTCTCCATAGTAGAGATTTTTCAGGATATCAAGCTCGTAGTCGAAATTGTAGAAGACGATCATTTTAGGATGTTTCTCAAACAGCTCCATTAGAGCGATTTGCCTGGACTCGTCCTCATTTACGATGCGTCGCCATACATAGCAGAGCTCTCCGGCGTTGACAATCGGCTCGTTTTTATATGGGTTCCAGCGAAGACGACTTGTCTCTTTATACTTCGCAACATCATAATTGACATAAACATCCTCATGGTGCGAACAGGTTTCCCTCTTGAAATCCATATCCACAAGAATGCGATTGCGAAGTCGGATGAGTCGTCCTACCCCTAAATATCTGTCTATTTTTGGATACTTTCCGTTTACCCAAGTCATGACCATGTGTTCTTCTTTGAAGGCAGTCCGGTTTTTATAAAAGCCGTTTGCAACAAAAACAGGAATATAATCCTCCCATGTGTCTCCTGGGGTGGCAGATAGTAGAATCCATTCGTTAAACTTGGCAATTTTCAGGAATGCCTTAACCCATGCTCCTGAACCAACAACACGCTGCTCGTCAAATATAAAGAACGCATCCGTAACCGTTGCATACTTCCCGATGTTGTTCCAGGAATCAACGACGACCTTATTCTTGTAGGTATTGACTTCTGCATGAACGGAGAGAAGGAAGGGCGAAAGCTCACCCTCCCATTCTAAAGTATCCCTTTTCCTCGCCGTGGTAATGACATACAAGTCTTTAGGCTTGCCGGGCATACGAATATAATTCTTTGTGCCGAGCTTACCGCCCATTTGCTTGTAGTAATAGGCTAACGCTGTTCTGGATTTGCCACTGCCAACTCCACCGCAGAGAATACAGCCATTTTTCATTCGGTCAACAGCATCTAATTGATAGTCTCTAAGGGATATGCCAGCCATTAGTGCCCTCCGAAGATCCGACGCAGCATCCAGACATTGGAGAAGTACATCGGAGTAAACCAGTAATTCTCTTTATTGTCGTTGCCCGTCATCGGTTCTGTCAGAGAGTTTCCGACCTTTACATATCCTGCTACCCCCAAAAGTGAAAGCTGAATATAACACATAAGTGCCACCGTTTCATCGATATCCTGTGCAACGACGAGAAGATGATTTTGATGGTTCAGATTTGCTTTTTCCAACTGCTTCCTTGCAGCGTGAATTGCCGCAATCAATGTCGCCCCTGCACCACAGCAAGGGTCATTGATTGAAATATAACCGTCCTGTTCTACCTTTTTTACAACATCATCCATCGTCATTTCAGCCATTAGCTCGCAAACATGATACGGCGTAAAGATCTGTCCATTATGCTCGTTGCCGAGATTGAGAGACATAAAAATGCTGCCCAGAAAATCTTGCTCCGGATTTTCCTCCAAAGCCAAGACCGTCTGAGCAGCCAGTTCAGGAAACAACTCTTGCTCCTGCTTATTGTACTTTTTAATGACTTCCAAATATAACGCTTCTCGCTTATCCCGGTGCTCCTTATCGAGAGGATTAGATAGCGAACAAGCGAACATAGTAATAAAGTCACGCCAAACATCCCAAGCCCGATGTCGGTTAGTCAATCGTCCGAATGCATCTAAGAAAGCTTTTTCCGGAGACAAAACCTTTTTGCATTTTTTCCCAGCGGGCTTTTTTTGCTTTGGCGTTTCTTCTTCTTTCTCAGGCTCAGTCGTTTGCGGAAGCTCTTCCACCGGCTGATGAGGAGCAGTCTGAGTAACTGCTTTAGATTTAGTAGCCTTTTTGCGTTTCTTCTTTTTCTGCCACAACATGGCTTTACCTCCTTTCGGTTATTAAAGAGAATAAGGCTGTTTCCTCTTACCGTCATAGGCGTGCACACCTAATCGAGACCTTACTGGACATTTAACCAGACATGTACTAAGCTGGCACCTATTCACCTTTAGAAGGGCATCTCCTCAGGACCCTCCGTTTCGGCATACTTTTCAGCGAATTCGTCTTCTTCAATGGTGACATACATCGTCTTAAGGTATGCCTTGACGCCAGTCTTACCATTGACCTCCCAGTTGTAGGGACGGATAGTCAGGTCGACATTGCGGATCTCTGCGAAGTCCAGAGTTCCGATAGACTCCTCATCCAGCTGAGTCTTAGCTCGACGAGTAATCATAATAACCTTCGGGGGGATGTTGTCGAAGCTGACCGCCACCTGAATATAATGGCGAGGAGCCTCGTCCTCATCACGAGGAGCCAAAACACGAACATTCCAGCCATCCTCAATAAGCTTCTGCGCCATATCGGGATCTTCAATGACCACGCAGAAATTGCGGGAGCCAGCACGATTATACTTGGACTCCTCACCCTTAAAGTTGCGGAAGATAATTCGAGCATTCTCGATGATGATGTTGTCTACTGCTTTGTAAGCCATAATTAGTTTCTCCTTTCAATTTTTGCGTTTATCGCATGGAAATGGACAAGTCCTGCACTCCTCATTGGGAATACAGGACTCGGTAGAATCAGCCGTGCACAAAATATAAATGAACACAGCAATTAACAGAATTAAAATCATAAGCGTTACCTCACATCAAACGGAGTAATATCGTCTTCATGAGGCTCGCCCGCTCCGAACCACGGAGGTGTGTTATCCGAAACATACGGTTCGTCCGCCGCAAAGCGTTCGAAATCACCATAAACAGACAGAGACTTGACTGCTTCATCGACCATGTTGTTGTAATAACCACGGTCAATGTCGCCCTGCTTGTCCAGCTGCTTGACCATCTCGGATTCAAGCCAACGGAAACCTTTGGAACCGGTCGCCGCAGCATAACCTTTTTCACCAGTCTTCTTGTTTTCTGTTTCACGAAGCAGGATGCCGCCTCCGCAGCCAGGCTTAATCGGGCAGAACTGCCCAACCTTTCCGATGAAGTGGTAGTCATGACCCTTGACAATTTCGTCCGTTAATTCTTCGACACGCTCACATTCAGTGGACATCGGCTCAGTCATGCGTTTAGAATCGGTAATCTGCTTCCACAGTTTGTCTCTTTCCGCTTCAAGGGCACTTACATCCGGCAAAGCCTCGTTCATGTCAAGATAGAGCGAGGATGTCACAGATTTCGTCTCGCACATATCCTCGAACTCGATGTTCTCCTTGCTAAAAAGCGTCTTGAAGACATAAGGAATCTGGAACTGAGTGCCAGTCGCCGTCCATGCATACGGATGCTTCTTGTTCTCCTTGCAAATATCTTTTGCGGAGTCGATGTACTTTTTCCCATACAGGTCGCAGCACTTCTCAACAGTAGCATATCGAGCAATATAAACTGCATCGTTCACCAGACACATACGATCATAGGTTGCTTCGTGCTCAAAGTTGTACCCATACAGTTTGCCGTACTCAGTCACAAACTTGATGATCTCAGGCGTTGCGTCTGGAATCTTGATGGAGTCGGTTTTGATGTGCGCTACAGTAAAGCCCTGACTCTGAACAGCGTGCTTGAGGTTGACCATAAACAAGGCCCCTCGTTTTGCAACGATGTTATCCTTGTTACGATTATCTCGGAACGGATTTTCAAATCCGGCTGAGGTCAGACCATATACCGAGTTAATTGCAATCTTCAGAGCCTGCGCCAAATCAGCCGCTGCATTTTCATCAGTCAGGTATTTAGCCAATGCGCCGCCCAGCATTTTCTTGGCTTTATCAAAATCCTTATGCTTGATTGCGATACGAGCCTGAAGAATTTCGTTGAATCGCTTTGTGTATTCCGGTCCGAAGAGTTCTTCCGCTACGATACTGCTCGGATGCATGGATGCAATATCCAGCAGAGCAATGTTGCTGTACATGCCGGGTTCAGAATATACATAGCCGCCCTCACCAACTTCTTCGTCTCTGTAGACGGACTTACCGCCCTCAAATGTGTAGCCAGGAAAGATGGGACGATGGTTTTTATCGAACTGTGTGAACTCGTCATAGTCTTCAAGCCCCATCGTAAACGGAAGATCCGCATTAGGGTCGAAGATTTGACTCTCGTCACCCATGAAACGGTAATTGAACTGATCCTGAGGCTTGCGGTTGTTACCAAATATAATTCTGGTAGTCAGCGAGTTCGTTGTATCATTGACGGACATCCCCGCCACATCTGCCAGAATCTGACGAGCCGTGAAGTCCGCCTTACGAGTATTAAAGGTTGCTTCTGTCGCAATGACATCGTTGTCGCAATACTCAGCAACCTTAGTCCAAAGCTCCTCCGGCACAGGCTTGTCCCAAGGCAGACCAAGTTCCTGATGGTGAATACCCAGTTCAATCTCGAACTTCTTAAGGGACTGCTTCTTACTGGAAAAGTCATACACATCCGTATACGACACATTATAGGCTTCGCCAAAGAAGCAATTTGCGCTGCCGTTGATGATCTTTGTCGAGAGATTATAAAGCTGTTCGTTCGTATACCCCATCAGCCGAGCATAGAGAATATGGTTGTCGTATCGGCGGCAGTTGAAGCCAACCAGACGGAATCGCATCAGCTCTTCAATCTCAGTCGGGGTAGGGTTAATCATACGAACCACCGGCTTACCCTCGCCCTCGATTTTCCAGTTCACCAAGAACAGGTTCGGAAATACCTCAACATCATAGAACACGAGCTTGGCATCATCATTTTTTGCTCCTGCTGACTGGTCTGCGGACTTAAACTGCATCTTGTTGACTAACTTGATACAGTAATCCGCCTGATGTGTGCTGCTCGCTGCAAATGCCAAGACAGCATTGCGCATATCAGTCACGTCATAATTGAGTCCGCTTGCATAAGCATCCTCAAGAATCTTGTAAATGAAGTCGATACTGGGCTTTGTTGCCGGATGGTACTCCTTGTTGAGATTTCGCTTGATTTGTGTTCTAAGCCCTTTCTCGCTCTTCACCCCTTCAAAATTTATCACTTGTTTTTCTCCTTTCAGTGGCAAACCCGAATTGATCGTTGCGATAGGCAAGTCATTACACTTTGTCAGCTTTCTGCGCAGCGAGCTTTTACCGGTGAAGACTTTCACTTCAATATGATCGTCGTACACTCGGCTGAGCTTGCTGACATCACCGGCATAAATATAATGAAGGTGGATGCCCTGACCGCTTTTGCTGAGTTCAGCATAGGTCGGCGGCCATTTACTCGCTTCTTTGAGATTTAGTTCATACGACTTATTGCCGTCCTTATCCTGAATATCAAAGTCGATAACAATGTGGTTCTCCGGGACTTTCACATAATGCAATCTGGACGTGGACAGGTCGCTCAGTTTAGTAGAAACTTCATCCCATTTGGAAGTTGGTGTCTCTTTAGCCGAAGCATACTGAGCAGGACAATCTGCGCATTCTCTGTCGAATACCGATTTCTGTTTTAAGAACTCGATCAGTTTATGCTCAGGCTCGTCTTGTTCAGTGAGCGTCTTATCCTCGAATTTTTCGGTTCGGAAGCCAATGTAATAACTTCGCACACGAGTTCCGTCATCGAGATTGAACCTCTCCTTGTAATCCCGGAAGTAGTTTTTCAGTTCCTCCTTAAATATCCTCTGAGAGAATGGAAAGGTAACTTTTGCCTCATCGCAATAGGTTTTATACATCTCCCACGAGGCTTTGAGAGTTGTCCCGTCTTCTTTCTTGAAGACATGGTAAGAATCGATAATGAAGTTATAGAAATCATTAGATGCACCGAGCATCGTCACAGGAATATAATCATCGTATCTGCCCGGATTCTCCAGATAGACTTCCTGGCAATGATAAGCAATTGCACCGAGTTCAAATTCGATCTGCTTTGTCACCGCCTTGTATTCCTTTGGACTCAATTTATTTCCGGAAGGGGACACATCGATCAATCGTCTGATGAGACCTGACTTTGCGTCCGTAATCTTTACCGGTTTATTGGTACCCATGAACAGGAAGCACTTGAAGCGGTTTGCATAGGTCGATTTGAACTTTTCGTTCACTGTCATCAGCTCATGCGAAACCAAACTGTTCAGTCGGGTGTTATCCTCAATACGAGACAGATCGCCATCATGCTGAATCGCCACAAGTGGGTTTGTCTTAAATGCCTCCAGCGCAAAGGAGTTGCTGGATGAACCCAGTGCCTTAGCATCAAAGACCGAGTAATATCCTTCAAAGAGTTGCTGAATAATGTTCAGAACCGTAGACTTACCCGTACCTGCTGCACCGTACAGAACCATAAATTTCTGCAATTTCTTCGACTCTCCACAGACAATAGAACCAATAGCCCATTCAATTTTCGTTCGCTCTTCTTCAGAGTAAATTGTGGACATCAGTTTATTCCATGCATCCGTGGTCCCTTCCTCAAGGGGGTAGTTCAGCCGCTTACTTGCATAGTCTTTTTTGTTCGTCGGAGTATTGGAGAATATAAGTTTCTCATCAAGCATGTGGAAAGAGTCTCGCATCTGCTTTTGACAGTATTTGTGCCACGAATCGATCATTCCGGATTCGGAATCC
>ENA-OOUZ01000728-OOUZ01000728.1-human-gut-metagenome-genome-assembly--contig:-NODE-728-length-14856-cov-3.580434_pt1 | contig 14856 bp, 9 predicted proteins | sample MGYA00241546_ERZ501274 | MGnify/ENA primary metagenome ERZ501274 (study PRJEB25962, sample SAMEA2042363) | human gut metagenome | biome: human gut; feature: human-associated habitat; material: faeces...
GGCAAAATTGCGGCTACTATCTAAAAGGGTCAGCTTCCACTCGTTGCCGCTGTATTCGGAAACTGCGGTCAGCCCTCCGTCGGGCTTTCCGCCCACGGCAGCAGAGGCAAAGAGTACAGAGTCCGAATTTAAGTTAAAAGCAGGACGAACGCCATACTCACTGCGAAAATCGTACAAACCGTGGTATTGGATGTTGCCGTTGCCATCCACATAGGCAGCCGCATTGGGAAGCTCGCTCGGGGAGCGTAGCCACCAAAAGCTTGACGCCCAATCCGGATGCTCGGGATCCGCAACACGCAAATCGCTTTTTACCGCATTAGCCTCTTTTGAGGAAAGCGGCCAAAAAACAGCATCGTTTACCGCAGAGCCATCCACGCAATCGGTATTTTCCCTGTCATAGCTTCCGCTTTCAAGCGTCCGTTTTTCAACAGCAGACATCTCCGCCGCCGTCAGCTTACCTGCAAGAGCGTCTATTGCCACCTTCAAATCACTGTCTGCATAAGCGGCATTCGAGCCGATTTTTGTCAAGCCCATATTTTCTGCCGCAAATAAGGTCGTTTTTCCTGCTGCGGCGGCAACACCGTTTCCGTCATAACCGATAACTCGCCATGCGGCAGGCTTATTTTCTTGGTTTTTCCCGAAATACACGGTCGGTGCGCTCGCTGTGTTTACAGTTTTATTCAGTGCGTCTGTGCCAAGCTGTATCGTCTTTTGCAAACGCAAACTCAGCGTGCTTTCCTTCTGAATATTGTAATCTGCCATCGTGCGCCCGTTCTCAAGCTCTTTTTCGCCAAAAAACAGTCTTTGCGCATCGGGAGAAAAGCCCGTTTTTTCCTGAATTTTCTCCTTGATATTGTCAATGCTGTCGCCCGACACAACCTCGAGCGTTAAGTTTGCCTGACCGACAATGGTCAAGTCAATGTAAATCTCAATTGCGCTTGCCATCATCGGTACAAAGCTCATCATCATACAAAAGACGAGCAGGATGCTTAGTATTCGTTTCTTCATTTTGCATTACCTCCGTTTTCGTGTAGGTCGGCTCAGTCAAGAGCAATAATGGTTATGTTGTACTGGGCGTCCTTAAAATTCGTATCTTGGAGCAGCATGGTTGTGTATTGAAATGTCAGAGTAATATCCTCTTCCGCTGTGTATATGGTGTTATACGCCATGGCCAGCTTTTCTGTTTGGTCGGCCTTCGGCGCAGTCACATAGGTTTGCGTCTCCAACGCCATTTCAGAGTTATATCCGTCGAAGAGTGCTGCCCCGCATGCTTTGCCATCGCTCTTGGCGCTCACTGCAATCGTTCCGCTGAACACAAGGCTATATGTATGCCCTTTTGAAAGGGTGATTGTTTTGCTTGATGAGTTATAGGAGATCAAATCTCCGCTTTTCTTTTTCACCGTGAACGGAAGCGATTTTCCCGCGCTGTACACACTGCCGTTTGCTGCAAAATATCCGGCGCATGATCCGTCTTTGCCGTCTGCACCTTTTAACACGGACAGATCATATAGATTCAGCCAAATGGTCTCGCCTTCGTATCGCCATTGCAGCTGATTGCCATTTACCCGAAATTCGGGAGTTCTACCGTCTTCGCCGTTTGTGCCGTTTTGTCCGGAGGGACCTAAAATATCTGCAAGAGCCACAAGGTTTTGCCACTCGCCGCCCTTGTAACGCCATTGAATATACAAATCGGTCTTTTGGATTTCAATTTCCTTACCATTTGTACCGTCAATTCCGTTTATACCGTCTTTTCCGTCGGTACCCGCCGCCTTGATGCCGGTGTCGATTTCTCCGATCCACCAGTTGCCGTTTTCGCCGATAAAAGGTGTTTTACCGTCTTTGCCGTCAGAGCCGTTTTGTCCGTCCGCACCGTCCGCACCGTCCTTGCCGTCGGCTCCGTCTTTACCGTCAACGCCGTCTCTGCCATCCGCACCTTTTAATGTGGTAAGGTCGTAAAGGTTCAGCCATATTTCATCGCCGACATATCGCCATTGCAGGATATTTTCGCTTACACGGAATTCCGGTGTCTTTCCGTCAGTGCCGTCTGCGCCTTTCTGCCCAGTAGGGCCTGTGATATCGGCTATCGCAACAAGATTTTGCCACTCGTCGCCCTCATAACGCCATTGTATGTGGGTTTCGGCTCGTTGCACCTCTATATTTTTGGCGTTAATGCCGTCCTTGCCGTTTGTACCGTCTTTCCCGTCGGCACCGTTTTTACCGTCAACGCCGTTTTTACCGTCAACGCCGTCTTTGCCGTCAATGCCGTCTATGCCGTCCTTTCCGTTTGTACCGTCTATGCCGTCCTTTCCGTTTGTACCGTCTTTGCCGTCAATACCGTTTTTTCCGTCGGTGCCGTTTATACCGTCCTTACCGTCGGCACCGTTTTTACCATCAACGCTGTCTTTGCCGTCAATACCGTTCTTTCCGTCGGTGCCGTTCTTACCATTTTCTCCGGCAGCGCCCCGTAACTCGGAAAGCGCCACAAGGTCGCGCCATTCTTCTTCAGCGGGGTATCTCCATTGGATCGCCGTGCCGTTGTTCCGCACCTTCGGCAGTGCAGCGGCGTCGGTTTTTTCCGCTTTGCCGCATCCTGCGACAAAAACGATGAAAAGCACCAAAAGCATACCTGTGAGCAGTTTTTTTCCTGTTTTCATCTTCTTTTCTCCGTTTCACCGTCCGTAGACAGCTTAAAATCATATTTCATTTCAAGCATGGCAAACAGCTTATGCATAACCGTAACGGCAAGCTCCCGAATATCAATCGAGCCGATAAAAGCAAGCACCCTTTCCTGCTCCTCCTCCGGCACAAGATACACACGCATTGCCGCCGTTAAAAACCTGTTGAGTTTGCGCTCCAACGGGAAATGAATATCACATTTGCGAGCCATATAGTTACGCATAAGTCCTGCCGTGCCTATTTCCATTTCATAAAAGTCGCTGTCGCTGTAATCGGGGAAATTTGCGCCGAATATCTGCTTTAATTCCGCCGTAGTGTTCAAATAAATGTATTCCGCCGTGTCGGGTACCGAATAAGCTTCAATATATATTTCTCTCAGATTTTCATTCAGCTCCGTGAGAGTAAGCTGGAGACAGGTTTCCACCGCATAAGCAAAAACGGGCGGCAAATTTTGATCCGCAATGCTCCTTGCCACGCTGAACTGACCGCTGAACATTGTTTCGACTAAATCAAGCAAAATTTTGTCCTTAGTCGGGAACAAATTCAGATAGCTTCCCCTTGCAACGCCTGCTTCGTCAACGATTTGGCTGACCGAGGTATTCTTATACCCCTGCTCCAAAAAAAGACGGACGCATGCGGTCAGGATTTTTCTCTTGGTCTCACTGCTGTTTCTTCTCAATTATAGCACCTCTTAATAATTATATTGGTATATATACCAACAATATCATATAAGAAGTAAAAAATCAAGCAATTTTTTGAGATTTTTCGGCACGCAGGACGACATAATTTTATCAAGGCAAGCTCAAACAAAAAAAGTTGCGCAAAGGCGTGCTTTATGATAGACTAAAATATAGGATATTTCATTTTATTTCGTTCTATATTGAATTTTCGAGCAAAAAGCGTTATGAGGAAGCGAGGCGTTACCCCGTGAAGCGAAGCAGGAAGCAAATACTTTGTGCGATATTCGTTTTTGCGATTATTGCGGCGGCTTACGGCTGCCGTACACTTACGCTGCTCGATATCGGCGGCAAAGAATACAATTTCATCCGTGCAGGGCTTTATTTGCTGTTGTTTTCCGTATGGGGCTTTTCTCTTGACAGGCGCATAATTCAAAAGCAGGTGCTTCATTATCTGCGTATGATTTCTGCGCTTATTATTATTTGGCTATCCTTACGCACCGTGAAATATGAGCTTGTCAGCGATCCCACAGTATCAAGATATTTATGGTATCTCTATTATCTTCCCATGCTGTTTATTCCGCTGTTCGGAGTGTTTATCGCCATGACGTTGGGAAAATCCGAAAACTACCGTCTCACCAAAAAAACGGGTATGCTTGCGATTATCCCGTCGGTGCTTTTCCTGTTTGTCATTACAAACGACCTGCACCAATTTGTATTTGCCTTTAGCGGTGCTCCGGGCAGTTCAAACAACGGCTTTACGCACCGTCCGATTTACTTTGCCTGCCTTGTGTGGATTGTCGGCTGTATGACCTTCACATTATCCTGCCTGTTTAAGAAAAGCCGTATTCCCTACGGCGACAAAAGGCGGCTGACTCCGTTTTTGTTCGGCTGTGCAATCGTTATTTACGGTCTTTTATACCTGTTGGGCTTTGAGTTTATACGCCGTTGGCTCGGAGATATGAACGTAACCTTTTGTCTTTTATATGCGGCGATTTACGAAAGCTGTATTCAATGCAGAATGATACAGTCGAACGACAACTACGAGGAACTGTTCCGCATTTCGGGAATAGGCAGTTACATAGCCGACAGCGACGGCAATATCATTTTACGCTCCGACAGCGCAGGAAATATCGCAGAGCTTCCCATTCTCGAAAAGCCCGTTATATATCACGGAAATATGCGTGTCTCCTCCGCAAAAATAAGCGGCGGATATGTTGTTTGGCAAACGGACGTCGGCAGGCTTATGGCGTTGCAAAAAAGGCTTGACATTACACGAAAGGAGCTTGAGGAAAACAAAAAGGCTCTCGAAGAGGCGTACCGTGTAAAAAAAGAACTGCACGAACTTCGTGAGAAAAACCGAATATACGACACGCTTGAAATAAAGGCGAAAAAGCAGAGCGACTCCTTGAGTGCTATGCTTGAAAACTGCAAAACCGCAGACGAGGCGGAGGCAACACGGCTTTTCAAAAAAATTACCGTTATCGGCTCATATATTAAGCGATTTGCAAACCTGAATTTCCTCGGCGCAGAGTATGAACTGCTTCCGAAGCAGGAAATACGCCTTACGTTTGACGAAACGGTGCGAGCTTTGAGCTTCTACGGCGCACAGGCGGCGGCTATATATCAGATGACAAAGCCTATGAGCTGTGACACCGCAATTTTCTTCTATGAATTTTTGGAAAACGTCATTGAAAAAGCTCTCGACGGCTTGCAGTCGATTGTAATTACCGTTTTTGACGGCGAAATGCGCTTGTCGGTTGAATGTGATACCGATTTTTCCGAATTTATCTCCGAGCGTTTCTCTGTTATTTTTGAGGACGGCTCGTGGCTTATATCGGTACGTTACGGAGGTGACAATGATGCCTAAAATTAAGCTGCTGCGCCGAAACGCAGTAAAAGAGGGCTTCGACAGACTGCCGCTTGCCGTTTGCTTTTTCAACACAAAGGGAATTCCCGTTTTGTGCAATTTGCAGATGTACCGCCTGAGCCGATATTTGCTCGGAAGCGATTTGCAATATCTCGGCGAAATGGAAATGGCTTTGAATTCTCCGCCGACGGGCGTTACGCCGACCAAACGCACGGAAAGCACCTATATTTTCCCCGACAAAACGGTGTGGCAGTTTGAAAAAAGCGTTGTTACCGACGGCAAGGGAAGCTCATATATCCGTCTTATGGCGGCGGACGTTACGGAGCTTCACAATGCGTTGCTCATGCAGGAGCAGGAAAACAAGCAGCTGCGAAAAGATGCAATGGAGCTCGCCGAGCTGTCCGAAAATGCGCAGGCGGTTGCACGTGAAAAGGAACGTCTTTCGGCAAAATCAGCCTTGCACGACAGCCTTGCCGCTTGCCTTACCGTTACAAAGCAGTATGTCGGCGGAAATCTCAAAAACGTATCCCGTGAGCAGATTATAAGCGAGTGGGAGCACAGTATCGCCTTTCGCAATATGGGTAAAATGACCGCAAAGGAGCGACTTTTATCGCAGGCTGAAAAAAGCGGAATTAAATTGAGAGCCGACGGCGTGAAATTGCCCGACGAATATTCGGATATTTTGTATTCCGCAATAGTCGTAACGTTGAACAATGCCGTGCAGTATGCGAAAGCGACGGAGCTTCATATAACCGTAACGCAAAGTGAAAATTATTATATTATTTCAATCAGAAATGACGGCATACCTCCCGAAAAGGAGATTGTCGAGGGCGGAGGACTTACAAACCTGCGCCGCAAGGTCGAAAAAACGGGCGGATATATGCGTGTGCAGAGCTTACCCGACTTTGTACTGCGTATAGGCGTGCCGAAGCTGTAAATATCATAGGGGGTATTTATGAAAAAAGTATTGATAGTCGAGGATCAGGCGCTTGCAAGAAGCTATCTTATTTCCTGCGTTGAAAAATGTGCCGATTGCGAGGTTGCGTGTGCGTTGACCTGCGCCGAAACAGCACCCCAAAAATGTGACGAGGGCGATATTGCGCTTGTGCTTATGGATATTTGCACGGAGCGAGACTCGGACGGTCTTGCCGCCGCAGAGAAAATCAAGAAACAGCATCCGAGCATAAAGGTCGTTATGGTTACTTCTATGCTCGAGGGGCGATTTCTTGACAGGGCGAAGCAAATCGGCGCAGACAGCTTTTGGTATAAGGACGCACCCTCGGAGGATTTGGTAAGCGTTATCGAGGGTACGCTTGCAGGCAAGGAATATTGGCCCGACAGTACACCTCACGTTCAGCTCGGGCGTGCGCTTTCGTGCGATTTATCCGATCAGGAGCTTGAAACCCTGCGTTTACTGTGCGAGGGCAACAGCAATGCGGAAATTGCCGAAAAGCTGAATATTGCGGAGTCGTCGGTACGCACCTATATAAACCGTATGCTTACGAAAACGGGCTATGAAAGCCGCAATCGCTTGGTTATTGCCGCCGTCAGCAAAAGGCTTATCGTGCCGAGAAATCAGCTTGACCCCTCACAGGAAATATAAAAAACGGCAGTCAAGACTGCGTGTTCACAATTTGTTTACAATTACAGGCTCATTTGTCCTCACTTTTGAGGACAGACAGAGCCTTTTTTATTTGATACAATAAAGTTGCAGGAATATACTTATTTGCCATCGAAGGGAGGGTAGTGCGATGCAGAAAATTATAGTAGATATGCAGAACTTCCTGTTTGCCGATGCGGTTGCGACCGCCTTTGAAAATTCGGATTACGACATTGAGGTCGTAAGTGCCGAAACCCCCGATGATACGGCAGAGCTTTGCAGGCTGTATAAGCCCGAGGTACTGATAATGGAGGTTACGGGCTACCCTCCGTGGCGATTAAGCGAACGGCTGAAGCTTCGGGAAACGGTGCTCTCGGAGTGCCCCGAATGTAAGATTGCTCTTATCGTTGACTCGAACACCGAGAAGCAGACGGCAAAGGCAATCAGAGACGCAAAGAAAAACGGCATAATCGACCAGTTTTTCTACGGCTCTATGACGGCGGAATACTTAATGGATCAAGTGTACGCCATGTAAAAGGTTTACAAAATTACAGTTCATTTCACACTAAAGGGAGGAATCGAGATGAAACCTAAAAGGGCAAGCAAAAAAATAATGAGCGTGTTGCTGACGCTTATTATGCTTATCGGTATGCTTCCGCTTTCGATTATACCGACGCAAGCGGCAAGCTATAACCCGTCTCCGAATTGGGGGTCAGTAAGCAACAAGAACGGAAACTATGTCGGACTCGGTGTTTTACAAACATTTTTAAGGCAACCCGACACCCAATATTTGAAGCTCACAAGTAACTTGAAATATGTCGGCGACGACGATTACAAATTGAACATAACCGTTAAAGGCGTTAAGCACCTCGACCTGAACGGATACGCGTTGGTTTACGGTGTTGACAACAGCGATAACCCTTGGAGACACCCTTTCATAACCGTAGAAGAGGGTGCGGAGCTTTATATTTACGACTCCGCAGGCAAGGGCGGCTACATTCATTATGAGGGCAAGCTGACCAGCAAGGATGATGAAATCCAGCGAACTCTCATAATTGTTAATGAAGGCGGAAAGCTTGTGGTCAACGGCGGTAAGCTTGAGGCAGGTCGCTCAAAGCAGATTTACGGCAAATGGTATTCGGAGGATGACGAATACACAGGAAATATCCGCCACCAAATTGTCGGACATGCAATCAAGCTTAACGGAAACAGTACAGCCATAATCAACGGCGGCGAATTCTACGGAAGAGGATCAAGTTATTCTGCCATTTACGCCGACGATAATTCAACCCTTATTATCAATGACGCATATATACAGGGTGCGGGCTGTGCACGCGGTATATCATGTCTCAGAGCCAAAAACGTTTTTATTCGCAGTGTGGAAATCGACACAACAAAGGTTGACCGTTATGCAGATTTCACTGTCACCAACACGGAAAGATATAGATACGGCGAATACGGTATGGCTGTCAATGGAAATTTAAGTGACTATGTTGTAGGCAACGTAAAAATCACACAATCAGACCCGCATAAAACTAATTTTGCCGGACGCAGAGTTCATCAGTACGCAACCGTTACACCGGCAGAAACACCTGCAAATGTCGGCTTGCAGCTGCAGGACCCCGGCTGGTCAACGTTTTCAACCGACACCACCAACCTCGTTACAGCCGCGGAAAGACGTGTAAGCATCAAGGACGACTTCACACCGCATTACAGCGGCTATGAATCCGAACTGTTCCGAGATTACAACAACAATACGGACTATACGATACTTTCCGAATGGCAGATTTTTGACAAAAACGGCAAAACAGCGGTAAGTAACCATCAGGCCTCTCAAGCCTCAAGCTATGCAGGCTTGGAGAAGTCAATCGATATGCGCCAATTCAAGGCTGTCAACGGCACGGACGCATTAAAGCTCACAAACGGCGAATTGTATGTGCTCCGCCTGACAATATACGAAATTTGGCGTGGCTACACAAAGCAAATGGCGATAACCCGAACTGCCGAAATGAACTTCGGCGCAGCTCCCGACTTGTCGGGTCTTGACTTCGGTATATCCGCACAGCAGGAAAGATCGGGCACAAGTTTCAGCGTTAAAGTTACACCGTCCGAGACAAACGGCGTATTACCGTACCTGCTCAATCGGTCAATCACATACGGATATGAATTGCCCAACAGCTCGGCAGGCAATGTTTTAATGGAAGAGTGTAGATATTCCTCAACCTTTGATACAGTTTCTTTCGGTAATTTGCCGACAGGTAAGCAAACTATTGTCGCTCGCTTGCAGGGTAATGACGCTTTCGGCTTCAAGCAGGAATTTACCGCACGACAAAACATATTCGTTATGCCTCGAATCAAATTAGGCTTACCAAGCGGACAATGGACATATTCATTACAGCCAGGCGACACATACGATACTATAAGCTATCACGAGCATAGATTGAGAGCCGTCAGCTCCGAAGAGCTTGCTTCGGCAGGTCTTACAGGCTCGGCTATATCGTGGGAAATGTGGAACAGCACACAGGGCAAGTGGGTTAATGCCAACAGCGGTATAAGCGGTGTCAGCAAAATGTCCACAGGCGAGCTTAAACTTACAGACGGCCGCTCGGGCGCTTACCGTGCAAAGGTTTATTACAACGGTCAGTGGTGGTATTCTCCGCAGGCGTTCACCTTTGTCGGCAAGGACTACGGCTCAACGCATAAAATCACGGCAACGGTTGACAGAACGGAAATGGAAAACACCAAAGCAAACTCCGCTACCGTATCAATTATGCCGAACTTCGACGGTGCCGATTGGGGCAAGCGTTGGCACGCATCTCTTATCATATATGAGGGCAACGTTCCCGCAGAGGCTTATGAGAAATTCAGAAATCACTCGTCTGCGCAGATTCTTCCCGACGGCGGAATTCGCATATCCTTCCCTGCGACAAAATTTACAAAAAATAAAGACGCATCCGTTCAAAAGCTAAACACGTGGTCAATCTTCATTCTTCAAGGGGACAAGATTCCTACGGGTAAATACACCTTTGTTCCCTATGCAGAGGTTGAGGATACAAACTACTCCGTCAAGGGTACGCCTTTCACGATAACCGTAGAGAAGCGTATAACAGGTATGGATATTACGGCTGACGGTCAAAACGCTACCAACGGCAAGGGCACCACGGTTGACGATGCGCCAAAGGTTGTTATAGACACCTCAACCAACAAGATGAGGCTCAACAAGATTTACACACCCATAGACGCAAATCTTCCAAACAAAAATGTTACTACCACCTGGTCATCAAGCAACACGAACATTGCAACCGTTGACTCAAGCGGTGTTGTTACCGCAAAACGCCCCGGTACCGTTACAATAACAATGACCCACAAGGGCAAAATCGGTACGGAGGAAGTAAGCTACACCCGTTATCTAAAGGTAGTTGTTCCCATTGCAGAGGTGCAATTCAGCGGTCCCGACTGGTATAAGCAGCTCGGTAAGACCTACAAGGACGTTCAGCTGAATATTACAAAGGTACGCTGTACCAACGGCGAATGGCTTGACGGCTCAACCTATTTGACGAGTAAGCTCATTTCAAAGGGTACAAGAGACGGAAGCAACACCTCTGTCGGCAGCGTTTATAATGATAAGGTTGCGTACAACGACAACTATCGCATTTACTATGAGCTGACCCCGAAAAAAGGCTATCAGTTCCAGCTCAAGGAAGCTACGGTATCAGGTGATTACTATATCACTAACGATATGAAGCTTAAAATTACCCGAGTGGACTCAACCGATATGAACACCGCCGCAAATCAAGGCTATTTCGCTTTGAACTACAACGGACACTACTATGTACCCAAATATGACACGGAGGAAGCATATCAGGCTCACAACTGCGGTATTTCAATCACAGAGGATCTCCCCTGCCTGCGTGACCCGTCGGCTGTGTATATCGACACGGTTGCTGTTGAAACAGAAGAGCCGAAGGAGGGCGACCTTCGTTACGGCGGAGAAATCCCCGAAAGCGACGACGAGCTTCAAAAGATAGGCACAGCCTACCATCCTATCAATATGAATAACGCTCGCATAATTACAATGATGGGCGAAAAGGCGGCAGACGGTCATGATTTAATCCGTCTCTATCGCAGTATAAACTATAAGCTCAACACTCCGCTTGTGGGCGGCGGCACTCCCTTTACGCCGCTCGCAGAGGGTGAGGCATCCAACAGCAACTACGGTTCTGAATACTTTGATGTTGTTTACGAAACCGATGCAAACGGAATGAAAATCAGCCGCACAAAACTTGAAAACACACGTTACGAAGCGGCGACCTACGCTCACTCTCTCAGGCTTTTGGCAGGCAACACGGGACAGGACGGCAAGACCTACTACTTCGCCCCTGATGTTAAGCTGATAATCAACGGCAGAGAGGTACAGCTTATAGATGATAACGGCACAAGCAGCGGATATTCCGACGCTTCCGACATAACGGCAACCTACTATGTAACAGCCGACCCGAGACCTGCATTCGTAAACGGTACGGTATCGGGACTTACGGCACCCACAACAGACGAAATCCCTGCGACGACAGATGACCTTAGCGTAATCGGAACGGACTCAAAGGGTGTTACCACGGATAAAATGTACGCTTCGGGTCTTGTTTGGTTCATTGACAAGAACGGAAACGGAAAATGGGACGAGAGCGAAACCTGTACCGCAGGCAACGGTCTTGCCGACGACGGAAAATTCTTGGGCGGTAAAGATTACAGCGCTTATGTAATGCTCTCCGCCGAAGCAGAGGACGGACGAATAGACAACACGGCGTTCACTCTCAAATTAAGCGACGTCGCAACACCCCTCAGCACAACCGAAGCAAAGGGCGCTTACAAATTCCCGAAAACGCAGTATATTCCGCCTGTGCTCAAGTTGACGGCTACGGGCACTCAATTAGGTGCTAAAATCGACAAGGCATTGGGTACGGAAAACTTCGCAGGCTTCGTTTACGGAGTTGACACGCTCAAAACAGGCACGGCACTTGCCGACTGCCTGACCGCAGACCTCGGCTTGGTTGAGGTTACCGCTAACGCTAACGGCGTATTGTCAACGGGCGCTTCAATTCTCCTGAAGGATAAGGAGAAAAAGGTTTATGAAACCTACTCATACGTTTACTTCGGAGATATTAACGGAGACGGTGCGATTGATGCATTCGACGCATTTGCGTTAGACAAGAGCATAAACAACCACTCAACGCTCGGGGACGCCTCCGCAGTAGCGGCAGACGTCAACGCAGACGGCGAAATCACAATCGCAGATATATCCTTGATTATGACTGCTTCCGTCAGCAGCGAGGATGTAATTTCACAGGCAAGATAACTGACATTTGACCTTGTCGGTTATCGGGTAAAAACGAGGGTGTCGGGCAAACTGCTCGGCACCCTTTGAAATTGTAAAAATTTTGATTTGAAAATGCACGAATAAAACGGCAAAACCTGCACAAGCTATAATATCATCTATGGGAGGTGATATTATGGAAAATACAGGCGTTAAGTGCGACGTATGCGAGTGTGTGTACAACACCGACGGCTGCGGCTGTAACAAGACCGTCATTGAGGTAACTCACGACTGCTCATGCACAAATGAAAAGGTGCAAAACCCTCATTTCTGCAAGAGCTATGAAATGAAATAATCAATGAACGCAAAAAACGGAATGTGAAGCTCAAATTTCACATTCCGTTTTGTTTATTTTACGGCTTTTTGCCGTTTTCGTTCCTATTTGAGAGCGTACACGTCGAGCAATCGCCCGAACAGCCTACGCATTTGCCTTTTTTTCGACATTTTACGATATAAATAATTGCCGCCGCAACCGCTATCGCCAAAATCGAAATTACGATAATATCTGCCCTGCTCATACTATAAGACTTCCTATGCTGTACACTATGAACGCCGCAAGATACGCTACCGCACATTGCATAAACACAACTCCGACGGTTTTTGCCCGTGAGCCGAGCTCCTTTTTAATTGTTGCGACAGCCGCTACGCACGGTGTATAAAGAAGCGTAAACACAAGGAAGCTGACAGCCGAAAGTCCGTTGAAGATGCTCGGAAGAACAGTTCCGAGCTCCGCCGTGCCCGTGTTCATAAGCACCGACAGGGTACTTACAACAGCCTCTTTTGCCGTAAAGCCCGAAATCAAAGCCGTTACAGCCCGCCAATCGCCAAATCCAAGCGGTGTGAATATGGGAGCTATAAATTTGCCCACCATAGCAAGCAAGCTGTCTGCGCTGTCATCAACGACATTGAGCCTTGTATCAAACGACTGTAAGAACCAAATTATAATCGTCGCAAGGAAAATTACCGTAAAGGCTCTTTGCAGGAAATCACGCGCCTTTTCCCACAAAAGCAGGAAAACACTTTTCGGCGACGGCATACGGTAATTCGGAAGCTCCATTACAAACGGTACGGGCTCGCCCTTAAAAGCGGTCTTTTTGAGTATCAAAGCCACGATTATACCGAGCACGATACCCGTTACATAAAGCCCTATCATAACAAGCGCACGGTATTTTGCGAAAAATGCCGCCGTAAACACCGCATATATCGGAATTTTCGCCGAGCAGCTCATATAAGGCGTTAAAAGTATTGTCATTTTACGGTCACGGTCAGACGAAAGAGTCCTCGTTGACATTATTGCGGGAACGGAACAGCCGAAGCCGATAAGCATCGGTACAAAGCTTCTGCCCGAAAGTCCGATTTTTCGAAGAAGCTTGTCCATAACAAAAGCAACTCTTGCCATATATCCCGTGTCCTCAAGTATCGACAGGAAGAAAAACAGCGTAACGATTATCGGCAAGAAGCTCAAAACACTTCCCACGCCTGCAAATATGCCGTCGATAATCAAGCTGTGCACAACGGGGTTAATTCCGTATGCCGTAAGCCCTTTATCGCACAAATTTGTAAGAGCGTCTATGCCGAGCGAAAGCAAGTCAGAAAGCCTTGAGCCGATAACGTTAAACGTAAGCCAGAACACAAGGAACATAACGCCGAAGAACACCGGCAGGGCGGTATATTTGCCCGTAAGCACCTCGTCCATTTTAACGCTTCGCTTATGCTCACGGCTCTCATTGCATTTTACGACCGACTGCGTCACGGATTTTTCAATAAACGTATAGCGCATATCGGCAAGAGCAGCGTTGCGGTCAAGACCCGTATCGTGCTCCATTTCAACTATGCTGTGTTCGATAAGCTCTCGCTCGTTTTTGTCAAGCTCAAGCCTGTCGGCAAAATATTCGTCGTCGCCCTCAATAAGCTTTGTAGCGCAAAATCTCGGCGGAACGGATATATTGCGTGCATGATCCTCGATTACATGCGCAACTGCGTGAATACAACGGTGCACAGGACCGTCCGAACAGAAGTCTATCCTCTTTGGCAAAATGCGATTTTTCGCAACATACACCATTTTATCCGAAAGCTCGGAAACGCCCTCATTCTTTGCGGCGCTTATCGGAATTACGGGAACGCCGAGGCTCTCACTGAGCTTTTTAACGTCAACCGTGCCGCCGTTCGCTCTGACCTCGTCCATCATATTGAGCGCCACAACCATCGGCAAATTAAGCTCCAAAAGCTGCAACGTCAAATAAAGATTTCTCTCAATATTCGTAGCGTCAACTATATTGATTATGCCGTCGGGCTTTCCGTCAAGTATAAAATCCCGTGAAACTATTTCCTCCTGCGTATAAGGTCTTATCGAGTATATACCCGGAAGATCGACAACGGAACAATTTTTCGTGCCCTTAATGTCGCCCATTTTCTGATCGACCGTAACACCCGGGAAATTGCCGACGTGCTGATTTGAGCCTGTCAGCGCATTAAAAAGTGTCGTTTTGCCACAGTTTTGGTTACCTGCAAGTGCAAATATCATTTATAGTCTGTACCTTTCATATATAAAATATTATATCTTTTCAACCTCTATAAGTCTTGCGTCCGCTTTTCGAAGCGTAAGCTCATAGCCTCGCACCCTTATTTCTATCGGATCGCCCATAGGTGCGGTTTTTTGAAG
>ENA-OOUZ01000730-OOUZ01000730.1-human-gut-metagenome-genome-assembly--contig:-NODE-730-length-14844-cov-3.195213_pt1 | contig 14844 bp, 20 predicted proteins | sample MGYA00241546_ERZ501274 | MGnify/ENA primary metagenome ERZ501274 (study PRJEB25962, sample SAMEA2042363) | human gut metagenome | biome: human gut; feature: human-associated habitat; material: faeces...
TGGTCTGGCTGCTGCTGCCATCGAGCTTGCCGACGGCACTATCATCACTGCCGGGTGCAGCCCGCTGCTGGGTTCGAGTGCCGCATTGATATTGAACGCTATCAAGCATCTGGCCGGCATTGACCATAATATTAAGCTTCTGCCGCGTGATATGATCGAGCCGATCCAGAAGACGAAGGTTACTTATCTTCACGGACATAATCCGAGGCTGCATACCGATGAGGTGCTGGTGGCGCTTTCGCTGCTGAGCATTACGGATGACAAGTGCCGCAGGGCTTTGGCCCAGCTTCCTGAGCTTGCCGGCTGTCAGGTGCATTCGACGGTGATGCTTTCGGAGGTGGACTGCAGGGTGTTCAAGCGTCTGGGTGTCGTATTCACCTGCGACCCTATAAAAGAATAGGTGCTGATGGGGCCGGTGCATCCCCGGTGTATCCCCACGGCGCATGTATGACGCGCTGCATATAATAACAAGGAAGGCGACCTCAATCGGGCCGCCTTCTTCGTATTATGCTACTTATATTAGAACATGTCAGGATCATCTGCCTTTTCATTGACAGAAACCTCTGGCGCAGCCTTTACTTCGGCGGCTCCTTCCGGCGCATCCTTCAGACATTTGGCTCTGATATAGGAAATGACATCCTCAAGTCCTTCTGCGAACTTGTCGAAATCTTCCTTGTACAGGAAAATCTTGTGCTTGTCATAACTGAACTTGCCGTCCTGTTCAACCCTGCGTTTGCTTTCAGTAATAGTGAGGTAGAAGTCGTTATTGCCTTTTGTCGATTTGACATCGAAGAAATAAGTCCTTTTGCCTGCTCTTACCGGCTTTGAATAGATCTCATCGCCGGAGCGATCGTGGGAGTAGCCTCCCTCATAATCATCGTTGTACATATCTCCCTTGCTAAATTTAATTATTTACCAAATATAAGGATAATTCTGAAAAATGGTAGTATCTTTGAGAAAATTTTGTGAAAAAGATACTGATTCGATTATGTTAGGTAGAAGAATTTTGAGGATAAAGGCTTTCAAGGTGCTGTATGGCTATGCATCTGTGGGCAAGATGACATTGGATGATGCGATGAAGGAACTGGAGTTGTCCTGCGAGGCGACACGTGACCTGTATCTGTTTATGCTGTCGATAGTTATGCCATTGACGGATGAGGCGAAACGCCGCATTGACCTTGCTAAGAACAAGTTCAATCCTACGGAGGAGGACCTGAATCCGAATACCAAGTTCGCTGACAATCAGGTGGCTGAAATCCTCAGGAACGATCCTGACTTCAAGAAGATGCTTGAGCGCAAGAACCTCTCATGGTCGCAGTATGACCTGCTCATCGGTTCTGTTCTGGACTCGCTCAAGGGCAAGAAGTATTTCCAGAACTATATGGCCGAGCCGTCCCGTTCGCTCAAGGAGGACTGCCGCCTTTTCATAAAGATATTTGAGAAGGAGTTTGTGGACAATCCGCAGCTCGCGGCCATTCTTGAGGACATTTCACTTTACTGGATAGATGATCTCGCATATTCATTGACCTTCTGCTGCAGGACGATGGAGGATCTGGCTGCAGGCAAGGCTTGGCGGCTGCCGGATCTGTATATGAGCGACATTCTCAAGAAGAAGAATCCTGAAGCTGATGTGCAGAGCGACAAGGTGTTCGTTACCAGGCTGTTGAAGAACGCCTTTACCGGATACGAGGGCTATTACAGTCTCATCACGTCGTCTGTGAAAGGCTGGGAGGCGGACAGGTTGAACTCCATAGATATATCTATTGTGGCGCTCGGTCTGGCCGAGGCGGAGAGTTTCCCTGAGATTCCTCTGAAAGTGACTATCAATGAGTATGTTGAGATTTCCAAATACTACAGTTCTCCGAAGAGCTGCTCGTTCGTGAACGGCCTTCTGGACAAACTTTGCGCTAAACTGGTGGCTGACGGCAAGATAGTCAAGAGCGGAGCAGGACTCGTGGAGTAGGATTGTCGTAAAAGGAAAATCTTTTATTATATTTGTAGAATAAATTTTTATTGAAAATGAATATTCTTACTTTAATTCTTCAGGCACCGGCTGGTCAGCAGCCTGTCGGCGGCGGTTGGTCAATGTGGGTGATGCTGATTCTCATCTTCGTGATTATGTGGTTCTTTATGATTCGTCCGCAGCGCAAGCAGCAGAAGGAATTGGAAAAGTTCCGCAATGCCCTCAAGAAGGGTGACAAGGTCGTGACTATCGGCGGCATCTACGGTGAGGTGGCTGAAATCAAAGACCGGACTGTCATCATCAAGGTGGACGGTGACACCAAACTCAGAGTGGACAAGAATTCTCTTGTAAAGGATTTCTCTGAAACTCAGCAGCAGTAGTTCCATAATCCGGACTTCAGGCTATGCGGAACGTGTTCGGAAAAATAACGGAAAAGTTGAATATCAGCGGGAGGGATGCAAAGCTTTTTATTGTCTCTCTCCTGCTGGCTTATAGTATATGGCTGATACATTATCTGTCATTGAACTATACCGAAATCGTCCGTGTGCCGGTTCAGGCGCAGTGCGACATCAACGGTCATGCTTTCCAGTCTTCTAACACGTCTGTGGCTATGGCGAGGTGCCGCGCTACGGGATTTGGCCTTATCCAGCTGGAAAGGGCTGAGAATCAGCAGCCTGTGGTCATACGTTTCAATTCGTCGGATATGCACCGGAGCAGTGAGGAGATGTACTACATCACGTCTGACGAGTTGAACAAGTACGCTGCGCAGATTTTCGGCACGGGGACCAAGCTGGAGACCTTCCTGGTCGATACGTTGTCCTTCCGGTTTCCTTTCGAGAACCATAAGCGAGTGCCGGTCCAGCCGGTCTATTCGCTCAGTTTCAAGCCTCAGTATATCAATGTCGGGAACCTCTCGGTGTCGCCTGATTCTGTTACGATTTACGGCGAGCCGTTCCATCTTTCCGGCATTGACAGGGTTTATACTGAGTCACTTACGCTCAATGACCTGGACGCTTCGGCTCACGGAGAGGCGAAGCTCGACAAGATCAAGGGCGTGAGGATGTCCGATGCCACGGTGCGTTATCGTCTGAATGTCTCGCGTTTTGTTGAGGTCAAGGTGCAGATACCTGTGGACACGAGGAATGTTCCGCGGGGCAAGTCGCTGATTATCTATCCGTCTGTGGCGGAGGTGACGTTCCACTGTGCGTTTCCGATTTCGTCGGCTCCGACTGACGATGTGAAGGTGTATGTGGATTACAATGATTTTACCCAATCGCTTAAGGGCCAATGCCTTCCGCGTATGGAATCTGTTCCTGTCGGGGTGTTGGACTATACGGTGAGCCCTGAGGTGTTTGATTGTGTGGAGAGCGGGAAATGAAATCATTGACATTGCTCATAACTGGCGGTATCGGCAGCGGCAAGTCGCTGGTCTCCAGATATATGGAGGAGCTGGGCGTGCCTGTGTACGACAGTGACAGCAGGACGAAGGCCCTCTATGAAGGGAAGTTGCTTTCCCGGCTTGAGACTGCGTTGGGTGCAAGGCTGAGGACGGAGGACGGGCGGTTCGACAAACGGGCGCTGGCTCGGCTGATTTTCAGTGACAATGTAAATATGTCCAAGATGGAGCGGGTGGTCTATCCTGCTGTGATTGAGGACTTTGAGGCTTGGAAAAATGAAGTGTCTGTGGGAGTGGCGGAGGACATTGGCAAGTGTGGCGGAAAAATTGTAGCGATGGAGTCGGCATTGGCATTGACAAAACCTGCTTTCAGTGGGATTTTCGACATTGTCCTTGCTGTGAGGGCGCCGGAGGAGCTGCGGGTGAAGCGTGCTTGCGAGCGTGACGGTGTGGATGAGGCTGCGGTTCGGGAACGGATCAGAAATCAGAGCGTGGATGTGTCTGCGGCTGATTATATTATCGATAATGACGGGACTCCTGAGGAACTCAGGGCGAAGACCGAGGCGGTTTTGCGTGAGATTCAGGTGGTGCTGTCCAAAATGAATGAAATTTAAATTTTTTAGGTTATGAAAACAGATTTGGCAAAAATTCTTTCAGTGTCAGGCCAGCACGGCTTGTTCCTGTATATCGCTCAGGCTCGTAATGGAGCAATTGTAGAGGCGTTGAGCGACAAACGCAGAACTTGTTTCGATATGAAGAGCAGGATCACCACATTGGCTGATATCTCCATCTATACTTCTGAGGGTGAACTGAAATTGAAGGATGTGTTCGAGAAGCTTCACGCTGTGCTTGGCGAGGCTGATGCTCCGTCTTCCAAGAAGGCTACCGCTGAGGAACTCAAGGATCTGTTTACCAAGGCTGTACCTGATTATGACGGGGACAGGTTCTATGTTTCTCACATGAAGAAGGTAGTGGACTGGTACAATGAGCTGAAGAATTTCGCTTCTCTCGAGTTCGTGGAGGAAGGCGAGGCTGAAGAGGCAGAACAGAAATCTGAGGAATAGAATGTCAGAAAAAAGGTCAATTCAGATAGTTACATTAGGGTGCTCGAAGAACGAAGTGGACTCCGAGCATCTTCTTGCCCAGATCCGTGACGAGTACGAAATCGTGCCGGCAGGGGAGGAACGGGATGTGGACTATTTGCTTTTGAATACGTGCGGCTTTATCGGTGATGCCAAGGAGGAGTCTATCCAGGCCATCTTGGCGGCGGTGGAGCGCAAGAATGCCGGAAAGGTCGGAAAAATATTTGTATTCGGCTGTCTTTCACAGCGTTACATTTCTGATATGCCAGCATTGATTCCGGAAGTGGACGGATGGTTCGGTGCGAGGGACATTGATCCGATCGTGAAGGCTCTCGGCGTGAAGGTGCATCCGGATAGGCGGACGGAGCGTGTGAGGACTGGCAAGAAACTTCCTTACGCTTATCTGAAGATTTCGGAGGGGTGTGACAGGCGCTGTTCGTATTGCGCGATTCCTTTCATCAGGGGTGCGCATCGTTCTGTGCCTATCGAGGAACTGGTGAAGGAGGCTACGGTGCTTGCTTCTGAGGGCATCAAGGAGCTGGTGCTGATAGCTCAGGACACCACTTATTACGGACTGGACCTGTATCACAGGCGCGCTCTGGGAGAGTTGCTCCAGAGGCTGTCTGAGATTGACGGTATAGAGTGGCTGCGTGTGCATTATTCGTATCCTGCTGATTTTCCGGAAGATGTGCTCGACCAGATGGCTACGAATCCGAAGGTGTGTCGGTATATGGACATTCCTTTGCAGCATGTGGCTGACAAGGTGCTGGACATGATGCATCGTCACGTGGACGGGGCCTGGACGAGGGCTCTCATAAAGAAAATGAGAGAGAAAGTGCCGGGAATCGTGCTGCGTACCACTATGATCGTGGGACATCCGGGGGAGGGTGTAAAGGAGTTCAATGAACTTCTCCAGTTCGTGAAAGAGGCTAAGTTTGAGAGACTTGGAGCATTCAAGTATTCTGAGGAGGAGGGGACTTTCGATGCCCTGAACTTCAAGGACTCCGTGATGCCGAAAACCAAACAATCACGGCTTGACAGGCTGATGGAATTGCAGAATGGTATATCATTTGCTTTCAATTCCAGCCGTGTGGGCTCGCAGGTGAGAGTGATAGTCGATGACTTCAATGATGGGGTGTTCGTATGCCGCAGCGAATTTGAAAGTCCGGAAGTGGACGGTGAGATTATGGTGCGTTACGACAGTTCCGTGATGACTGGGGAGCCGCAGGCTTATGTGGGCGGTTTCATGAACGTCAAGATTGTGGAAGCCGGTGATTATGACCTTGTTGCAGAGTTCGTATCTTTGTAAATATTATAGACTATGAAACCGATTGTTTCTGCAGCATTGGCAGCCGTGGCTGCTGTCGTGTTGGCATCCTGTGATCCGCAGGCGTTCAGTTTGAATGTGGAGATGCGTTATCCGTCGAAATCCGGCATTGACCTTGCCGGCAAGTCCGTGGCGGTCGTTTATCTTGAGGACAATGCGCAGAGCGATTCGGTGTTCTGCAAGTATATGGCGAATGGTTTTGCCTCAGCCCTGGAGAAGGATTATTTCTCCGGAGAGGAGGCGATTCCTATCTACAAGCGTTCCAAAGACGGTTCTGCAAACTACGCTTCGAAGGAGAGTCTGGTGAATATGGTGATGGAGACGGGGGAGGACATCGTGTTCCTTTTCGATTCTCCTGAGTTCGGCGAACTGTCCGTGGGTGATATGCAGGCGGCTTCCGACGGGCTTTCCGCCCAGTATAAGGTCAATGTCCCTGTGGGTATCCGTCTATACGCGTTCGACAGTATGGGAAAGGTGGATACTGTATATACCTGGGCCGGCAGCAAGACGATTTCTGATAATCTGAAAACGGATTTCTATACGGTGCCGGACAATGTCCCGTCTCTTTTCTGGCAGTCCCTTTCCAAGCCTGGCGAGAAGTTCGGCAACTTGTCGGCAAGGATTTTTTCTCCGCAATGGAAAAATGAGCAGCTGACGGTATTGTATTTCGATTATCCGTCCCAGTGGCAGGCTGCATCGTTGGCGGCATATGATTTCAAGTGGAAGGAAGCGATGGAAATCTGGATGTCCCTGACTGACACCAAGAGCATGATGAAGCGTTCCTGCGCGGAGTACAATATTGCTCTCGCTTGTTACATGCTCGGTGACAAGGCATTGGCTCTCAAATGGTTGGACAGGTCTGACGAGGATTATCCCATCTCACTTTCAAAGAATCTGAGGAAACTGATCACAGCATCGCGGTGATTCTGTTTCTCCGGAGAGGTCGTTACAGCATCGCAGAGACGATGGTCGCGATTTTCAGAGAGTCCGTCACAGCATCGCGGTGACGTTCGCGTAATACCTCTTGGTGACGGGGATGCTGGTGGTTTCCGGTGTGTCAATGTCCGCGAACACCAGTCCGTTTTCGTCTTTTTTCAATATCCTGATATGCGCGGGATTCACGAAGTATGAGCGGTGGCACCGTACCAGTGAATTCTTGGCGCAGATGTCCTCGATACTCTTCATGGAGTTTCGCAGGACATATTTTTTCGTCTTGCCGTCTTCTATATAATGTATGTTCACGTAATTCTCGTCTGCGCTGATATAGTAGATGGACGAGACATTGACCACTAGTTTCAGCATCTTTCTGGAGTCGTAGAACCGGATTCTGTCGTCCGGGCCTTCTTCGGCTTTTTCTGCCTGCTTCTTCCGCAGATGGGCGAGCAATGCCAGGTAGATAACCACGTACGGATAGACGGTGGTCAATGCCATTGTCCCGAATGACCAGGCTGCTGCGCTGAAATACGAGATTGCGGTGCGTTTCATCAGCCAGATGTACAGGCCCATGAACAGTGACGCGGATACCATGTCCATCAGGCACCAGAAGAGGTAGGCGGTCCTGTTGATTTTTCTCCTGAAAATGTAGAGAATGCTTCTGCTCAGGCCTTCACTTGCGGCGATTATGCATGTCAGCATCGCCAGGTGGAACGGATATCCCAGTTTCATGTCGCTGAAGTAGCCCTCTGCTCCATATGGTGTGTAGATCATCATGAAGCAGAAGAAAAACGCTGGAATTGCAACAATGTGCACCGTCTGCGGCCAGAATTTCCTGAATATTTCGTTGATGTCGTTCATAACATTATATTGTGACGAATGCAAAAATACTCTTTTTTCGTCACTATATATCTGTTTTTGTCACTGAAACGTCTGTTTTGTCACAAATCCTATACCGTCATCACCTTTATTTCCCTGAACTGCCGGCCTTGTTTACTTTTGCAGCGTGTTTAGTAATCCTTAAAAAATAACGTGACATTATGATGGGTAACAAGATTGTTTCATTCGGTGATTCGGTCATGAAAGGGATTATCACCGGAAAAAATACAGAAGATAAGGGCAGAGGACGCTATGTGATTTCGGACTCTGGATTCGCTGCTCTCTGTTCCAAGCGGATGGGTGTCGATATAGAGAATTATGGACGTTTCGGCAATACTGTAACAGGCGGCATGAAGGATGTGACCAGGCATACGAGGCAGATCCGGGATTCGCAGTTCGCGTTTCTCGAGTTCGGGGGCAATGACTGCAATTATGACTGGAACGCTATCTCCGAGCGTCCTGACGAGGACCACGTGCCCCAGACTACGCTGTCGATGTTCCGCGAGACGTATGAGAGCCTGATTGTAAAGGTAAGGGAACTGGGCTGCATTCCGGTCATGCTTTCGCTTCCGCCCATTGACTCCATAAAGTTCTACTCCTATATCTGCTCTGGTTTCTGCACAGAGAAGCGGAACAATGTCCTGAGGTGGCTCGGCGGTACTGTGAATACGATAGGGAACTGGCACGAGATGTATAATCTGGAACTGTACCGGATTGCCGCGGCAGAAGGTGTCAGGCTCATTGACATAACTACCTGCTTTCTTTCCCGCAGGGATTTTACTGAGCTGTTCTGCGACGACGGCATGCATCCGAACGAGGTAGGGCATCATATCATATCTGACGCCATCTGCGCGTCGTTTGTATAACTCGTAGATGGCGTAAGTATGAACTTTCTGTATCGATTTGTGTTTCAGGCGATTGTGACGCTCTCGATTCTGAGCTGGAATGTTCCGGACGGGGCATTGACATCCACCACATCGCCGACTTTCTTCCCCATGAGCGCAATGCCGATAGGGGATTTGCAGGATATCTTGCTTTCCTGAAGGTTCATTTCGTGCGGGCTTACCACCGTGTAGGTCATACGTACATTGGTGGCAAGGTTCGTGAACTCTACCTTGCTCAGGAGCGAAATCTGGTCTTTGGGCAATGCCTTGGTGTCGATGATCCTCGAATACTGAAGTATCTTCTGCAGGAAACGGATTCGGCTTATGGCCTTGGCTTGTGCCCTTCTTGCCGCGCGGTATTCGAAGTTCTCACTGAGGTCTCCCTGTGCGCGCGCCTCTGACAGGGCATCCTTTATACGGGGATACTCCACGTCAATGAGGTTGTTCAGTTCTGCCACGATTTCGTCGTAGCGTTCCTTTGACAGATATTCCACGGCTATTCCTTTTTCTTGATTTTGTAATACTATTGCGTTTTGCTCGCTTGCGGGCGGATGACCTTCGCGGCTATCCGTTGAGCTTGGCTGTGGCTTCGAGGTCGAGGGCTTCTGCTAGCACGCTGATAGGGTTCTTCACTGTAAATCCGGTGGACATCTCTATCTGCCATTTGCAGGTTTCGCAGTCGCAGGCTACGAAGTCAGGGGCAACACGTCCGATCTGGTCGAAAAGCGGCTTTCCGATGGCCTGGGACACTTCGTAATTCTCTTTCTTGAAGCCGTATGTTCCTGAAATTCCGCAGCAGTTGCTGTCCAGCATTGTGAATTCCACTCCCGGAATCATCTTGAGCAGCGAGGTGGAGAAGATTCCCCAGCCGAGTTTCTCGAGATGACAAGGTGTGTGGTATGCAATCCGTGCCTTGTAGTCTTTCTTGAATGCGAGTTTGACTTTGCCCGAGTCAATGAGGCTGTAGATGAACTTGGTGGCAAGAAGCAGGCTGTCTCTTACTCCGGAGTTGTCTATTTTCAGCAGGTCCTTGTACTCGTCGCGCATCGTAAGCACGCAGGTGGATGAGGTCGTGAGCACTTTCATGTCCTTGTCCACGGCCTTCTGGAGCACTTTTACATTGTGCTTGGCGTGTCTCTTGGCTCCTTCGGTCAGGCCGTTCACGATCATTGCCACGCCGCAGCATTTCTCGCCGTCCAGCAGGTTCACTCCATATCCGAGCGCATTCATCACTGTCACGAAGTCTTTTCCGAGCTGAGGATAGTTGTAGTTCACGTAGCAGCCGTGGAAATATGCTATCTGCTTCTTGAATGCTGCCTGTTTTCCGGCTGCGTTCTTCTTGAACCAGCTTTCGAATTTCGTACCTGAGTATTTAGGGAATGTCCGTCTGTGGTCAATGCCCAAGACACCGTCAAGTATGGCTTTTACCGGCTTCAGAGGCAGGGTGGCATTGACAATTGGAGCGAACGGGCTGGCCAGTGTTCCCATGAAGTCGGTGCTTGCGAGCATCCTGTCCCTGAGTTTCGGTCCGTGGGTGCTGAATTCTATTCTCGCTTCCTGGATGATGTCGGATATTTTTACTCCTGACGGGCATGCTACGTCGCAGCGTTTGCAGTTCAGGCAGTATTTCAGCGCCTCGTCGAAGAAGTATTTGTTCTTCAGTCTGAGGCGTTCTCCGTCCGGGCCGGCCTGTTTAGGTCCGGGATATTCGGGTCTTACGGGGGTTACCGGGCAATATACAGTACAGATAGTACATTTGATGCACTGCTCGAAATTGTTTTCATTTGTGATTTTTGCTTCCATATTCTATCTGTCTAATATTGAGTCTGTTACATTGAATGCTGTCATGAGTGCAACGCCTGCTCCGCAACCTTCGTGAAGAGGGTTGAATCCGCCGAGCACTGAGCCTGACGCATAGAGGTTCGTTATGCTCCTGCCTTCTTTCCTGACGTGGAATTTCTCGTCAGTGTCCACGCCGAAGCCGATGTATTCCTGTTTGTGGAAGAAGTTCTTGTCGTACCAGGTGTTTCTGTCGGCATTGAAAATGACGTCTGCTCCGAACACCGGTTCATATACTTTTTCTGAGTCGGAAATCAGTCCGTGTCCGAAATAGCTTCCTGAAGCGAGGATGTAGTTTTCGCCTGTCAGCAGGATGTCGCCCATGTTTGCGGTCCTTACTGCTGTCACTTTGTCTCCGTCGAATTCTGCGCCTACTGCTTCGTCGCCTTTCAGGAATGTGCCTCCTGCTGCTTCGAATGCGGTCTTCAATGCCATCTGGTATCTGATTCCGGGTACTGACGGCGGAAGTGTGCCGATGAACAATGTCTTGATTTTCAGGTCTTCTGCAATCTTATGTCCTGCCGCATTGTCCTTAAGTCCGAACACGGCCGGAAGTATGATGCAGTCCTCGTCATTGACAAGAGCCTTGATGGCGCTGGTCAGTTTCGTGCGGACTTCTTCCTTGTCCAGCAGTCTTGCGATATTGGTCGCTCTCATTTCGCTCGGATTCTGTCTGAGCCTGCGGATTTCGTCGGTCGTCACGGCTGCGATTCTGCATGCTGTTCCGCGTTTTTCCAATGACTCGGCAATGAAGGATGTGTTGAAGTCCAGGAAGCCTTCCACGTTTATTATCAATGCTTTGCTTCCGATTTTCTCTGTCTTGTCAGCGACTGATGCGATGTCTTCGACTGTCAGCCATGCCGGTTTCAATGCTCCTGATGCTGAAATCACATATCTGTTCCTGGTGGCGTCGCCTTCTACGGGGATGCCGACTTCTTTCAGGAGGGCTTTTATTTCATTGTCATATGCGGCAATCTTCTCTGTGCCGATTTTCGAGTATGGATGTGCGGCGCCAAGGGACGGGATGGCTTTGAGCGGCTCGTCCACGCGTGTGCCGTCGTCAAGTCTTGACAGGAGTCCGAAACCGCCTGAGAAGAAGTGCATTGCGTTCTGTCCGGCTGCGACTACTGCGCATTTCTGTCCGTTTTTCTGTAGCCTGAGTCCGCATACAAGTCCTGCGAGTCCGCCACCTATTATTATTGTATCGAATTTCATAATGCTGCTGTTTTATTCAAATACAGGTGTTTCAGGGGTTGTGCCGTCTTCAGCCTCGTCACCTATTCCGAGACATTCCGAATATATCCATGATGTGAATTCGGCTTCGCGCATGGTTTCGCCCCAGGCTACCGGGAACATTCCTTTCCACCTTTCGTTCATGAACTGCACGAGGTCCTGTTTTGCGCGCTGTGTGCATCCGTGTGCTTTGCCGAGGAGTCCGGCTGCACGACATGCGCAGAGTTCTCCCTGGCATGTTCCCATCCCGACTCTGGTTCTGCGGCGCAGGTCCACCAGGTTGTGTACGTCGAGATGTTCAATGGCATTGACAACCTCGCTTTCAGGTACTTCTTCGCATTCGCAGACGAGGCTCTTTTCTTCTTCGGTGTCGAATTTCAGTTTGGATGCGAAACTGCCGATACGTCCTGCTGTGGCTTTCTGTGCTGTCGATGGCTTGGTCCAGATGTTCTTGGCCACTTCCTGTACGTCTCCCTTGCCGGAGCCCGGAAGCGGTGTTTCTCTTGTTTCACATTTCTTGTCAATGTGGAGTTTCTCGCAGACGAGGTCGGTGGCCATTTCAGCCATGAGACGGTATGTCATGAGCTTGCCGCCGGTTATGGTGATGAATCCCTTGATTCCGTCGCGTTTTTCGTGGTCGAACAGCACGATGCCTCGGCTGATGTTTCGGCCGCTGGTGTCACCCTCTGCTGCCACGAGCGGTCTTACGCCTGCGTAGGCTCTCAGGATTCTGGTGTCGTTCAGGCATGGTGCGAGTTTTTCGCCTTCTGCCAGAAGCAGTTTCACTTCGTCCGGGGTTACGCGCATGTCGTCGCACTCTTCGTAAGGTACTCTGGTTGAAGTGGTTCCGATGACGCAGACTGTGTCACCCGGTACCAGGATATCTGCATTGGCCGGCTTCCTGCATCGGTTGAGAACGATGCTGTTCACTCTATGTGCGAAGATCAGAAGCGCGCCTTTGGCCGGGAACATGCTTATCTGTGCTCCTGCCATTTCGGCAATGTGATGGCCCCAGATGCCTGCTGCATTGACGATTATCTGTGCTCTGTATTCTGCTGTCTCGCCGGTTTTGTGGTCGAGGACTTTTACGCCGGTGATTCTGTCCTGTTCGCGCAGAAATTCTGTAACTTCCGTATATACAAGGACTTCCGCTCCGTGGAGTTTGGCGTCAACTACGTTTGAGGAGCATAGTCTGAACGGGTCCACTGATCCGTCCGGCACTCTTACGGCGCCGATGATGTCCGGATTGACTGACGGTTCGAGCCGTATGGCTTCTTTCGGATCTATCACTTCGGCCTTGATTCCGGCTTTGGTGCATGATTCCACGAACTTGGCCTGATATGCGAGGTCATCTTCCGGTAGTGTGATGAAGAAGCCTGATGTGTCATCTACGCAGTGGTTGGCGATTTTCTTGAGAATCATGTTCTCCTGGATGCATTCGGCTGCGGATTCCTGATCTGTTACGGCGTATCTCGCTCCGCTGTGAAGCAGACCGTGATTTCGTCCTGTGGCGCCGTCAGCGATGTCGTGACGTTCAATCAGCAGGACCTTGAGGCCTCTCAATGAGCAGTCTCGTGCGGTTCCTGCACCGGTGATGCCGCCACCGATGACGATGACGTCAAATTCGTTTTTCTGTGTTCCGGACATTGCGATATAATAAAAGTTAAAGTGTAAATCTAAGTCTGAAACGGAGGCGTTTTTCGGCTTTGAGGCAGCGGTGTTTCTCTTGCGTTGAAGCTTGTTCCTCTGAAACTGGTTCGCTTCTCTTGCGTTGAAGCTGTTTTTCCTGCCTTTAAGCCGAGGTGTTCCGCGCTTTCGTTTCAAAATGCAAATATAAGAATTTGTTTTCATTCCGAAACGGATTTTTACTTTCAAATTTCGTGTTCCGGCTTCAATTATGTCTCAGATTTTAGTGCCTGGGGTAGAATTTTGCCAGGAAGGGGGCGTAGGGCTTGGTCACGGGTGCAGATTGCGGGGTTTCGCCTCCGTCGTTTGATTTACGTGTGCAAATCCGGCCTTTTCGCCCCCGTCGTTCTTCTCATTGAACTCCACGGGTGCAGATTGCGGGGTTTTGCCCCCGTCGTTCTTCTCATTGAACTTCACGGGTGCAGATCGCGGGTTTTTGCCCACGTCGGCTTTCATGTATGTTGTTCCGAACAGCGGCAAGAGCCCGCTCTGCTCAGGGTGCTTTGCAATTCGCCGCGGGCTATGCCGCTGTCCGGTTTACCCATCATAGTGATGACCGCCCTGTACACATCATGAAAACAAGTTAAGTTACAGCGCGCCTGTGTCTGAGTATGTCCTGTGGTTCACGTGTGCAGATCATGGGTTTCTGCCCTCGTCGGCTGGATTTCCGGAACTTTTACTGGACAGCAATGTCATCTGCCCTATAAATGCATATCTTTGTAATCTCATTACATCAAATAGGTGGTGATAAAAAGTAGAACGGAGAAATTGATAAGGAAAATAACAGTAAGTTGGATTCCGGTAGAGGATGAAATGAGGAGGAAAAAGAAGATGAAAAGAGGAGGGGAAAGAAGAGGGGATGAGGATGGAAAAGAAGAGAAAAAGAAGAGGAAAAGAAGAGAAGAGGAAAAGAAGATGAAATGAAGCATCTCTGTTTTGGGCGGGAATGGCTGTTGTATGTTGTTACGGTTTGCTTGGCGGCTGGCTTTACTATTGCAGGCTTTTATGCGCTCGCAGCTGCTGGCGATATCAGAAAGTTACCATTGCGGAGATTGGTGATGATAGCAATTGTTGGCCTGTATTCTATCAGAGTTATAGTTGGGATTGGTTGGCTGTTGTATGAGTTTACTTATCTGCAATTCTTCTCGACCTTAGTGCCGGCGTTTCTCGTCTATTGCTATCTTCCCGGATTGAAACGAGATGTTAATAATCAAATGCTCCCTTAAAGAGGAGATAATCGGGCACTTCCCTAAAGAGATAATCGAGCACATCAAAAATAATATGTATTTTCGCATTCATGATAAAGAAATTTCCTATTATACTTCTCGATTTTACAGGCATATATGATTATGAATCGTTTGCCTCTGGTCATAACATCACCCATGTTGATTGCCGCAACATAAATGGTGTGGACTGCTATTGTGATGAGGAAGGAAGGAGAAAACTGCATAGTCTTCTTGCTCCCTATCCCGCTCAAGCTCTACATTTTATAGATTCCGGCGATTACCATTATCTGACAGAATATTGGGTATCAAAACTCCAGGAACCTTTTACACTAATTGTATTCGACCATCATCCAGACATGCAACAACCTCAATGGGAGGGAGTTGTCTCATGTGGCG
>ENA-OOUZ01000733-OOUZ01000733.1-human-gut-metagenome-genome-assembly--contig:-NODE-733-length-14830-cov-6.824839_pt1 | contig 14830 bp, 10 predicted proteins | sample MGYA00241546_ERZ501274 | MGnify/ENA primary metagenome ERZ501274 (study PRJEB25962, sample SAMEA2042363) | human gut metagenome | biome: human gut; feature: human-associated habitat; material: faeces...
CATCATACTTATCGCGCAATTTCTCTACATACATCTCTAAATTGTGCGACGGTACACCGCACATCTCCACACGGCCAGCACCGGGGATACTGCGGGAGGTCAGGTTCATATCCAGCAACCCCGCCGCCTGTTTTGCGTCCTCACCGTACAGCTCAAAGAAATCCCCCACCTGAAACAGCACGAGGTCGTCCGGGTGGGCTTCCTTTACGGCGTTGTAGTCATTCCATGCTGCGCTTCGCGCTGCGGTCTGCCGCTGAAGCTGCTCGTACTGTGTCTTTTCCTCCGGGGTCAGGAAACGGTCTTTGCGGATCAGCTCGGAGATACGCTTGGCGACGTTCGCCCAGTTCAGCTGGATTTCCGGGCAGTCCTGTTTTTTCAGGCTGACGCCCTTGCCGCTGTGATCCTCACCGCTGTGGGACGCGCCGGATACCGCATGGGAGCGTCCCCCAATGCCGTATTCGTCTTTCAGGAAGTCCGCCTGCTCTTTGGGGATGTGTTTCTCTTTGAAATAGGCGTAGATGCGCCCCTTGCTCCCTTCAATATTGCTGCCGCGGGTCAGGGTCGCGGCGATCTCGTCCTCGGTAATAAACCGCTGCACGGCGGGAATCTCCGCCATTTCGGTGCGGTATTCCCTGCGGGGCAGGGACAGCTCCCGCAGACCCTGCTCGATATTGTCCGGCTTGTGGTAATGGAAGCGCAGCAGGCTCCTGTCCTCCCGGTAGTCGGATCGGAGCTGTGCTAAATCGTCCATGAGGACTTCACGGAACGCAGGGTCTCTCAGCCGCTCGGCAAGCCGCGCCGTTTCCTCCGGGAAACCGCCGCCCCGCATATCCGACAGGCAGGAGAGATAGCCCTGCGCCCGTGCCTTTTCACTTAAATCCTGCCGTAGATACCAGATAGACTGCGCCAGCTCCGTGCGCTCGTGTCCCGGCGCTTCCGCAAGCTCCACGTTGGCGGCGTATTCGCCCTGCTCCAAAAGCTGTCCGATGCGCTCCGCCGCCTCCTGCCAGCTTACGACCTTTGCGGAGGTCAGGTATCTTGCCGCGTCCCCATTGGCGATGTGGATGCCGTCCTCGGCGTACCAGGCGGAATATCTGCCGTTTTCGGTGACGACGCCGTTGCCGCCGTGGAAGCTGCTTTGAAGAAACGCCGCGATTTCTTCCACGCTCTTGCCCTTGGAGAACTCCGTGGCGATCTTCATGCGGGCATAGTCGGCGTTGCCCTCCATGCGCAGAATGTGGTCGATATCCGACTGCGGGATGGACATGGAAAAAGCGGAGGGCGTGTAGCTCTCCGCTTCTGCGATATATGCGATTTGCTCATCCTCCGTGGGGAACAGGCTCAGTTGGTATGCCTGCGGTATCGGAGGCTGCGCCGGTTCCGCTTCCGGCGCGTCATTGGTCAGTTGTACACCAGCTCGCTGAGGATGATCTCCTCGGCCTGCGCCTTGCAGGTGTTCATCAAGCCCACCCATTTCATTGGGTCGCGGGCTTTCAGAGCTTCCGTCGCTCCGGCCTCCGATGCCAGCTCCGGCATCATCTGCTCTAAGCGGCTCTGCGCCGCCTGCTCGATCTCCAGCAGGTGCGGGAACAGGGTCTCCTCCAAGATCATCTGGTTCCAGAGAATGGGCCGATGCTCCTTCAGGTACTTCTGGCGCATCCGCCCGTACTTGCCGAGGGGCTGCTCCGGCACCTCGATCTTCAGGTCGGGAATCATGTAATCTCCGTTCATCGTGTAAGTCAGGTTGTTCTCCATGCTCTGCCGTCCTTTCCGCGCTGTGTTCGCGCTCATAATTTCGTATGGTGACTTCGATCTGCCGCAAAACCTGTTCGTTGATCTCGCTGACCGCCGTGCCGAGTGCCGCTACCGTGCGCGGGGTGTTGAAATCAAAGATGCTGAAAAAGTCCTCGTGTTCAAAGTGATCCTCCGGCTGCATCCCGCAGCGGGACATGAGGGAGTAGGTGATGCTGACCACCGCGGCGTTTTTGAACGCCACCTCGATGTTGTAATCATCATACTCCTCCAGATAGGAATCCGCAACGATGCCGAGGATGTCGCGGGAATGGTCGCGCCAGTATTCCGCAGCAAGCTGAGAAGCGACGCTCTCGAACTGCTCCGCAAGGCCGTTTTTGCCGGAAACGCTGTAATTACGCTCCAGCATGGCGCTCACGCTGTCGGTATGCGCGTCTTTCAGCTCCCACAAGTTGACGCGGCGGGCGTTTTCCTTGCCGCCGGTGTCGGAAACGTCAAAGACGTATTTGAGCCTTGGCTTGTAGCCGGTAGCGTCAATGAGGGCGATGCCCGTGCTGCCGCGCCGGACATAGCGCCCCATTTTCTCGTTCCAGAAGTCGTACTCCGCGCAGGCGGTGGCCTCCGGGCGCTGCATATAGATCATGAGCTGCTCGTTGTAGGGGTATTTATACAGCCTTGCGGCGGTGGTCAGAAACGCCGTCCACGCTAAATGGCTGCCGGTGATCTGCCGCGCGGTGCGCTCCGCCTGCTCCGCGTAGGCTTGCAGTTTGTTGGGCATAAGCAAAATCCTCCTCTCATGGTTTTCTGGTGAAGCCGTTTCTTTTTGCCGCCTCGCTTGCTTTCCGTTTCCGCTTCTCACTGTACGGTGCGGTCAGGCGGAAGGACAAGCGCCCCTTGCGGATGGTGAACTCCATACAGCCCGTGTCGGGGTCTGCGTCCAGTTGGCGGCACTCTGTGGGGTGCTGTGCGGCGTAGGCGGCAAGGCGGTTCTTGAGGTCAGTATTGTGGGTGCGGATATGGATAAGGGATTCTTTCTCGTCAAAGGTGATCTCCGTGATTTTCTGCGCTTTTGTCAGTCCTGTTCTCATAAATGGCCTTTCTGCGCCTCCTGCGCGAAGCAGGCGCGATTTTGGGGTATTTTCTCCGGCTCATGACTTGGGAAAAACGGCGATTTTCAAACAGAAACGCGCCGGATGATACATTCCTCATCCGGCGCGCTCCCAGCGGCGAATCTGCGATTTTTCCGGCTCTTGACCGTAAAACAGTCAGCTTTGCTCAGAGGTCAAAATCCGGCGTCAGGTCAAGGGCGGCGTACTCCGCGTCGGTAATGCCGCGCAGCTTTTCGAGGGCGCTGTCCGTCAGCTCCCGCAGCTCGGCCTCCTCCGCGTCCAGATACCCCCGCATTTCTGTGAGGTCCGCGATCAGGCCCTCGCGAGTGCCTGCCGCGTTGTAGATGCTCATAAGGCTGACTTCATCGTGGGTGAAATGCTTGTCGTTCATATCAAAGCTCTCTTTCCGCGCTCCGTTTGGGCGCTGTTTTATTCTTCGACTGCTCCGGCGTCCTTTCCCTGAGCTTTTCCAGCACGGAGGGCTTCTTCTGCTCGCGGTGGGAGGCCGCAGCCAGCTCCGTCAGGGAGATGGAAAAGCCCGCCTTGACCTGTGCCTCCAAATCGGCCACGGTGGACTGCTTGGGGCCGTTGTTGATGATGCCGTCGATCATGCCGTAGTCATCCTCCAGCATCATTTCCGCATTTTTCAGCGGATTGTCCGGCAGGAATCCGGGAACCTGCTGAAAGCCGAAGCTGTCGCAGTAATGACAGGATACCTTGCCGTCCAGCTTGATGGCAACGATGTCGCTGACGCTCAGGGACGGGCTGTGAAAATCCACAGGCTTTTTCAGGTTGAACTGTTCATACAGCGTTTCCAGCTGCTCCATAGTGCTGCCGGAACCGTTCAGCGGGGCGGTGTAGATCAGGTCATAATTACTTCGGTCCACGGCCAGATTGTGCGATTGCAGCCAGTCCAGATTCATAAACCGTACATTCTGCGGATCGTCCCGGCTCACTTGATAAATGGCAAAGCAGCAGCCCTCATGGGCAAGAAATGCCTGCTCCCGTTCCAGCTGCCGTTCCTGCCGTTCCAGCACCTTTTCATGGAACTGGGGGCTTTTCTCCCATTCCTCGTGTTCCACACCGAAAAGTCCGCCATGCTCCATGATTTCTTCGGTGTCAAACACCATGCTCTCCGTGTTATCTTCATGGAGGACATAGACGGTCAGACCGGCAGCGTCCAGTTCCAGCGCCCGTTCTCTGGTGACAGGCAGCATCCCATCGTAAAAGTAGCCGTATTCCTGCATATCCGAAACAGATACTTCACTGTCGGGCATGGGGTACTCATCCAAAGACTGTTCCTGAGCATCCGGCAGCTGGGTGGCGGTTGCTTCTGCGGTCTGCTGGCTGACCTGTTCTTGCATTTGCTGACAGGCGGCATCCTGCAAGGTCTCAATCATAGACAGCGGGGCATCCTGAATCGACGGATTTTCCAGTTCCAGCCCCTCACAGATCTGCTGGACAGCGGCGGAACGGGACAGTTTCGGGGTATCCAGCTGGCCGCCGTCCAGTTCTCTCATAGTCTCTTTGTCATAGAGGGTATAGTCCCAGCCGGTATCGCATGGCTGAATGTGCAGATAGGTGGCATCGTCCAGAAGAAACAGGGTTTCCTGCGGTATATCCGCCTGTTCCGGCTCCTGTTTGGCAGTCAGGTCAATGCCGCGCTCCTTGCAGATTTCCTTGTAGTTACGCTCGATGTCGTTAATCAGCTCACAGGAAGTCTTGTTGATGGTCTCCAGGCTGGCCCGCAGCTCCTTCAGCTCCTTGTCCTTGGACCAGGAAGCGATGTAGCCAAAGCTGTTTTCACCGGTCTGGATGCCGAAATACTGGCAGACCGCATAGGAAATGCTTTCGGCCTCCACTTCCTCGGTGTTGCGGTTCTTAGCGGCTTGTTTCACCGCCGTCAGATCTTCCTGCACCTCCAGCCGCCACTCAAACCGATTCTCGTCCACAAAGCGCCAGCCCATTTCGGTAGCAAACTGTTCTGCCTCGACCTCAGTTGCAAATCCAGATTGAAAATCTCTTACTGTGCCTCCACCGCTATCCATGACAACTTTCCAGGACTGCTCGATTTCATATTTTTTCGGGTCGTGGAGCTTGCTGTGTGCGGTCTCATGGACAGCGGCTGAAACAGTCTGCACCTCGCTCATGTCTTCCCGGATGGCGATCCGCTGCTGCTCGGAGGAAAAATAGCCGTCCATGTTCTCGTCCATCGGCTCAAACTCGATGGGGACCGGGGCAGAGCGGCGCAGAGCTTCCATGAACGCCTCATAATGCGGCACCGTCCCGGACAGGCTGGAGGCCAGCTCCGGCAGGGGCTTGCCGTCCGTCTGGCTCACATCGAACACCTTGACCGGGCGGAACATGGGGATTTCGATTTCCTTTTCCTCCATGACGGCCTTGCCGTCCGCGTCCAGGATGGGTGCATGGGTATCCGGGTCGCGCTTCATTTCCTCGATTTTCTTTTTGTAGGGCGTGGGGGCGATGATGGTGATACCATGCTCACCCTTTTTCACATGGCGCTCAAACTGGTTTTTCCACTTGTTGAACCCGGCCACCAGGGTAGCGTCCGGGCGCTGCATATAGATAAGCATGGTGTTGTTGACGGAGTAGCGGTGGAACTTGGACATGACGGACAGGTAGCGCATATACTTCTCGCTCTCAAACAGCTCCTTGATGCCCTGTTCGATGCCCGCCGTGATCTCCTGCAACCGTTCCCGGTTGGTGGGCTTATCAGCCATGAATTTCACTCTCCTTTCCAAATTGGCGATTTCTGATTGATGTTCGGCAATCCACAGCTTTTGTTCCTCCGGGCCGTCCTCCAGGAAAAAATCCAGCAGATAGCCCACATAGTCCTTTTTCTGGATTGCCTCCATGAATCGGGGATGTAGATTTTCCTCCGGTGTTTTAGGTGTGTAGTCCGTTTCCCACTTGCGAAGCAAATGAAAGTAGTCGGCCAGAACCCGAAAGGCATGGTCTCGGTCCTCCTTGAATTTCTGCGCCTCGGATTTCTGCCGGATATAGCGTCGCCGGGGAGGGGCCTGACTGTCATAAGCCAGGCCAAAATCCTGAGCCAGCTTCTCGGCGGCCTCTTTGGGGGACAGATTGTAGAGCCTCGCTGTGAAGTCAATCACATCGCCGGTGGCTCCGCAGCCAAAACAGTAAAAATATTCCTCGTTCAGCTTCATGCTGGGATTTTTGTCATCATGGAACGGGCAACAGGCCATACCGCTCCGGTTGACCTCGATTCCGTACATCTGCGCTGCTTCTCGGACGGTGATGGACTGCTTGACAGCCTCAAAGACACTTTCAGCCATGCTTACTCATTGCCTTTCTTGGGGGTGGGTGGCCTGTACCCGGCAGCCTTGGCCCGTTCACTGGCTGCCTTACGGCGCTCGGCGCTGTACGGTTCCCGGACGGACACACAGCGTTTGGGAACGAGAAAGGTCTGGCGGTCCTTTTTCACAATCTCGTCCGGGTATTTCTCTGCCAGTCGCCGCAGCTTTTCCAGTAGCCGGGGGTCATGGGTATAGACCTCGGCGGTGGCTTCAGCCTGGTTGTAGAGGATGATGGTTTCCTGTTCATAAAGGCTCAGTTTCATTTGCCGCCTCCTTTCTGCCGGTCAAACTCCAGCTTGAAGTTGGCGTACTGCCCATCGTCCTCCAACACCACGGTGGCGTCGTAGGTCTTGCCAGTTTTCTCGGAGTACAGGCCGCTTACATGGGCGCGGCCATTTTTGAGCAGCGCCGTCACGATGGCCTTGGTGGGCTGCTTTCGCTTCAGCTCCCACCACTTGTTGTTTTTCCAAATGGCAAATTTACAGCCCTCGTTCTGGCAGAAGAAACCCTTTTGCAGCTCCGCCACATCACCGCCGCAGCGGGGGCATTTGCCCACCACTTCGCGGGGCGGAGTGAACAGATACTCGGTGCCTTTAATCATCTGATAGGTTCCTACCAGCTCCTTGAGCATGGTGGAAATTCCATCCATGAAATCCTCCGGGGCCAGCTCGCCACGCTCGATCTCGCCCAGCCGGTACTCCCATTCAGCGGTCAGTAGGGGCGATTGCAGCTGCTCCGGCAGCACAGTGATAAGGGACACCGCATCATGGGAGGGCAGGAGCTGTACTTGCTTTTTGCTCTTTTTCCGTTCCAGAAAGCCGGTGGACACCAGCTTTTCCAGAATCCCGGCACGGGTGGCCGGGGTCCCCAGGCCCTTGCGCTCGGCATCGTCCGGCATATCGTCCTTCCCGGCAGTTTCCATTGCAGAGAGTAGCGTATCCTCGGTGAAGTGCTTGGGCGGGGTGGTCTTGCCCTCCTTGACGGCAGCACCAGAAAGGGGCAGCGTCTGACCTTCAGACAGCTCCGGCAGAGCCTTGTCCTCGGTTTCCGGCTCCACATTTTTCAGCCCTGCGCGGTATGCAGCGTCCAGCGCCCGCCAGCCGTGATCTTTCACCGTGCGGCCTTTGGCGGTAAACTCCGCACCGTCGCACTCCACAACAACGGCGGTTTCCGCAAAAATATAGGGTTGAGCCACAGCGCACAGCAACCGCAGGGCCACCAGCTCCAGCACCGCCTTTTCGCCAACTGGCAAGCTGGACAGGTCCGCGCCCTGGAGGTTGCGGGTGGGGATCACCGCATGGTGGTCGGTCACTTTCTTGTCGTTGATGACCTGTGCCGCATTGCAGGCAAGCTCCATACCAGCGGCAAAGGGCAGCGCCCCAGCGGTAAGCCGGACCAGCTCCGGCAGACTTGCTGCCATATCCGAAGTCAGGTAACGGCTGTCCGTCCGAGGATAGGTGCAGAGCTTCTTTTCATAGAGGTTCTGCAAATAGTCCAGGGTTTGCTGGGCTGTGAACCCCAGCAGCCGGTTGGCGTCCCGCTGGAGGGTGGTCAGGTCATAGAGGGCGGGCGGCTTCTCGGATTTGTCCTTGCGCTCCACCTTTTTCACCGTAGCAGCCGCATCCTGGCAGGCCGTTTTCAGCTGTTGGGCGGCGGCCTTATCTGCCATGCGCTCCCCGGAAACGGTGAAGCCGGGTAGCTCCAGCGTCACCGTGTAAAACGGCACCGGCTTGAAGGTGTCAATCTCGGCCTCCCGCTGGACAATGAGGGCCAGTGTTGGGGACATGACGCGCCCGATGTTGAGGGTCCGGTGGTACAGCACGGAAAACAGCCGGGTGGCGTTGATCCCCACCAGCCAGTCCGCCTTGGCACGGCAGAGGGCCGCATCCCGTAAGCCGTCATAGTCCGCGCCGGGGCGCAGGTTCGCAAAGCCCTCCCGGATGGCGGAATCCTCCATCGAGGAAATCCAGAGCCGCTTCATGGGTTTGGTGCAACCCGCCAGCTCGTAGACGGCGCGGAAGATCAGCTCACCTTCGCGTCCGGCGTCGCAGGCGTTCACCACCTCGGTCACATCCGGGGCGTTCATCAGCTGTTTCAGCACATCAAACTGTTTCTTTTTGTCCTTGCTCACCACCATCTGCCAGGGTTCCGGCAGAATGGGCAGATCGTCATAGCGCCACTTGGCGTAGTCGGGGTTATAGGCGTCGGCATCGGCCAGCCCAGCCAGGTGGCCCACACACCAGCTGACCCGCCAGCCGCCGCCCTCCAGGTAGCCGTCCTTGCGGGCGGTGGCCCCGATCACGGCGGCCAGACTTTGGGCAACGGACGGTTTCTCAGCGATCACCAGCTTCATGGTTTTTCATCCTCCTTTCCCGCAGCCATGCGGTCAGCTGCCGGTGGCAGAATCCTACACAGGGTTGTCCGGGACGATAATTCCCGCAGCCATAACAGGGGTGGCCGGGAGATAAAGAAGGAGGACGGGAAGTTTCCTTCCCGCCCTCCGGCCTGCGTGTCATCATGCGTTCATAGGGACTGTCTGTGAAACGGGTCATTTCACGCTGTCCTCGTCATCTTCTTCTGTGCTGCCCCTGTCAGCGTCAGACTCGTCCGACTCCTCATCCTCGGTTTCCCATTCCTCGGAATCTTCCTCGCCATAATCATAATCATCCAGACTGTCATTGCCCTTGGTCTTAGCCTTGTTCTTAACGAGTTTCAAATAGGCAAATACGCCACCGCCGCCCAGCAGAGCCAGCAGAAGGATCAGGGCAGCCGGGTTCAGTCCGGCAGGCTTCTCTTTTTCCGGCTCCGGTGTTTCTGCCGGAGGTTCCGGTGCTTTGCCCGTACATTTACTCTTATCAGTTGCGCAGACCGGGCAGGCCGTATTGACTGCCCCTGCTTCACATTTTGTTGAACAGCTACACACAGCAGCCGGCTCCTCTTTGACATTTTCATCTTCCATCAGTGCCATCAAATCCGCTTCATCCACCTGGTTCAGAAAGTGAACAGCAGTCTTTTTATCCTCATTGGCCCTGTCGATCAGGATATAAAAATAGTTGCCTGCCTTGGTTGTAACGGTAATGAGCTGCTTGTTGCCACCAAAATCATCCACCAGAGCGGCGTTACCCTCCGGGGTCAGCGGAGGTGCTTTTTCGGGTTCTTCCACCACCACATTGCTGTCATTGGTGGTATCCTCTGCCGGGGGCGGCGCTGCGCCCTGGGCAAAAGCGGGAATGGTAAAGCCCGATGCCAGAACCAGCGTCAGGCAAAGGGCAGAAAGTGTTCGGAGCAATCGTTTATTCCTCATAGCTGTTTTCCTCCTGTTCGTTGTTGTCATCCACCATACTGCCGGGAACTGTGCCGCCGGACAGCATGGCGCTCAGCTGGGCAGGGGTCATACGCAAAGCGCGCACCATCTGGACGATCTCCAGATTTTCCGCCTCGGTTTTCTGTGCCTCCAGCACCTTGAGCTTTTCCTGATACTCTGCGATCTTCTCGCGGACCTTGGTAATCTCCTGGTCAATGCGTTCAATTTTGTTCTTTGCCATCGTCTATCACTCCTTCTAAAAAATCTCTGTTACCAGTTCATCAGACCGTAGCCCTTAATGCTTTGATAATTCAGGTCATAACTTTTGATCTTGCAGGCATCGCCGGAATTTCCCTCCACGGTATAAACACGGCTGCCATCGGTGCCGATGACGATTCCCACATGGTCAGCAGTACCGTCCAGATCCCAATCGAAGAAAATGGCATCGCCGGGAGCGATGTTTTCATATCCTCTTGCGCCCCATTGTCCATGAGACTGGAACCACGGAACACCCTGCCACTCACAGCCTGCAAAGCGCGGCTCACTTTTTCCTGCCTGGTTATAGCACCAGGATACGAAGCAGGCGCACCATTCCACGCGGCTGTCAAAACCGTACCAGCTCCAGTAGGGATAACCGCCCACATTGCCCACCTGACTTTTCGCCAGTTCCACCAGCTGCGGATTGCCGGGGCGGGTGCCGTTAATGAACTGCACACCGGACAGATCTTCCGAGCCGCTGGTATCAGGGGAACCGCCGCCAAACAACAGCGGCTTATTGCCCATGGTCTGCCGGTAAACCTGATACATTTCCATCTGCTCCGGTGTCAGTAACTCCGACGCCACAGCGGAAATGGGCTTGCTGGTGAGTTTCACATTCAAAATGTAATACTCATAGGGGACTTCTTCTGAGGTGGTCTCGCCGGTCTCCGGGTCGGTGGAGGTCTCCGTGCGGTAGCGAATCTCCACTTCCTCAGTAAGCGTCAGCTGATACTGTGCTGCAAACACACGCGCCAGCTCTGCCTGAGCGCTCTGCCGGGTGTAGCCTTGCAAAACGGCAGACAGAAATGCTGCCAGCTCATGAGGGTCATGACCGATCATACCAAGGTCATAGCGATACTCGTCATACCCTGGGTGGCTGCTTTCTATGTTGTCGATTTTCTCCTGCAACTGGGCTTCTCTGGCTGCATAATCTGCCTCCACCGCCAGCATTTCCGGGTCATCCGACGGATAGGTGGTGCCGGAGAGAACGGAACCGATGCTCTGCGCCATCATGGAGCAGGAGGACATGGTATTCATCAGCATACAGGTAATGAGGAACAAAACCCCTGCCATCAGGAAACCCTTCTTGTGGCGCATGACGAATGCCCCTGCCTGCTGTACCTTTTCTTTTACCGTCCTTGCGGCTTTTCCGGTTTTGGATGCAGCCTGGGCGGTATTTCCGGCAGTCTGACCGGCGTGTTTGGCGGCGGCATACTGCTTTTTGATGGCCTGCTTTTGCTGCCAGCGGGAAAGAGGGTTGCTGGCAAACTGGGGATTTTCCTGCAAAGATTTCTGGTACAGAACATTTACATTTGCCTTTTCCAGTTGACGCTCTGCCTGGGCTGCTTTGCGGTACGGCTTCAGCTTGTGGCTGCGATAGCCCTCCCGCACCAGATAAGCGCCGGTCTCCACCGCCTCCTCGGACTTGTGGGCGCTTTCCACGCCCACATTGTCCTGCTCTGTTTCCCGGATCTCTTTGTGGAGCTTGCCCGCAACCAGATGGACGGGAGCTTCCCTGACTCCTTGAGAAACTTTGGAGGGTGGCTTTTTCTTGTCCTCAAAGGTCAGCTTCGAGGTCTTTTTTCCGGTATCCGGGTCAATGACCGTCTGCCTGACCTTTTTCTTTGGGATATTGGCCTGCGCCTTATCTGCTCTGGCCGCGGCTTTCTCCACTTTACGGATCGGCTTTTCCAGTGCAGGGTCAGACCGTTCCTCATCAGTAAAGCGCAGACGCGGTTCCTTATTCAAACCATTCCCCCAGCATGAGGGAGGACATCATGTAGTGCAGCTCTGCATAAATGGCCATCCCCACAGGATCGTTAAACATACAGCCGGACAGGTAGGCATAAAACTGTGCCACCACATCAGACAGGATCTTCGCTTCGGTTCCTTCCAGAATCAGACCGCCCATGCCTTCCTTGGCACGGATGGCGCTCCAAATCTCTGCCAGACGGAGAAGCCCCACCTGACCGGTCTCATTCAGTTCGGCTGCCTGATCTGCCGCCGTGCGGCACTCACTTACCGCATCGGCCATGACCGTAAGCAGCTGGCTGCGCTGGGCATTTACCGCCCTGTCAAAAAACATCAGCGGATTTTTATTCAAAATGTTGGGGTTCATCATCATTCATCCTCCTTCTTTTTCAGTTCCTGGGGTTTGGTGGTCATAATGCGGTAAAGCTCGGTATTCTTCGGGAAGTGATCCACAAACGGCAAGATCGTGGAGCCATAGAACAGCAGACCCTCGCCCTCACCGGAGTGGGTCACATAGCTAAGCTGATGCGTGGAAATGCCCAGCTGCTTGGCGAGAATCTGTCGGTCTCCGCCTGCCTGGTTGAGCATATACACGAAGTCGGAGTTTTCAAATATGTTCTCCACTTCACGGCTGGAAAGCAGGTCTTTGACATTCTGCGTGATGCCGGTGGGGATTCCGCCCCATTTTCTGAATCGCTTCCAAATTTCTACTGTGTAGGCAGCGGTTTGCTCCTCCTTCAAAAGCAGGTGCATCTCGTCGATATAGTAGCGGGTGGACTTGTGGGCAGCGCGGTTAATGGTAACGCGGTTCCACACCTGATCCTGGACCACCAACATACCGATTTTCTTGAGCTGCTTGCCCAGCTCCTTGATGTCATAGCAGACAATGCGGTTATTGATGTCCACATTGCTCTGGTGGTTGAACACATTGAGGGAGCCGGTTACATAGATTTCAAGGGCCGTGGCAATATACTGGGCTTCCTTTTCTTCCTGTGAACGGAGCAGGTTATATAGGTCCTCCAGTATGGGCATATTCTCCGGGCGCGGGTCATTGAGGTAGGTCTGATAGACCAGACGCACACAACGGTCGATGATGGTTTTCTGCACCGGCTGCAATCCGTCCTTACCGCCCACGATCAGCTCACACAAGCTGAGGATAAAGTCAGACTTGAGGGACAGCGGGCTTTCATCATCCGAATAGTCCAGGTTCAGATCCATCGGATTGATGTAGTTGGTTGAGGTTGGCGAGATCTTGATGACCTGCCCATGCAGACGCTCCACCAGAGGTGCGTACTCCGCTTCCGGGTCACAGATGATGACATCATCATTGGTAAGCAAAAAGCAGTTGGCGATTTCTCGTTTTGCACTGAAGGACTTACCGGAACCCGGCGTACCCAAAATCAAGCCGTTGGGGTTTTTCAGCAGCTTTCGGTCCACCATGATGAGGTTGTTGGACAGAGCATTGATGCCGTAGTACAGCGCCTCCTTGCCGTTCTGGAATAATTCCTGTGTGGTGAACGGTACAAAGATAGCCGTAGAACTGGTGGTCAGTCCTCGCTGGATCTCAATCTGATTGAGTCCCAGGGGCAGACAGCTCATCAGCCCTTCTTCTTGCTGGAAGTCCAGCCTGGTCAGCTGACAGTTATACTTCTGGGCAATGGAGCCTGCCTGAAAGATGTTGTTGCCAAGCTGACGGGGATTGTCCGCTGTGTTCAGCACCAGAAAGGTCAAAAGGAACATTCTCTCGTTGCGGCTCTGCAAATCCTGCAAGAGTTTTTTCGCTTCACTGCCGTAGGTAGCAAGGTCGGATGGAATGATGTCCATGTCGTATCCGGCACGAACTGCTTTTTTCTGTTCCTCGATCTTACTGCGGTCCAGGTCGGTAATCTTGCGCTTTACCGTCTTAATGGCTTTCACCTGATCCACCGACTGAATGTGCATACTCACAATGAGCGAGCTTTCCATATCCAGAAAATCAGCCAGCAGACGGTCATTCAGCTCCGGTGCGAGAATCTGCAAAAAAGAAACAGCCCCGTATTTCTTGCCCATACGGAACTGCTTGCCGGTGCGGAACTCAAAGGAGCTTGGTGCAATAAAATCCTTCGTGGACAGACCGGAAGGAGCCAGCCAGTCCCATTCAAACTGAAATGGGAGCTGTTCATCCATGTGGAATACTGCATGAAGCTGAGAAAGCCTTTCTTTACCGTCCAGCGTTCTGGCAGCTACACCAAGACGCTTGAAGTTATTAAGTATATCGGTCTCAATACGCTCCAGACGGGGCTTGGCAGCTTTGATGCTGTCTGCGTCGATACCAAAGGTCAGGTATTTGGTCTTGATGAGACCGTTGTTACCTCTGGCCAGCTGATTTTGCAGCATTGTGGTGTATTCCTCGCGGATACTGTCAAAGGCATCCCTCTGGGGCGGGATGGAAATGGAGTTAGCAAAGGTCTCCTCCGATGCCGCAAGGTTCAAAAAAGACAGCTGGAAATGAATCGAGCTGTCAAAATAATTGAGGAAATCACACCAACCCTCAAAGATTGCCGTCTTATCTTCGTTTTGGGAGAGCTGATAGTTGATGTCCTGAAACTGAATGGTCTTTGTGTAGTGGCTGTCCGATACGCGGCAGATTCCGTCCGGCCACATCCGTTCATAAGGGATACTGTCCTGCGCAGATTTTCCTTTTTTGTCCGTGCGGTTAGCGCGGGCAATGGCCGCTTCGATCTGCTTCTTATCGGCGCGGGACAGCTTTTTCTTTGTCTTTACCGGCTGCACAGTTTTTTCCTCGGTTTTTCCGAACATCCGATGCAGCCATTTTTTTATTGCGGTGAACAATGTCATACACCTCCTTATCGAGCATTTCCTGCCGCTTTAATACGGCATAAAAGTTATTGGTCTGGTAGGGACGCTGCTTGGGACGGATCACAGCTACTTTGAGAATGTTGCCCACGATCTTTTCCAGGGGCTGTCCATGCTTTTCGTACATAGCCAGCATAAAGAAGGGCAGCATAACCAGCATCATACACATAGCCGCTACACTGTTTCCGGTAGGTTTTCTGAGCAAAAAGAAAAGCGGTACGCCAATAAGCGCTCCGCCCGTGAAGCAGATAAGCTGCCGCTTGGTCAGATTGAACATGACCTTTGTTTTGACTTTTGTTAAGTCCTTGGGTACGGGTACATAAGCCAATGTGGAAACCTCCTTCCGTTTTAGTGCGCCTGAAAGACTGATTTGGCGAGACTGCCGGTTTTGAACAGCGTAAAACATAGCAGTACGGTGTAGCCCACGCAGCTCCAGATTGCCATGATGATGTCATCTTCCA
>ENA-OOUZ01000751-OOUZ01000751.1-human-gut-metagenome-genome-assembly--contig:-NODE-751-length-14605-cov-2.784605_pt1 | contig 14605 bp, 10 predicted proteins | sample MGYA00241546_ERZ501274 | MGnify/ENA primary metagenome ERZ501274 (study PRJEB25962, sample SAMEA2042363) | human gut metagenome | biome: human gut; feature: human-associated habitat; material: faeces...
CGAAATATATCGAAAAAGAAATAAAAACAATTAAGGAATACAGAAATTGAATAAGTCTAGTTTTGGGGAAATCATACCGAATGCCGCCCCGTAACGGGGCGGCATTCGTTTTAAAAAGACAAGCTTATTCAGCGTAAATGATTTTTGCGTCGGAGGACGTATTCCAATCTGCCGCCCAGTCTTGCGGAATCGCATCTGCCGCATAGGGTATTGTGAGTTTGAGAGCGGCGCAGTGATAGAATACCTGTTTGCCCATTTTTTCCACTTGCGGAAGCGTCAATTCAGTAAGCGCGGTGTTGCCGAATGCGTAGTTTCCTATTTCCTTCACAACGCAGTCATCGGCAAAGCTGACGGATTTGAGAGCGGTTGCGCCGTAAAAAGTCTGAACTGCGATTGTCAGTCCCGAGCTGGAACCGAATGTCACGGATTCGAGCGCTTTGCATTGGAAAGCGTTTTTGCTGCCGACTTTTGTCGAACCGTCTGCAAACGCAATGGATTTTAAGGAAGCGCAGCTAAAGAAAGCGCCTTCTCCGTATTCGGTGAGCGATGCGGGGAGAGAAAGCTCCGTCACGGCAGTTCCTTGGAACGAATATTTCCCCACGCTTGCGAGTCCTTCTTGGAAAGTAACAGCATCAAGCTTCGCGCAATTATAGAAGGCGTAATCTCCTATGCTTTTCAGCGAAGAGGGGAGAGAAAGTTTTGTAACGGCCGATTCCATAAAAGCGTATGTACCTATATTTGTCAGTCCCGCGCCGAATGAAACGGCAGTAAGCTTACTGCACTGATAAAACACCTGCACTCCTACGGAATATTCCTTGCCGCCGACAAATTCAACGGTAGTGAGCGCCGTATTTTGTTGAAAAGCGCCCTTGCCGGCAATGCCTGTCGCGAGCGTAACCTTTTCGACCAATTCGTTTACTGCAAAGGCGTAGTCTCCTATCTCGGCAACAGACGCGGGGACGTAGATTTCCGTGAGAGCCGTTTCGTAAAAAGCGTAGCTGCCTATGCTTTCAAGCTCTTGTGAAAAAGTAACGGCGTTCAGCGCGCTGCACCCCGCGAACGCGTTTTTGGCAATTGATTTTACATTGCTCAAATCCGCTTGCGTCAAGCCGCAATTTTTGAACGCGCCTTCACCGATTTCTTCAATGCCTGAAAAATCGAAAGCAGTCAGCTTTGCGTTATCGGAGAAGGTGCTTGACGGAACGACCGAAATGTTTTTGGAGAATGTCACTTGTTCGAGCGTGGTAGTTTGGTCGAACAGTGAATAACCGATTTCCGTTACGCTGTCGGGCAGGGCAATTTCTGTTAAAATCATATTTGCAAACGCATAGTTGCCTATTTTTTGCAGAGTATTCGGCAAAACGATTTTCGTGACCTTGTCCGAATTTGAATAGAAAGCCTGAACTGCGATTTCCGTGAGCGTATACTGCTCGTCGCCGTAGGTTATTGCAGAAGAAAGCTCAACCTCTCCCGACCATGCTTCGGTTGCCGTGAGGTCGTTCAGTACGCTTGCCGTTTTGTCGGAGGACAGTCTGTAATACAAACCTGTCGTATCGTCGAGGAAAAAGTAAGTTCCGTCTTCGGAAACGCCGTTCTTTATGGAAACTACCCGCGATTTTGTTGCAGAGGACCAGTTTTCTTCGAGAACGGTGTACGTACTTTCGACATACACGGCAAGCTCGGTTTGTCCGTAATATAAAATTGCCGATGCGCACACACGCTCTACCGTCGACGGGATTACTATACTGCGGAGATTTGTGAGAACGAATGCGTTAGCCGCTATTTTTTTGACCGTATCAGGCAAAACAACATTTGTGCCTTTGTCTGCGCGCGCAGTGTCATATCCGTAAAGCACGTTGCCGATAGTCAGAAATCCGTTTTCGTCGAAAAGCTCGGTACAACCGTAAAATGCCTGCGAGCCTATTTGCACGTTGTCGTCAAGACCTGTCACCGATTGCAGTTTTTTGCATTCGAAGAAAGCCGAGCTGCCTATATTTTCGACAGAAGCGGGGAAAATAACTTCTTTAAGCGACTCTTTTCTAGTGAAGGCTTCTTCTCCGACGGAAGTAAGTCCCGTTGCGGCGGACAAGTCGATTTTGTCTATATCGAACGTCAAATGTTGATATCCCGAATCAAACCAATCCGGAAGTCTGTCCGTAGCTGAATTTGCTTCGATATAATCCGCAAAAGCGACATCCGATATTGACGTAAGCCGGCTTTCCGCTTCCACGCTGAGAGTGTTTATGTGCACGCCTGCGTCGTCCCAACCTCCGTCTATATATTTGGGCATTCTCGAGAGCAAAATTTCATCCAATGTTTCCATTTCTTTGGGCAGAATCAGGTTGCCGTCAAAGCTGCCGGAGATGAAAACAATGTGCTTTTTGTCCTTAGTGTATACGACGCCCTCAAAGACGGCTAGCTCGGCGTGATTTGAGCTTACATTGACGGTTTCGGGATAAAAGTCGATCCATTCCGTTCTTGAATTGTTGTCGAAAACAAGAAATTCAAATGTATTCAGCGAGATTCCAGTCCCTATTGTCACGTCTTGTACGTAACTCATATTCAGCTTGTTCTGCACTTCGGTGACCGTGTCGGGGAAAACGTAGCTTGTCAGCGAGGAGGGGATTTGAAGGAGCTTTGTCACGTCCTTGTTGTAAAGAACTCCGTCCACAGCCGTCATGTAAGGGTTGTCGGCGGAAACCTCCGCGCCGTTTCTCAGCGTAAAGCTGCCTGTCTGCCCGATGTCGATAAGGGGAGTGTTTTTCCCGATTGCAAGCGTGCCTACGGACATACCCGACAGCGCGCCGTTTTCTATTGTCCCGATGCTGTCAGGTATGACTAAGCGCGAAATATTAGCTGAGTTGAAAATACTCGCGGGCAAAGTTTCAAGCTCGTCATGAAGAGCCACCTCTCCCGTATACCCTTTGGCGAAATAAATTATCGCAAAAGTTTCTTGTCTGTAAAGCACGCTCGAAAGACTGAGCATATAAGGATTGTTTTCGCTGACCTCCAACGATGACAGGCGTTTCATGTCGGCGAACAAGTCGGCGTTCTGCAAGTTTATGCCCGCGCCGAATTTAATGGAAAGCATTTCCGAGCAGCCGGCGAAAGCCGTACTGTCGAGCACGCCCACGCTGTCGGGAAGCACGACTGAAGTGAAGTCGCAGTCCTTGAATGCATTGGCGTAGATTGTAGTCACCGTATCGGGTATCAACACCGTGTCGATAGGCTTGTTTCTGAAAGAATTTTTGCCGATTATCACCGTGCCGTCGGGGATAGCCGTCGCTTGCGCGGTTGACGCAATGAGCTGCATATCCTTGTTTCGTATAAGGCAGCCGTTTACAATCGAGAAGTTTTCGTTGCTTTCGTCAAGCGTCAGCGTTTTTACGCTGCTAGGGAAAAACGTCGTCAACGTCATTGCGTCCTCATAGGAGGCGGGCAGGTTTATCGTTTCTACAACGCATTTTTCGCTGTCCTCAAAAACGTTGTTCGGCAGGTATCTGACGGAGTCGGCAAACGTAACCTCTTTGAGGGCGTTCATATAGTATAATGAATAAACAGCTGCCACAGTGGTGCCTTGGCGCACGGTCAAAGACGTGGTTTCGTTGTCTTCTACCTTTTTGCCCTTCACATAACAGCTTTTGCCGAGGAATGCGGTTCCCCAATAAAACATTCCGTTTTCATCCTGCTCCAGCTTTTCCTGCATGAGAGGGGCGGTACGGAATATATCTGCATTGATGCTTATTATCTGAGAGGGGAAGTTTACGTCGGAAAGCTTTTCGCAGTTTTTGAAAGCATATGCGCCGATTTGTTTGAGTGAGTCGGGGAGAACAATTTTTTCAAGCGATTTGCAGCCTTGGAAAGCGTAATTGCCGACGATTGTCACCGAGTCGGGCACAGTCAACTGCGTTATGTTTATGCAGTCCTCGAATCCGTTTGTTTCTATTCTTACAATCAATTCCCCGCCGTAGCGCATCGGAACTGTCACGGAACCTGTTATATCGTTTTTCGCAACCGTCCTCACGCGCACGGAGTAGCCGCTCGAGTTGCCCAGGTCGAGTATATCAAACATACTCAGGTCTACGGAGTCGCTCCACTTTGCGAAAAGCGTTATGTCCGAGGTTACTGTCAGAGGCGCTTTTGCCTCATTGGTGTACTGCTCGTCAAAATACCATCCGAGGAAATTGTAAGCGATGTCTCCCGTCTGACGCACGGGAACGGGCAGATATGTGACCTCGTGCCCCTGACTCACCGCTATCGGGTTGCGCTCGTAACCGCCGCAGGTTTCGTATTTTATTACCGTTGCGGTTTTGACGTATTTGGCGTACAGCGTTATGTCTTCGGCTGCGAAATCTATGTCGAAATTCCAACGGTATTCTTCCGCGGCGGAGTATCTTGCCGTATACCAACCGTCGAAGGTATATCCTTCAATCAGCTTGTTTTCGGGGCGAGCAACAAGACCGCGGTATTGATTTGCCGCAGCAGTTGCGTTGATTTCGTTAAAACCGTAGTCAAAGGTGACGGTAATGTCGTCGTGCTTTTCCCAGCGGATATAGACGTCGTTTTTTTCGTTTTCCAGCAAAAAAGGGATTTCAAATACCGTGCCGGACGCAAAGTCTGCTGTCTTGAAGTAACCGTCAACCTCATATCCCGCCTTTCGGGGCAGCTGCGAGTCGGAGTAGAAGGGGGCGGGATTAAGGTCGTTTAGGTTGCCTATTGAAAGCGTCTGTCCCTGTACGCCGTACATGACGGTTGCTTCTTCGCCGTTGTTCGGGTGCACGGTAAGGCTTGCGTACACGTCGTTTTCGCCCACCTCTGTATATACGGCGTAAAGAGTTATTTCTTCAACGTCGGTATAAGTAACGGGGAAAAGCACCGCTTTTGTTTGCGTGGCACTGTAAGTGGGGTTGAAATTCCAGTAGGAAAATTTAAGCGTATGCGTTGTTCCCTTGCCGTCAATATAAGAAATGTCTTTTGGGTTATCGGGCTGCGTAAGCTTTTCTCCCGCCTTAACGGTTACGGAATCAAGTATATTTTCGTCGTAGTTTATGTCGCGGGTATCGTTTTGAAGGTAAGCGATTTTGAAGCTTACGGTTACGTCGCGAGCGCTTTCCCATCCGGCGTATAAGCGGGTGTGCTTTGTCACTTCATACGGGAAAGACGCCTGATTTTTGCAGCCTGCGTCGGTATACCAACCGGTAAAGGAGTAGCCTACGCGGCTCGGCGCGTCCGGTGCATTCAGGACGCTGCCGTGCTTATATGTAGCGTATTCGATAACGGGGCTGCCGCCGTTCACGTCAAACATCACGGCGTAGTCCGCATCAGACCATTTGGCATACAGCGTCAGATTGGCGTTGACGGGAGTGGAAAAGTTGTACGGCTCGCCGTCGTAAGTGCTTGAAGTGTACCAATCGACAAACTCCGCGCCTGTTTTAGTCGGGTTTGAAGGACGCGAAACGGTCTTGCCCGCTTGTACTGTTGCGGGGCTTATTGCCGTTCCGCCTACCGTTTCAAACGTGACGGTGTAGGTGGTTTTTTCGTTTTTATTGCCGTTTTCGTTTTCGTTCGGTTCGCAAGCGGCTACACCGAACAGGCAAAAAACGAACATAACCACTGTCAGCATCATTACTGATAGCTTTTGGTTGTGCTTCATTTTGTTTTCCTCCAAAAAAATAATTCAAAAAAAAAGAGCGCCCCCTATTAAGGGAACGCCCGCAAAGTTGTATCCCTTAATTAGTTGCGCTATAATTTCCAATATGTAGGAATAAGGGTACACCTATGCCGATGTAACCTACATATTGGATTGTGTTATAGCGCGTTAAAAGTATATCAAAATAATTTTCAAAAAACAATACTTTGCAACAAAAAAGTGCGGTTTTTATATCAAATCAGAGGCTGCAATGCACATTTTAATCAATATTACGGCGATACTTGCAATTTTTTTAATGTACTACTATAATATATATGAGTTTATATACTGTTGTTTTTCGCTATTGCGAAGAGTAAAAGGGATTGTAAAAATGTTTGAAAAACAATTTGCAAAATATGCCCGCGCCGTCAGCGACGAGCGGGAACGCAGAAGCCTGTACAGATTATACTGCGCCAAGCTTGCAGCGGCGATTATTACCGTTGCGATTAGCTTTGTTATTGTGCTTGAAGCGCTGCTTTTTGACGATGCGCTCAAAACGTCGGAATTGACGATTGTTTTGGTCACAATGATTTTGTTGCTTGCGGCAAGCTTGACTACGATTGTTTTGCATTTCGTTTTCAGGCACAGCTACAACAGAATATTGAACCGCCCCCGACAGGCAACCGAAATGCCTGAGGTTGCAAGCTATCGTGAAAAGACTAGGGAAATCAATACCCGTTCGAAAAAATTTATGAAATGGCCGATTGTAATTTCATGTATCGGCGTGGTTTTTTTGATAGCGGCGGTGGTTTGCGACGTTTGCGTATCCGAGGATTTGAGCGCAATCAGCCACATAGGTGTCGTAGTATTCGGATTATTATTCGGATTGTGTTTGCTGGTATCCTGGTTGCTCATTTTTGCCGCGCAGTGCAAAAAGAATATCGACGGCAAAACGCTGGAATCGGAGACCGCCGACGAGGCAAGGGCAATCGACGCCGCTCAGGGACGGGAGCATAAATATACTTTGGAAGAGGATAAAAACGCCCGCTCTTATCGTTATCTTTATCCAAACTTGTCCTTACGCTCACAAGCGGAGAAGCTGGGCGAAAAGCAGTCCAAAGCCGCATTGCTCGGCATCATTATTTCGGCTTTATGCGGCGTCGTAATTGTTTTGGTGTTTTTTTCTCCCTTCATTTTCGGCGTATCGCTTTGGGGATTCGCTGAACCCTTTTTGGTAACGCTGATGTTTGTGTGCGCCTTTGTCGTTTCACTGCCGTATAATAAAAAACTGAAAGAATTGGAAGAACAGCAGAAGGCGGAGTTGGAAGAAAATCCCGCTTTTGCTAAAAATCTTTGGATTTTTCGGAAATATAAACAATATGAAAAGGAAAAGATGAGGATTGTTTACGCCTTGTACATATTGTCTGTGGCTGTGGGGTATGTTTTGGCGGCTTTGTTCCCCGCTTCCGCATGGTCGCTGTGCTCTGCAACCTTGTTGTTTTTGGGCAATGCGCTCAACGTGAAATTTGTCACGGAACTTAGAAAAGAGGTGCGCCCTGCTGAGGAAGAAATCGACCGAGAGCAATCAAACAGCGCAATTTAAATTTTACAATTTTATTCTGCCTGCAACGACCTGCGGCGAAGTTTAAAAATGAGCGAGCTTAAAAAATCCGATAAAAAACCCTAATCGTATCAAATTCGATTAGGGTTTTCGGTTGCCCGATATTTGTGCGGGCTTTTCAATCGGTTAAAAGAAACTGATTGGATTTTTTTATCGATGAGAAGTAAATAACGGTTAAAATCACAGTAACAATCATGGCAATAAAGTCGGCGACAGGCGCAGCCGCTAAAATGCCTTCTATTTCGAAGGCAAGAGGCAAAGTGCAGACGAGCGGAACAAAGCAGATTATGTCTCTTATCAAAGACGTCGAAATCGCGAATACAGGCTTGCCGACGGCTTGAAAGAAAATAGAGGACATCTTTATCACGCAGGTGAAGGTCACCAACGAGAGAAAAATGCGGAAAGTTTTGCGGGCAAACTCCCAATAGGCGTCGGGATTCGGAATGTTGGTGGGCTTGCCGAACATACCCACAACCCAATCGGGGGCTATTTCAAAGAGTAGCGTTGAAGCAAGTCCTACGGCAAGCGTACAAAGTAAAATAGAACGATACAGCTTTTTTACTCGCTCAAAATTTTTTGCCCCGACATTGTAACCGATTATTGGCTGACAGCCGAGAACAATACCTACCACGATATTGATAACGACGGTAAAAACCTTACTTTCAATTCCGATAACGGCAATTGGTATATCTGCGCCGTATTCGGAGGCAGCGCCGTATTTTGCAAGCATGATGTTGCACACAAGCGAAATGACAACAATGGTCATTTGCGTAATCAGCGATGAAATTCCGAGCTTGAACGCCTCGCCGTAAACCTTGAAATTCGGAATAAAGCTTTTAAGCGTCAGCTTAAATGTCTTTGTGCAGAACAAATATGCGATGCTGATTAAAAAAGAAATTACCTGTCCGATAACGGTAGCCCAGGCAGCGCCTGCCATACCCCATTTGCACACAAAAATAAAAACCGGGTCGAGTATAATATTGACAATCGCGCCGACAAGCATGGAGAGCATAGACCACGTAGGACTGCCGTCCGCGCGTATAACGGCGTTTATCATATTTGACAGCATATAAATCGGGAAAAACCGAGAATGATGTCAAAATATTCAGTTGCATAGTCAATTGTATTATCCGACGCGCCGAACAAGTATAAAATTTGCGTTTTCAACGGGTAAAGCACGGCAAGCAACACAATGCTCGCGATTAAAGTAAGGAATATGCCCGTGCCAACGCACTTATGGAGTTTGTTTGTATCGCCTTTGCCTTGATGAATGTTGATATAAGCGGCTGAACCGTCTCCGAAATACCAGGCAACTCCTTGCGCAATGATAAATATAGGAAACACAACGCCGGTTGCCGCGTTGCCGAGGGTAGAGAGCTCGCTGTTGCCGATGAAAATTTGGTCGACTATATTATAAAGAGCGCTGACAAGCAAAGACAGTACGCACGGGATACAGAATTTAAGCATCAACTTTGAAATTTTTTCTTTCCCCAAAAATTCCGTGCTTTGAGAGTAAGCCATAAATGTTTCTCCGAAAAAATTATTCGTCTTTGTCGGAGTAAAGAGCGTCTGAAACCTGCGAAGAACAAAAATAAGCGTAGAATCTCTGCTGAAATTCTACGCTTTTATTTGCTGTTCAACGCTATGTATTTTACTACAAACAGCCTCCGATTGTCAAACAAAATAGATAAGTTGATGAGTTGCAAAAAATGAATGGGATAAACTCAATTTGAATTTAGCAGAGCTTTTATCAAAAAAAGAGCGTTCTAAAAATTTTCATCGCTTTGCAAAACGGATTACGGGCAATTTTATATGCAAGACTGATTAGAATCCGATTGCGAAAAACTTGGAGATAAAATATAACCTGTCGATTTTTTAAATTTTATTGCAAAAAAATAAGCCTCGTTTAAAACAAGGCTTATCGGGGGACTTGAGGAATTGAACCTCTTACGATTGGTGCGGATGACAGGACTTGAACCTGCACGGCTGTGAAACCACTAGAACCTGAATCTAGCGCGTCTGCCAATTCCGCCACATCCGCTTGTTGGTGCGAAGAATGGGACTTGAACCCACACGGTATTACCATACGCCCCTCAAACGTACGCGTCTGCCTATTCCGCCATCTTCGCAAAACAACGCTAAAATATTATACTTTTTGTTTTCAGATTAGTCAAGCAATCTTGGAGAATTGTCAAAAAAATTTTTGCAAGTTGCTATTCGATGAGATAATCGTAAATTATTCTGAAAGCGCCGGCGGCTTTTTCTTCCCATTTTTTGTCAATATGTTTTGCAATAGTTCTGTTGGGCACGTTGATTTTGATTTCAAGCGCCGGCTCGTTAGGTTCGATTATTTTAAGAAGCACGTCGTAAGTGCCGTCGGGATTTTTTTGATAGTCGCTTGCGTATTCCTGTTTGCGTTTGTAGTTCATCCTGTTCAGTTTGACGTTGTCGCTTACAACCTCGCGCAGGCTGGAGGGAATGCGCACGAAAAAATGTGCAAGACAAATTCTGCCTTCCGGCGTAATAGAGTACATAGCTTCGTTTGACGCGCCCTTGTTGACGGCGGCGACAAAATTCGCGTCGATTAACTGCATCAATGCCTGTTTGCAATCTATATAATTTATCCAATTGTTGGCGGAGCAGCACATTTCGAGAATAGTTTGTTCGCTTAAAGGCATCTCCATTTTATCGAAGACGAACAAAAGCAACAATTTATTTTGTGTGCTGTCCATAGAGATTGCCAAACTTTTACCTCCGCAGAAAAAAAACGCGCAAAAAAACAGCAAAAGAATCTTTGCTTATTGATTGTACTATATTTCGGACGATAAAACAACTTTTTTTGCAAAAGATTTTATTTTGTTGAGTAAAAACACAAATTGTGTTAAACTATTCGCGAGGTATATATGAGCAATCAAAAAAACAATCTCGGTATGTTTTCGCAGCGGGTTGAGGAGGCAATCAACTCCCGTTTTATTCTTGCAGACAGGCATATTTCCGGCTTGCTTAAATGCGTGGCGACCATTCCCGAGCTGACTGCGGTTGTCGGCGAAACGCTTAAAAACGTCAGCTACGCCGACGAATACGACAAGGCGCGCGTTGTGTTGACCAAAAACGGAAAATCCGTTTGCAAATTTGTAATGCCCAACGACAAAAAGAGGATAATCGCTTTCACGGTATGTCTTTTGACGGAATTTGATTCCGGCAGGCGCAGTCTTTTGGAATTTTTGACGGAGTTTTTTTACGACGAGGACACAAACGTCGCTTACACGAAATTCTGCGACACCGTCCTCAAGCCCTTCAAAAGGGCGGGGGAGATGGTGCTGAAAAATCTCGGCAGTTCTGCTGCTTCAAACGAAGACTATGACGAAGAGTCCGCGTTGAAAATTGCGCCGCCGGCTTTTCGCCTTGATTCCGCCGCTAAAACGGCAATTCTTAACGAAATAGCGGAATTTGAAGCAAAAATAAAGCTGGATACTTTTATGTCCAAGCCGTTTATTATCGAATGTTGCGTAATGGCTGAGGCGTTTGCGGAGGCGGTAAAAAACGACTCGGAAACGGGCATCAAAATAATGTGGATAGGTTTCAAAAACACCATTCATTACGCTCAGGCAAGCGAAACCAACGCGATAAAAATAAAGCGCATTCTGTTGAACTACAATCTGATAGACGGTTAACAAATTTTGGCTTAAAGTTTTGGCAATAAAACATTGCGGAAGAAATTTTCCAAAAGCAAAAACATGGGCAGCTTTTGCTGCCCATGTTTTAACTATCTTAATTTTACTTTGCAAAAACAATCAATTGTATTTGTTTCCGAAATATTTTTTCGCGCGTTCGGTTATGTCGGAGACAAACTCTGTTTTGGACTGAGTGTATGCGTCGCGGTTGTATTTGTATTTTTCAGACAAGGTAAGTTTCAATTTTTCGTAACTTTTGGCAATTTCGGGTTTTTCGTTAAGATAATCGCGAAAATAAAGTTCGTCGTTGTCTCCTTTTATTCTTAAATGCAGGTGAAATACCTTTTCCGCATAACCGTTTTTTGTGTAGCCTTTGTTGAGTGAAATTCTGCCTTTTGTTTTTGACATGCAAACATATCCGTTTTCGGTCAGAATATCGCAAATTTGCTCCATACAGGCAGAGGAGTATGTTTCAAGCAAAATGTCCGCAATCGGTTTTGCCGCAATAAAATTTATCGCCGTGCTGCCGATGTGACTGATTCTGTACACTTTATTTTCGGGAAGCAAATCGAGTAAAAATTTTTTTTCTTCCGAAAATAAGCGGGCAAAGCCGTCGTCGTGCGGCATAAGCTCTATGGGGAACAAGCGCCACAGTTCATTTAACGGCATATCTTCGAGCTTTTTTGTCGCTCTGAACAAATAGTGCGGCATCTCTTTTCCGTAATAGTATTTGACGTAGCAATCTATACATTCCATACCGTTGCGCTTCGCTACGGCAATGGACGGATAATTGTTTGTCCTGATTGTGGAAAAAATTTCATCCAGCTTCAAGGTCTGAAAAGCGTAATTTTTCAGTGCGCGCGCCGCTTCCGTCGCATATCCGTTGTGCCAGAACGCTTTTTTGAACAGATAACCTATTTCGTGGAGCTCTCCGTCCTTGTAGGGTTGCATTGTAATTCCCGCCTGACCTATCATATTTCCGCTTTGTTTGAGAATCACGCTCCACATACCGAAACCGTATTTTTTGTAGCGCGACAGCTGATTGTCAAGCCATTGCCCGACGTCTTCTTCGGAAAAATCTCTTTCGTAAGCATACATCACCTCAGGGTCGCAAAGCATTTCCGCGAGGTCGTCAAAATCCGATTGCGTCATTTCTCTTAGCATTAATCTTTCCGTTTCCAAAATCATTGTTTTTACCTCGTAAAGTTTGAAATGTTTGAAACAAACAAAAAAAGCAGTTCGTAAACGAACTGCAAGCGGCGCCTCCAAGGGGACTCGCAAGGAGCGGGAGGCAGTCCCGCGACGGAATAGCGAATTTTGCGCCGAGCGCAAAAACGCGTCACCCCGGGGGTGAGAGTCCGTAACCAAACAAAAAAGCAGTTCGTTTACGAACTGAAAGTGGCACCTCCAAGGGGACTCGAACCCCTGATTCCGCCGTGAGAGGGCGGCGTCCTGACCGCTAGACTATGGAGGCAAATCAACGCTTGCATAGTATATCATTTTTTTTATTGCGGCGCAACTGTTTTTCCATCATTTTTTAAATTTTTGTTGCGGTAAAACAAAATCAATGGTGATTGTTGGGCAAATTCGACACTTATTTATATCGTTTTTTAGAAAGTTTTGTATTATATTTAATTATTTTGTCAAAAAGTATGCAACAAGAGACATTTTAAACAAATCATGCGAGTAACAGTGTAACATATATTTCGGGAGAAAAGAAATGGATATTGTTTCGTCGTTTACTGCAAGATTAAATGAATTGATGAAAGAAACGGGGCTTACGCCGAAGCAGATAAGCGAAAGCACGGGCATTGATTTAACCGAGCTCATGCATTGGAAGTCCGACAAAAACAAAAAACTGCCTTCCACGAGAAATTTGCTCAAATTGGCGGATTTTTTCAGATGTTCTTTTGCGTATATGTTGGGCTTGGAAAATGAAAACAGCTTGCCAAACCCGAGACAGGAATTGCCCGTTTTTTCAGAAAGGCTGTGCAAAATTCTCGAAAAAAAGCAATTGAAGGTTTTTGTACTGAAACGCACGGGTAAGATTCAATTCAAATCCTCGATAAACAATTGGAAAACGGGCAGAACCATGCCAAATGTGTTCAATCTCGTGTGCCTTGCCGAAACGTTGAATTGCTCGGTCGATTATCTGTTGGGACGCGGAGATTGAACGACGGACTATCCATGCACCGATTGCAGACAAGGCAAATCCCGCCTCAAAAAGCGGGATTTGCCTGACACGGTTATTTTTTCAAAAGAGCGTCCGCCGAAATGTTAAGACGTTTTGCCAGTTTTGCAAGGCTTAACGCGTCGGGTAGATATTTTCCGTTCAACCAATTGTAAAACGAGGAAAATTCTTTGCAAAAGCCTTGTTTTTTAAGCAAATAAAATTTTGTCGGGTGCAGTTTGGCAAATCTGTTCAGATTTTTGCAAAATGAATTTACGTCGATGTTTTCATCCGCGCTGTCGGGAAAATCGCTGAGTCCCAAGAGAAAGTCTGCCGAGCAGTTGAAACTTTTCGCCAACTCGACGACGGCATGAAGAGAGGGCAGATAAGACCGATTTTTCTTCAACCTGCGGAAAATATCCACGCAAATTCGCTCGTCGCCCGACAAAAGCCGTTCTTCTTCGATAAAGCTCAGGATTCGTTTGTGCATTTTTTGTTCCATAATACAAACTCCTTTAATTTTTTTTGAGTGTTTCACTCGTTTTTTAGTTTAGACTATTAAGGCTTTCCGGGCTTGTTTTTATTGCAAGATTTTAAAAATTTTAATACAAAAATTCGGAACGTGTTTTATTCCAGAAACTATTGCAAAACCGTTAAATAAGTTTTAAATAAATCTGCGACCTAACTTAATATTTTGTCCGCAGAAGTATACTCTCGGTAGAGTGTATATTTTCGCGTTGAAAAAAACTTCTGTGGATTTTAAGTTAGTGTATGTATACAAAAAGCACAAGGCATTAAACCTTGTGCTTTTTCCTTACCTTGCAGAGATAAAATCCGCAACACCGTTTACAAAAATGTATATCGGGTTCAATCTCTGTCTGCTTTGGTGCGGCTAAAGGGACTCGAACCCCCACGTCTGTGACACCAGATCCTAAGTCTGGCGCGTCTGCCAATTCCGCCATAGCCGCATTGAGTATATTTAAGCACAAGTCAAGGGATTTGTCAATAACATAAGCAGGTCGTTGATTAAAATCAATCAGGATGTCGGAAAACATTTGAATTTTGAAATATGAAAATGCTTGACGGAGAGAATTTTTTTATAAAATAGGCTAAAAATCTTGACAACGGAATTTGCTTGTGCTATGATTTTTTAGCGTTGTCGTGCGGGTGTAGTTCAATGGTAGAATCCCAGCCTTCCAAGCTGGTCGCGTGGGTCCGATTCCCATCACCCGCTCCAACACATCTTCATGTGCGAGATTGAGTCCCGCCGTTTGACGTTGTGGAAACGCGAAGTGTGTGCCTGTAGCTCAGCCGGATAGAGCAACGGCCTTCTAAGCCGTGTGTCGGGGGTTCGAATCCCTTCAGGCACGCCAAAAATGGTGGGCATAGCTCAGTTGGTTAGAGCGCCAGATTGTGACTCTGGAGGTCGTGGGTTCGACTCCCATTGCTCACCCCATTTGTAGGGGTGTCGCCAAGCGGTAAGGCACCAGACTTTGACTCTGGTATTCGTA
>ENA-OOUZ01000756-OOUZ01000756.1-human-gut-metagenome-genome-assembly--contig:-NODE-756-length-14518-cov-3.777709_pt1 | contig 14518 bp, 9 predicted proteins | sample MGYA00241546_ERZ501274 | MGnify/ENA primary metagenome ERZ501274 (study PRJEB25962, sample SAMEA2042363) | human gut metagenome | biome: human gut; feature: human-associated habitat; material: faeces...
CGCCCCACAGCAAAGCTGCGCGGCGCATAAAAACGATGCTCCACGCTTTGCCGGAAGAAAAATGGGTACACTTCGAGCCGGAAATGCTTAGGGGTTGCCTTTTTTAAAGAAAACGCAGCCGTTCCAGCCCATCCGGGTGTACCCTCCTTCCATGCAAAGCGCTGCACTGAATATAACATGACAGAGCCAAAATGGCAAGTCAAAACCGGAAACCTGCGCAAAATCTGCCCGCCCCAAACCGCCGCAAAATGTGGTAACATAACAAACGGTTATAAAACCTGAATACTCCCAAACGCAGCGACGGAGAGAGTAGGTTTGTTCGGCACAGCAAAGAGAGGGACTTCACCGGCTGAAAGGGTCCCCGCGTGCAGACAGGCTGAAGTTCGCTCCTGAGCGGCCTGTGTGAACCCTGCATTGCAGCCATTAGCGCGGGACGGTCTGCCCCGTTACAAAGCATCGAGTGCCGCCAGACATGGTTTGGCGGAACACGGGTGGTACCGCGGAGTGTAAATGAATGTTACAGCTTCGTCCCTGATTTTACCGTTCAGGGACGGGGCTTTTTTATTTTGTTTTGCAGCAAAAGCGAGCAGCCTTCGCCCCGTAAATCATCAAAGAGGTGCATTATGGAAGAAAAAATCGCCGCACTGCGCGCCGAGCTGGAAGCCGACCTTGCAGCAGTGCACAACAAAGATGAACTTTCCGCCTTTTGGCAGAAGTATCTGAGCAAAAACGGCAGCGTGACCGGACTGACCAAGTCCCTGCGCGATGTTCCCAAAGAGGAACGCCCCGCCGCCGGTAAAACCATCAACGAGTTCAAGGTCTGGGTGGAGGGCCAGTATCAGGCTGCTTCCGCCGAGATCGAAAAGGCCGAGCTTGCCGCCCGCAACAAGGCCGAGGCCGTGGATATCACCCTGCCCGGCACCCACCACGCCACCGGCGCACTGCATCCTATCACCCAGATCAAGAATGAGATCATTGATGTGTTTGCCGGCATGGGCTTTGAAATTTACGAAGGCCCCGAAATTGAGGATGATGACCACAACTTTACCCGCCTGAACGTACCCAAAAATCATCCGGCCCGCGATATGCAGGATACCTTCTATGTGGCGGATGACATTGTTCTGCGCACCCAGACCAGCGGCGGCCAGATCCGTGTGATGGATAAGGAAAAGCCCCCCATCAAGGTTCTGGTGCCCGGCCGCGTGTTCCGCTCTGACTCTGACGCAACCCACTCCCCGATGTTCCACCAGATGGAAGGTCTGGTTGTGGATAAGGGTATTACCCTGTGCGACCTGCAGGGCATGCTGGACCGCTTTGTGCAGGCTTTGTTTGGCCCGGAGGTCAAAACCCGCCTGCGCCCGTCCTATTTCCCGTTCACTGAGCCCAGTGTGGAGGTTGACGTAAGTTGCTTTGAATGCCACGGCAAGGGCTGCCCCCTGTGCAAGCACAGCGGCTGGATCGAAGTTCTGGGGGCTGGCGTTGTGCACCGCAGCGTGCTGGAAAACTGCGGCATTGACCCTGAGGTATACTCCGGCTTTGCTTTCGGTATCGGTATCGAGCGTATCGCCATGCTTAAGTACGGCATCAACAACATTGGCCTGATGTTCGAGAACGACCTGCGCTTCCTCGAACAGTTCAAGGGTTAAGGAGGGGAACAACAATGAAAGTACCATTCAGCTGGCTTAAACAGTATGTGGATATTGATGTTTCCGCCCAGGAGCTGGAAACCAAACTATTCGACTGTGGCTTTGAAGTAGAAGAACTCATCGACCTTGGCGCTGAGATCAGCAAGGTTGTTGTTGGCGTTGTGACCGAGTGCGTGCCCCAGGAGGGCACCCACCTGCATATCTGTAAGGTGGACTGCGGCGACTATGGCCATGATATTCAGATCTCCACCGGTGCGCCCAATGTGTACGCCGGTATGCACACCCCCGCTGCTCTGGACGGCTCCACGCTGCCCGGAGGTATCAAGATCAAGGCAAAGCCCTTGATGGGCATTGAATCCAACGGTATGCTCTGCTCCGGCGAGGAACTGGGTCTGAACGAGGACCTGTACCCCGGCGCTGAGGTATACGGCCTGCTGGACCTGCCCAAAGATACCGTGCCCGGAACCCCCATTCAGCAGGTTGTTGGGTTGGATGATTATATCTTTGATATCTCCATCACCGCCAACCGTGCCGACTGCCAGAGTGTTCTGGGCATTGCACGCGAAGTTGCCGCTGTGCTGAACAAGCCCCTGAAAATGCCTGCCACCGATTACACCGTGAGCGATTGCAAGAACCCGCGCCTGAACATTACGGTGGAAGCACCGGACCTGTGCCCGCGCTACCTGGGCCACTATGTGCGCAACATCACCACCGGTGAATCTCCGCGCTGGATGCGCCGTCAGCTGGCCTTGTGCGGCCTGCGCAGCATTTCCAACGTGGTGGATATCACCAACTATGTCATGCTGGAAATCGGCCAACCGATGCACGCCTTTGATATGGACACGCTGGAAAGCTGCCAGATCATTGTGCGCCGTGCCAAGGACGGCGAGAAGATCACCACGCTGGACAGCAAGGAGTTTACCCTGACCCCCCAGAACCTGGTCATCTGCGATGGCGAAAAGCCGGTTGCCCTGGCCGGTGTTATGGGCGGCCTGAACAGCGAGATCAAGCCGGAAACTACCCAGCTGCTGTTTGAATCTGCCAAGTTTGCCCGCGATAACATCCGCAAGACCGCCCGCGGCCTTGGCCAGAACACGGATGCTTCCGCCCATTACGAGAAGGGCATCAGCGAATATACCACCGAGCTGGGCATGGCCCGCGCCCTGCACCTGATCCAGGAGCTGGGCTGCGGCGAAGTGACCGCCACCGAGTTTGACTGCTCCGCCGGTGCTCCGCGTAAAGGCAAGCACTTCACCGCCCGCATCAGCGCCATCAATGCCATTCTGGGCATTACCGTGCCCACCGAGGAAATTCTGGCCATCCTGAAAAAGCTCAGCTTTGAAGTGACGATGGAAGCCGACGGTGACACCATGCAGGTGGTTGCTCCGCGCTACCGCGAGGATATCGAGATCGGCGAGCCGGACCTGGCCGAGGAAGTGATCCGTGAATATGGCTATGACCATATCACCCCCACCTTCCTGAAAGCTGCCCAGGTCACCACCGGGGGCCTGACGGCTGACCAGCACCGCCGCGATAAGCTCAAGAGCGCTATGTGTGCCCAAGGCTTCTATGAGGCTATGACGCTGGCATTCTATGCGGATGCCGACCTGGATGCCCTGCACATTGCCCCCGATGCACCGGAGCGCAATGTCATCCGCATTGTCAACCCCATCTCCTCCAACCTGACCATCATGCGCTCCCTGCTGGCACCCAGCCTGTTGAACGTGGCGGTTACCAATCTGAAAAAGGGCAACGCTGCCGGCCGTCTGTTTGAGCTTTCCAACATTTATGTGCCCAAACAGCTTCCGCTGACCGAACTGCCGGAAGAGCGCCTGCACCTGGGCTTTGTGGCCTTTGGTGAGCATGAGGACTTCTTTGCCGTTAAGGGCGCACTGGAAGACCTGGCTGCTTCCTTCGGCGTAACCTTTGAGGTGGAGCGTGCCGAGGATGTGCCTTACCTGCACCCCGGCATTGCCGCTTACATCCTGTGCAACGGCGTGCGTGTGGGCAGCTTTGGCAAGCTGGCCAACGATGTGCAGGCCGGTCTGGATCTGCCGCGTGATAGCCGCGCCAACCAGAAGATCTTCCTGGGCGAGATCGATTACGAGACGCTGGTGGCACAGCTGCCTGCCGGTCTGCGTTATCATCCGCTGCCGGAGTTCGATACCGTGGCCCGTGACCTGGCTCTGGTTGCTGACGAGGAAACCCCCTGCGGCACCATCATTGCCGAAATGAAGCGCGCCTGCAAGCAGCTGGCCGATGTGGAGCTGTTTGATATCTACCGCAGCGAAGCCATTGGCGCCGGCAAAAAGAGCATGGCGTTCACCTTGCACTTTGCACCGGAAAACAAAGCCCTGGAAGCTGCCGATGTGGACCGCTTTGTCAAGAAAATCCTCGGCAACCTCAAGTTCAAGCTGGGCATCGAGATCCGCTGAACTCTTTTGCCGCGTTCGCTGCCGCCCGGCGGTAAGCTGAACGCCTGAACGGAAATAACACAAAACCACCCCTTGCCCCGACCGCACGGTAAAACCTTGTGCGGCAGGGCAGGGGGTGGTCGTTTTATATTCGGCCACTGGCCTAAATGCGCCGCGCCAAAAACAAACCCGCCGGGGCAGGCAGCTGTTGTGCTGCGCCGCCCCGGCGGGTGCTGCTATCTATGGTGCTGTAGTCAATCAGGTATCGGAATCCAGCTTCAGCACGGCGGTAAAGGCTTCGCTGGGCAGGGTCACGCTGCCCAGTTTACGCATCTTCTTTTTACCGGCTTTCTGCTTTTCCAGCAGCTTCTTTTTACGGGTAATATCGCCGCCATAGCACTTGGCCAAAACATCCTTGCGCACGGCCTTGACTGTTTCGCGGGCAATGATCTTGCCGCCCACGGCCGCCTGAATGGGAATTTCAAACAAAGCGCGCGGGATGTTCTCCTTCAGCTTTTCGCAGATGCGGCGCCCCTTGGCGTAAGCGTTATCCCGGAACACGATCATGGACAGCGCGTCCACGGGGTCGCCGTTGAGCAGGAAGTCCAGCTTGACCAGGTCGCTCTCGCGGTACTCCTTGAACTCATAGTCGTAGCTGGCGTAACCGCGGCTGCGGCTCTTGATGGCGTCAAAGAAGTCATAAACAATCTCGCCCAGCGGAATCTGGTAATGCAGGTCCACGCGAGTCTCATCCAGGTAATCCATCGCAATCAGGGTGCCGCGCTTTTGCTGGCACAGGTCCATCAGCGGGCCAACATAATCGTTGGGGGTGTAAATGTGGGCATCCACAAATGGTTCTTCCGCCTTGGCAATGCGGGCCGGGTCGGGATAGGCGGAGGGGTTATCGATCACTTCCACCGTGCCGTCCGTCAAGGTCAGCCGGTACTGAACACCGGGGGTGGTGGTGATCAGGTCAAGGTCAAACTCGCGCTCTAACCGCTCGGTGATGATTTCCATGTGCAGCAGCCCAAGGAACCCGCAGCGGAAGCCGAAGCCCAGGGCCGCACTGGTTTCCGGCTCAAAGCTCAAGGCGGCATCGTTCAGCTGCAGCTTTTCCAGCGCATCTTTCAAATCAGGGTAGTCGGCGCCATCGGCGGGGTAAATGCCGCAGAACACCATCGGCGTTACCTGGCGGAAACCGGGCAGAGCTTCCGCCGTGGGGGCTTCGGCCAGGGTGATGGTATCGCCCACGCGGGTATCGCGCACGGTCTTGATGGAGGCCGTCAGGTAGCCGACTTCACCGGCCTCCAGCTTATCGCAGGGAGCCAGGGCAGTAGCACCCATGTGGCCCACTTCCACCAGCTGGAAGGTTGCGCCGGTGTTCATCAGCTTGATGGTATCGCCGGGGCGCACGGTGCCTTCAAACACGCGCACATAGACGATAACGCCCTTGTAGCTGTCGTAAATGGAGTCAAAGATCAGGGCTTTCAGCGGGGCATCGGGGTCGCCCTGCGGGGCGGGAACATCCTGCACCACGCGTTCCAGCACTTCGCGGATATTGATGCCCATCTTGGCGCTCACGCGCGGGGCATCCATGCAGGGCAGACCGATGACATCCTCTACCTCTTTGGCGGCGGCATCCGGGTCAGCGCTGGGCAGGTCAATCTTATTCAGGATGGGCACAACTTCCAGGTTGTGGTCAATGGCCAGGTAGCAGTTGGCCAGCGTCTGGGCTTCCACGCCCTGGCTGGCATCCACCACCAGGATGGCACCCTCACAGGCAGCCAGGCTGCGGCTGACTTCGTACTGAAAGTCAACGTGGCCCGGCGTGTCGATCAGGTTGAACTCGTATTCCTTGCCGTCATCGGCGTGGTAGTGCATGGTAACGGCGCGGGCTTTGATGGTAATGCCGCGCTCGCGTTCCAGCTCCATGTCGTCCAGAATCTGGTCCTCCATGGTGCGCTTGTCCACGCTGTCGGTCAGCTCCAGAATACGGTCCGACAGTGTGGACTTGCCGTGGTCAATGTGGGCAATGATACAAAAGTTGCGAATATTGTCGCGTGCCATCAGGTTTCCTCCAAATCGTTCCAGATACGCACCGGCGCGCCGTCCCGCAGGTAAACACGGGGAACCCGGCGGCTGATGCCGCAGATAATTTCATAGTTGATGGTGCCGGTCTTAGCGGCAATGCTGTCGGCGGTATCTGCGCCGATCGCAGCGTTTTCAGGGCCGAATACCGTTACTTCATCATTCATTTTAACATCGGGGATGTCGGTCACATCCACCAGGGTCTGATCCATGCACACCCGGCCGATTATCGGGGCGGGCTTTCCGCGGATGCTCATAACCCCCGCATTGGGGTTGCCATTGCTGCCGGAAAGCGCGCGGGGGTAGCCGTCCGCATAGCCAACGCATACGGTGGCAACCTTGCGGGGTGTGTTGGCTGTGTAGGTGCGGCCATAGCTCACGCTCTCACCGGGTAAAAGGTCCTTTACAAATTCCACAACACTTTTCAGCGTCATGGTGGGGCGCAGGCCGTCAAAATGCACTTCCGGGCTGGGGTCCAGCCCATACAGGATAATGCCTGCGCGGGTCAGGCTGTGGTGCCATTCCGGGTAGCGCATTTGTGCGGCAGAGTTGGCGCAGTGGATGGTGTGCAGGGCAATGCCGTCCGCCTGCAGCCGCTGCACGGTGCGCTCAAACAGGGCGTGCTGGGCTTGGGTGTAGGCTTCGTTTTCCGGCGTGGTGCTGTCTGCCACGGCAAAATGCTGGAAAATACCGCTGAAGTGCAGCTTGGGCAGGGCGGCGCAGCGCTCCATGGCAGCGATTGCCGCCTCAAAGTCAGAACGCACGCTGAACCCAATGCGTCCCATACCGGTATCAACCTTAAAGTGGCAGTATACTTCCACGCCGGCGTTTTGGGCGGCAGCGGAAAGCGCCTTGGCATACTCTTCGGAATAGACGGTCTGGGTAATGCAGTTGAACGCCAGCTGATCCACCTGCAGCGGGTCGGTGTAGCCCAGGATCAAGATGGGTTTACTGATCCCGTGGCGGCGCAGGTGCCGCGCTTCGGCCAGGCAGCTGACCGCAAAAGCGGCTGCACCGTTTTCTTCCAGCCAGGGCCCGGCCACAGCGGCGCCGTGGCCGTAAGCGTCCGCCTTGACAACGCAGCACACCGGCGCGCCCACCGTCTTTTTGATCAGTGCCAGGTTGCTCTGCATAGCATCCAGATCAACCAATGCCCAACAATGCTTTTCGTACAGTTCGTTCGTCATTGCAATCCACCCCATTTCGATACAAAACACAACGGGGAATCTAGCCCCGCGTGCGCCCGGCATGCAGCGGCCGCCAGCCGTCAATGCCGCTTTGCTGCAAAGCGTGCAGTGTTTTCTGACGGAAAGCCGGGTCGTCCCGGCTCATCTGCTGCACAAACAATTTGGTCTGTTCGCGCACTGTGGCGCCATCAGCCGGGCAGCGGCTTTTGATGATGGGCAGCCCGGCGTGGTATACCGCGCTTTTTACCTCGCTTTCGGTGGCAAAGATCATTGGCCGGATCAGCGTAATGTTGCGCTGGTCCAGATAGGTCACAGGCGAAAAACACCCAATACGGCCTTCCCGCCAAAGGTTCATGTAAAAAGTCTCCACGGCATCATCCAGGTGGTGCCCCAGCGCCACTTTGTTGCAGCCAAGTTCCTGCGCGGCAGCGTGCAGTGCCCCGCGCCGCATTTTGGCACACAGCGCGCAGGGGTTCGGCTCTTTGCGGTAATCAAATACCACGGGGCCGATATCCGTGCGCCGTATTTCGTAAGGAATGCCTTCCTGCGCAAACAGGTCCGCAAGTGGCTGGTAGTCGGCTTCCACCCCGCCAAAGCGCGGGTCCAGCGTGACCGCCATGACCTCAAACGGAACGCCGAGATACCGCCGCAGGTGTCCCAGCGCCACGGTCAGCGCAACGCTGTCCTTCCCGCCGGAAACACCAACGCATACCCGGTCGCCCGGTGCGATCATCTCGTAATCCTGCACTGCCTTGCGCAGCAGACCCTCCAAGCGCTGCATGCCCGTTCCACCTTACCTTTATACACTCTAAGACGATACTATAAACATCGCTATTATAGCACATCCTGCTGCCCAATGCCAACAGCCGCAGCCAAATCGGAAGAATTTTATCAAAGCACCGCACAGGAGCTGCAAAAACAAAGCCGTGCCCGCGCCGCAGTTTGGTTGGCAAAGCAGGGCAGGGGAGAAAGCCGGAAACCAGCAGACTGCACAAAGCGGGCAGAACACTTTGCTGCAGGGTACACAAAAACAGGTGCAAAAGGCAAAACAGTAAAATGCCGTTTGCGAAAACGTTAGAAAACAAGAGAAAACACAAGAAAACAAGAGCTACACGAGAATAAAATGATTTTATTTGCAAAATCCCTTGACGAAACAGCGCGTATTTGCTAAAATCATACTTGCGCGAAATCAGCGCAGTGCCGTGCTGTGCATTGCGCTTTGAATAAACCGAAATGATTCGGATGCGTCACTATAAAGTATGGAGGATTCAAATCATGAGCACTACTCTCGCTAAGCCCGCTGAGATGGTCGACCGCAAGTGGTATGTTATTGATGCTGCTGGCAAACCGCTCGGCCGCGTTGCTGCCCAGGCCGCTGTCCTGCTGCGTGGTAAGAACAAGACTACCTTTACCCCCAATGTTGACTGCGGTGACCATGTCATCGTGATTAACTGCGACGAAGCTGTTCTGACTGGCAAGAAGCTGGAAAAGAAGTATCATCGCACCCATTCTGGCTGGATCGGCGGCCTGAAGGAAACCCAGTATAAGACCTTGATGGCTGAAGCCAGCGATAAGGCTATGACCTACGCTGTTAAGGGCATGGTTCCTTCCAACACCCTGGGCGCTAAGGCTATGACCCGCCTGCACTGCTACAAGACTGCTGAGCATGCACATGCTGCCCAGAAGCCCGAAGTTGTGGAATTTTGATAAGGAGGCAATAGAAGATGTACGAAACTAAACAGTATTTCTACGGCACTGGCCGTCGTAAGCATTCCGTTGCCCGCGTCCGCGTCTACAATGGCACCGGCAAGATTACCATCAACAATCGTGATATCGACGATTACTTCGGCCTGGAAACCCTGAAGCTGATGGTCCGCAGCCCGCTGGCTCTGACCAACACCGACGGCAAGTTCGACATCGTGATTAACGTTGTCGGCGGCGGTACTTCCGGCCAGGCTGGCGCTATCCGCCACGGCCTGTCCCGCGCTCTGCTGCAGTTCGACCCCGAGCTGCGCAGCACCCTGAAGAAGGCTGGCTTCCTGACCCGCGATCCTCGTATGAAGGAACGTAAGAAGTACGGTCTCAAAGCTGCTCGTCGCGCACCGCAGTTCAGCAAGCGCTGATTTATTCAATCCGATTCTTATTATGTCGGCTCATTTTGGGCCGACATTTTTTATGACGTGTTTTCTGTTACAGTCAGGAACATAGTGCCTGCCCGTTCAGGCGGTTGGACTTGATGTGGAAGGGGAACTTATGTTATCAACAAAAACAAAAGAGCATATCCGGCGCCGTGCCGCGCTAGGGTTGCCGCGGTGGGGAACTCTGCTGGTAAGCCTGGGGGCGCTGGCGGGCTGTGTGGCCTTCACCGGCAGCCAGCTGCATGTGGTTAAAATTACCGATACCCACGGTGCACAGGGCATGGCTATCACCTCGGCGCATGATATCAAAACGCTGATGCAGCAAGCCGGCATTGCGGCACCCGATACCGAGGACGAGCTGGAAATTACCGAGGATGCAGGCCTTGACCAGATCCACATCCTGCGCGCTTACACCGTGCCCGTCACGGTGGACGGCGGTGTGCAGGAGGTTGTGGTGACCGGCGGCACCGTGGGAGATGTTCTGGCGGAAGCCGGCATTACCCTTGGCCCAGATGACTGGATTGAGCCTGCGCTGGATACCCCGGCCCAGGAAAACACCATGGTGACCATCCAGCGGGTGCGCTATGAAGAATACACTCAGGACGAAGTGATTCCCACTGAGACCCAGTATGTGGAAACCAGCCTGTTCTACCGCAAACAGAGCAAAGAACAGCTGATCCAGCAGGGCAGCGACGGCCTGTGCAGCGTGAGCTACCGGGAAACCTATGTGGATGGCGAACTGACTGACACAACAGAAACGAACCGCGAAACTGTGATAGAAATGGTGCCCACCATTATAAAACACTATGACGAGCAGGCACCTGTCAGCTCCTTCGTGGGCCCCGAGATCGTGGACGGCAAACCATGCGAGGGCATTGCGGCAACTTATACCGCACAGCGTTCCACCGGGTATTCGGCATCGCCGACGGCAAAAGGATCTTCGGGGCGGCGGCTGACCTATGGTACGGTGGCGGTCAACCCCAATGTGATTCCCTATGGCAGCCTGATGTATATTACCTCCGCAGACGGCCGGTTTGTGTACGGTTATGCTTATGCGGCAGATACCGGCACAGCCATGATGACGGGGAGCGCATTTATTGACCTGTATTACGAGACTTACTCCGAAAGCGTTGATAATGCAGTGATTGCCGTGAATGTGTATGTGCTGGACAGCGATACCGCAGCCAAGTATAAAGAGGAAAACGACGCCATTTTAGAGGCAGATAATACGCCCGGATTATAAAAATAAACAGCAGACAAAAAAGCGCCTGCCGCACGTTGCTGTGCGGCGGGCGTTTTGCATAACACCTGATATAAAATTTTATGCAGTACGCGGCAGCGGTTATCTGCTATAATACAAGCAACAAGCAAAACAGGTGTATCGGAAAACAGAGAAACGGGCTGTATTTTCAGCTTTTAAGATACACCCCAAGGGAGTAGAAACATGAATACAAACAACAAACACCCCCATTTTTCCCGCACGGTGCTGCATAACGGGGAAGAACGCGTAAAACGCATCTTTCGTGACCAGCTGGCCGAGTTGGCCGGCCTGCTGGAAGTGGGCATTTCGCTGCTGGTTGTGGTGGCGTTGATGCTGGCGGTGGTGCCGCTGATCAAAATGCTGCCCGGCCTGCTGGTGGATACCAATGAAGTGGAAATCAGCCTGTTTTTGCAGCGCGCGCTGGATATCGTCATCGGCATCGAGTTCATCAAGATGCTTGCCAAGCACAGCCCCGGCAGTGCGCTGGAAGTGCTGCTGTATGCCATTGCCCGCCATATGATCGTTGGGCATGAATCGGCAGTGGAAAACTTTATCAGCGTGGCATCCATTGCGCTCATCTTCTTTGTGCGCAAGTTCCTGTTTGTTCCGGCGTTTGGTGCAACCATGCCCGGCGGCCGCAAGGCACCGGATATTGAGAAGATGGAAAAACAGGATACGGCAGGGGAGAGCGAAGAATGAGCCACTGAAAAATCAGACAAAACAAAAGCTCCGCAGCTGGGCATTTGCCTTTGCTGCGGAGCTTTTTGGCATAGTATGTAAATTTAAGCTGTTTCAGGGATAAAACGCCATCAGAACAACCCGGTAATGCGGCCTTCTGCGTCCACATCAATATCCATGGCGGCGGGGTGCTTGGGAAGGCCGGGCATCGTCATAATGCTGCCGCAGATGACGACCACAAACCCAGCACCGGCGGAAAGGCGCACTTCGCGTACATTCATTTTAAAGCCGGTGGGGGCACCGGTCAGCTTGGCGTTATCGCTGAAAGAATACTGCGTTTTGGCAATGCAGACAGGCAGCTCGCCGTAGCCCATGGCGGCCAGGTCGTCCAGCATCTTCTTGGCGGCGGGAGTGTAGGTCACGCCGTCAGCACGGTAGATTTTTTTTGCAACTGCTTCGATCTTCTCCGGCAGAGAAGCGCCCAGATCGTAGGTGTACTGGATGGGCTGGGGGGCTTCCGGCATGATGGAAAGAACGGTCTCGGCCAGGGCTTTGCCGCCCTCGCCGCCCTTGGCGAACACTTCAGACAGGGCGCACTTGACGCCCGCCTTGGCGCATACTTCCTCGATTACGGCCATCTCTTCCGGCGTGTCGGTGGGGAAAGCGTTGATGGCAACGCAGACGGGCAGGCCAAAGCCGTTCTTGATGTTGTCAATGTGGCGCTCCAGGTTGGCCGCGCCCTTGCGGACGGCCTCCACGTTAGGCTTGTTCAAATCCGGCTTGGTAACGCCGCCGTGGGATTTCAGCGCACGGACGGTGGCAACCAGAACCACCGCAGAGGGGTGCAGGTCCGCCATGCGGCACTTGATATCCAGGAACTTTTCAGCGCCCAGGTCGGCACCAAAGCCTGCTTCAGTCACAACGTAATCGGCCAGCTTCAGGCTCAGTTTGGTGGCAGTCACGCTGTTGCAGCCGTGGGCAATGTTGGCAAAGGGACCGCCGTGGATGATGGCGGGGTTGTTTTCCAGCGTCTGGACCAGGTTGGGGTCAATGGCATCTTTCAGCAAAGCCGCCATTGCGCCTGCTGCGCCGATCTGCCCCGCAGTGACCGGCTGGCCATCGTAAGTATAAGCACACACAATGCGGCTCAGGCGGTCTTTCAGGTCGGCCAGGTCGGTGGCCAGGCAGAAGATCGCCATGACCTCGCTGGCAACGGTGATGTCAAAGCCGTCCTCACGCGGGGTGCCGTTCACCTTGCCGCCCAGGCCGTCCACAATAAAGCGCAGCTGGCGGTCATTCATGTCCATGCAGCGCTTCCAGGCGATGCGGCGGGGGTCAATGTTCAGCGGGTTGCCCTGCTGGATGGAGTTGTCGATCATGGCAGCCAACAGGTTGTTTGCGGTGCCAATGGCGTGAATATCGCCGGTAAAGTGCAGGTTGATATCTTCCATGGGCACAACCTGGGCGTAACCGCCGCCCGCAGCGCCGCCCTTTACACCGAACACGGGCCCAAGGGAGGGCTCACGCAGGCAGAGCATCGTCTTTTTACCCATGGCGTTCAGGGCGTCCGCCAGGCCAACACTGGTGGTGGTTTTGCCCTCGCCAGCAGGGGTGGGGCTGATGGCGGTCATCAGGATCAGCTTGCCGTCTGGGCGGTCACTGTGGATCAGCTTGTGGTTGATCTTGGCTTTGTAACGGCCATAAGGAATCAGGTCCTCGTCCGTAAGGCCCAGTTTTTCAGCTACTTTGGCAATGGGCAGCATTTTGGCTGCCTGTGCAATTACAATGTCGCTCAGCATGTGGCATTCCTCCGTTTACAAAAAATAAAGGGCTGCGTACACCATACATCAGTGTATGCAGCCCAGACGGTCGGCTTAATGCAGGGAATAGCCCGCTTCCCCGGTGGTCATGCCCACCAGATTCCGTCAGTCAGCGGCCCTGCGTTATTGTTACTGTATCACACCGGCACACAGTTTGTCAAGCCAATTTTTGGCGGATACAAAAGGGTAGAAAAAAGCCGCCCGTGTTGTACCCAGGCGGCAGAAAAGGGGGGTCTTGCCAATGTATACCGACTTTGGTTACATAGACTCTGATGGCATCGAGTACGCAACACTTGATGAAGCCATAGAAGCCGGGGCCGCATAGGCAAGCGGAGTGTCACTGTTCACGCGGCGACACTTCGTCCTTTTATTGTATTGTACCACAGAGCTTACCACTCTGTCAACACTAACCCCACCCGTGGGGATGATGACAAGAAGTTTGCAACCAACGTTGCCCGCTTCAAGGCCGTCAAGAACAGAATAAAAAACAACGGATCAGCGTTTGCTGCTCTTGCGCCACAGGCCCATCTTTTCGGCGTCGGCAATCAGCTGCTCACGGAAATCTGGGTGGGCAATGTTGATCAGGGCTTCGGCACGCTCCCAGGCGGTCAGGCCCTTCAGGCGGGCAACGCCGTACTCGGTCACCAGATAATCGGTGTTGGCGCGGGTATCGGTCACAACACTGCCGGGGTGCAGCGTGGGACGGATGCGGCTTTCGTTTTGGCCGGTCTTTTTGTTAAAGAAGGTGGAGGACAGGCAGATGAAGCTCTTGCCACCCTTGGAAAGATAGGCACCCAGCACAAAGTCCAGCTGGCCGCCTGCACCGGAAATGGCACGGGTGCCGCTGCTTTCGGCGTTCACCTGGCCATACAGGTCAACGTCAATGGCGTTGTTGATGGAGATAAAGTTATCCAGGCTGCTGATCACCCGCACATCGTTGGTGTAATCAACGGGTGCAGACATACACTCCGGATTGTTATCCAGGTAGTCGTACATCTTTTGGGTGCCGGCACCGAACGCATAGACCTGGCGGCCGTTGTCAATGTTCTTACAGCGGCCGGTAATGCGGCCAGCCTTTGCCATATCTACAAAAGAGTCCACATACATCTCGGTATGTACGCCCAAATCTTTCAGGTCGCTTTCGGCAATCATGGCGCCGATGGCGTTGGGCATGCCGCCGATGCCAAGCTGCAGGCAGGCGCCGTTGGGGATGCGGTCCACCACCAGGCGGGCAACAGCCTGGTCAACTTCGGTGGGGGCACCGCCGCCGCCCAGCTGGTAGATCG
>ENA-OOUZ01000773-OOUZ01000773.1-human-gut-metagenome-genome-assembly--contig:-NODE-773-length-14288-cov-3.337525_pt1 | contig 14288 bp, 11 predicted proteins | sample MGYA00241546_ERZ501274 | MGnify/ENA primary metagenome ERZ501274 (study PRJEB25962, sample SAMEA2042363) | human gut metagenome | biome: human gut; feature: human-associated habitat; material: faeces...
ATAATTACGCTGAGAAAATCGCGGAAGACTACAAGATCCGCAAGTACCTCGTAAATCGTCTTGCCAATGCAAGCATTTCCAAGATTGTCATTGAGAGAACTCTCAAACTTATCACAGTGACGATCCAGGCTGCAAGACCAGGTGTCATCATCGGCAAGGGCGGCAGTGCAGTTGACAAACTTAAGGAGGAACTTAAGAAAGTCACAAGCAAAGAGGTTCAGATCAACATCTTCGAAGTCAGAAGACCGGAAGTTGACGCGAACATCGTTGCAGACAGCATCGCTCGTCAGATTGAGGGCCGTGTTTCATACAGAAGAGCTATCAAACTTGCAGTTTCTACCGCAATGCGTGTAGGTGCTGAAGGTATCAAGGTTCAGATCAGCGGCCGTGTAGGCGGCGCCGAGATGGCAAGAAGCGAAATGTTCAAGGAAGGTCGTACACCGCTCCACACATTCCGTGCTGATATCGACTATGCTCTCGCTGTAGCTCACACCAAGGTTGGTGCTCTCGGTATCAAGGTATGGATTTGCAACGGTGAGGTTTACGGAAAGAAAGATCTTTCACCTAACGCAGGCCTCGCTTCAGCATCTGCTCAGCCTCAGGGACAGGGTCGCCAGTCCCGTGGAGACCGTGGTCCTCGTCGTGGTGGCAGAGGCCGTGGAGACAGAAAAGAGAACAAAAACTAAGTTTTTGTCCTATCAATAACGAATCCCGACAGGTTTAACTCCTGCCGGGATTTTTTCTTATCCCTAAAACCACTATCTTTGTTGACATTGGTTTTCAATCAAATGCCCATTTAATATATGCTGAAACGGAAATTTGACAAGTTGGTGGCGTCCGGTAAGGGTACCCAGCTGATATGGCTGATGGTGATATCGGCAATTGCATTGGGCGGAGCGTTGATTTACGCTTTGGTTCGTGGAAATGCAGCCTTTGGATGGCGAGAGACATTGGCCATATTCCTCGACCCCGGTAACTTTATGCTCGGGGCAAGCAGCGGACACGAGTGGTTCGGCCTCTTTATGGCGCTGCTCAGCATTTTTCTCTTTTCCGCATTGCTAGTCAGCACATTTATCAATGTCCTTGATAATATCGGGACCTCTGTACGTGAAGGAAGACGCAGATACAATTTCCAGCATCACATACTTGTACTTGGAAGCGGCAAGAAACTGCAGCGTATTGTGGATTCGCTGAAAAATGACAGCCGCAGCATAGTCGTAATGAGTCCAAATCCGGTATGTGCCAAAAGCAAAGTGGTGTATTACAATGGCTTAAGGGATTCGTACGAAGACTTGCTTTCGACTGATGCCTCGAATGCGGATATGATTTACATAATCGGAGAAGATGATGAACCGGGCCATGACGCAAAAAGCCTTCAGGCACTCGAAATGCTTAAAGAAATATGCACCTCAGCGACACATGATGTTTATTGCTATCTAAGTATCAATGAGACTGTTACGCAGGAGGTTTTTCAATACTATCGTCAGAATGGCGAAAGTCGCTTGCTGCTTGTGGATGTTATCAATGACTATGAATACTATGCTGAACAATTGATGGTAGGAACGGATTTTCTTCCTGTCATCAAATCTGGCGAAGACAAAACGTGTCATATAATCATTGTCGGCACCGGGAAGGCAGCTCAGTCAGCAGCATACACTGCTGCACATATTTGCCACTATCCGAGTTATACGGAATTCGGCAGAAAAACTGAGATTTCATTCGTTGATATCGGAATGAAAACGTTCAGAGATATGCTGATCGCTTCCCGCCCGCATTTGTTCGCAATGTCCGAGTGGACTTATATGTCGCCAGATTCCCAGACCGAGATACATCATGCGGACAACGGCGATATATTGGACATCAAGTGGAACTTCATCGATGCGGCTGCCGAGTCTGTCGAAGCTAAGAATTTCATTGTCAATGTCTTGGCTGATACTGTCAATGATGTGCGTATCATAGTCTGCGGCAAGAATGACACGGAGGTTTCTGCCCGCGTCCTGCATCTTCCTCGCGCAGCATATGATATTCCGTCGATAGCGCTTTTCCTGGAGGAGTCAGTGGCCCTCATTGACAAGGCTCATGAAACTAATATGTATGGAAATCTCGTGGTGTTCGGGCCTGCTTCAGCACATGATGACGCGTTGTTTCAGAGAAGGTCAATGCTAGGCCAGAGGGTGAACTTCATTTATGACCAGGCCTACGCTAAAGATCCGTCCAAAACAGTTGAGGAAGCGTGGTACAAGCAATCGGAATCAAATAAATTCTCTAGCATCTATTGCGCTAATGCAATGCAGCTACGCCGTCTCTGTTACGATCTGTCTTTGCCGGACTGTCGCCCGGTCTATGAGGCGGAACACCGTCGCTGGTTGGTATCCGAACTGATAATGGGGTATGCTCCGGGTCCAAAGACAGACAAGGTCAATTTCATCCATGCTGATATCGTCCCGTTCGATGCCCTGCCTCCATCAGAACAGGAGAAGGACAAGACACTCATCGACAAGATTGACGAGATTTGCCGTTAAAAATATGTGCACCGCGTAATTGCTTGTGTGTCAACATGTTAAGTATTTTCAGAGTTGCGAAAACTGCAACTCTGATTTCGGTTAAATACTTAATAAACAGCAACTTGCAGGTTGCGCCCGCTGTATCGCGGTCTCGTACTTTTGCCCATGGAAATGTCAAGAACAGATTAACATGGGGAACAAAAGAAACTGGAACAACTTGCGAGTAGAGAAATCGTGTAAGTAGTTGAGCCTCCGATGGTTGCGTAAAATGCAGAAAGCCAGGTCCTATGTTTTTTAGGGTAACCTGGCTTTGAGCGTTTGATGTAATCGCTTGATTGATAGCTATTTGCCAAAGTATATGACATTCAGGTTGTTCCAAAATGCGCCCATGTTGAGCGGAGGCATTCAAGAGGTTCCCGTGCAGTCCTGAGGCCATTCTGAATGTGACAATTTCTATCATGTAATACGCCATACTGTTAAATAATAGCAGTATGGCGCACAGCTCTTATGTACTTTTTCCATTTGTTCTCCATGCTGATAAGTCCGAAGTAACTTTACAGACGAAACGGAAGGCAAAAGAATGTCTGTTACGCATTATAGAATAATAAAAGCACAGTTATGGCAACAGTAAAACTAAAGTTTCGCCCGTCAATGGTCACAGACCGTCCGGGCACAATCATCTATTTAATAACTCACCGTCGAACCGTCAGGCAAATTACAACGGAGTACAGGGTATTCTCTGATGAATGGGATGAAAAACAGTCAAGACTTGTGACAATTAATAAATACGAACGAGCGGAAACTGTCCGGATAATTTCTCGGAGAATCCATCGGGATATGGCGAGACTGAACACCATTATAGAGAATTTCGATAGCAAGCGCCAGGAGTATTCGTCCGAAGATATAATTTCGGAGTTCTGGAACACCTCAAACGCGAATACGCTCTTTAAATTCATGAATGATGTTATCGAGCGGTTGCGACAATTGCAGCACATCGGCACGGCAAAAAATTATCATGCTGCACTCTGCAGTTTCAAAAGGTTTCGGGATAACGAAGACATTACATTGAGGGATATAGATCAGTTTATGATGGAAGATTATCAGGCTTATCTGAAATCGGCAGGCCTATCATCAAATTCCATATCCTTTTATATGCGTATTCTTCGAGCTGTCTATAACCGTGCGGTTAAACGTGAACTGACCAAGGATTGCAAGCCTTTTCAAATGGTGTTCACTGGAACAGAGAAAACCCTCAAGAGGGCAATTTCAATCAATGATATCAAGCGCATCAAGAATCTTGACCTGTCTCTTAAGCCCAACATCGAATTTGCCCGTGATATGTTTCTGTTTTTATTCTTTTGTCGTGGAATGTCTTTTATAGATGCCGCATTCCTGAGGAAGACAGATGTTCATAACGGAGTACTGACCTATCGGAGACATAAGACGAATCAAGTGCTTCGCATTAAGATCATAAATCCTATAAAAGAATTGCTTGACCGCTATTCGAACAAGAGCTCTCCTTTCCTGCTTCCTATTATTGATTGTTCTGTCACTGATGAACGCAAACAGTACGAAACAGCCTTGCGCCGTATTAATAACACATTGAAGCACATTGCCGATATGGTGAAATTGCCGGTTACGCTTACAACATATGTCTCCCGTCACACTTGGGCGACCATAGCCAAGTCAAAAAATGTGCCTATCAATGTCATTTCAGATGCGCTCGGGCATGAGTCTATCGCCACCACACAAATATATCTTGCTTCAATAGATGCGTCTGTTATTGATCGGGCGAATGAATTGATAATTAATGATTTGTAAAGGGAAAACTGTTGCGAAATGCATCCGTTTCCTTGTAAGAAACGGACATGATGCACAAAGATATATAATATTTTCGACTGTCAAACTATCCGAGATAAGAAGTTCATATTATTTCTTATTAAAAGGACAAATTTTGATTTACAAAGTCAATTTAAAGCGGAAGAATTTGACTGCATACCAACCAGTTATATTCTATTTCTGTTTCTTACAAGGAAACGGATTCTGTCTCAAAAATTAAGGCGGTGTCCGAAAAGCCCTAATAGAGTAGGATATAACATTAAAATTTATCTTTATGAAATTAAGAGTTCCCAATGGTAGAATGGCTTTTGATCCTGCTAAGTTAAAACGTAAAGAATTAGCTGAAAAAATCAAGAAAGGACAAAAGATTGAACTTGGCAAGTCTGGAAATGCTATGGGCGAAGAACAGACTAATATTGTTGCCAAAGAGGGAAAATTAGCCGCTCAATGGTATGAAACAGATCCAGAACTTCTTGAAGATGAGATTGCAGCAATGAATGATATATTCCCGCAATTTGAACTCCAGAAAGTTGATGATCCAACGAGCAGGTGGCATAATTGTTTAGCATGGGTAGGCACATTGCGACCTGGAATACTAGAAGATACAGCTTGGGAAGTAATGGCAATTTATCACCCCAACCATCCGATTGCTCGAATGGGCGGTTCTGTATGCGTATATTTAATTGACCCATCTTTAGACGATGTAACAGCCGCCCTTGGCAAACGTCCATTTCACTTAATCAATGATGGAGAAGGTGGAAGATACTTATGTACAGCGCGCCAGGGAGATATATCAGATGGCAGCAACTATGGTGATCATGTTACATCTGCGGTTAACACACTTACTTGGGCTTGTAAATGGCTTATGGCGGTAGAATTAGTATGTACTGGAGATATGACGATGGAAGAGTTTGATGCTGAATAGAATTAATATGGAAACACCTCAGACTGTAGTTTTTACCAAGCGTGCATTTAATGCAATTGTTACTGAAACCATCAGTAAACATCCTATTGAAACAGGTGGTATTTTTCTAGGCTATTTGTTGGATAATGATACTTGGATAGTTATAGAAAATGTATCACCTGGTTTTAAAAGCACTCATCGTTCTGCTTATTTTGAGTATGATACTGATTTTGTAACCTATCTTGCGAACGTACTTGCTAATCAATATAAAGGAAATCTAAGAATTTTAGGACTATGGCATCGTCATCCTGGCAGTATGGATATTTTCTCAAGCACAGACGACCAGACTAACCGAAACTATGCCTCGGACTGTCCGCAAGGAGCTATTTCTGCATTGGTGAATTGTGACCCTAAAATGCGTATGACAATGTATCATGTCGCTCAAAATGGACAACATCATTTGGCTGAATGGTATGTCGATGATGGAGACATAATACCACAAGAGCTGTTAGAACTGCGCTATACTAGTATTGATGATCTTCCTGCTTTTAATAATGAAGGGGTTGTTCATTCTCCTGAAAATATCGACAATGAAGAAGTAGTTCATTCTCCTGAAGATAACAATAATGAAGAACTCAATGTAGAAAGTGAACCTGTTGCTGCTCCTCAAGTCCAACGTAAGCCATATAAGTTTGTACATGCTTTGAAAGATATAAAAAAAATCATCAACCAATTATTAACTGGATACACTAATGATAATTAGAAATTTCCGGACAGCTGAACCTAAAGCGTCAGTACCGGCAGATATAGCAAATGTTGATAGGATAATAGAGCCTATACCTCTGTGGGGGTATTATGTGCCCAATACTGAATATTTTAACATTATGCCATCTGGTAATTCTCACATAGATAGAAGTAAAATAAATTCAACTCCTTTAGGGTATATATTTCCAGATAATCCTTTTAAATCTATATGGGATGATTTCTACCATCACATAAACATGATAGAAATAAATAGTAAATCAAGACATGAACGACTTAAAGGAAATAGGAAGCATTTAGCTCATTCTCTATCAAATATAGAAAAGAGTGACATATGTTCATATATAAATAAGGCATATCCCAATTTGTTTCTTGTAAACAATTCTGACAGTTTGCCATACTCAAGTTCTAATCCCGAGCAAATCATCGGATTTAAAGACGAATATGGATTACATTTAGTACAACTCTCAACGCTAACAGAGATAAAGCAAGAGATATATTCTTTAAAATTGGATATATTTTCAAGAAATACAGGAATCTTAGAGTCAGACGTTATGCTTGGTAAACGGGCTCTTTTTATTGGTTGTGGTTCTGTGGGTTCGTTAGTTGCTGTTGAATTAGCGAAGGCTGGTGTTGGTTCGTTTATTTTGGTTGATATGGATATTTTTGGCTATCATAATATTTGCCGTCATCAATGTGGAATTTACGACGTAGGTCGATTTAAAACGGATGCAGTTGCAGATCGAATACTACAAATTAACCCTTATGCAGAGATAAAAAAATACAATTGCGCCATTCAGGATGTAGATGTTGATGTATTAAAAGATTTTTGCACTGAAGACGCTATTATTATTGGAGGAGCCGATAATCGTGAGGGAGATCATTATGCTTGTCAGTTTGCTATGCACGGAGGTAGTGCTTTTATATCTATAGGATGCTGGGAAAGAGCTTTTGCTGGTGAAATTTTTTATTGTCTACCTGGTATGCCTGATTATTCTGATTTTCTTGATGCTATTGGTTATGAGTCAGGAAGAGTTACACAAAACCGCCGATTCTACACGAATGAAGAAGAATTAGAAAAGGTTAGTTTTGAACCAGGAATATCTGCAGACATTAATTTTGTAACAATTATAGCTGTAAAAATAGCTCTTGATTTACTGAATCGCAATAATGAGAAATTTACACAAAGAATAATACCACATATAACTCAATATACATTGGTATGTAACACTAATGAAGAATCAATAGGTGGAGAGCACGCTGAAATATTTTCATATCCCCTTCAAGTAACAACATCAATAACAGTTCCTTATTCACAAAAGAAAAAATAGTATGATAGCATGGCAATAGATCAATATGGACAGATTATAAGACGTACACCGAGACCTATACCAATACGGTCTAATCCGAATATAAATTATGAGCCTTTATTCTCTCATGATTTTACTCGGCGAAGAAGTCTATGGGAACGATTTGATAATTTTATTGGGAATATAGGAAACTGGTTTGCTGATAACTCTGACACTATTACAAGTGTACTCGCCATACTATTGCTTATTTGCATGGCCATTCCTTTCATTGGTTGGTTAATATCTCTTGGATGGCTTTGGGGAATAGTGGCAGGAATATTTTTAGGAGGAATCGCCTATTATGCTGCTATGATAGTGGTCGGTATTTTCATGTGGATAGGCAATATAGTAATGGCTGTTATAAGATATATATTTTATTCAGGGGCATCCTTCCTGATTACGTTAGCTGTAGCAGGAGTGTTGCTTGGAATAGGTGTCATATCATCTTCAAACAGCCAGACGACAAATTCAACAAAAAACGAATATGTCATTCCGCAAACTACAAAGTACTATTGTACGGCTGGAACTTTTTTGAATGTCCGTTCAGCACCCAACCGAAACGCGAGAGTCATCGGTACGTTGAAGCCCAACCAGATGGTGGAAGTCTATGAAATAACAAACGGATTTGCGAGGATAAAATATAATGGCTCAGTTGGGTATGCCAGTATCAAGTATCTAAATAAACGATAAAAGACGGCGGATTCCGAAAAGCCGGAAAAGAGTAGGAGATAACACTCAAACATTTATAGTTATGCTTACCGAAGTATTTACTGTCAATGAGAACGCCAGCAATTGTACAGCAGGATGCTGTGATGTGTTTGGCTATGGATGTTCTTGCGCTTGCAACAATAGCTAAGAGAGAAGTGTTTGCACTCTGCTGCTCATTTTTTGCGTAGCAGAGTGCTTTTTTTGTTTTTTTTCGAAACAGTATCGGATCTGATGCTGGAAAGCCACATAAAATGAAAACAGAATTACTGATAAAAAATAACGTGTTTCCGATACCAGTCGGAGACTTTTTTCACAAAGAAACAGATGCCTGCTATCTTGTGTATGCACCATTGAGCAATGTGTTCTATCTTTCTACCGGTGATGAGGTGCGGAAATTGGAACGGACCTTAGAAAAAGGAGAAGAAACACCGCTTGTCCAGAAACTCTTGAAGCAGGACGCGTTTAAAGCCATAAATCAGGAAGTAAGCGTTGATACATTCTGCACATTGCACCTGTTGCTGAATGAGAAATGCAATTTCAGTTGTAAATATTGTTATTCAGCCAATGGGCGTTCCAAAGCAGAACTCACAGAAGATCAGATATATACCACGTTGGATTATTTTCTTTCGTCAGAGCGTGCAGCAGTGAAAGACAGAACAGTTATGTTTATGGGTGGAGGTGAACCGACATTGTCTTGGAACCTGTTGGAAAAATCAACTCTTTATGCGGAACGTACTGCAAAAGCGAATGGTGTCAATCTTCATCTTTCATTGACAACAAACGGCTCTATCCTCGATGACAAGATGATGGCATTTCTGAAGGAACATGACTTTACGGTACAGATATCTTTCGAGGTGCTTCCTGATATTCAGAACGAGCAGCGTGGGCAGTTCGACAAGGTGGCTGAAAATGTCAATAGAATTGCCGCTGCAGGAATAAACAATTATGTGCGCTCTACGATTACAGACTCAAATGTGGATAGAATACCGGAAATGGTGGAATATTGTCATCAGCATTTCCCTGAAGTAAAAAAACTCAGTTGTCAGCAAGTTGTTGATCCTGAGTATTTCAAGACGACAGATATTGTCCATGATTTTTTCGATAGATATTTCAGGTCATTCAGAGAAGGAGTGGCTTTGGCCGAGAAATATGGCATTGCACTTCGCTCATCTTCCTCTCATCTTTTGAACTATTCCAAAAGAGAGCGGTTTTGCTACAATCTGGTATGTTTGACGCCGTATGGTACATTGACCACCTGCCCGGACGTTTCTTCTCCTAAAGAACCGGATTATAAAGATGCTGTATTCGCAAGTCTTAATGATGGCAAGATCGAGTTTGAGAATGCGGCTTTCAAAAAACTGGCATCTGGAAGTATCCATACGATAGAGAAATGCAGGGAGTGTTATGCCAAATGGAACTGTGGTAGCGGATGCCCGAGCAGCAGGAGAGTCTATAATTCTGAGATATTTGATGCTATCTGTGATTATTATCGTAAGATGCTGTGTTTCAGTCTTATGGATGAACTTGCAGACAAGTATCAGAAATCAACGGGCAAGGATATGTATAAAGAAATCGGCTCTAAATTGTAGAATATTATGAATTATAAGAAACTCGCGGAGAAAGATATAAGTGTAGTTCCGGTTGGCGATTTATGGAATGTGGACCCGGAGCGTCTTTTGCTCGTTTATGCCCCATTGAACGGGAACATTGCCTTAGGTACTCCCGATTCAGTCCATAAACTTGAGGCCTGTGCTGAAGGTAATATTGATGACGAACAGCAGAAAAAGCTCCTCAGCACATTCCAGGCAAGCGGAAATGTACCTGTTCATCGGCTGCCGAAGTCTTCGGACGACTTGTATCAAGTGGATATACTTACGAATTATACATGCAATTTCAAGTGCATATATTGTTATTCGGCGGCGGGGCGTTCTTCTGGACAGGTCTCATTTGAAAGTATAAAAGCGGTAATCGACTATATGTTCGCAAAGGACCGTAAGCAGATAAACCCATACATAATCAATTTCAGTGGTGGTGGAGAGCCGCTTATCAGTTATCCTCTGATAAAGAAAACCGTAGAGTATATTGAATCTGTCACCAAAGGGACTACCTTCAAATACAATGTGGGTTTGGTGACCAACGGCAGTCTGATAACTCCAGAAATCATTGACTTTTTTCAGGAACACAAGGTCGATATGGCTGTGTCGTTCGAAATTCTTGAAAGGCTTCAGAATAAAGAGCGTGGAAGTTATGACAAGGTCGCTGCAAATATCGATATGATGTTGGAAAGAGGTTATCCGTTCGGAATCAGAACGACCTTCACACCAGAAAGCGTAAGTAGCATGACGGAAATGGTGGAGCATCTGCACGTAAGATTTCCAAAGTTGAAGAGAGTTGTGTATGATACGGTTTTGGCGCCATCGCTATTTCCCGCCCCTGAAGATCTTGAAAAATACTATGATGATTTCCTTAACGGGTTCTATGCGGCGAAAAAAATTGCTGCGACCTATGGAATCCAGATTGACAGCGTAGCGGTGGAAATGCTGTCAATGATAAGAGACCGCACTTGCGAAGGGAAGATTGTCTTGACGCCTATGGGTACCATATCTTCTTGTGCCAGAGTGTCTTCCCCGAAAGAATCATTGTATGGTGCATATACGTATGGAGAAGTGAGAAATGGCAAGGTGGATTTCGATAATGAAAGGTTCTCCGGAATCATCAATGAGAGCAATATCTATTCTCAAGAAATATGCAGGAACTGTTTTGCTAAATGGAATTGTGGAGGAGGATGCAGGCTCTTTCATCATTCATTCAGTCCGGAATATGAAAAGGTCAGATGTGATTTCGTAAAGAAGTCATTGAAAAGACAACTTGTAGTTGTCCTTGCGGAAAGATTCAAAAAGAATACAGGAAGAGATTTTGACGGATATATCAGGGGGAAGATTGAAAATGGGGAAATCTGAAGATAGGATCAAAGTCCTTTTCACGATACCGCGTTATCAGACTTATGGGATGGACAGACATTATGTGATGCCTGTCGGTGTGCTTGCGGTAAGCGCTTATTTGAAGCGAGCGGATATTGCTGACGTGTTTACGCTTAATCTGAACCACGAGGCTGGCTCGGAGCGTGAGGTGTTGGAAAAGTACATTCTTTCCAATGATATCCAACTGTTTTCGATAGGTGGACTTTCCGGAGAGTATCGTGACATCAAACGTATAATAACCTATGTGCGGGAGATTAAGCCGGATATAAAAATAGTAGTTGGAGGCGGTATAAACACCCCCGATCCGGAAGCGGCGATGGAGGCTTTGGAAGAGGCAGACTATGGTGAGATCGGTGAAGGGGAAATAACCACGGTAGAACTGGTCGAAGCATTGTCTGCGGATAGTCCAAGATTGGAACTCATCGACGGCCTTATATACCGGAAAGAAGGCGAACTTGTCAAAACTTCTCCCCGAGCAGAGATTATGGATTTGGATTCTTTGCCAATGCCGGATTACGAAGGCTTCAACTATGCTGCATATTTGAAGGAGAATCCCGATTTGAGCGATTTGTCCAAGAGATACACTCAAGTCTCGGTTATCGGTGGACGTTCCTGCAAGTTCAACTGCACATTCTGCTTTCATCCGTCCGGAACAAGATATCGCCAGCGCTCATTGGATTCTGTTTTCAATGAAATAGATTACCTTGTAGAGCACTACAACATCAACTACATTGCACTGCGCGAGGAGTTGTTTGCAACAGACAATAAGAGAGTTGCGGAGTTCTGTCGCCGTGTGGAGAAATATGATTTTGATTGGTCGATACAGCTCAGGATTGACAATGTAAATGAAGAACTTGTCTCTACACTGAAAGGTACTCGTTGCCGTTATCTGTTTGTCGGTATTGAAAGTGCTGTGGATGAGGTGCTTAAAAGTATGCACAAAGGTATTACGTTAAAACAGATAGAGTCGGCGATGAAGATGCTGAAAGAGGCTGGGCTGACTGCGAGGTCGGGGATAATTCTTGGCGACAGCGCTGAGACTTATGAACTTGCAATGCGTTCAGTTGAATGGTATCTTCAGAACAAGGACAAATATCACCTGTACCTTGATATGATTATTGCGTTTCCGGGGTCGATATTGTACAAACGCGCTTGTCAAAATGGAATCATTCCGGATCGAGCAAGATATCTACGGGACGGATGCCCGATTGTCAATGTTTCAAAAATGAACAAAGACGAGTATGAGATGTTGCTGAAAGTTGTCGGGAAGATAAACGGAAGGATTTATAACTATGCCTATTATGAATAACTGGAAATTTGACGGAAAAGCGGAGTCGCTTCTGAGAAAACTTGTAGGGGTGGAAGCCCCTTCAGGTGATGAAATTCGTATGGGCGGATTCTTGAGAAATCTTCTTGAGACGATGCCGGGAGTGACAGTAAGCACAGATGTGTTAGGAAATGTGTACGCGTCATATGACACTGGAGGAACGGTATCTTTCGGCTTGGTCGCTCATATTGATTCCGTTGGAATTCAAATAACCAGAGTTGACTCGGACGGCATGTGCCGGTTCAGGATGGTAGGAGGATTGCTTCCCCATGTGCTTTTAGGTCAACGCGTCAAAATTCTTACCCGGTCAGGTGTTGTTGACGGTGTTATAGGATTTGATCAGACTTCTCAGTTCGGGCAGCCTAAAGGACTAGTGGATAGCGATTTGTGGATTGACACGTTATCTGCAGCAGGCTCTTCGGTAAAAGCCGGCGATTTTGCTGTGATGGAACCGCAGGTAAAGGCAGATGGAAATCTGTTGAGTGGAACTTCATTGGATGACAGGATTGGAGTGCTGTCGTTATTGGAAATACTTCGACTTGTCAATGAGCATAGGCTTCCGGTTAATCTGCACTGCATATTCAGTGCGCAGGAAGAAATAGCATTACGCGGAGCTTCAATTATCGGTGCGAATTGTGATATGGATGCCTGTATCGTAGTGGACGTGGACTATGCAACAGACACTCCTCTGTCTCATTCCGAGCAGATGGGATGTCTTGTGTTGGGACATGGTGCCGGACTTACACGCAAAGTGGACAATAATCCGGTACTCTTCCGAATCTTCAGTGATGTTGCTGAAAAAGAGGAGATTCCATATCAGGTCAATGTCGGCCGTTACATATGCAGAGGTACTGATGCGGCTGTTTTGCAGACGGCGGGGAAGGGTGTCGCCACATTAAATGTCAGCGTGCCTTGCCGATATATGCATTCTCCTGTTGAGGTCTGTTCGATTAAAGATGTCGAGTCGGTCATATCTTTGATTTACTCCGCGATACGTATGATGGCTGAAACCGGATGTCGTTCATTTATTCCAGGTATAGACTGAAATGTTGAAGAAGAGACAGCTGCGCATGACTATATTCACGACATTGCCGAATGCTGTGCATGATATGCTTGCTGTGACGGATGCGATTGATCTGACTGTAGTTGACGTGTCGTCATGTCGCCCTGCACTTGACCCTTCAGCAGAGAAGCCGGACATGATATTGACCTATCGCTGTCCCTATATTCTTTCACAGGAGCTGTACCTTTCAGCATTGACAGGTGCATTTAATATTCATCCGACTTTGCTCCCATCATATCCGGGGCTTAATCCGTGGCCGGCATTGTTTCATGACATTGAAGTTCATCGCCTCCATTCTGCAGATCCTTTTGTCAGTGGAGTAACATTGCATCGCCTTTCTCAAATACCGGATGCCGGAGAAATAATTATACAGAATAAGTTTTCAATCACTGAGTCCGACACTATTCCCACAGCTCGTGCTAAAGCAGATATCGCAGCGGCAGAGATGCTGAAGCGGTGGTTGGACGACATCTTCTAAAATCACGAAAACATATGAGAACTAAAGCTAAAAATCAGGAGATTCTGAAGTATGATGTATTTATCAGCTATAAAAGCCAATACGTAAATATAGTAAAGGCAGTAGTGCATTTTCTCGAAAAAGAGAAGATAAGATGCTGGTATGCTCCTCGCGATCTTGACAGTAAGGCGGCAGGAAAAGACTATGATGATGCCATAGTCAATGCTATAAATGCAGCACGAATTGTGGTCGTGCTCCTTTGTGATGATGCACTTTCGTCTGATTGGGTCAAGAATGAGATAGCTTATGCTCAAAAAAAGGAGAAGACAATTATTCCATATTATTGCTGTCCGCTAAAAGTTAGCGAGCAACGAGATATCCATCCGCAGTGCTG
>ENA-OOUZ01000779-OOUZ01000779.1-human-gut-metagenome-genome-assembly--contig:-NODE-779-length-14212-cov-16.847567_pt1 | contig 14212 bp, 15 predicted proteins | sample MGYA00241546_ERZ501274 | MGnify/ENA primary metagenome ERZ501274 (study PRJEB25962, sample SAMEA2042363) | human gut metagenome | biome: human gut; feature: human-associated habitat; material: faeces...
CTCTTTCCCTGCTGCCCACCTCGGCAATCCGAACAAGTTCGATTGCCCTCGGTTCGGGCGCTGGGTCGAGAGTGAAAAACCTCAGTTTAGACCGCTTCTTCCAAGGAGGATAGCGGTGCTGTCTGGCAGAAGAAGCGGGAAGAAAAAGAAGATTATTCACATCAAAGAACATTTCAAACAATTCAAAACAGCTTCTTAGTTGTTATTTCTCTTCAATGCGACAAGATCTGTCGCTTTTGATTGTTATATTTGCGACAAACACTTCTGAATATGTTGAACCAGATCAAGCGGTTAAGCGCAATAGTGAACAAACTCAGCGGCATCTGTGAATATGTCGGCAAAGAGGATCTGCTGGAGGCCATGTCAGGTGATATGGCCGAGAACGGTCCCTACACTTTGCGGACTCTTCAGCGTGACATCAAGACCATTGAGGAGGTCTTCGGAATGGAGATTCAGAATGTCAAAGGGAAGGGGTATTGCATAGTGGGCAGAGACCCCGTTTACACCGATCGGTTCAAGGAACTTCTTTCAGAGATCGAGATCCTGAGTACTGTCGGCTCGGACTCCGGGACACGTGACTATATCATTCCGGAACAGAGGAGGATGACGTTCAGCGTTGATATTCAGAAAATTCTAAGGTCGATAAAGCAAAGACGGAAGGTGCGTTTTTCATATTCATTGCCAAGGCTTGGAGGCAAGGAGGCGGAATATCTCGCCGAGCCGTATTTCCTGAAGCAGTCGCAGAACCGCTGGTATCTTGTGGCGATGGTTGAGGGAGTCCTGAAGTGCTTCGAGTTGGGCAGGTTCAAATCCTTCAAGGTGCTTGACGAGGATTTCATCCGAGACGAGAGTGTCCGTGCCGGGAATCTTTTCCGCGATTGCTTCGGTATTTGGGATGACCCTAAGATGCCTGTTGAGGACATCCGCTTGAGGTTCAGTCCTTTGGATGGCCGTTTTATCAAAACCCTTCCTATTCATACCTCTCAAAAAATCGAAGAGACCGAGGAATATGTAGAAGTGACTCTCCGCCTTAAGATAACCAACGATTTCGTGATGGCCCTTCTCTCCCGAAGCTCCTCCGTTGAAATCCTCGCACCCCAGTCCCTCAAGGACCGGATGAACGCTATCTGGGCGGCAGCGTTGGAACGGAATAAATGATTTATTAATTTATAAATAGTTGTGCTATGTTTACGCCAAGTGAATTTATTGAATGCCTTGGAAAAATTTCCATTGCCAAAAGTGTCAAAGGCCATCTTTATAAGGACTTGAAACTAATAGGGAATCGTATTGATGGTATTAGGTGTGATACTAAAAAACACTTTAAATTGTCCATAGAGGAACTCTATTGTGCATACGAGAAGGGTGTTAGTACGACAACAGAGATGAGAAATTATATCAAAGGATGGGCATATTCTCCGGCTCTTGCGATCTTGAATGAGGTCTATAAGTTGGAGGCACAGGTGGAGGGGCTTAAAAAAGTCGAAAGATAAGAGGGAATATTCCTGTGGAGTTATTATTGTCTGTATGATCTAATATAACATTATCCTATGAAAGGAAAAGATATATTTACTAAAGAAGAATACGAAGCTATAGTGAGACTTCTCAAAAGTAAAGTAAGGTCTGATAAATCAGGCAAAAAGTCAATTCGTGCGAAAATCCGTAAGTTCGGTTTTCACTGTTCGGATTTCAAGAATAATGCTGGTGATGAGTTTGACGTCAATGATTTCAAACAGTTGGTCAAAAGCGGTAAAATCACTATTATTGGGGGAAATGGTGGTTGTGGGCATATTTCAGAAGGAGATAAATCTTTGTTATCAGAGCGGCGATTCGACAAAACTAATGATCAGAAGATAGAATCAATGAAAAATTGTGCTTGTTTAGAGGCCTATGTTCCTGCTTCGCCTCGTATATTAATTCTTGGCACCATGCCTGGAAAAGAATCGTTGCGTCTTCAGCAGTATTATGCTAATCGTAGCAACCGTTTTTGGAAGATAATCGCTAAGGCAGCAGACAAACCTTTGCCGGAAGATTATTCAAAAAGGCTGAATTTGTTGGACCAGCTTCATATTGCGTTGTGGGATGTCTATGCTTCGGCAGAACGTAAAGGTAGTTTGGACTCTAATATTAAGAATGGGGAGCAGAATGATGTACAGTCACTTATCGATTCTAATCCGTCCATAAAGAAGGTTTTGTTCAATGGCGGAAAGGCTTACAAGAAGGCTTTGGATTATGGTTGTTTGAATGTGGAGATGCCAAGTACTAGTTCGGCAAACACTCATCTTACTCAAGAAGAGCTGTTTTCTATATGGGTTAAGGAAATCAAAGAAAAGTGATGCGCAAAGACCCCGATGAGACATATTCATTGAAAGAGAAGTTGGCGGTGACGGCGGTGCTGCTTCTGCCGGTGGCGTTGGCGGTGGTGGCGATGATTGGGGAAAAGCGGCATCTGAGGGAGGTGGAAGCGATGAAGAGTAGGCCGGTGCGGTACTATGAATATGCCATCCGGCCGGTGGACACGGTTCTGAACCATCCGGTAGGTCTGCGGGGAAGGTCGTTGTTTGATGGTGGTGGACGGGGAGATGGTGTGGTGCAGAATTCCGGTGGAAGGAGCATCGTAACCGGCCTTTCCTCGGAGGAGATTCTGGAGCAGCTCAACCTTGACTATCAGGATGTCTATGACTATTACGGCGGCGCCGAGGAACTTTGGTGAATAGGAATGTTGGGGGTATTTCTTTTTCTCTGTCTCCTGTGTTGCCGGAAAACCGTTGGTACGCCAGAGGGCTCTATCCTGTACCGGTCGTGGGTTTAAGTCCCCTTGGTACGCCAGACAACTGTTTTACGTACAGGGAGCCTGTTTGCCTGCTATTTTTGAACTATGCTTTGGAGGGAATATTCCCAGAGATTCGTCCGCTCAGAATCGTTCTCATATCCTTTAGGGTATCGCCCTTCCGGACATTCAGGATAAATCTTCTTTATGAACAGGATGCAGTACTTTCTGTTTGAGTACTCTGAGTTACAAGGAATCACCATGCTCCTGAGATTCATTGAAGTGTAAACATCGATTCTTTTTTCTTCTCCGGAAATCATGAATTTTTTGGAGATGAAAGTAGGTGCCTTGACTCCTTCCTCTTTGAAATGGATGAACAGTTTACATTCTCCGGTTCCTTCTATGTGATATTCCAGAACCTCGCTTTCCAGATTCTTCCCGTCATACGCTTTCATTTCACCGGACGGGAAGGTGATCTGCACTCTGATGTCAGTGACCGTCTTGGCGTTATTCTCACATTTGATTGTGACCGGCACCTGTGCGCCTGACTCCAATGGCCTTATAAAAAACAATAAAGCAAATCCGATAGTAAGTAGCAGCTTTCTTAACATATTTCTTGTTTTTTGTCTAGTTAGCGGAGTCTGAAGGTATCTATTTCAATATTGCTTTTTGTCAATGGTAGTTTATCATAATAAACATACCTTTTAGTGTTGTTGTCAAAGAAGATGTTCTCTGAAATACGAATCTTATTTTCAGGAACCATCTCTGTTATGGAGGGTGTGCAACTGATTAGTGCATAAATAAATAGAACTAATACAGGATAAATTTCATAATGCGTTAAAACTTTTAAAACGTTCCTAATATAATGATAATTTGCAAGAGATACAAATTATGAAATAGTCACAAACAATATTCATTACGCTGACGGTTTTGCTTAGTGTCGTTCCGGCGTTTGCCCTACCGGCGGCTGGAACCCGGACCCAGGCCACGGCGGCGTTTTCGGTACCGGCTTCTGAGGTCGGGGACGCAGCCTCTTATTACGTGTGAGTTGCGCAATTAGCGCGACTATTTTCTATAGAGGGCGAAGAGTGCGGAGCCGGAGCCAGACATCGAGGCATAGACCGCTCCGGAGTCATAGAGGGATTGCTTGATGGCGGCAAGTTCCGGATGCGCCTTGAAGACAGTGGCCTCAAAGTCGTTGACAAGATTGTCTTTCCATTCCGTGACCGGCATCGCAAGCACTGTTTTCAAATCTGAGAGTCCTGTTGGGCTGGGGCCACTCATCATTCGCTTTCCGGGAAGGTCTTGGTATTCCTCTGACGATTCTGTCATGCCTTGGTCGATGAGTCTGCGATGATCTGAATTTTCCGAAGTGTCGAAGCACCCGGGCTTCAAACTTTCCCGAGGCACTATTCCTTTATAAGCCTCCGCTGTGGAGACCACAATTCCCTCCGGAATCAGAACCTTGATCTCGTACTCGGACAGGTCAATGTCGTAAGGCTCAAGGATTTCCCCTCGCCCAGACCCGATCATAGGGCGATTGAAAACAAAGAAAGCGCAATCGCTGCCAAGTTTCGCGGCATATTCAGAAAGCCTTTGCTCGGAAAGGTTCAGGCCGCAAAGCTCGTTCAGCGCTTTGAGAGTGAAAGCCGCGTCCGCCGATCCGCCGCCAAGCCCGGCACCTACCGCTGCCTTCTTTTCCAGGAATATCTTGACCGGCGGCAGGTCAAAATCTTGTGCCAGAATGTTGTACGCCTTTGCGCACAGATCCTTGAGCGGATTCCAGTCAACACCCTCCTCCCGCGCGATTGTGATCATCAGCTTCCCATCATCGGATATTCCTTGCACTAATCTTCCATCCTCTGATGCGGTTACATTTCCCGAGAGAGTCGTTTCTTTTCCGTCTTCTTTGGCTGATTCGTTGAGCCTAGTTGGTTCGACAGGCTCACCAACCGATGCTTCTTGCCGGTCGCTGAGCCTGCCGGTCACTGAGCCTGTCGAAGCGTCAAAGCGTCCGTCCGGGGCTCCGTACTTCGCGAACAACGCCGCCGAGCTCCGGCTGTAGTCATCTCCCGTAATGATCTCAATAGTGTCCCCGAAATCAAAGCACGGCACAAACAGCGTCTCGATGTCGTGAAACCCATCGGCACGTTTCCGCAGGACACTCAGTCCCAGATTCAGCTTGACATTCGTCTTGACAATCATATTTATCCAAATTTGCGGTCGTGGCGTTCAACTCTTTGAAAATCAGTCTAATCCTTGGCAGCCTTCGGTTGGAATCACCTTAAGGAGAAGGCTTATTGCGCTGTGTTATAACCACTTATGCGCCACGCTCTTACAGTCCCCTGATTGCGTTCTCGACAAGTTCAGCGACGGCGGTCCTGGCTGGAGTGCCGTCTGTGGAGTCTTCCGGGATGTTTTCCAGTACCGGGGCCACGAACGAGATCATCTGCAGCACCTTGGCCTCTTCCTCAGGAATGCCACGGGAGCGCATATAGAACTGCTCGTCTTCGTTCAGTTTCCCGACCGTGGCGCCGTGCGAGCACTTCACATCATCTGCATAGATCTCCAACCGTGGCTTTGTGTTGATCCTGGCCGAGTCGGAAAGCAAGATGTTGTGGTTCTCCTGGAACGCCTCGGTTCTCTGCGCCTCGGGCGCGATCACAATCTTGCCGAAGAATCCGCACTTGGCCTCCCCGGTAGCCAACCCGTTGAATGTCTGCCGGGAACGGCAGTCTCCAGTACGGTGATGCATCGTGATGTCGAACGTCACCTCATCGTGGCCGGAGCAGAGGTATATTCCCGAAAGGCGGATTTCGGAATGCGCTCCAGTCAAGTCGATCGTCAGCGGAATCCGAGCCGACACTCCCGGCAGCACTATAACCGTCAGATCCAGCGCCGCATCCGCCCCCACCTCGATGTTGGACGGAATCTCGGTCACTTTGGTGGTTGGTGAGCCTGTCGAACCAACTGTCGCTTCGACACGCTCAGCGACCTCGGCTCCTGCGGCGACATCATCGGCGGAAAGCACAAAGACCTTGCGAATATGCTCTCCGTCAGCGACTTTCATTCCCGGCAAGATGGGCGAGGGAATATAATTGCCGTGGTCTATGTTTTTAGAACTGTTCAAAGCCATCCTTTTCAATCTTGTCAATCAGTTCGTAACCGCCGCTGGCCACGATACGGCCGTCCTTCAAGACGTGCACGACATCCGGCCTTACATATTCAAGAAGCTTCTGGTAGTGGGTGATGACGATCGCAGACTTTTCCGGAGTGTGCAGGGCGTTCACTCCATCGGCCACGATCTTGAGCGCGTCCACGTCCAGGCCGCTGTCCGTCTCGTCGAGGATAGCGAGGGTCGGATCGAGCATCGCCATCTGGAAGATCTCGTTCCTCTTCTTCTCTCCACCGGAGAATCCGACGTTTACCTCACGCTTGGCGAACTCCGGCTTCATCTGCACGAAGGCCATCTTCTGCTTCATAAGCTTCAGGAAATCACCGGCTTTCATCGGCTCTTTCCCCTGAGCCTTGAGCTTGGAGTTGATCGCCGTCTTCATAAAGTTCGTGATGGAGACTCCCGGAATCTCGATCGGATACTGGAAGGACATAAACAGTCCGGCCCAGGCCCTTTCCTCCGGCTTCATCGCCAGCAAATCCTTGCCATCGAACTTGATTGATCCGGCCGTCACCTCGTAGTTCGGCTTGCCGGTCAGGACAGAGGACAGGGTACTTTTCCCAGCCCCGTTCGGACCCATCACGGCGTGAATCTCACCGCGGCGGATCTCAAGGTCGATTCCCTTCAGAATCTCCTTGTCTCCGACACTTGCGTGCAGATCTTTTATCTTCAGTAATATGTCTGTCATATTCATCGTATTTTGTTCAAGTTTGTAAGGTCACTTCGACAAGCTCTGTGACCATAGGTGTTGGCCTGGTGACCGTAAATTCGGGTTACCGGTTGGTGAGCCTGCCGGACCGCTGCGGCAAGGAATCTACCTCTCCTCTTTGTACAGCCGGTACCAAGTCCACAGGGACCAGATGCCGTTGAGAAGGTACAATGCGCTGACGATCGGCATAAACACGAGGCCGGCGCTGAGGTAGAGGGTGATGTTCGTGATGTTCACCACCAGCCACACGATCCAGCAGTCCCACTTCTTCTGGGCGGAAAGGAACTGCGCCAACAGCGTCAGCATCAGGCCGTACGAGTCAAGCCACGGAGTCGGATCGGGTGTGAATATGTCCGTGAACCAGACTGTGCCCAACTTGCTGAGGACGAATCCCCAGGCGGCTCCGGCAAAGGCCACGACCGTGAGAGCAGTGCACCAATCCCGCATCGACAGATGTGTCACCTTCAAGGCCGAAGCGTCTTTCGAACTCTGTTCCTCCGGCCTGGGATGTGTCCACCTCCAATGCCCGAAGGCATTGATTCCGAACGCTATCGGCTGGAGAAGCATCGCCGAGTAGAGGTGCCGCTGCCAGAACAGCGTAAACAGCAGGATGTTGTACAGGTAGCCGACCCAGAAGTTGTACTTGCTGTTGCGTCCGGCCATCACCACGCAGGTAAGTCCCGCGATGACTCCGATCAGCTCCAGAAAGCTCACTCCCGTTCCGCCAAGCGTGAACGCAATGTTTTCTATATCAAAGAACTTCATAAATGTTCAAGTCACCGCAAACCGGCAATCGTTTGCTGAAGAATTATTAAGGTGATTGCCCACCTGTTCAGGCACTTCCGGAATATTCAGAAATGCTTGTGAATATATTCATTAACCCACCGAACCTTCGAGGGAGACCTGAAGCAGTTTGGTGGCTTCTACGGCGAACTCCATCGGGAGGCGGGAAAGCACCTCGTGGGCGTAGCCGTTGACGATCAGGCCGACCGCGTCCTCAGGCCCGAGCCCCCTCTGGTTGCAATAGAACAGCTGCTCGTCGCTGATCTTCGAGGTCGTCGCCTCGTGTTCCACGATCGCGGTCGGGTTGGCGCTTTGGATGTCCGGGAACGTGTGCGCCCCGCACTGCGAGCCGATCAGCAGGCTGTCGCACTGCGAGTAGTTGCGCGCTCCGGCCGCTCCGGCGTTCATCCGGACCAGACCACGGTAACTGTTCTGGCTGTGACCCGCTGATATTCCTTTACTTACGATCCGGCTCTTCGTGCCGCGGCCGATGTGGATCATCTTTGTTCCGGTGTCCGCCTGCTGATAGTTGTTGGTCACGGCGACCGAGTAGAATTCCGACGAGGAGTAGTCTCCCTTCAGGATCGTGGAAGGATATTTCCAAGTGATCGCCGAACCCGTCTCGACCTGCGTCCAGCTCAGATGCGAGCCGCTGCCCTTGCATATTCCCCTTTTGGTCACGAGGTTAAGGATTCCTCCGCGCCCCTGCGCATCCCCTGGGTACCAGTTCTGCACCGTTGAATATTTCACGTCGGCGTCTTTCTCGACCACGATCTCCACCACCGCCGCGTGAAGCTGGTTCTCGTCACGCATCGGAGCCGTGCAGCCCTCCATGTAGCTCAGTTGAGACCCTTCGTCCGCCACGATGAGCGTCCTCTCGAACTGGCCTGTGCCGGCGGCGTTGATCCTAAAGTAGCTTGAAAGCTCCATCGGGCACCTGACCCCTTTGGGAATATAGCAGAAACTGCCGTCGCTGAAGACCGCCGAGTTGAGTGCCGCAAAGAAATTGTCCCCTACCGGAACCACCGAGGCGAGATATTTCCGCACCAGATCCGGATGCTCCTTGACGGCCTCCGAGAAGCTGCAGAATATGATTCCTTTCTCAGCCAGCGATGCCCTGAATGTTGTGGCCACGGAGACCGAATCGAAGACCGCGTCCACGGCCACGACTCCGGCGAGAGCCTCACGCTCCCTTACCGGGATGCCAAGTTTCTCGAACGTCTCCTCCAGCTTCGGGTCGATCTCCTTCGGGCGTTCCGAATTCTTTTTTGGGGCTGCGTAGTAGATAATGTCTTGAAAATCAATTACGGGCATGTCCAGATGCCCCCACTCGGGCATCTCCATTTTCTGCCACTTCCGGAAAGCGCCCAGCCGGAACTCCAGCATCCATTCCGGCTCTTCCTTGAGCCGTGAGATGGTACGGATGATGTCCTCGTTCAGTCCCTTGGGAATGAAATCCTGGCCGACATCGGTGACGAAGCCCTCCTTGTACTCCTGTCTGGTGACCTCCTGAATTATCTTGTCTTCTTCCTTAATGTCCATTCCAATAAGTAGTTTCACCCTCATAATCCGCCGTGTTTGAACACAAAACGGCCTTTTGAGGATATTACTACAAAGATAGCATATTTTATTCCACAAGAAAAGTGTATTTTTGCAAGGACGGACTTATTAATTTTTGAATATACAATGAACGCATTCGGACGTAATTTCAGGGTTGAGATCTTCGGGGAGTCGCACGGGGCGGCGATTGGTGTGGTCGTGGATGGTGTCATGCCGGGGATAGAGCTTGGTGTAGAGGACTTCATGCCGGACATTCTTCGCCGCAAGAGTGGAGCGAAGGGTACCACACCACGCATCGAGGCGGACGAGCCGGAGATTCTGAGCGGAGTCTTCGATGGACACTCAACCGGAGCACCGATCGCAGTCATATTCAAGAACAACAATACTCGGTCTTCTGACTATGAGGCTCTTAAGGCTGTGCCGCGTCCAGGGCACGCCGACTATGTCGCTTCCGTCAAGTGGAACGGCTTCAATGACCCTCGTGGAGGTGGGCATTTCTCAGGCAGGATAACCCTTCCGCTGGTCGCCGCCGGAGTCATCGCAAAGAAAATGTGTCACGGGCTCAGCTTTGAGGCCGGTTTGATAGAGATCGGAGGAGAGACGGACAAGTCCAAGTGGGGCGATCTTCTGGACAAAACCTCCAAGGAAGGCGATTCGCTTGGCGGCATTGTCGAGTGCCGGGTCTCCGGAGTTCCTGCCGGTCTTGGAGAACCGTTCTTCGATTCGGTCGAGTCCCTGATTTCGCACGCCGTCTTCTCCATTCCGGGAGTCCGTGGAATCGAGTTCGGTGACGGTTTCGCGGCCGCCCGGATGAAAGGCTCGGAACATAATGACTCTCTTGAGCTTAAAGAAGGTTCTGTGACCACCGTGAAGAACGGTTCCGGCGGCATCAACGGCGGTATCACGAACGGCTCTCCGGTAGTATTTCGTGTAGCCTTCAAGCCGACCTCCAGCATCACCAGATCCCAGACCACCCTCAACATCAAGACCGGCGAGCAAACCACCCTCAACGTTCCGGGCCGTCACGATGTCTGTTTCGCCCTCCGCACCCCCGTCATCGTCGAGGCTGTCGCCGCCATCGTTCTCGCCGACCTGAAAGGCCGTGGCATCTAACTCCTTGATAATGAATAAAAACAAAGATCTCCTGGTGCGGAATCCAGCACCAGGACATCTTTGTTTTACTTGAAAATCAGCCACTTACCTGCCACGGCTTTCTACATATTACTTTGCGCCTTTGCGTCGGTTGCAGTCCCGGCAGAGCATCTGACAGTTGTCGGCCACAGTCCGTCCGCCCTCCTTCCAAGGGGTGATGTGGTCGGCCTCCATCTCGCTGATGTCAAGGACTTCCCCCTTGCGCGGGCAATCCGGGTTGGCGCAATGCCCGCCCTGCCTCTCGTAAACCTCCCTCTTGGTGTTGTCGTCAAAGGTCCTGATGTCAAGATGACGCTCGTCGCCATCGAAGATGTATGAATATATTCCTGATTTCCGTTTGACATCGCTGTCCATCATTAACCGTGCAACTTGCGCCTCCAATGCCTGCGTGTCGAATGTCCTTGTTGAATATTTTTCGTATAGATCTCCCCACGGAACACCTTTCATCTCCTTGCGATATTTCGGCAACATTACTTTTATCCATTCGATAACCCTCTGGAAATAAAGCCATAACTCATTGGCGTTCAGATCGTGCTGATGCTTGGACATATAGACTTCTATGTTTCCGTGAGAGATCCATCGGATGGCGGTCTCAAGGTAGTCCTGACGAATCGGAGAGCCGGTCAAGTACTTGTTTGCCAAGCCATAGGCGGCGCAACCGGATTTGCTGAAATACCGCTTGGCATCGGACAGCCAAGAGCCGGAATAGACAGCGTTTCTCAGTTCCTGATCGGTCAGTTTCTCTCCGGCGATGTTGATGGTCTTGAACCATTGGAGTTTCTCGCTGTCAGAACCAGTACAGATGTAGATCATCAATTTGTAGTTCAGCAGTCTATCCTGTTCGTCATTCTGGAGGTTGTGGAAAGCGCGGAAATCAAAGCTGAAATCCCCGCCGACATATTGGCAAAGAGAGATGGTACGCTGCTGCCCGTCAATGACCTCAAAGGTCCCGTCTTCCCTTGTCGCCCAATACATAACGTTCAGCGGGAAACCCTTCATCACAGTGTCAATCACAGCGTCGCGCTGCTTCTCCCCATAGACGAACTCCCGCTGATACGGTGGCCTGATGTCCAATAGCCCTGAATATCCCCGTACACCGTCCTCGGCATTGTCAACGTAACCGTCCGTCAGTTCCCTGACGGTTATCTCTTTCAGTGTTATATCCATAATTTACAGTGCTTTAATTCTCTTTTTGATAAGGATCCGTACATATTTGTCCACACCATTGATTGTCGGTCTTCCCAAATCATACTTGTTGTCGCAGCCGTGATTCAATTCTCCGACAATCTCAAACTGGTCTGGGTTGTACTGATAAAGATACGTGATCGGAACACCCATCACACCCTCATAATCACAAGGTATATCATTAACGAGATCCACATTAATCGCGTCATAGTCATCGTACCGCTGATAACATTCCGGGCTGTATTTCTGCCAAAGGATAATCGGCAGATTACGCCTTTTGTTGATAAGGTTTGTGAACCAGCAAGAATTTCCGAGACTTCTCCAATTATTCCCTTTCTCGTCACGCCAACTTCTGGTAGAGCGCATCTCATATTCATCGGGGACTATGAATTTCATATTGCCATATTCCATCCCCAACCATAGTTTGTCCTCTTTGATTAACGGGAAGATCTCTTTGTATTTCAGTGCGTTTTGATTGCCGATGATTATAAACTTCTTGTCATACTCGATGAGTTGGGCGACATATTCACGAAAGAGGCTGAACGGTGGGTTCGTGACGACAATGTCAGCCTCTTTGAGCAGCTCGATGCACTCCGGACTGCGGAAGTCACCGTCTCCTTTAAGTTTGTGGATTCCGATCTCCTCCGGGCTTGGCACACGGTCACCGTTCCTGTCGCCGAAATATTCAAGCCAGATCGCGGACTCGCAGTCGTTCCGGCTGAACAGATCCATATCCTGATTCTTGTAGCAGGTTGTGATGAGTTTTCTAAGTCCAAGAAACTCAAAGTTGTAGGAGAAATAATGAAAGAAATTGCTGACTCTCGGGTCATCACAGTTGCAAAGGACTGTCTTTCCTTTGAAATGCTCCCTGTAATGCCTCAACTCATTCTCAATGTCCGAAAGCTGGGTGTAGAACTCATCTTTCTTCGCGCTCTTAGCCTTGTTAAGGTTATTGTTCCCGGCCATAATGATTGATAGTTTAGAGCATCACTATCAATCACTTGTCTCTGATGGAACGGACCCGTTGGCGGCTTCATCCACCGTCAAGCCTTATCCTACTAATAGTCCTATCCTATTCAGAGACTTAACGCAACAAGAAAGGTGTGAGCCTCTTATTGCGTTTACCAAGGTAGCCTCGCGAGCACCTTCCCACCCACATAAGCGACTCACACCCGAAACCGGGTGCGGGCATTGCATTAATTGGGTGAGGAGTTACTCATACGAGATACTCCTGCTTATTATTCCTGCGGTTTATATGCGAAAAGGTTGCGAGGCTTTCGGTAAACGCGAAATAATAGCAAATGCTGCATTTATAAATATGTCCTTGCTTCAACGGGTTGCCCCGCTCCACATTTGCCGGCCTTTGATCCGCATAGTGTCGCCTACATCAAGACCGGCAAAGACAAAGGTAGTAAAATGTGATGACTAATCAAAAGGGTAAAAACCACGTGGCGCCTAACCTCTTGATAATGAATAAAAACAAAGATGTCCTGGTGCAGAATCCAGCACCAGGATATCTTCGTTTCGCTTGAAAATCAGCCACTTACCTGCCACGGTCCCAAGAGAGAGTCGCAAAGAATTCCTGGCAACCTTATTGGACAGAGGGACGGTAAAAGCGAATCTTCATAAATGGCTTTGCAATCTCAAGAGATTTTCTTATTTTTGTGTTGTGAGCGACAGGCGGCTCTGCCTGTCCGGTAATTTTCAATTCATAAATATTTTGGCAGTGGTTGTCGATGACAAGGACGGCTGCCGAGGACGGCGACTGTTTTTGTCTGACACCAAGGCCGGTAACAAAAACAATGCTTATGAGGTATCTTATCTTTGCGGCGTTCTACAAGAACGCGGACGACTTTGAGGCCCGGTATCGTGTGCCTGTCAGTGTGAGGGAGTTTCAAGATCTCAGTTTCCTGAAACCGTATGGACTGGAGGTCCATATTGAGACGAACGGTTATATGGATTTCCGTAGAGAGGTGGGAATCAATGAACTGGTGGGATGGGTCGAGGACGGTTACGAGGAGGAGTTAAATCTGGTCCTGTCACAGTCATATTCATTTGAAAAGATTCTTATCCAAGTTGTCGAGATGGATGAGGAATATGGATTTGTAAGGATGAGGATTTGTGACACGAAAGTAGATTTCACGGGAACCGAGGAATTGTCAAGGGTGGAGTTTACGGACACAAAGGGAGACGGTCCGAACTTTCATATTCCTTTACACAATCTGAAGATGTACTTCAGTGTGCTGACTTTGTTTGAAGTGGTTGAGAGGTTGAAGTTTTTTGGCTCCGGCACATATTGGAGCACAAAGGATCTCAAGGAATATTTTGAGTCCGGGATTGATGAGGCGGTGGCCATCGCATCGACTGTCTTTCGCAACAAGAGGGACCTTGACGGCAACCCCGACATCCTCCATTCCCTCGCCGTTGGCATCGCCGGGCAGACCAAGAACGAGAAAATAGTCGGCTTCCTCCACGATGTTGTCGAGGACTCTGATGTCACCTTCGAGGATTTGGATGAATATGGTTTCTCGGCGGAAGTGCTTGAGGCTCTGAAGCTTCTGACCCACGACAAAAAGCGGATGTCTTATGATGAATATGTCCGGGCGATCATCGCTTCGGGGAACTCCACCGCCATCAATGTGAAGATAAATGACCTCCGGAACAACATCGCCCGAGCCGGAAACCGTCATAAGCGTATTTTGGAAAAGCACACGGCCGCCCTGGCCCTTGTTCTGGAGTCAATCGGGCAGGCTGACCATTATGGAGTCTGATGAGGAAACATTCTTGAATCAATACCTTTTCTGTAAAAGTTTATTGTTATAAATAAAGGTAATTATATACGAGTTGACTACTCTTACACATTACGTCTGTTCCCATTGAA
>ENA-OOUZ01000782-OOUZ01000782.1-human-gut-metagenome-genome-assembly--contig:-NODE-782-length-14168-cov-2.347339_pt1 | contig 14168 bp, 10 predicted proteins | sample MGYA00241546_ERZ501274 | MGnify/ENA primary metagenome ERZ501274 (study PRJEB25962, sample SAMEA2042363) | human gut metagenome | biome: human gut; feature: human-associated habitat; material: faeces...
TGGGGAACCAACCTGCGTAAGCTTTGCCGCAGGCGGGATATATGAAGCTACCGCAAGCGCCGACCCTGCCGCCGGGGGCTCCGCCGAGGGAATTGTAAATCAGCGGCTACGCTCGTAGAAAGTCTTGCTGAAGGGTTTTCGGACAGGAGTTCGACTCTCCTCGGCTCCACCACACTTGATAAATCCGAACTTAATCCCGATTGGGAATGGGTTCGGATTTGTTGTTTACATCAGAGATGTTTCGTGCTAACTTTAGTACCAGCAGCCCTGCGTTTTATGTAGGACTGCTGGTGTATGGTTTCTTTTATTTACTTTCGGCAGACTGTTTCGCTTCTGCAAGATTTTTAAAATAGCGGTTTTCCAGCACCTCATAAGCGGAAGTCTTATCGATAATTGCTTTGACTAACAAATCTAATTCGGAGCCATCAGTATAGTTGGCAGGAGCATAATATCGGATTCTCTTATCATGCATCATTCTAAATACTTTTTCTTTATTTTGTGCAGTAGGGTCATAAACACCGATAGAATGGCCGCCATAAGTATTTACCAGCTTCATGCACGGAATATCGGTGTCACTATCCCCAATGTATACCATATTTCTAAAAGGAACTCGTTTTTCCTCGGGAGGAAAATACTCATTTACACCAGGATCATTTATGTCTAGAACTCCTTTCTCTATTCTGAAAAGAAACTGTGTTTTGCTGGTGTAATTGATAACTTGTGCTGGCCAAATCGCGACTCCGCGATCATTAAAATAAAAAGAACTCGCATATATTTTTTCAAACGCTCCCTCTCTTGCCATTTTGGTGCCTTCGATCATTTCTTTAAGTCCGGATGAAATAATATAGTGTTCTACAATTACATTGTTCTTTTTCCCGTATGTACGGATTCTCTCAAACCATTCTTCCACACCATCGAACAATGCGACTTTTGCGCCGTATTCTGCTAGTTTTTTCTTGGTGAATACCATTATTCCTTGTGCTTCCTGAACCATCTTCCACATATAGGCAAGATTATTATCCATGTCGTTCTTTCTTGCCAGGCCATTAGATTCTTCCCAGAACTTCTTTACATCATATCCAACTGATTGGATATATCCTTGAGCCTGCATATCGTCAGGCGAAAGTGTTTTGTCGAAATCATAACAAATTGCCAAAACAGGCCATGCTTCTTTGCACTTACGAACAAAATCCATATCCAATTCCTCCATTCAAATGATAATTATATTATATACAAATCAATCAGAAAATCCAACATCTTTTTGCGTTTTTTCAACAGACTACATAGCAAAAGAAAGTTAGAATTTATTTTTGAGCGTATTTCACAATTCCATTCTATCAGAACCGCTCAAACTATGTATATTCTTTGTTTTTCAGTTTTACGCAATTTATTGTACATTATCGACAAAACCATATCCATATGTTAAGATTATTTCGTATCAATGAAAGTTCGACGTATGAGGTGACCTATGAGCCAGACCGCGAGAACCTTGAACCAACAACAGCTGAAATCCCTTTGTGGTGTTGTAGCTCATACTTCTGAAGGATTAACTAAAAGCGAATTAACAACACTTTTAGGTCAATGCGGGATGTGTGCTGTTGATGATGGCTCATTCCGTAATCAGTTTGGATATACCACAGGCTTAAGCAAAAGAGACTGGCTTTACAATTGTCTGGTAGCAGAGATAAGCAAGAGCAAATCGTTTAGTAGGGTCTTTTCGTTTTTGCAGGCAGCTCTAAATCATGCTTCATATACGAGTATTGATAGCAGGCAAAAATACAGGTACTTGCTCGAAGAAACAAACAAAATTCTCCTCTTTGCTGGATTATCGATTGACCAAAGCGGGCGATTGGTAGCAGTTTCGCAAGCTGAAACACTTACTGAAATTGACCAGCGAGTCAACCACCTGAAAAAAGCTCTATATGACCGTGCCATACATTCCGAGGTACAGAAGTGCTACATTAAAGACTATTTGAGAGCAGATTATTATGATGCCATGTTTGAAGCGGCAAAAGGATCGGCTGAATGTGTTCGGCAAATTTCTGGCTTGACTACAGATGGTGGAACACTTTTTCAAACTGCGTTGTCCAAGAACGATCCTTATATCTTCTTTAACGCAATGAAAACAGATAGCGAGCGTAGTGAATTTACAGGCTTGAAGGAGCTGCTTGAGTCAATTTTTCATTTGGTGCAAAACCACGTGGCACATACACCAAAAATAAATTGGAAAACCGCTGAAACGAAGGCTCTTGATATACTTACATTAATATTGTTTGCACATAAGTGTTTAGATAAGTGCCATCGGATTCCAGGGAAATAGAGAGAGGATGTTCTATATGTATAGACCTCAATACATTAATTGGATTGTCAGAGAGGATGGAGTAGTTTTCGAAGATCAGCAATCGTTGAACTGTTATATGCTATCCTACGTCATAGATAATGCTGTCATCGACGACTGGGCGCTCCACATACGCAGGCATTATATTCCGGATAGCGAATTAGAAGAAGATGCCGTACTGAATAATATGTCGGTTGAGGAATACTTGCGCCAGTTCGTAATCCCACAGAAAAATGAGCCATTTGGACCGACCGCACGATCAAATGATATTAGCGAAATTCTGTTTGCGGATTTATTCGAGTTTGTGCTGAATTATGAAGTTCCCCGGTGTAAGCAGTACAACCGTTCTGGGAAAAACGAATCTGAGCACGGCACAGATGTAATTGCATATAGGTTCTTCATTGACGAGAAAAAACCTCACAAGAATGACGAGCTTGTGGCAATAGAAGTGAAAGCTCTACTTTCTTCAAAAGAGGCTAGCAAAGTAATTAAAGATGCGGTTGATGATTCAAAAAAGGACGAGCATCGTGTTTCTCATACTCTGGATTATTATCGAAAGAGGCTTCGCTATATGGGGAAGTCATCAGAGGCATCGAGTATAGCAAGGTTTCAACAAAAAGCCGAGTACCCTTATAGAATATCCTATGTTGGGTCTGCTATTTCAAGCTTGCCAGATATCAAAAGGAATGTCATTGTCGGCATCAAGGGAGCAGATCTGAAATTGAAAACAGATCAGTCCGTTTTTTATGTTCATGGAGCAGATTTGATGTCTCTAACACATCGAATATTCGAGAGGTGTATTAAATGATTTTCTCAAATACTTCAAATTATATGCTCAAATGCCAAAAGGCCAAAGCAAAGCTTGTAGAGCATGATATTCCACAAAAGGATTACCCTAAGTTCCCTTTAAATTCAAATGAACTATCTTATCCTGTTGTTTACATACTTTCTCGATACGCCGAAAGTGTCATTGAAAACAACGTAGCTGACATGGAAGAATTTTCACCACATTTAATGGCTGCTTCACAATACTTTGATGCGGCTATAGGAGCCAATGATCGTACAGAGTATGATGTTGATTTTTTGCTGTCCGGAGCCGCGTCCTATTTCCTCTCTGATGATTTTGGAAGCGCCAAAGTTTTATGCTCTGAGTTTTTTGCACGAATAAATCCAGAAACCAATGTTCCTCAAAAAATCATGGGTGACTTGCTTGGATATCTTCTACTGAATCTAGACTTTCATATAAATGAAGATACTCCTGATGGAGAAAAAGTCTGCCGTTCATTGCTGACCTATTACAACACCGGAAGAGGAGCGAAAGAAATACAGAGTTTATTATTGGAGTATAGAAAAGTGATTTATGAAAATGATGCTCCGATGGAAATATACTATGTCGATATATTGTGTGCCATTATCATGATGGCTTTGTACAAGTCATCGTGGAGCCTTTTACCCAGGTACTCTAAGTTAGACCAGTCTCTGTGGTCAAATTACCTTAAAAGTCCAAAGGCTCCGAGAATGCTGTGGCCAGCGCAACAGCTTATTGGCGAAAAGGGAGTTTTAATGGGACAAAGTGCGATAGTACAGCTGCCAACTGGAGTAGGAAAAACGAAAAGCATCGAGCTGATTATTCGTTCGTCTTTTGCCTCAGGCAGGGCAACTACAGCAATAATAGTTGCTCCGCTCCGTGCTCTGTGCAATGAAATAGCAAATGACATGATTTCGGCATTTGGGGATGAGGTTTTAGTCAACCAGTTTTCCGATGTTCTCGAGGAAGACTTTTCCCTTTATTTGTTCTTGTCCCTTAAATCGAAAATATTGATTTGTACTCCTGAGAAACTCAGCTATATCATTCATCACCAGGCTAAATTCCTGGATGAGATTGGTTTGTACATATTTGATGAAGGTCACATGTTTGATGACGGAAGTAGAGGGGCCATTTACGAATTGTTGATTTCTGAAATTCGAGGCCGCATCTCAAGAGAAAAACAAATCATTCTTCTTTCTGCGGTACTTTCTAATGCCGAGCAGATTCAAAAATGGCTCTTGGATGAAGCCGGTGTTTTAGCGTCAGATCCTAAAATTAAGGCAACACCCAAAACGATTGGGTTTGTTTCGCAAACGAAAGATATTCATTATTATTCTGATGATTCAGTGCAAGAAGATTTTTATATTCCCCGCAGTATAGAGGTTATTGCATTACAAAAGCGTCCCCGCGAGAAAAAGCAACGCTATTTCCCGGAGCTAACAGATGCCAAAGACATCGCGATATATTACGCAAATAAGCTATGCAAAAACGGTGGAGCCGCCATTTTTGCTAATCGAACCAGTACCGTAATAACCGTAATCAACAGAATTATTGAACTAAGTGATCGGGGACACGATCTCGCTGAGATTAAAGAAAACAGTGATGGTGAGGAAATGAGTCGGGTGGCACAATTGATGTCCGAGTATTATGGGAAACAGCATCCATATACGATTGCCTGCTATTTAGGAGTTGTCCCGCATTATTCTAACTTGCCTAATGGACTGCGCCTTGCTATAGAGCATGCCTGTAGAAACAAAGCTCTGCGTCTGGTTGTCTGCACGTCAACCCTTGCACAAGGGGTAAACATTCCGATAAAGTATCTTTTTATGACCAGTTTTATGGTTGTGAGAAATAGCATGCAGATTCGCAGTTTCCAGAATTTAATGGGCAGAACTGCACGCTCCGGAATGTACACAGAGGGAAGTGTTATCGTTACAGATCCACGGTTGTTTGACAATAGAAATAACCGAATCAATGGTGGCAACTTGAGATGGAATGACTGTACAAAAATGTTCGATAACAGCGCTTCAGAACCATGTGGAAGCTCTATTCTGTCATTAGTTCAAGATATTGTTGTTGACTACCAAGTGGGATTTAATGGATCAGAAGTGGTAAAGTTTATTATTGAAAGCTACGGTAAAGATGATTGTTTCAATCAACTTATATCAGAGCTTTCTTCGGCACTTCTTGAAAAGTATCCGAGTAAGACCAATAATAATATTGTAGAATCCGTTAGCTTTCGAAAGCGTACTATGGAAGCGATCGAAAATCACCTGTGTTTCGTTTTTTCAAACGACGAAAATACGGATAGGCAAGCAATAGCATCTGAGATTTGCAAAGAAACATTGGCATATTTTATGGCCAATGACGATGAAAAGGCCTTGTTAGAAAGAATCTTTGACATCATCGCATTGAAGATAAGTAAGCTTGGCCTTTCTCAGCTTAGGCTGAGCCTTGTCATGCAGACCATCTGCGCAACGGGTATAAGAATAAGCGAGCTGAGCTACATAACCACCGATGCCATTGAAAAGCATCATACCGAAATACGCCTGAAGGGCAAAAGTCGCACGGTGCTGATACCGAATAAGCTTTGCAAAAAGCTTGCCGAATACGCAGCGCGGCAGCATATAGACTCCGGCGTTATATTCCGCACGAAAAGCGGCAGGCCGCTTGACAGGGCAAATATTTTCCACGATATGAAAAGAATATGCGATGCGGCGCATGTGGAACAGAGCAAGGTGTTTCCGCATAATCTGAGGCACCTTTTTGCCCGCGCGTTTTACTCGGTTGAAAAGAACCTTCCGCATCTTGCCGATGTTCTTGGCCATAGTTCTATCGAGACCACGCGCATTTACGTTGCCGCGAGCAGCAGACAATATGAACGTATGCTTGATAAGATGAAGTTGATAACATAAGAATACCACGGAATACTGTTTCCGTGGTAATACAAGTAAAACATTCCTTGTACCTTGTAATTATAGCATCCGGAATAGGTCTAAATCAAGAAAATAATTCGTTTTTTTGTCACAATTACGCAATTATGGCAAGTGCTTTCCGTATAGGCGCTCATATCTGCTGTTTTGGTGTATTTCCCCTGCTCACAGCGTATTATTCAATAAATTTCAATCAATAGAATCGGTTAGCTTATCCATGTCTATACCACAGAAACAGTATTCTGTGGTAAATAAAAAATAGAGGAACGTCGTGGCTCCGGACGAAAACCGGAGATGAACAAGGGAATCGGGTGGAAATCCCGAACGGCACCGCCGCTGTAAGCGCCGAGGCTCCATCATGGCATAGGCCGGTCATTGGGAAACTGAGAAGGCGATGGAGACGCAGGATAATATCCATAAGCGTGAGTCAGAAGACCTACGAGGTTTGTAGTTGGTGCGCCCGTGCGGTAAAACGGCGCATGAACAGTGCTTTGCAAAAATGCGGTTGCGGCAATTTTAGGGGAAGAACCCCGGAATTGCCGCAATTTTTTATGCTTAGGAGGGAAAAACATAATGGCACAGGCACAAATCGGAACGGATCCTCATGAAAAGACTCGTCTTGAACTGGAGCAGAAGTTTGCGAAGGAACACAGCAAGGCAAGCGATGAAGAACTGCTCGCCTACCTTAGGCGGCAAGCGCAGGAGCTGGGCAGACTGCCCGAAAAAGCGGACATAACAGGCTATCAGCTAATAAAAAGTCGTTTTGGCCCATGGCCGAGGGTGCTTGAAAAGGCGGGACTGAAACCGCCCACGCAGCGCAAAACCATGCGCGAAAAGCGGGAAGCCACCCGCCGCCGCAGGAAGGAGTATAAGAAACAGGAAGAAATGAAAACAAAGGAGCGGAACGAGAATGAAGCTTAAAAGGATAATGCCGCTTATAGCCCTTGTCATCGCGGCTATACTCTGCTTTACGTCGTGCAGCGGCAGCAACAGAGCGGCAGAAACGGAAACAAGCGGTAGGCTCGACCTTGATTATGTAGAAAACGAAAACGCGATGCAGGCCGAACCGGAAGCCACCGAAAGGCCATGGTATGCGTTTATTACCGACGCTTTCAGCTTCGGCACGACGAACAAAGGCTCGACCAAGGCGGCAGCTCAGCCCACATCCACGCCAGACAGTGTGAGGGAGCTATACGAGCAGGGCGACGCGCCGACGGAGCGGCCCGAAAAGAATGCCAAGCCAACGGATGCGTCCAACACGGAAGCGACGCCGTTCGTACCGCCGATAGAAACGCAAAAGCCGGGCGCAAACGGCACGAACGCGCCCGAACCGAGCGCAACGCCCGCTCCCACTCCCGTACCCACGGCGGAGCCGAAGAAGAACACAGTAACCATTCAGATCCGCTGTGACACGGCCGTTAAAAACGGCATGCACCGCGAAGCAAAGTGGGCGGGAATAGTTCCGGCGTCCGGCTGCATATTGGATACGACCGAATTTGAAATAGAGGACGGGAATACGGTGCTGGACGTGTTGAAGATGGCGCGCGATAAGTTCCGATTGCATATGGAATACTCCGGCGGCAGCGGCAGCGGAGCATATGTGGAAGGCATAAACAACCTTTATGAGTTCGACGGCGGGCGCTGGAGCGGATGGATGTACTGCGTTAACGGCTGGTATCCTAACTACGGCTGCGGCGTGTACTACCTTAAACCGGGCGACAAGATAGAATGGAACTATACCTGCGACCTTGGGCTTGACCTTGACGGCAGCTGGTGGGAAGGGGCACAGGACTGGAAGGATTCGCATGAATAATGTAATCATATCAACGCATGGCCTGAAAAAGTATTATTTTGTCGGCGAAAGCACCGTAAAAGCGCTTGACGGAGTGGACATGACCGTGAACAAAGGGGAGTCCGTATGCATAGCCGGGCGCAGCGGCAGCGGTAAATCTACAATGCTCAATATGCTTGCTGGGCTTGAACTGCCCACATCCGGAACCGTGCAGGTGGCAGGTAAGCGGCTTGAGAGCATGAACGAAAAAGCAAGGATACGCTTCCGGCGGGACGATATAGGGTTCGTGTTCCAAAGCTATAACCTTATGCCCCAGTATTCGGCGCTTGAAAACGTTGCATTGCCGCTCGCAATACGCGGCGCACCGCTCAAGCTTAGGAACGAGATTGCGGAGGCCATGCTCGTGCGCGTGGGACTAAAGGAGCATATACACCATAAGCCGGGTGAGCTTTCAGGCGGTCAGCAGCAAAGGGTGGGCATAGCAAGGGCCATAATTACCCGCCCGCCCATAGTGCTTGCGGACGAGCCTACGGGCAATCTGGACACGGGTACGAGTGAGGAAACGATGGAGCTTTTGACAGGGCTTTTCCGTGAAAGAGGCACCACGTTCATACTCGTATCCCACGACCCGGGAATGAGAAAATATACAGACCGAACAATAACCTTCAGCGACGGAAGGATAAGCAATACAATAGCGGAGGAATAAAACAAGTGAGCGCAATTTTGAAGAAGATCACAGCATTTATGCTCGTTGCGGCGCTGGCATTGGCATTTGCAATGCCCGTGCTTGCCGAAGGCGGCAGTGAATCGCCTGCACCGGACGGCACGGGAGCGCCGGAGGCATCATCGCCGGCAGATACGCCCGTACCCACCATACCGGTAACGGATCAGAAGCCGAATACGGACATAGCGGTGATACCCAGCAACGCAAATGCGCTGGTTCTTATGGATGTGGGAGCGCAAAGCCCCAAGGGTGAACCGGGCGACGTTGTAACGATAGTTCTGCCGGTGGCGGTAAACAGGGAATATCTGCCGAGCGAAAGGTATATGCTCCGCAACATAACCGTTTCACCTAAAATACCCAAGGATGCGTCCGTATCAAGCTGGCCGTTCGATCTTATAAACGCGAGCTATACAAGGCACCTTGACGATATGTCGTATAACTCCACTGCGGAGATATATTACGATTTCCGCATAAGCGAGTTTGCCAAAAAAGGCGTATATCCCGTGAACTTCGAAGTAAGCGCGACGGTGTGGAGGTATGACGATGTGAACGGTACCTCCATAACAGAGGACGTAACATTCAACCTTTGCGTGTATGTAACGCTTATGGGCAACGGCAGCGAATCGGGCATAACGACCAATTTCGGTCCGCTGCAAATAGCGGCCGCCAATCAATCCGGCGTGTTCGAATCCCCAATATTGAAACCCAAGCAGAACGTTACGCTGCGCGTACCCATAGTGAATAAGGGCGGCGTGCTTAAAAACGTTACCATATCCCCTGTTATATCCAATTCACTCGATGAATTCCCGTTTATAGCGGAAAATGTGAACTACGGCAGGTACTTTGAACGCTGGGAATCCGGCGGGATGGCATACGTTGAATATAACTTCACCGTTTCGTATTATGCCACCAACGGCAATAAGCCCGTTAAGTTCCTTGCGACCTATTATGAAAACGGCGAACCGCAGCAGTGCGCGTTTTCAACATATGTATACATAACCAACGGCTACGTCGCGCCAATAGAGAAGGCAGAGACCGCCATGTCCGTAATGGTATCGGGCTATAAGCTGTTTGTGAACGGCGCCGAGGTATCCGGCCTTATGGCGGGCGACGACGCAACGATACGGCTGACACTTATAAACAACGCAAAGAAGGATACATCGCTCAAAAACGTTGCAACGCTATCGCTTGCCAATTCAAACGGGCTTACGCTTACCGTTGGCAGCAGCGATGCGGCGTATGTGAGGGCGATAAGTCCGGGTGAAACAGCTGAAGTTGAATTTAACGTTTCCGTAAAGAGGGATGCGGATGTAGGCGCATCCACCGTAGGCGTGAACCTTACATATGAAAACAGCGATTCCATAGCCGGCAAAGCGGCGCAGACAATAATGATACCCATAAGCCAGCCCATGGATATAGCGATAGACGCGCCCATAGTATACGGCACGCCCACGCAGGATTCCCCCACATCCATAAATCTGAACATGGTGAACATGGGCCGCGGCAAGGCGCTCAACGTAAGGATACTCGCCCTTGAAGGCATATCCATGGCGGAAAGCTACTACGGCGGAGATCTTCTCCCCGGCGGTACGCTGAGCGCGGATTTTCAGGTGAACTGCACCAAACTCGGCGAGTTCACGGGCAAGCTGCTTGTGCAGTATGAGGATGCGAACGGGCAGCAGTATACGCAGGAAATTCCCCTGACGCTGAACGTGGAGGAAGCTAAGCCCGCTTCAAGCGACGCGGTGATAATAGGCAGCGATGCGGACGTTGACTCCACCAACGTAAGGGGCGGCGGACTGCCCTGGTGGGCATGGCTGCTGATAGCGCTGGCGGTTGTAGCGATAGTGATAATAGCGATAGTATCATCCAAGAACAAGAATAAGAAGTTTAAGGATGCTTACAACGATGATATAAGCGACATGAACGGCGGTAAAAAGGCATGACGTTCTTTGATTTATTCCGCTATGGCTGCATAAATCTGTGGCGGCGAAAATCGAGGACGGTACTTACGGCGCTATCTATGACGATAGGCGTAATGTGCATAATAGTGCTGATATCGGTAGGGCTTGGGTATGAAGCTTCGTACCGTGAAAGCATAGAGCAATTGGGCAGCCTTACAAAGATAGACGTGACGCCCGCCGATCAAACGCTGCTGGATAAAACGGCATTGCTTAACGAAAAGGCCGTGAACGCCTTTAAGAATATAGAAGGGGTCGAGGCCGTGACGCCGGTTGTGCAGAAGAGCGCATATATAAAGTGCGGCAACTTTGTGAACATGGTGCGCATATACGGAATGGACGTCAGCACGGCGGCAAGCTTTCAGCTTGAGCCTGAACGCGGCGAAGCCCCCGGGGAGGGGACGAGGCTGCACCCGGATGTTATGGTTACCGATGATGTCGCGGCAACGTTTTCCGACGCTAAAAACGATTGGGCGGCAGCGGTCGATGCGGATGGCAACGCGCTGATAGACCCGTTGGCGGCTAACATAAAGCTGACGTTTGACTATTCAAACCTTTCGGGCGAGCAGAGGGCGGACGGCGACGGCCGCGCCCTCCCCATGGGCAACTTCTATACGCTAAACGTTACCGGAGTATGCTCAACGCTCAACAACACCTATTCAACTTCCGCCTTCATGGATTTTGACCGGTTGAACGAATTGATAGACGCAAACGCGGACTATCTTGGCGCAAGGAAGGATGAAAAGCTGCTTGCGGAGGAAAAGAAAAACGGTCCGACATATGAGCTGGTATGGATAAAGGTGAAAAACGTTGAGGACGTGCAGAGGATAGCGAAGCTGATACGCAACAGCGGCTTGTCGGTATATTCGCTCAACGATATGCTTGAAACGGTCCGCACTCAGTCTCGCCAGATACAGGGCATGCTGGGCGCAATAGGTGCGGTGGCGATGCTCGTGAGCGCGATATGCGTAGCAAATACGATGATGATGTCCATAACCGAGCGCACGAAGGAGATAGGCATACTGAAGGTCATAGGCACCTCGCTTGGCAGCATCTCTGGCATGTTTTTGATAGAGGCGCTGATATTGGGCATATTGGGCGGCATATTCGGCCTTGGCCTGAGCTACGCGGCGCAGAAGCTTCTGCCCGTACTGTTTGAGAACATGCAGGTGAGGAGCATAATCCCGGCGTGGCTTGCCGTGGCGGGCGTTGCGTTTTCCGGCGTGGTTGCGCTGATAGCGGCCATACTCCCTGCCCGCCGTGCGATGCGCATAAGCCCGAACGCGGCCATACGGACGGAGTGATGCATATGAGAAAGCTTTTACCTATTATATTGGCATTCATGCTTATGCTTACCGGATGCGGGATGGGAGACGCCATTGCTTCGGATAAGCCTGCACCGGAGGGGACTCAGACCGCAGCCGATGACAAGCTTGATATAGTGTCATTCGCGCTGGGTGAACACATGGGCACCGTAGATACCGAAACGGAGAATGGCGAAACGCGCTACATTATACGCTTAACGTTGCCATCGGATTTCGATTTCAAGCGGGCCGTGGCCAATATTGAACTTGCCGAAGGTGCAAGCATAGATACGGCCAGCCCATGCATTGTGGATGACATCGGAGGCAGACCCGTGCTGAACCTTACCCTTGAGCCACGTTCGCTTATGGTGAGGAACGGCAATGCCGTAAGGAGTTATGAATTTGACATTGGGCTTGAATAGTTTAGCCTGATCTACACCCCGTCCATACGGACGCAGCTTCCATTAAAAAGGAGGAACAAAACATGAAAAAAATGCGGCAGATACTTACCGTACTTTTAGCAGCCACTATGTTCATAACATGTATTTCGCCAAGCTTTGCGTTGGAGTCATCGCACACGCTCTGGCCTGAATTTACAGCGCTGAGCGATCAAAAATACATGGTGACCCAAGGATTCGCCTATTTCAAAGAAATTGAAGGCGGCGTTGAGTTTTTTGGGGACTTCAAGTATGTATACCTATATTTACCTGAAGACGCTCCAACCGTTCTAACCGTAGACCATTTTAATGCGGGCTACTTTGTAAACGGTACTTTTACGGATCTTGGTAAAAGAATTGAAGATGACCGCGTAAGGGGGCGAATTGAAGCCGCGGTAGAGGGGCCGTTGGATTATTCACAGGAACAGCACTGGCGCACATATGATGCGTTTAACAACCGCAGTTATATGCTCCGTGTGAAGGCTGCTACGAAAAGCTCCGAGCAGCCGGACACAAGGCCGGATGTTGACAAGCTGGAGGCTTTTGAAGCACGGTTGGATAAGCTTATTTCCACAATGAAGCAATTCCAAACAATATTTGACGAGATGAATAGCGTCCAGAATGCGGACTCGATAAAAGTAGGCGCATATCAGCCGTGCTTCATAAACATGATATGCATACTTGCTAATCAGCTGCAGATCAAATTCGATATAACGGTACGTTGGCTGGATACGCATAAGTATTTAGTAGAAAACGGAGGCTGGCGCAATGTTACGCGGGAGGAGATAATAAAATTCTGGAAAGAATATACGACGACACCGTCAGATAAGCCAAGTTGTGAAGAAGGTGCGACAATATCGCAGAAAGAGCTGGATGAAATAGATAAATATCTTGATAATTATGCGCCGTATTTTCTCAATTACGTTGAAACACACCGCATAGACGAGCCGGATATAGTATCTTTCTCAATAGGTACCTCCTTTGGCGCTGTGGATAAAGAGAACCGTACTGTGACCATCCGTATGCCTGAGGACACAGACTGGAATAACCTGCCTAATATTAACATTGTTTGTCAAGGCGAGGCTTTAGCAAACCAATTCGCAGGTAGCTTAGTATCTGGGGAGGTACTTTATAAAGTCACGCCCGGCGAACGGGCTACCGGCACATATTATGACGGCAACGACACCACCGGCTACGGCTTTAAGAAAGATCTTAGCCAGATATGGAAGGTAGTAGTTGAAAAGGGAAACCCGTATAACTACGCCGTATCATTTGCTATAACTACGCATGACGGCAAAGCGCGCTATGCAGCCATAACCGAAGGCAAAAACGGCGCCAACGGCACGATAGAGCTCAATCTGCCCGCGGGTACCGATCTTACGGCGCTTACGCCCGCCGTTGACTTTGCGGGGGAAGGCTATTACTTCACTGTTGACGGCGTAAGACAGGATGCGGCGGCAAGCATAGACTTCACAAAGCAGGTAGTGCTCGTTGTATACAACACGGGCTTCAGCAACCTGGAAACAAAGTACGATGTTTCCGTAACGGCTGAAGAGTCCGACATGAACGACATACTATCGTATTCCATAGACGGCGCGGAAGGCGTGATAGACGCGGCTGAAGCGACCGTTAAGATAGCCATACCTTTTGCCACCGATCTTTCCAATACCGATGCCGAGATAGAAATATCCGAATTCGCAACTATCGCACAAAAGCCGGATACGCTTGCCGAAGGCGAGAATACATACGTTATCCGGGCGGAGAACGGCGAAACGAAAACCTACACCGTCATCATAGAGCGCACGGCTGCTTCAAAGGAAAAGAGAATACTTTCATTCAAATACGGCGGGTATGTTTCCAAGATAGACCAA
>ENA-OOUZ01000783-OOUZ01000783.1-human-gut-metagenome-genome-assembly--contig:-NODE-783-length-14142-cov-1.515866_pt1 | contig 14142 bp, 10 predicted proteins | sample MGYA00241546_ERZ501274 | MGnify/ENA primary metagenome ERZ501274 (study PRJEB25962, sample SAMEA2042363) | human gut metagenome | biome: human gut; feature: human-associated habitat; material: faeces...
CGCCACACCAAACAGCATTTCCTGTCTGACCGCAGCTGCCTGTACTGCTATGCTGGAGGATACCGCCTACATCCACGAATCGCACTCCCGCATCTTTACCGAGCGCAACCTGATCTATGCAGCAATGAATACAAACAAGAATCTGCGGTTGTTCAAACCGAGTGCAAACTTCGCGCTGATGCAGATTCTAAAAGAGGATGTCACTGCAAAATCCCTGCTGGCACATTGCAATCTGAAGGGCATTGTCCTTCGGAACTGCGAGAATTTTCACGGCCTGGATTCGCATTTTGTACGATTCTCAATCATGAATCCGATGCAGAACGACCTGATGGTAAATACAATTCTGGAACTGTTACGATAACACTTTTGAGTTTTCGCAAAACAAAATCACAGAAGCCAAAAGAGCAGCTGGAACACATATCTGTTTCCAACTGCTCTTTTTGATTGTTATCGTATTGCTGTTATTTGCCCAGCTCTTTCTCACTCATTGCAAGTGCAGATGCGATTACTGCATCCATATCATAATACTTGTACTCGCCAAGACGTCCGCCGAAGATCACATGCTCCTCCTGCTCGCCAAGCTCCTTGTACTGCTGATACAGCGCGCCATTTTTCTCATCATTTACCGGATAATATGGCTCATCGCCCACCTTCCACTCAGAAGAGTATTCGCGTGAAACAACGGTCTTTGGCAGATCATTGCCTGCATCATCCTTGCCAAACTCGAACCATTTATGCTCGATGATACGTGTCCAAGGTGTCTCAGCATCTGTGTAGTTCACTGCCGCATTTCCCTGGAAGTTTGGCCTGTCTAAAAGTTCTGTCTCAAACCGCACGGAACGATATTCAAGCGCGCCAAGCTTATAATCAAAATAAGCATCAATGGCACCTGTATAGACAACCTTCTCTGCCATCGCATCATACTCTGCTTTGTTTGCAAAATAATCGGTAGAAACCTTTACTTCAATACCAGCCAGAAGGTTCTCCACCATCTTCGTGTAGCCGCCCATCGGAATACCCTGATACAGCGCATTGAAATAATTGTTGTCAAATGTCAGACGGACTGGCAGACGCTTGATGATAAACGCAGGAAGCTCTGTACATGGGCGTCCCCACTGTTTTTCCGTATAGCCTTTTACCAGCTTCTCATAGATATCTGTACCAACCAGACTGATTGCCTGCTCTTCCAGATTCTTAGGCTCCGTGATACCAGCTGCCTTTTTCTGCTCTTCGATCTTTTCCGCTGCCTCTTCTGGCGTTACCACACCCCACATTTTATTAAATGTGTACATGTTAAACGGCAGGCTGTAAAGCTCGCCTTTGTAATTTGCAACCGGTGAATTCGTGAACCGGTTGAACTCTGCAAACTTCGTAATATAATCCCATACCTCTTTGTTGTTCGTGTGGAAGATATGCGCACCATATTTGTGTACATGGATACCCTCTACATCCTCTGTGTACACATTTCCGGCAATATGCGGACGCTTGTCAATCACAAGCACCTTTTTCCCTTTTTCCTTTGCCTGCTGTGCAAACACCGCACCGTAAAGTCCGGCACCTACCACTAAATAATCATACTTTTTCATGTTTACCCTCCTCTTAACCTTTAATCTCTTCGAAATATATCTCTTGTATATACCTTTTCCTGCACATCGTCCAGCTCTGCGCTGTAACGGTTTGCAAGAATTGCATCACTCTGTTTCTTAAACTCTACCAGATCATTTACGATCTTGGAGCCAAAAAATGTCGTTCCATCTGGCAGTGTCGGCTCATATACGATTACACTTGCCCCCTTCGCCTTCACACGTTTCATCACGCCTTGAATCGAACTCTGACGGAAATTATCCGAATTTGATTTCATCGTGAGTCGATAGACACCAATCGTAACTTTTTTCTCACTTTCAGCATTCCATTCATTGTTCGCGCCATAGCTGTAATAACCGGCTTTTTCAAGCACACGACCCGCAATAAAATCTTTCCGCGTCCGGTTACTCTCCACAATCGCCGTCATCATATTCTGTGGCACACTGTCATAATTCGCAAGCAGCTGCTTCGTATCCTTTGGCAGGCAGTACCCACCATAACCGAAGCTCGGATTGTTATACTGTGTTCCGATTCTCGGATCCAGGCACACACCATCAATAATTGCCTGGGTATCCAGCCCTTTCATCTCTGCATAAGTATCTAACTCATTGAAATAGGATACACGTAGAGCGAGATAGGTGTTTGCAAAAAGCTTGACCGCTTCTGCTTCCGTAAATCCCATAAACAGCGTATCAATATTTTCCTTTTCTGCGCCCTCCTGCAACAACCGTGCAAAAGTATGCGCCGCCGCATCTACTTCTGCATCCGACTTATCTGTACCAATAATAATACGGCTTGGATACAAATTGTCATACAGCGCCTTGGACTCCCGCAGAAATTCCGGAGAAAACAGAATCCGGCTTGTCTGATATTTCTTTCTTACTGACTCCGTATAACCAACCGGGATCGTCGATTTGATTACCATAAATGCTTCCGGATTCACCTTCAGCACAAGTTCAATCACGGCTTCCACCGCTGTGGTATCGAAGAAGTTCTTCTGACTGTCGTAGTTTGTCGGCGCAGCAATGATGACAAAATCCGCATCGCGGTATGCTGTCCCTCCATCTAAGGTTGCTGTCAGATGCAACTCCTTCTCTGCCAGATACTTCTCAATATAATCGTCCTGAATCGGAGAAATCTTATGATTGATCTTCTCCACCTTCTCAGGCACGATATCCACCGCTGTCACCGTATGCTTCTGAGACAACAGGGTTGCAAGTGACAATCCGACGTAGCCGGTTCCTGCAACCGCAATCTTTATATCTTCAAATGTTCTCATATTCGAAATCCTCCTGTAACACGTCTTTTCGAATAACTATTTACTCACTCCGCAATGCTTCCACTGGATCCTTCTTTGATGCTACACGCGACGGAATCAGTCCACCGATCATCGTCAGCACAACGCTGATTGCAACCAAGAGCGCACCACCTGTAACCGGAAGCTTCGCAACGCCGGTTAGTCCTGCAAAATGGTGAATGACTGCATTGATTGGGATGTTCAGGAGCACGGTAACTCCAATACCGATCAAACCTGCCACGAAACCAATGATAATCGTCTCCGCGTTAAATACACGCGAGATATCCTTCTTCGATGCACCGATGCTTCGCAACACACCAATCTCCTTCGTCCGCTCCAATACGGAAATATATGTGATGATACCAATCATGATCGAGCTTACCACGAGCGAGATTGCCACGAACGCCATCAGCACATACGAAATCGCATTGATAATCGTACTGATGGAAGACATCATCGTTCCTACCATATCTGTGTAAGAGATTTCCTTCTCCTCTTCGCCGTTTGCTTTCACCATATCGTTATATTCTTCGATCACGTCGATGATCTTTTCCTTCGACTCAAAATCGATCGGATAGATGCGGATGACCTTCGGATCATTCTCATAAGCGATACCAAGTGTGACAAGGTTGTCATCATAGGTCGCATTCTCAGCAGATTTCAGATCGGACAGCGACATGCTGTTTGACACACTTTGCGTCTGTTCCGTCATCGTCTGCATGAACTGTTTCAACTGATCTGCCGGAAGGCTCGCCATATATTCATACAGCTGATCCTCTGTCATGTCTGCGATTCCCATCTCTCTCATTGCATCCTGCGCCTGCTGCTCAGCTTCCTTCTGTGCCTCCTCGTTCAGATCTGCACCAAATTCATAGCCGGTAAATACATTCTTATCTGGATCATCCAGCTGCGCCTTGCCAACTTCGCTGTCTCTCGACAGATCCATCAACTTCTCCACCAGTGCATGCGTATAACCAATCGTCGTTGTGATCGAATGTACCGTTGCATCCTCATTCGGACGGACGATACCAACCACCTTGATATCCAGACCATTTTTGATCTTATCTTTCAGGTAATCAGCATCATCGCTCTTATCCACATAACATTTCTCTGAATCATCGTATTCGTAAAAATCGGAAGATGGAATTACCTTATAGGTGAGGCTCAGCAGGTCATCATAGGTGTACGAGGTGTTTGGATACGTCTTCGTCTCACCCTTCAATGCCGCACGCATCATCTCCTGCATCTCGCTGACATCCCGGATGCCAAGCGAATACAACTCATAATCGCTGATCTCGTTATCCTTCGTCACGACCATCACGACTTCATCGTAATTCTCCGGCCAGCGTCCGGCTACAACATCATACTGGTTCTCGAGCAACTCCTGATTGCTGATCATCTCGGACCAGACATTCGTCGTACTCTGCGTCCCTGTCATACCCAGGTTATCCATCTCTGACATCGAACCAAATCCGATACTGTCAAAGACGGTACTTGGATTGACCTGATAGACTTCTTTCTCTACATCACTTTTGTAAGCGTTAATCGTAATGCCATAGGTGTACATGATATCGCTGGTGTAGTCCTTCATCTTCTGACCGTCACCTTCCTCGATATAATCCTTGAAGGATACCATGTCGTTAACCTTGACTTCACCAAGCATATTCTTCATATAATTACCGACAAAGTTGTTTGAATACACCTTGTCCATATCATGCTCTTCTTCACTCTTCATCTCGGTGCCGAGCATAATTCCCATCATTGCGGACATGTCAATGGACTCATCCGTGATCTCCAGCGGGTAGGTAGAAAGAGTATCTTCCTCCACGCTCTTGATATAATTCCGGAACCCATCGGACAACGATAAGATCAGCGCGATTCCGATAATACCGATACTGCCTGCAAATGCGGTAAGCAGGGTTCGTCCCTTCTTTGTAAGCAGGTTGTTAAAGGACAGATTCAACGCTGTAAAATACGACATCCGCTTATGCTTTAAGTCCTTCTTGCTTAATTCCTCATACGTTTCCTTCGCTGCTTCCTCATCGGAATACGGCATGCTATCATCTGTAATCTCACCATCCAACAGCTTAACAATTCGTGTACTGTACTGCTCTGCAAGCTCCGGGTTATGGGTAACCATAATAACGAGACGGTCTTTTGCAATCTCCTTCAGAAGATCCATGATCTGCACGCTTGTCTCTGTATCAAGTGCACCGGTCGGTTCATCCGCAAGCAGAATCTCCGGATCATTGATCAGTGCACGCGCGATTGCCACACGCTGCATCTGTCCACCGGACATCTGATTTGGCTTTTTATGGATCTGGCTACCGAGTCCAACCTTCTCGAGCACTTCCTTCGCCCGGCGTCTGCGCTCGCTCTTCGAGACACCCGACAAGGTCAATGCCAGCTCGACATTCTGCAGCACCGTCTGGTGCATGATCAGATTATAGCTCTGGAATACAAAACCAACGCTATGGTTCCGATAGGTATCCCAGTCCTTATCCTTGTATTTCTTTGTTGTTTTTCCCTTGATTATCAAATCGCCATCGGTGTACTGATCGAGCCCTCCCACGATATTCAAGAGTGTTGTCTTTCCACAACCGGAATGTCCAAGAATCGAAACAAATTCATTTGCCCGAAAATTAATACTGACTCCCTTTAATGCCTGTACCTTTGAATCGCCCTCTCCATAGTCCTTTACTATGTTCTTCAGTTGCAGCATGTCATCTTCCCTTCATTTTCTTTCACTATAACAAAAGCGATTTCTTCACCCTTCGGGTTCCCGAAATCGCTTTCATACTCTTACATCATGTATTCAATCATCTTGTTGACTGCTTCGCCAAATTCCTCTGACTTCTTCTGTGCATCATCGAAATCCCTACCGATAACGCCATAGTAGAATTTGATCTTTGGCTCTGTACCGGATGGACGGACGCAAAGCCAAGCGCCACCTTCGAGCTCGTAATATACAACGTTTGACTTCGGAAGTCCGGTTGGAACAACCGCCTTATTCTTCATGTTTGTCGCTGTATCGTTGTCGTAATTACGTGCCCAGAGCACTTCTAAGCCTGCAATCTCCTTTGGTGTATGAGACTTTAACTGATCCATGATACTCTTGATCTTCTCCAGACCTTCGATACCCTTTAATGTCAGTGTATGGATCGCATCTACATGATAACCATACTTCTCATAAATATCGATCATGGCATCCCACAAAGTCTTGCCCTGTGAACGGTAATATGCAGCTGCCTCACAGAGTGCCATCGTTGCTACGATCGCATCCTTATCTCTGGCATGTGTACCGATCAGACATCCGTAGCTCTCCTCAAATCCGAAGAGATATGTGCCATTATGTTTTGTCTCAAACTCCAACATCTTCTGTCCAATGAACTTGAATCCTGTCAGAACCTCTACGAGCTTCACGCCGTAGCTCTTCGCCATCTCATTTACAAGGTTTGTTGTAACGATAGACTTGATCAGTGCGCCATCCTTCGGCAGTCCCTTTGTCGCCTTGATCTGGCTGAGCTCATATTCCGCAAGCAGACTTCCCGACATATTTCCGGTCAGGCAGTGATACTCGCCATCCTTATCCTTTACATACACACCGAGACGGTCTGCATCTGGATCCGTTGCGAGAACGAGATCTGCGTCATGCTGCTTTGCAAGTGCAAGTGCAAGCTCGAATGCTTCTGCTGCCTCCGGGTTTGGATAGCTTACAGTTGGAAAATCGCCATCTGGCAATTCCTGCTCTGGAACAACATATACATTCTCAAAGCCAAGTTCACGCAGAATTCTTCTGGCTGGGATATTTCCCGTTCCATGCAATGGTGTATATACAATCTTTAATTCTTTTCCGTATTTGTCGATGCACTCCTGATGCAGTACAAGCTTCTTCAGCTCTGCCATATATGCATCATCGATTTCCTTGCCGATGACTTCATACAAACCTTCATGGATTGCTTCCTGCTTTGGCATTGTAATGGCATCCTGTACAGAGATTGCCTTTACCTCACGCATGATACCCGCATCATGTGGAGGTGTAATCTGTGCACCATCCTCCCAATATACCTTGTATCCGTTGTACTCCGGCGGGTTGTGGCTGGCGGTTATTACTACGCCCGCCATGCAGTTAAGGTGCAGTACTGTAAAGGAAAGCTGGGGTACAGAGTGCAGCGTGCTGTAGAGATATGCCTTTATGCCGTTTTTGGCGAGCACCAGCGCCGTCTCCTTTGCGAATACGTCGGACATATGCCTTGAATCGTAGGCTATGGCCACGCCCCTCTCCGGCCCGCCGGGGAAGGTCTTAAGGTAGTTCGCAAGGCCCTGTGTGGCGCGCCTTACGACGTAAATGTTCATGCGGTTGGTGCCCGCGCCTATTATCCCCCGAAGGCCCGCCGTGCCGAATTCCAGCTCCGTGTAAAACCTTTCCTCCTGCTCCCTGGGGTCGTCCGCTATGGCCTCAAGCTCGGCGCGGAGCTTCGGGTCGAGGCTCTTTTCTTCGAGCCAGAGCTTATAGTTCTCTCTGTAATCCATAAAACCTATTCCTTTCCTTCCGCCGCCCGGGCGGTAGAATCTTCTGCCTTTACGTTCAGGCCGGATTCGCGGAACATGCTGAAGGCGTTGTCTCCGCCCACTATCACATGGTCGCTGAAGCCTATGCCTATGGCGGAGACGGCGTTTATTATCTTTGCCGTAGTCTCGCAGTCGTCCACCGAAGGGCGCAGATCCCCCGAAGGGTGGTTGTGGCATATTATGATGTTCTGTGCTCCGTACCTTACGGCGCATTCCACCACGGCCCTCGGATATACCGTCACTTCGCCCGGAGTGCCTGTGCCGAGAAGCTGCGTATGCAGTATCCTGTAATTTTTATCGAGGCACACCATATACATGCTTTCATTGGTATCGTTGAACGGCAGGCTTTTGCAGTAGCGCATGGCGGCATCCGGCGTGTTGAGCCTTTTCTTTTGGGCCGCCATGCCCTTGGCCTTTGCCCGCCTGCCCATAGCTCCTACCAGCGACAGCAGCACGGCGGCGCTTTCGCCTATGCCCTCCACGGCCATAAGCTCTTTCGGGCCGGCGTTGAGCACCTCCCAAAGCGATCCGAAGGCGCTCTTATCCAGCAGCCCGTGGGCGATTGGGTTGGTATCCCGCCGGGGAATGGCGTACGTAAGCAAAAGCTCCAGCAGCTGATGCTCGTGCATGCCGTCCGGGCCGTTTTCTATGTAACTTTGCCTCAGCCTTTCCCGGTGGCCTTTGTGCAGGTTTTCCATTGCCGTGCTCCTTCCCTTTTCTCCCCTATTATTATAGAATAAAGCGCGGCTTTTGCCTAACTGTTTTTCAGTTTTTCGTTCAAATAAAAATATATTATTCTGGGGCTTGAATAAGCTGTCGAAACAGGTCATAATACCTTTAAGCAAAATCTCAAAAAAGCTTATTTCGATAATATGCGACCGTAATAATACGGCCGTAATTATATATTTTTATATTTTTTTATGCGGAGGATAGGTAAAAGGGATGGATCTTCTCAAGGAACGAATACGCAGGGAAGGCAAGGTGCTGCCCGGGAACATCATCAAGGTGGACGGCTTTTTGAACCACCGGGTGGATACAAAGCTCATGGCTGCCATGGCGGAGGAATTTGAAAAGCATTTCGACGTATCAAAGGCCACCGTGGTGTTGACGGCCGAGGCGAGCGGCATTGCCCTTGCCACCATGTGCGCCTATCGCTACGGGCTGCCCCTTATTTACGCGAAAAAGGCCAAGAGCGACAACATTGAGGGCGGCATAATCAAAAGCGACATTTACTCCTATACATACAAAAAAAAGGTCACTCTTATGGTTTCTGCCGAGTGGCTCAAACCCACGGACAAAGTGCTGATAATCGACGATTTTCTCGCCAACGGCGAGGCCCTCCGCGGCCTGTGCGAAATAGTCAGCAGCGCCGGTGCCGAGCTGGTAGGCATGGGCGTAGCAGTCGAAAAGGGCTTCCAGCCCGGCGGCAAAAAGCTGCGCGACGCGGGAATTCCCCTTTATTCCCTCGCCATAATCGAAAAGGCCGACGGAAACGGCATAGTATTCAGGGACGGGCAGGAAGAAAAGTAAATAATAGCACAAAAATGAACGGCTGCGCCGTTCATTTTATTATTGCCGTAACTTCTTCGACTTTTACCACGGCCTCCTGCCGCAGTAGAAATGCTTCTTCCAGTATGTGGTCTTGTACTCCCGGCGCACCACCTTGCCGTTGGAGCTGGAGGCGTCTATCATCATGCTGGAGGATATCACTATGCCTATGTGGCCTATCTTGGAGTAATTGTCGCTGTAGAAGCAGATGAGATCGCCCTTTTTGAGCTTGTTTATATCGCTTATCTTCTCCCAGTCGTCAACCTGCGAATAGCCTGCGGCGGTAAGCCTTCGTCTGTTGCTTCCCGCCTGCTTCAGGCAGTAGTATACCAGTCCGCTGCAATCGAAGCTCTTGGGGCCGGTATTGCCCAGTATGTACTTGCACCCCAGCTTGCTCCTTGCCACCTCTATCATCTTGCTTATGTTGGCCTTGGTCTTCTTCTGCGCCGCCTTTTTGGGGCTTTCCTTGGCCTTGGGAGAATAAAGCATATCATAGGTCTTTTCCCCCGCCAGGCCGTCCGCGCTGAGCCCGTTTCTGCTCTGGAAGTCCTTCATGGCGGTCTTTGTCTCGTCGCCGTAGTAGCCGGTAGTCTTTCTCATGTAGCCCATATCCACCAGCTGCTTCTGCATCTGGGATACGTCCTCGCCCTCCATGCCTTCCTTTACGCAATACTTGGGCGCGCTGTCGCTCATGAGTATCGACAGCGTCTGTTCTCCCGCCCAGCCGTCCATATCCAGCTTTATGCCAAGGGCCTCGGTGAAGCTCACCTGCCGTTGGAACAGCTCCACGCCGTGCTCCGTGGCGGGGCCGAAGAAGTCCGTCGGCGTATCCGAATCCATATAGCCCAGCTCCATCAGCCGCTCCTGAAGCGGTATCACCCGCTCGCTGGTTATGCCTCTGTGCAGTATGGGCTCAGGCGTTGGCGACGGCTCCGGCGTGGGAGATGGGGTTGGGGTAGGCTCCACATGCAGTATGCTGGTTATGCCGCTTTCGGCCTCCTCTACGGCATAGGCCATCCTTGCCTTATCCTCGCTTGAGCAGCCTCGTATGGCAAACGTCGTTCCTATAGTAGCGCCCGCAAGAAGGAGCGCCGTACCGCTCATAATCATCACCTTTGCCCTCGGCGCGGCCGCAAGCAGCCTGTCCCACAGGGTCGGCCCCTTGGGTCTTTTATTGGGCGTTATCAGCTTTCTGGCGTTGCCTTTGCCATTCATTATTTTTGTTTTGCTATGCCTGACCCGCCTGAATTTTTTCTGTATTCGCCGTATAATATCTGACATTGCGTCTCCTCAATCGCTTTATATAGGTTTTATTTTAAATGCTCCGGCCCGTATTTTCAACGGAAAGGCATGCCTTGTCTGTATTTGTTTACAAAATAAATGATATTTATACTTAAATTTGGTTATATCTATTCAACACGCTAAAACTATTGCTTATGTGTATCTAACTAAACCGTATTTCACACCGCAAATGAGTTATGCTATTATAATGATGCTTTTGCGCTTTAAAATAATTTTTCAGGAGGATTTACATATGGCAACTATTTCCCGCGGCATCAAGGCCCCCATTATTCGGGAGGGCGATGATATCGTATCCATCGTATGCGACTGCGTGCTCAGCGCCTCAAAGGAGCAGGGCTTTACCCTCAGGGACCGTGACGTGGTAGCCGTGACCGAAGCCGTCGTTGCCCGCGCCGCAGGCAACTATGCCACAGTCGACGCCATCGCCGAGGACGTCCGCCGCAAGCTTGGCGGCAATACCATAGGCCTGGTATTCCCCATACTCAGCCGCAACAGGTTCGCAATATGCCTCCGGGGCATCGCCCGGGGGGCCAGGAAGGTAGTGGTGCAGCTGGGCTATCCCTCCGACGAGGTGGGCAACCATCTTGTGGATATCGACGCGCTGGACGACAGCGGAATAGACCCTTATAAGGACGTGCTGACCGTTGCGGAGTTCCGCAGGCACTTCGGCACTCCTCTCCATCCCTTCACCGGCGTGGACTATATCAGCTATTACACTCAGCTTATCGAGGAGGAGGGCGCCGAGGCGGAAATAATACTTGCCAACCGTCCCGAGGCCATACTCGCCTATGCCGATAAGGTGCTCTGCTGCGATACCCACACCCGCTTCCGTACCCAGCGCCGCATATTGGCGGCAGGCGCAGATGTGTGCCTCACCCTCTGCGATATACTCAACGCCCCGGTAAACGGCAGCGGCTACAACGAAAAATACGGCCTTCTCGGTTCCAACAAAGCCACTGAGGGCGTAGTGAAGCTCTTCCCCAACAACGCTCAGGAGGTCGCCGAGGCCATCAGCGCACGCCTCTGCGCAGCCACCGGCAAAAGGATCGAGGCTATGGTATACGGAGACGGTGCCTTCAAGGATCCCGTCGGCAAGATATGGGAGCTGGCCGATCCCGTGGTATCCCCCGGCTTCACCGACGGTCTCAACGGACTGCCCAACGAGCTGAAGCTCAAGTACCTTGCCGATAACGACTTTGCGAATCTCAAGGGCGAGGAGCTCCGCTCTGCAATAGAAAACGCCATACGCAAAAAGGACGCCGACCTGAAGGGCAGCATGGCCACTCAGGGTACCACCCCACGCAGGCTTACCGACCTCCTGGGCTCCCTGTGCGACCTGACCTCCGGCTCCGGCGACAAGGGCACCCCAATAGTTCTGGTACAGGGCTACTTTGAGAACTACGCCGACTGATCGCAAAAATAAAAGGAGCGGCATCCGCCGCTCCTTTTATTTTACTCATACCTCAGCGCGTTTATGGGATCCATCTTTGCCGCCTTGTTGGCGGGATAGTAGCCAAAGAATACTCCTATGGTCATAGAGAAGCCCAGGGCGATAAGTATGCTCTCTATGCTGGCCTTGGCGGGGAAACCCAAGGCGTTGCTGGCGATGCTGCCCGCAGCTATGCCCAGGGCCACGCCTATTGCGCCGCCTATGAGGCATATTATCACCGCCTCGATTATGAATTGCAGCCGTATGCTGGTGTTGGTGGCGCCCAGGGCCTTGCAGGTGCCTATCTCACGGGTGCGCTCGGTTATGGATACCAGCATTATGTTCATAACGCCTATGCCGCCTACCAGCAGTGATATGCCCGCTATTACGGATATGGCGGTCTGTATGGTGCCCAGCACCGAAGCAAACTGGGATACCATGCTCTCCATGCTGAAGGCGCTCACCTTGAAATCCCGGTTAGTGCGGTAATAGGCGTTGAGATAACGCTCCACCCGGCTTGCGAATGTGGTGGAATCCACCCCTGGGGCGGATATCACGGTAGCCATGGTGTAGCCGGCGGTGGAATGGGTGGCGGCCTGAGCTGTGCCTATGGGGATATACACGTTGGTGTTTATGTCCTTTTCCGATCCGAAATTCATCATATATACATTCTGCTCGTACTGGTATACGCCTACGATGGTATACTCGTAAAAGCTGTCCCCTACGGTGACTTCCAGCGTTTCCCCTATGGCGTTCCCGTTCTTGCCGCCGAAAAGGTTGTTAACCAGCTTATCCGAAACTACGGCTATCCTGCGATCCCCCCCGAGCTCATCGGCGGTGAGCATGCGCCCGGACAGCACGGCGGGGGCGTTGGAGAGAAAGTAATCACCGTTTATCCCCATCACGGTAACGTTAGCGTAAAGCTTTCCCTTTTCCGCCTTGCCGGTTCCTACAGTTTCGCTCAGGGCTATTCCCAGCATTTCACTGTCGTAGTTTTCCCTGAGGGAACTGAGCATGTCGTCGGTAATGCAGTCCTTTTCCGTGGGGATCTTCTGGTTTTCCGCGGCCATGAACATCATGCCCTGTGCCGCCGCGTCCCCGTCTTCATCCTCGTCTGCCTTTTGCTGTATCATGACGGTGACGTTGCTTGCGCCAATGGACTGCATCGAATCTGTGAATTTATTGGTCACGGACTGGCCCAGCGTCATTATGGTAATGACGGCACATATGCCTATGATTATGCCCAGCATGGTAAGGAAGGTGCGCATCTTATTGCTGCGAAGGCCGTTAAGCGCCAGCATTATGTTTTCAATTATCAGCAAGCGTACCCCTCCTTTCGCCTATTATCTCGCCGTCCATCAGGGTGAATATGCGTCTTGTTTCCTCTGCAAGGCTGTCGGAATGGGTTATAAGCACTATCGTCATGCCCTGCTCGCGGTTGAGCTGATGGAATATGTCCATTATCAGCCTTCCCGTCTTGCTGTCCAGGGCGCCTGTGGGCTCGTCGGCCAAAAGTATGGCCGGATGGTTGGCCATGGCGCGGGCTATGGCTACCCTCTGCTTCTGCCCGCCGGATAGCTGGGCGGGATAGGCCTTTTCCCTGTCCTCAAGATCCACCAGCTTCAGAAGCTCCCTTGCCCGGTCTATGGCGTCCTTTCTGCTTACACCCGCTATCTCCAGCGGGAAGCAGATGTTATCGAGAGCGGTCTTTTGCATGAGCAGGTTGAACTGCTGGAATATCATTCCTATGCCCCTTCTGGCGTTGAGCAGCTCTGTCTTGTTCAGCGCCCCCAGCTTTTTTCCGTCCACCGTTACGCTGCCCTCCGTGGGGTGTTCAAGGTAGTTCATACAGCGTACCAGCGTACTCTTGCCCGCGCCGGAGAGGCCGATTATGCCGAATATCTCCCCCGCCCTTACGGAAAGGTCTATATCCCTGAGGGCGGTCACGGCGTCCGATCCGGTGCCGAAGGTCTTTGTAAGGCCCCTTATGGCTATCATTTCACGTGCTTCCATCTTTTTCTCCAATCCGAAGTATTGCATTAAAAAAGCCGCAAGCTCTGCGCTTACGGCCTATAAATCAAAACACCGCCCTTTAAGTACAAAAGGCTTTATTGCAGGCAACGCAAGCGCTCTCCATGCCCGAGGGACATGGAGCAGCACATCATCATGCCGTACATGGTAATAGCGGTGTTTATCATAAGTGCTCTCCTTTCCCTTTTGCATGGGCCGTTTGCCCTGCCCGGATATATTATTTGTTGGGATAATAACACGTATGGGCGGCGTTTGTCAAGCATTCTTTTTCGAAGAAATGGCTTCTAGCCATTTCTTCGAGTTTTTTCGGATTTTGCCTCTCGCGTGCGCTCCCGGGCGGCAAAACCCGCAAAGTACGAAAACCTCTGGGTTTTCATCC
>ENA-OOUZ01000791-OOUZ01000791.1-human-gut-metagenome-genome-assembly--contig:-NODE-791-length-14007-cov-1.674240_pt1 | contig 14007 bp, 9 predicted proteins | sample MGYA00241546_ERZ501274 | MGnify/ENA primary metagenome ERZ501274 (study PRJEB25962, sample SAMEA2042363) | human gut metagenome | biome: human gut; feature: human-associated habitat; material: faeces...
CCTTTTCGCGTAATCGTAAATCCGTTGACGTTGAAGTCGATGTCGTTCACGTTAAGTCCGACGCACTCCGAAATACGAATACCCGTGCCCAAAAACAGCGTGAGCAGGGCTGTGTCGCGGATATGCGTGACTTCGTGATATGCTTCCTGATGCTTCGTAAGGTAGGAACTTCCGTTTTCGGCGACGTTCAAAATATCCGAAACCTCGTTCGCTTCAAGTTTAATTATTTCCTTATCCTTGATTTTCGGCATCGTGATTTTCGCGCTGACGTTTGAGGGGAGATATTCCTTATTGTAAAAATACTTGAACATCGCGCGCACCGATGAAAGTTTGCGGGCTTTTCCTTTGTTTTCGTTGGTGTAGGTTTTGCCGTTGTATTCGTAATAGGTCAGGAAATCGGTGTATCTTTCAAGATGCGTCGTGGTAACTTTTTTCAGATCGTCAATCGTGAAGTTTTGGGGCGTGCCGACGTCCTGAAAAGTCGCGACGTAGTTTACGAGATAATAAAAGAAAATCCTTAAATCGTATGCGTAATTAAGCCGCGTGAGTGCGGACGTGTTGTGCTCGACGCCGATAAAATACTCCGGGATAAAATGCGGCAAATCCTTTTCGACTTCGCGGATTTTTTTGATGCATTCGATGTTGCGTTGCTTAAAATAATCGTTTGATTTTTCCATACTCAAAATTTTAGCACAACTATGCATAAAACACAAAGCATTTTGTTTGATATTATGGAAATATCCTTATAAATATGATATATTTGGTGTAGGGAGATAAAATTATGGATAAAAATCGCGTTTTTAAGGCCAAAGCGTTGCATTATTGGCTGAATTTTACCGAAAGACTTGCGGAAATTATTCTGCACAGAAGCCCGGATTCTTACGACGTTACGCTTGAAAAATGCGTGCCGTACGGGCAGGGGAAATACAATAATCTTGACATTATCCGACCGAAAAACAGTGCGGGAAAACTGCCGCTTATGATTTACGTACACGGCGGGGGCTGGATTTCGGGCGTGAAAAGCATGCGGCGGACTTATTGTTACGAGTACGCAAAAAAGGGCGTCGTCGTTGCGAATATCGACTATATCTGGGCGCCGTTAAAACAGTTTCCGTATCCAGTTCAGGACGTGTTGGACGCAATCGATTTCTTGTTCGACAACGCGGAACGACTTAATATCGATACGTCGAAAATTATCTTCGGGGGAGAGTCGGCGGGCGTTTACTTCGGCATGATTTTGAATTTTATCGCCGCGCATTTCGAGACTCTTGACGTCATGGGGCTGAAATTCCGCCACGCAAAAGAGTTCAAAATCACCGTAAATATGTTCAATTGCGGCGCGTTCGATATGCGTTCGCTTGCATCGTCCAAGTTCCCGGGCATGGATATTATGGTGGAAAGCCTTACCGATATTTCCACAAAAGACATAAGAGAAGGACTTTACGAAGACCGAATCAACGTGATTTATCCCGAAAAGTTTCTGGACGAAAACTTCGCGCCGACGTTCATTATCTGCGCCGAAAAAGACGCACTTATGACGGATAGTTTTGCATTAAAGGCAAAACTTGACAAATTTCACGTCAAAAACGAGCTTTTGAAATGTACCGGCGCATTGTACGGCAGGCACGCTTTTGCGGTGTCCACCGTCACGCCGATGGGGCAGAGAATCCTTGAAAAAACGCAAAAATTCGTCTTTGACGCGCTTTATGCAAAAAACGAACACGAACAGGAACAAGAAGAATCCGCCGCATAGTTATTTGTTCAGTTAAATAAATCATATAAAAATATATCACATAAAAACGAAAAAACAAATGCGTCCCGACAGGGCGCATTTTGTTTTATTAAAGCAATTTGATATTTGGTTGTCGTAACGTTTTTTGAAGAATAACGTAAAACAAAAATATTAAGCAAGTCCCGAAAGTTTTTTCAAAAGATTTTTAAGGAGAGAAAAAACAAAAATTACTATGATTTAAGGCAATTTTCAGAATAGTGCAGTATAACCGTACTATGCGTAAAACACGAGTTTTACGCACAATAAGCCCGATAAAATGCCGTTCAGGGCGGCGAATGTCATTTTTTGGCGTTTTTTATCAAATATTCAATCGTTTGTTTGACAGCGATTTTTGCGTGTTCGTACGTAAGGCTTCCTTGCAGATACGCAATGTACGGTTTTCTTATCGGAGAATCCGCCGAAAGTTCAATCGAACTTCCTTGAACAAACGCGCCCGCAGCCATGATTACCTGGTCGTTATATCCCGGCATATCCCACGGATACGGCACGACGTTGCTGTCGATCGGCGCAGACGCTTGTACGCCGCGAATGAACTCGACAAGTTCGTCTTCGGTGTCGAATTTTATGCTTCTTATAATATCGTTGCATTTCACGCCGGGATTCGGCAGCGTTTCGTAGCCCAAATCGTTGTAAACCTGCCCAAACAGTATGCTTCCTTTTACGGCGTTTTTAACGGTAATCGGCGCCATAAAAAGCCCCTGATAAAACGGCAAATAACCGCCGAGATAACTTCCGATTTCGTTTCCTATCGACGGCGACGTGAAACGATACGAAATCTGGCAGATAACTTCGGCTTTTCCCGCAAGATATGCGCCTGTGGGCGCGATTCCGCCGCCTGCGTTTTTGATTAAACTACCGACGATAAGGTCCGCGCCGACGTTTGTCGGTTCAAGATAATCGATAAACTCGCCGTAACAGTTGTCGACGGCAACGATAATGTCCTTATTTTTTTGTCTGATTTTGCGGATTATGTCGGAAATTGCGTCGATTGAAAGCGCGTCGCGCCAGGAATACCCGCGTGAACGTTGGATAAACACCATTTTCGGACGCGTTTTTTCAATGGTTTTTATGATGTTTTCTTCGTCAAAAGCGCCGTTTTTCAGGTCGATTTTGTCAAAACTAATGTTAAAATCGGCAAGAGAACCGATATTTTTTCCGTAAATCACGTCGTAAAGCGTGTCGTAAAGGTCTCCGGCAATCGATAAAAAAGTGTCGCCGGGACGTAAAATACCGAATAATGCAAGCGTCAGAGCGTGCGTTCCGGACATAATCATCGGTGAAACAATCGCGTCTTCGCATTGAAAAACGTCCGAAAATACGCGGTTTAACGTGTCGCGGCCGACGTCGTCGTAACCGTATCCGGTCGTGCCGTAAAAATGGCGTGCCTGAACGGCGTTTTTTTGGAAGGCTTTCAGGACTTTTTCCTGATTATAAAGCGCGATTTTGTCGATTTCTTCGAATTGTTTTTGACATTTTTGCTCGGATTTTTGAATAAATTCGTCAATATTTTGTATGTTTATCATAATTTACCTTAAAAATTTGTCCTTGATGTATTCGTATGCGTCGTCGTTTGCGGCGTCAAACCATTTAATATCTTTGTATTGCCGAAACCAGGTAAGTTGGCGTTTTGCGTAATTTCTCGTGTCTTTTTTTATGAGTTCTTTTAGGTCGTTTTCGCTTAAAATCCCGTCGAAAAATCCCTTAAATTCCTTATATCCGATGGCTTGCATGCTTTGACAATCGAAAGAAACGCCAAGTTTTATGAGAGATTTTACCTCATCGACAAGCCCGTTTTCGAACATTTTATCGACGCGTTTATTGATTCTGTCGTACAAAGCGGCGCGATCTCCGCCGGACAAACCGATCATTTCGTACTCGTACGACGGCTTTTTCATATCGTTTTCGTCGCGATTTCCGTGCGTAAGATTGATTTCAAGCGCGCGTACGACGCGTTTTTTGTCGTTTTTATGGATTTTTAACGCGGATTTCTCGTCCAGTGCCGCAAGTTTTTCGTGCATAAAATCCGCGCCTTTTTCATCGTATTCGTTTTCAAGGCTTTTTCGGAGTTTATCGTCCTTTGACGTGTCCGAGAAATTCATCGGATACAGAATCCCGTTGACGTACAGTCCCGTGCCGCCCGAAATTATCGGGGTTTTATCGTTTTTCAAAAGTTCGTCGATTATAGGCAACGCCTTTTCGCGATATTCCGCAACAGAAAAGCTGTCTTTCGGATTTACAAAATCAATGAGATGATGCGTGACGCCTTGTTGTTCCTCGGGCGTGATTTTTGCGGTTCCGACGGTCATATCTTTGTAAATTTGCATGCTGTCCGACGAAATTACGTCGGTTTTCAGCAACTTAGCGACCTGTACCGCGAAATCGGATTTCCCGGAGGCGGTCGGTCCGACGATGAATAACAGTTTTTTCATACAATCCTCTTAAACCATTTTTCAAAGTCGGTTTTTGAAAACTTAATGACGGTCGGTCTGCCGTGCGGACATTGCAGCGGCTTGTTTTCGGAATCTTTGAAACTTTTAAGGAGCGCGCCGATTTGTGCGTTATTCAATACGTCGCCGCCCTTGATTGCGGATTTGCACGCCCTTTGCATAAGTTTTTCTTTCAAAAGATCCTTTTCCGAAAGATTTACGCGGACGAAATCGCGGGTAATATCCTTGAAAAACTCGTCAAAGTTAATGTCCGTCAACGCCTCGGGAACAGCCGACACCTTGAAACTGTCGTTTGAAAACTCTTCGATATCGAAGCCGATGTTTGAAAGCGTCGGAATAATTTCCGTGATAAAGTCAAACTCTTGCGCGCTCGCGTAATATATATAAGGTATAAGCAGCGGCTGCGCGTATTCCGAGCCGTTTTTCGTGAGCTTGTCGTACAAAATGCGTTCGTGCGCGGCGTGCTGATCGATAATATAAAGGTTTTCGTCCTTTTCGACAAGAAGATACGTTGCAAAAACCTGTCCGATAACTTTTCCGTCGAAGTCGAAAGCGTTGTCGGATTTCACGTCGAAGTCGATATTGTCAAAAGACTGCTGAATATTTTCGGTTTTCGCGTTTTCGGTTGCCATTTTGTTTTTGATAATCCTGTAAAACGCGTCGCCCGCGCCGTCAGCCGCGCGAGTTTGGTTAAAACCGCCAAAACCCCCGTCTTTTTTGAGAAAACCCGACAAATTTTCGTTTGAAAATGAGATATTATCGTCTGAAATAAGCTTGTTTTCGTCGTGATTTTTTGTAAAATCGCTGAAAAACGCGGCGTTTTCATTATTATAATCGCCCTTTTTCGCGTTTTCGCTCAAAATTTCGCCGTCGTCGCTAACGTATTCGAGCTGCGGCACGCTTTTCACGTCGTCGTACGACATGAGCGTACGCTGCACGCTTGAATAAACGAAGGAAAACATCTGATGATTGTCCTGAAACCTGACGTCGGCTTTCGACGGATGCACGTTTACGTCAAGTTTGTCAAACGGCATATTGATTTCGATGACGTACAACGGATAACTGCGCTTCATCAAAAACGGTTCGTAAGCCTTCTCGACCGCGGTCGAAATTGTTTTGTTTTCGATAACGCGCCCGTTGATAATCGTTGTCTGGTATGAGCGGTTTCCCTTGAAATAAGTTGGTTTTGAAATAAATCCTTTTATCGAAAAATCGCCGAAAGTATTCTCGATTTCGATAAAATTCATAGTAATTTCACGATTATATACGCTGTTTATTGCGTTTTTGAGCCCTGTTCCGTCGGTTTTGAATATATTTTTGTCGTCGGCGTAATACGAAAACGCGATATACGGATTTGCAAGAATCATCTTTAATATCAGCGACGTTATTTCGCTTTCTTCCGACTTATCTTTTTTCAGAAACTTCAATCTTGCGGGGGTTAAGAAGAATAAGTTTTCAACGGAAATCGACGTGCCGGTAACGCCCGCGCATTCAAACGTGTTTTCAACCTTCCCGCCGCGAAGTTCCGCGCCGTACGCCGCGTCGTCCGCGTCTGTTTTTGAAATCACGTTGACCATCGAAACCGCAGCGATGCTTGCAAGCGCTTCGCCTCGAAAACCCAGCGTTTGTATTGAAAAAAGGTCGTCTTTTTTGTGGATTTTACTTGTCGCGTGCGGCAAAAACGCCGTCAATAAATCGTCTTTTGCGATTCCTGCGCCGTCGTCCGTAACCCTTATTTTGCTTTTTCCTCCCGAAAACACCTCGATCTTCACCGACTTTGCGCCGGCGTCAATTGAGTTTTCGACAAGTTCTTTTACGACGGATGCCGGTCTTTCGACGACCTCGCCCGCCGAGATCAAGTTGTAGATACTGCTGTCAAGAACGTTGATTTTCATAATTTATCCGCCTTGTCTTTAAGGTCAAGTAAGATCGCGAACGCCTGCACCGGGCTGACGTTTTCGATATTCGTGTCTTTAAGAATTTTTACGATTTCGTTGTCGTCCGATCTTTCGTCGAAAAGCGAAATTTGTTTTTGTTTCCCGCCCTTTGCCGTCATCATAATGCTGTTTGTGTCGCGATTTATGTCGATTTCTTCAAGTTGACGCATTATGGTTTTGGCGCGCGTTACGACGTTTTTGGGGATTCCCGCAAGTTCCGCAACCTCGATGCCGAAACTTTTCGACGCGCTTCCCCTTACGATTTTGTGCAGGAAAACGATTGTCCCGCCGATTTCTTTTATGAGAATCTGGAAGTTTTTCACGCCGTCGAGCACGCCTTCGAGTTCCGAAAGTTCGTGGAAATGCGTTGCGAACAAGGTTTTTGCGCCGATATTTCTGGAAATTTCTTCGATGACCGCCCACGCAATGGAAAGTCCGTCGATTGTTGACGTGCCGCGCCCGATTTCGTCCAGAATCAGCAAGGATTTGTCGGTTGCGTTGTTCAGAATCGTCGCAACTTCCACCATTTCAACCATAAACGTGCTTTGCCCAAGCGTTATGTCGTCCGACGCGCCGACTCGTGTGAAAATGCGGTCGGTAAGCGAGATTTCCGCAGAATCCGCAGGGACGAACGAGCCGATTTGCGCCATTAAAGTTATGAGCGCGACCTGCCGCATATAAGTTGATTTACCCGCCATATTCGGACCGGTGATAATCAGGTTTGTGTCGTTGGGGACGAACGCGGTCGATTTCGCGACGGCTTCCACGATGGGATGACGCCCGTTTTTGATTGAAATATGTTTGATTTTGTCGCTGACGACGGGTTTTACGTAATTATTACTCAAAGCGACCGTCGCAAACGATTGCAAAACGTCGATTGTCTGCACGGCTTTTGCGGACTGCAAAAACTCGTCGATATGCGTTTTGAGTTCTTGTACCAGATCTTCAAAAATCGCAAGTTCGAGTTTCACTGCGTTTTCTTCGGAACCTAATATGCGGTTTTCGATTTCTTTCAGTTCTTCCGTGACGTATCGTTCGCCGCCGACAAGGGTTTGTTTGCGCTGATAGCGAAGCGGCACCATATCGACCTGCGACTTCGACACTTCGATATAATATCCGAAAATTTTGTTGTATCCGACTTTCAGATTTTTGATGCCGGTGTTTTCTTTTTCGGCGGCTTCGAGATTGGCAAGCCAAACCGTGCCTTCTTTTTTGGCGTTTCTGTATTCGTCAAGTCGTTTGTCAAAACCTTCCCTGATAAACTGCCCGTCCTTTATCGACGCTCCGGCGTTTTCGTCGATTGCGGCAAAAATTTTGTCCGAAAGTTTGTCGTTAGTGACGATTGTATTTGCGATTTTCGTGATGTTTTTGTCGTCAAAGCATTTTGCGACGCTTTTGACAAGCGGTAATGCTTTTAGTGTTTCCCCAATCGAAATAAGGTCGCGCGGGTTCGTGTTTCCGTATGCGATGCGCGCCGAAAGTCTTTCGATATCGCGGATTCCCCGAAGCGACTCGCGCAGATACGAAAGGTTTTCCTTGTCGTTTGCGATTGCTTCCACCGCGTTAAGCCTTGCGCTTATGCTTTTTGCCGAAACAAGCGGTTTTTCAATCCAATTTTTTATAAGGCGCGCGCCCATACTCGTTACGGTTTTGTCCAGAAGCCACAGTAAGCTGCCGAAACGTTTCCCTTCGTGCATGGTTTCCGTGAGTTCGAGATTTCGTCTTGTGTTGACGTCGATGAGCATAAACGAGTCGTTTCTCACGAAGTTTATCTTGTTTATGTGCGACAAATCGCGTTTTCCCGTTTGCAGCATATATTCGACAAGCGCGCCGCCCGCGGAAATCGCAAGTTTTTTGTCCGCGCACTCGAACGGTTCAAGGGTTTTGACGCCGAGTTGTTTCAAAAGCGTTTTTTCGGCGTTGTCGAAAGAAAATGCCCAGTCGAAATAGGTTTCGGGACGTTTCAATCTTCCTGACATCACGCTGTTTAATACGATGCCGTCGCCTTTTGAATTGATTATCGTCTGACACGGTGAAATCGACGCAAGTACGTCGTCCAGCACGTTGGGGTTTTTAGCGTCGTTTTCAAAAAGGCAAAACTCGCCCGTCGACATATCCGCCCACGCAAGCCCGAATCCTTTGTCGGAAACGTAAACCGACGCGATATAGTTGTTATCTTTTTCGGGAAGAAGGCTGTCCTCGACAACCGTGCCCGCAGTGATAACGCGCACGACGTCGCGGTCGAGTTGTTTTCCTTTTTGCGCTTCTTCGGGAGTGTTGAGTTGTTCGCAAATCGCAACCTTAAAGCCGCCGTCGATAAGTTTTTTTATGTAGTTGTCGACCGCATGATAAGGCACGCCGCACATAGGCGCGCGCTCTTCCAGCCCGCAGTCGCGCCCGGTAAGCGTCAGGTTCAGAAAATCGGACGCGGTTACGGCGTCGTCGAAAAACATTTCGTAAAAATCGCCGAGGCGGAATAACAAAATGGCATCCTTGTATTGTTCCTTGATTTCAAGGTATCTTCGCATCATCGGCGACAACTGATTTTTCTCTTTCAAAGTATTTCTCCTAAAAGTTGTGCGTTTTTGACGGCGGTGATTTTAACGTTTTTGAACTCGCCGATCATAGATTCGTCGCCCTTTGCGCTCACGAGCCTGCCGCTTTCGGTGCGCCCGACGACGTATCCGTTTTTCTTTTCCTGCATACCTTCGACAAGGATTTCGTAAACGTTTCCGACGTAATCTTTTGAGATTTCTTCGGTGATTTCGTTTTGCCTTGCGATAAGTCGTTTTATGCGATTTTGCTTGATTTCATAAGGAATTTGCGGCATTTCGGCGGCTTTCGTGCCCTTTCTTACCGAATAAATGAACGTGAACGCCGTTGAAAACCTGACTTTTTCGACGATGTCCATCGTGTCTAAAAAGTCTTCTTCGGTTTCGTACGGGAAACCGACCATAATGTCAGTCGTGATGCCGCAGTCGGGAAGGTATCGCCTTATCATGTCGATAAGTCCGAGATAATGCTCGCGCGTGTAGCGACGGTTCATATTTTTCAGAACCGAGTTGCTGCCCGCCTGAATCGGAAGATGGATATTGTTGCAGATTTTGTCGTTATCCCTGATTGCTTTCACGACTTCTTCGGTGAGGTCTTTCGGGTGCGACGTCATAAAACGAATGCGGAATTTTCCGTCGATTTTCGCGACTTCCCTTAAAAGGTTTGCAAAATTTACGTTTTCGTCCGGAACGTCGTTGCCGTAACTGTTGACGTTTTGTCCGAGAAGGGTTATTTCTTTGTAGCCGTCATTAATGAGTTTTTCGCATTCAGAAATAATGCTTTTCATATCGCGGCTTCTTTCGCGCCCCCTGACGTACGGCACGATGCAATACGTGCAGAAATTGTTGCAGCCGTAATTTATGTTTACCCACGCGTTCGGGAAACTCGTGCGTGTGACGGGCGTGGTCTCGTCGTCGATATAACCGTCGGTGTCAAGGACGGCGGCGACGCGCTTTTTCTTTTCAAGGCGGATTCTTATCTGATTTTCAAGGTCGGAAATATTGTGCGTGCCCAGAATTACGTCGACGTATTGATAACGTTCTTTCATATTTTCGGCAAAGCCGTTTTGCTGAGTCATGCAGCCCGTAACGACGATAAGAAGGTTTTTGTTTTTCTTTTTGAGTTCCTTCATTTTGCCGATGTTGCCAAGCGCTCTGCGTTCAGCGGTGTCGCGGATACAGCAGGTATTGAAAACCACGACGTCGGCGTTTTCAGGCTCGTTCACCGCGCTCATACCCATGCCGCTTAAAATGCCCGAAATCTTTTCGGACTCGTGCAGGTTCATCTGGCAACCGTACGTCACCACGCAATATTTTTTGTTTTTGAAATCGATAATACTATTCATAGTATTAAATTATACATTTTTTTACAAATATAAGCAAGAAATAAGCCTTATAAAAACATAAAAATTTGACTTATATGCATACTGCAACTATGAAAAAGTTTTTGAAGATTTTGCTTGTGTCAATGATGGTTTTTGCGGTGGTTTTGACCTGCGGCGGCTTAATTGCCTTTCAAAGTATTACAAAAAACGCCGTTTTCGATAGTACTTTAATGCCAAAAAACGAGATAACGACAGTTTTTTCTGACATAAACGGCAATAACGTTGAAGGATTTAAGAATTCATTCGCGCAATACTTTGAACTGCCCGATAACCTTAAAAACGCCGTCGTCGCCGTTGAAGACAAAAGGTTTTATAAGCATAAAGGCGTCGATACGATAAGAATTTTCGGCGCGATAAGAAACAATCTGAAAGGCGGTTCACTTGAAGGCGCGTCAACGATTACGCAGCAACTTGTGAAAAACACTCACCTTACGCAAGAAAAATCAATAAAACGAAAACTAAACGAAATCAAAATCGCAAAACAACTTGAAAAAGAATATTCAAAAGACGATATTCTGACGTCGTATCTTAACGTGTCGTATTTCGGTGGAGGGCTTTACGGCGTCAAAAGCGCGGCAAAAGGTATTTTCAACAAAAACCTTTCTTCGCTTACCCTGTCCGAGTGCGCGGTGCTTGCGGGGATTCTTAAAAATCCGTCGAAATATTCCCCAGTCGCAAGCGTCGAAAACGCGACGAAAAGGCGAAACGTCGTGCTTTCTCTTATGAAAAATCAGAATTTAATCACCGACACCGAATATAATAGCGCGAAAAACGAAAAAATCTCGGTTGACCTGAACGCAATTTATTCCAACACGCAAAGCTACGTGGAATCGGCGTCGTTCGAGGCGGCAGGTATTCTGAACGTTTCTGTCGGCGGCGTGCTTTCGGGCGGATATAAAATCGAAACCTTCTTAAATCCCGATTATCAGGCGTGTCTTACCGAGGTTCTGGGCAATCCGAATTTTTACGTTCTGAACAAAAACGGCGTTCGCGCCGACGGATTGTCGATAATTGTCGATAACAAAAATATGGGCGTTTCGGCGTATTTTTCAACAAAAAAACGGAATATTTACGATTTTTATCGACCTTTCGGTTCAACGGCAAAACCCGTTGTAATATACGCGCCGGCACTTTCAGAAAACGTCGTGTCCCCTGCGACGCCCGTTCTCGATATGAAAACCGACTTCAACGGATATATGCCGAAAAACTATAACGAGCATTATCTCGGGTGGACCGACGTCCGTGCTGCGATTATGACTTCGTCAAACGTCGTTGCGGTAAAAACGTACAACGCGCTGGGATTCAAGAACGTGCAGTCGTTTGCAAACAGCGTCGGCATAAACATTTCCGATTTCGACGAAAACGCTACGGTTGCGCTTGGAAACTTTTCAAAAAACAATATGTTGTCGCTTGTCGGTGCGTACGCAACATTTGCAAACTCGGGAATTTATAATAAGCCGTCGTTTATAAACCGCATTTACGACAAATCCGGTAAAATCGTTTACGAAAAATCGCTTGAACAAAACGCCGTTTTGTCCCCTGCCGACGCTTATATTATGACCGACGTGCTGGTTGATACCGCAAAATACGGCACGGCAAAAGGACTTAATAACCTTGACTTTCAGGTTGCGGCAAAAACGGGAACGGTCGGCGGTGCGGACGGAAATTCCGACGCTTATAACGTCGCGTACACTTCGTCGCACACGTATCTTTTGTGGCACGGCAACGCGTCGGGCGCGAAAAACAACGATATGTCGCTTGACGAAACCGGCGGAAGCTACGTTACTCGTTCTATGCGCGAAGTTTTGAAGTACGTCGAAAGCGGAAAATCTGCGGCGTTTACGATTCCAAGCGACGTTTATCGCGTCGATATCGACGCCTACGCACAGAAAAACAAGCAAAAAGTACTGCTTGCGACAAAGAACACACCGAAAACGTATCTTAAAAGCGAAGTGTTCAAAAGGGATAACCTGCCCGAAAACTATTCGACCTGCTTTGACGGATTTTCGGTTGAAGAAATCGAATGCAGCGTGTCTGACGGGATCGTCAACGTGAAAATAGCCGCCGAACCGTATCTTTATTACGACGTTTTCAGGTTTGACGGCGAACGGGAATCCCTTGTCAGACAATACGAAAAAGGCAACGATAAACTGAGTTTTTACGACGTCGTTTACAACAAAAAACTTGTGAAGTATTATATAAAACCTTATTTTTACAACCAATACGGCATAAAAATAGTCGGTAACGTTCACGAAACCGACTGGTTTTTATTGAATAACGACATAAATATCGACGATTTCAGCAATTACTGAATCAATGCTTGACTTCGATAACTTCGATATTGTCCATCGCCCTTTTAATAAGACCTTCGACGTCAAGAGCCTTTTCCGCGCGTTCGATAAGTTCAAGTTTCGGACGGATCACGGGGTTTTTCGGAAGGAAAATCGTACAGCAATCCTGATACGGAAGGATACTCGTTTCAAAAGCGTCGATATGTTTTGAAATTTTCACGATTTCTTCCTTGTCAAAACCGATAAGCGGACGAAATACGGGCAATCTTTCAATGACCTTGTTGGTAACCGTGATACTTTGCATGGTTTGCGACGCGACTTGTCCCAGACTTTCGCCGGTGACGAGCGCGCCCGCATTGATTTGCATCGCAAGCCTTTCCGAAATACGCATCATAATGCGGCGCATAATCGTTATCATGTATTCGGGCGGGCAGAATTTGTGTATGTTTTCCTGAATTTCGGTGAACGGCACGACGTGAAGTTTAATGTGTCCCGCGTACGCGGAAACGATTTTTGCAAGGCTTACGACTTTTTCTTTTGCCTGCTCGCTCGTGTACGGCATGCTGTGGAAGTGGATCGCGTCGATTTGAAGCCCGCGTTTTGCCATCATATACGCCGCGACGGGGCTGTCGATGCCGCCAGACAGCAGACAAAGCGCTTTGCCGCTCGATCCTACGGGCATGCCGCCGGCGCAGTGGATTTTGTCAAGGAAGATATAAGTATATCCGTTTTCGCGTATATCGACGTAAACTTCTTTGTCAAAGTTTGTGAGATCCACCGACGTTTCGGGATATTTTTCCAGAATGTCGCCGCCGATTTCCGCAGCATAACGGGGCTTGGGATTTCGACGCGTTTATCCGCCCTTCTTACCGTCACGCGGAATTTCAAAGGCGTATCGTCAAACAAATCGACCGCCGCTTTTCTTATTTCGTCAAAATCCGTTTTGACCTTGTTTGCGACGCTCAGCGAATAAATTCCGAATACTTTTTTCAGCCTTTCGACGATTTCCGTTTCAAGGTCGACGTCGTAATCGGATACGACGTATCTGTTTTGCGACGTTGAAAAACGATATTCGTAACTTTTCAGCGTTTCTTTGATGTTGTCGATAAGTTTTTTTTCAAAAAATTTTCTGTTGTTTCCCTTCAAAAATATTTCGGAAAACCTTAAAAGAATGACTCTTTCCATATTAAATCCTTTTATAATCGGTTAATTTGTCCGTGAGGTATTTCAGTTTTTCAAGGAAGAAATCGCATTCTTCGATCGTGTTCGTTTCCGACACGCTGACGCGGATAATACCTTCCTTATGCTCGTCGTCAAGGTTTAAGAGCGATTGGAATTTATTGATGCCTTTTTTGCTGCTGCACGCACTGCCGACGCCGATAAGAATGCCGTAATCTTCAAGGCTGTGCAGCATGACTTCGCCGCGAACGCCCTTTAACGCAAGCATCAGAATATGCGGCGAGTTTTCAGGCGAAACGATAATATGTTCAGGCATGGTTTCGCTTATTTTTTGGCGAAGATAATCAAGGACGACTTTTCGTTTTTCAACATTTTCGTTGAACATTTTATCGTATTTTTCAAGAATTTTTGAAAAAGAGACGAT